>VMHT01092324.1_pt1 | contig 29374 bp, 18 predicted proteins | sample 4693611 | NCBI WGS metagenome assembly VMHT01 (sample SAMN12280063, study PRJNA550983) | marine metagenome | isolation source: seawater sampled from same location over 5 years 0.02-0.2 micron viral filtrate | place: USA: collected off the coast of southern California halfway between the port... ... | reverse complement strand
TTTCTTTACTGTACAACCATTTTAACGGGGTATGCTGGGTGCGACTCAGCCATTTCATGGTTAAATCATGACTGGCTTCAGGCTCACATTTTAACAGGAGTTTCTGGACGATGGAGGACATAACAAAAGGTACTTATAAAAAAGCCCTGTCAGACAGGGCTTTGATTTCTGCGAATTAGTCTATTCTAATGGTTCGACTTCACGCTTAAAAGCATCAATTCACGTAATGCCACGGAAAACTTCGCAAACTCGTGGGCAGAACTGGTCTTAAACTCAGACATCATGTGATACCAACGCTTCAGCAGCGCTTGATTATTATCAATCCAGTCAGACAAAATCTCGTCAGCATCGCTGGCGTCAGGCCGGCTGGCCAGCAAGTTTGCCGTGATAGACCGCTGTTGCCAGTCAAGCTCTTCTCGATAAGAAGCACGCGCCAGTGCCTGCCAGTGGTTGCTCACCGCCTGATTGTTGATTTGCTCTAAGAACCAGTGCAATTCGAGACGATTACCCAGCTGGAAGTAAAGTTTAGCGATAACAGGCGTATCACGTTTATCATCTGCATCAATCTGGGCGATATCCAGAATTGAGAACATATTAGAAAAACGGGCGACCGGCAGGGCTATCGCTTTTGGAACGCCTTCATCAATCAGACTCTCAGTATGACGTTCAAGCATCGCGTACTCGTCATCTACCAGATAGTTTTTCAGATTCTTGCTCAAATCTTCAAACGTACTGCGGTAAGCGTCGATGGCCTCCTGAATGCCCAGCGATTTATTGCCATGGCGGATATACCAGCGAGCCGTGCGTCGCATGATACGACGGGCTTCTTCTAACATCCGCAGTTGCAGGTCGGCATCAATCTGATTATCAAGATCTTCAATCTGCTCCCACAGTGGGCCAATATCAAAAATGCCTTTTACAATAGAGTAAGCATCAGCAATCTCATCGACTGAGGCGCCGGTTTCTTCCTGCATACGGAACACAAAGTTCAGACCCATGTCGTTGATCATCGCATTGGTTAGCTTGGTGGCGATAATTTCACCGCGCAGTGGATGCTGCTGCATCTGTTCGGCAAAACGCTCACGCAACACTTCCGGGAAAGCTTTGATCAGCATTTGCTCATGGTACGGGTTTTGGGTAATGGCCGGAATATCCAGCTCATCTTTAAGCACCATCTTGCCATAGGCAATAAGCACACTTAATTCCGGACGGGTGAAGCCTTTGTCTGCCGCTACCCGATCAGAGATCTCATCATCGGTGGGGATAAACTCCAGTTCTCGGTTAAGCCGGCCTTCGCGTTCCAGACCATGGATAAACCGAAGCTGTTCTTTGAGCGCTGATACCCCGGCGCGTTCGGTAATCGAAATGGACTGAGTCTGGCGATAGCAATCTTCAAGCACCAGTTGCGCCACATCGTCGGTCATCTCATACAGCAAATTATTACGCTGTTTAAGCGTCAGATCACCATTGGCCACCAGGTTGTTAAGCAGTATTTTGATGTTAACTTCGTTATCCGAGCAGTCGACACCACCGACATTGTCGATAAAGTCAGTATTTACCCGACCCCCGTTAGCCGCATATTCAATACGGCCCAATTGAGTCAGACCCAGGTTACCGCCCTCGCCCACAACTTTGGCACGAACGTCTTTACCATTTACCCGCAAATCATCATTGGCGCGGTCGCCTACTTCAGCGTCTGACTCTTTGGTGCTCTTAACATAAGTGCCGATACCACCGTTCCAAATCAGATCCACTTCCATTTTCAAAATGTTGTGTATCAATTCATTAGGGGTCATCGTCATCTGGCGTGTGCCCAGACACTTTTTCATTTCCGGTGTCAGCTTGATGGATTTCGCTGAGCGATTGAAAACACCGCCACCTTTAGAGATCAATTCCTTGTCATAGTCATCCCAGCTTAAGCGTGGGTTTTCAAACAGACGTTGGCGCTCTTTGTAGCTTGCCGCAGCATCCGGGCTAGGGTCGAAGAAAATATGTAAGTGGTTGAACGCCGCTACCAAACGGATATGTTTAGACAGCAGCATACCATTACCGAACACATCCCCGGCCATGTCGCCGATACCCACGCAGGTAAAATCGGTGGTCTGGCAATCGATACCAATTTCACGGAAATGGCGTTTCACCGACTCCCAGGCGCCCCGGGCGGTGATGGCCATTTTCTTATGGTCATAACCAATACTGCCACCAGAGGCAAAGGCATCGCCCATCCAGAAGTTATAATCATCGGAGATACCGTTGGCGATGTCCGAGAAAGTGGCGGTACCTTTATCGGCAGCCACCACCAGATACGGGTCATCTTCATCAAGACGCACTACATTTTGCGGTGGTACTACCTCACCATTGACAATGTTATCGGTGATATCCAGCAGGCTGCGGATGAACGTGCGATAGCACTCTTTACCTTCGGCCAACATCGCTTCGCGGCCTTGTTCGGTAGGTAGTTTTTTACAAACAAAGCCACCTTTTGCGCCCACCGGAACAATTACCGTGTTTTTCACCTGTTGGGCTTTAACCAGACCGAGGATCTCGGTTCTGAAATCTTCCTGACGATCTGACCAGCGTAAGCCGCCTCGGGCAACTTTTCCGCCACGCAGATGCACCCCTTCCACTTTAGGGGAATACACAAAGATTTCGAATTTTGGCAGGGGCAATGGCATATCCGGGATCTGTTCCGGTGCCACTTTAAATGACACATAAGGCTTTTCATTGCCTTCGTCATCACCCTGGTAAAAGTTGGTGCGTAATGTGGCCAGCATCATATCAAGATAACGGCGGATGATACGGTCATCATCCAGATTGCTTACATTATCAAGCTGGCCTTTGATGTCTTCTAAAATGCCATCTTCTTTTTTCTGCGACCGTTTTTTCTTAGGATCGAAGCGGGTATCATAGAAGCTGACCAGCGCCTTAGCAATTTGCGGATAGTTTGACAGAGTGTTGGCGATATAATCACGGCTGAATGAACTGCCGGTCTGGCGCATGTATTTAGCATATGCACGCAGGATGGTAACTTTACGTCCCGTTAATCCTGCACCCAGAATAAGGCGGTTAAAGGCATCGTCTTCCAGGGTATGGGCCCAGACCTTGGCAAACGCATCCTGGAACAGGCTTTGCGCTTTTTCCATATCCAGTTTTTCACCCGCTTTATGCAACATGGTGAAATCCATTACCCAGTTCAGCTCACCTTCAGAACAGGTGATTTTAAACGGACTTTCATCAATTACCCGCAGACCAAAGTTTTCCAGCATCGGTAACACGTCTGACAGGTGAATAGGCTCGGCTTTGTGAAACAGCTTAAGTTTGACGACCTGGCTGTCTTTGCCTTCTTCCTGCGGCCGATAAAACAACATATCCAGCTTATGGTCATCATTCAGCGTTTCCAGCTTGTCAATGTCGATAAGCGCCGCGCTGGGCAGATTCTGCTCCATGTAACTGCGGCTGAACGCTTTGTTGTATTTGCGCTCCAATGCTTTACCGCTGGCTTCACCAAAAGCCTGACTGATAGCTGTGGCCAGCCGGTCATTCCAGGTTTTGGTCAGTTCGATGATATTTTGTTCTATTTCTTTCACATCGTATTCCGCATTATTATCTTCTACCCGGGCAATGTAATGGGTTCTGGCATACACTGACTCTGAGAAAAAGGTGGTGAATTCCACTTCTTCGACGGCGCCAAGCGACTCTTTGAGCAGTGCCTGGGTTTCTTTGCGTAACTCGGTGTTATAGCGTTCACGCGGTACAAATACCATACAGGAGAAGAACCGGCCAAACACATCTTTTCGGATAAACAGGCGGGTGATACCACGCTCCTGCATCTGAAATATACCCATCACAATTTGTTTAAGCTCTTCGGCCGGCGTCTGCAACAGCTCATCGCGGGGATAGGTTTCGACAATATTTACAAACGCTTTGTAGGCATGGGTCCCAGGCTCAAAACCGCTTAGTTCACAGATTTTCTCAATCTTGTCACTCAGGATAGGAAGTTGGGTAACCGAGGCATTGTAAAATGAAGCCGAATACAAGCCTAAGAATCGGTGTTCGCCCACCACCTGGCCCTCTTTATTGAAGGCTTTTACCCCAATGTAATCCATAAACGCCGGACGATGTACCTGAGAGCGGGTATTGGTTTTAGTCAGCATTAGCGGGTTTTTGCTTAGCGCTTCTTCCCGGGCGGTGGCAGGTAACTTGGATAACAGGCGTTCACGTTCACTGATGGAATTTTTCATCAGTCCCAAACTACTGTCATTATCTGGTATCCAGCGGTGATCACCCTCAATAGCTTTCACACTATAGTAGCGATAGCCCATCATGGTGAAATTATGGTCAGCCAGCCAGTTCAAAAAACGCCGGGTCTGATCAATATCATTTTCATCGCAAGGCAGATTCAGATCTTCAATATTATTGCAGACTGTATTTAACTGGCTGGCCATTTCCTGCCAGTCGTTTACTGCTAACGATACCTCATCAACCACGGAGTGCAGCTCTTTGGTTAGATTCTGCAAATCTTTTTTGCTGGTCTGACGGTCGATTTCAATAAACAGCACGGTCTCTTTTTCATTCCCGTTGCCATTCTGACTCGCTTCTTTAAAACCAGTAAGATAATTGTTGTTATCGCGCTCTAAACTGAGCGGACTGTGTAGCAATAAATGGGCAGTTATGCCCTGTCGATTGAGTGACATACGCACCGAGTCGACCAGGAACGGCATATCACGAACGACAATTTCCACAATCGTGTGACTTGAGTGCCAGCCATGTTTTGATATTTCCGGGTTAAACACCCGAATGTACGGCTTATCTTTGTCAAAGTCGTACAAAATGTTCCAAAGACTTAAAGTGGCGCCATAAAGGTCGCTGTCATTTCGGTGTTCCAGATCTTCGTGTGAGATATTTTTATAGAGAAGCTGACCGAACTGTTTTACCAGTGCCTTTTGTTTCGCATCCACCTTCTTATCAATAAGCGAGAAAACATTGTCCAGTAGTACAGAGTGTCGCTTGGAGGTGACTGTCATGAATAAACCTTAAATTTACGTAAGTGCGGAAAAACCCTGACCATTTTCGCTAAAAGCCGGGGTAAATGAAAGCCCTGTTTTAACGCTATGTTAACAGCTTGGATAAGTATGCAAAAAACACCTATAAAAAAGGGCCTTACGGCCCTTTTACATGTTTACCTATGCAAAAATATCTTACTGGTCGGGCGACTTATCTTCGTTCCGGTTCGCCCACAGAAAACGGGCTAGTGCCGGTAATACGATAATGGCACCTAACATGTTCACCAAAAACATGAATGTGAGCAATATTCCCATATCCATCTGAAATTTAAGTGAGGAGAACACCCAGGTACTGACCCCTATGGCAAGAGTTATGCCCGTAAATAAGACGGCACTTCCACGTTCATTAAGGGCGGTCAGATAGGCCTGTTGAACAGAGTCGCCCTGCTTGATCCGCGCATTCATCGTCGACAGGATATATATTCCATAATCCACCCCAATTCCGACGCCCAATGCGATTACCGGCAAGGTGGACACAGTTAGACCAATTTCCAAAAAGGTCATCAATGCCTGCGCCAAAACCGATACAACATACAATGGAATAACTACAGACAAGGTTGAACGCAGCGACCGGAAGCTGAGCAGACACAGTAAGATAACCGCCCCAAATACATAGGCCATCATAGGGATCTGCGCTTCTTTTACCGCCTCATTAGTAGCCGCCATCACCCCGACGGGACCTGACGCCAGACTAAATTTCATGTCATCTGTTTCATAGCTTTCCCGGTATTGTTTTACCGCATCCACCACCCGTGAAATCGTTTCAGCTTTATGATCTTCCATAAACAGGATAATAGGCATGACAGAACAATTGCCGTTTAACAGTCCTGAAGAGGTCGGAACCCGGGCAATGGCCTGCACCAGGGTCTGCTGATTACGGGGTAATACCTGCCATTTTACATTGCCTTCGTTGTAACCGGCGTTCACTACTTTAGCAATAGAGGCCAAAGAAACGGTTGATTGCACGCCGGGCACATTCTTCATTTTCCACTGAAAGTCATCCATGGCATTCATAACTTCATAGGAAGTACAGGCTTCAGGCGTGGTTTCGACCAGTACCGACAGATAATCTACGGTGACCTCATATTTATCGGTGATCAAAAATGTATCCTGATTGTATCGTGAGGATTCATGCAACGCGGGGGCCCCGGCATGCAGATCGCCAATCTTCATTTGTTGAGACTGGTACAAACCAAACACCAATAGCAAGGCAGTCACCAGCAAAATAATCAGGGCTGGGGTTTTGTGTGAACAGCCCGCCACCCACTGCCAAAATCTGACAGAATGGGCTTCTTTGCCTTCAAACCTGGCCACATAGTTATGATCAAGTTTCAAAAAGCTCATCAACACCGGTAACAGAATAAGGTTGGTCAGAATAATGACAGCCACCCCCATACTCGCGGTAATAGCAAGCTCACGAATAATACCGATATCGATAACCAATAGGGTCATAAAGCCGACAGTATCTGACAGCAACGCAATGCCGCCTGGTATTAGCAGGCTTCTGAAGGCAAACATGGCCGCATGTTTGGCACCCGCCCCAGCCACGGCTTTTTTCTCAACCGCGTTAATCATTTGCACACCATGGGAGACCCCGATGGCAAATACCAGAAACGGCACTAAGATTGACATGGGATCGATACCAAAGCCCATCACGGTCAACAGACCCAACTGCCAGACCACCGCGATAAACGAGCAGGTAAGCGGCAGGATAGTCAGCATCACACTGCGGGAGAAGAAAAAGACCATGACCGCGGTGATCGCCAGCGCCAGCGCAAAAAACAGTACCACGTCTTTGGCGCCTTCAGCCACATCCCCAATCATTTTAGCGAAGCCGATCACATGTATCGAAATTCGGTCATTTTCATATTGCTGGCGCAACTGTTGTTCCAGTTCGCCGGCCAGCGCCAGCGTATCCAGGGGTTCACCGGTTTCCGGGTTCAGGTCCAGCAGTTGCGCGGTCACCATAGAGCAGCTGTAATCGTTTGATACCTGGCGTCCGACAATATTGGCTTTTTCAATATTAGCGGCAACCTGCTCTAAAGCTTTGGGATTGCTGGAGCTAAAATCAGCAGGAATAACCGGGCCACCGGCAAACCCACCTTCCACGATTTCCGTAAAACGGGTGGAGGGCGAAAACAGTGATACCACTAATGAACGGTCAACCCCATTGATAAAAAACAACTGGTCATGAACATTCTTCAGAGTATCGAAAAATTCGGGATTAAAAATATTGCCCTGCTTATCACAGACCGACACATACACACTATTGGCGCCACCGAAATCGTTTCGGTGCTCCATATAGGTCTGCATATATTCATGATTAAGCGGAATGTTTTTTTCAAAACCGGCATCCAGCTTAAGTAAGGACGCCTGGTAGCCAAGAAACAGCGTAGCAATCGCAAATAATAAGATAACGACTATGCGATGGGTGAAAACCAGCCGTTCAAGAAATTGAGTAATACGCGACATAGTAACTTCTTATTCTAATGTAAGGTTTTTTATTCCATTTGCCGAAACGGCCAACACACGTTTTTCAAATAGCGTGGCGTTCACAATAGCGGCTTTATCGTCAATCTGACGCACATTTATACCTTCTCCGGCCTCACAATCTGCAACCCGGGCATAAGGATCATGTTCGCTAAGCGGAAAAGGTCTTGTTAGCGTAACGATCATGCCGTTATTGCCTAAGGCGGCCACTTTATTCTGACTCATAGGGACAATAGAATTCAGCGTACTGGTGGAGCAGGTTTTTATATATTGCCAGTTCTGGTTGCCCTGCATTACAAATATATTGCCACGCAGACCTACTGCCATCACGGTCTGCTCGTCCAGGGCTGCGATATCAAAAAATGAACCGGTATAATCCACGCTGTAACGCTGCCAGTTTTTACCCTGATCATCGCTATACGCCAGCGTTCCGGCTTCACCAGCCAAATACAAGCGCTCGCCAGCCTGCGACAAACGGTTAATATGAGGTAAGATGGAATTCAATTCCTGCTGGTAAAATGCCTCATCCTCTTCACGAATGTCTTCTAAGTATTCCCGATCATAAGGGTCTAACAACGAGGCATGCAGCTCTGCATGCCACTGCTGACCGCCATCGGTAGTGCGATAAAACATGCCATAGGCGCCTACGGCTATCCCATGCTGTTTATCAAAAAAATGGACATCAAGGAAAGGACGCTCTAACTTCGGGTTGGTAAACTGTACGGCCCAGTTCACGCCGCCATCCTCCGAATGCAAAATAGTGGCGTCGTGCCCTACTGCCCACACCTGATCGCCTAACATAGTGACAGCGGTCAAGGTGGTGGTCGATGGTACTTCAGCTTGCTGAAAATTTTTGCCGTCATTGGAAAGTAAAATATGGCCCCGTTCCCCAACTATCACCAGCTTCTCATTTGCGGCGACATCCAGTAGTAATGATTGTTCAACCAGGGGGGCCTGATAAGCTGTCTGAGCGCATACACTGGCACTAAAGGCCAGTGCAGCAAAAGCTGCCAGAGGTGTTTTCATAAAACAATCCTGAAAATAAGAAAAACGAAGGCGAAGCCAGAGGGCCTCGCCTTTAGGTGAGATTAACGCTTGCCTTCACGACGAAGGGCTTGGGGAGTAAACTCAACATCACGGGGACGTACAGAAAAATCATAAATCTGTTCTTCGTTATCCAGACCTATGGCCAGGTAACGTCGTGAGTTAAGATCGTGATACACATCCAGGGTTGACCACTGGGTGGGAACATCATAGTAATTCACACCGTAAGCGACACCTACACGATATAACTCACCCCGGTTGTCATACATATCGGCAACCTGAATCTGCCAGCTATCTTCATCAATAAAGAATACCCGTTTTTGATACACATGGCGAAAGCCATCCTTGAGTGAAGCTTCAACTACCCAGACCCGGTGTTTTTCCCAGCGCGTGAGCTCCGGATTAATGTGATTGGGTTGCAAAATGTCGTCGTACCCCACCTCATCGCTATGCAACTTATAGTTGTTATAGGCAATGTACATCTCTTTTTTGCCTTTCAACTCCCAGTTATAGCGATTGGGCGAACCATTAAACATATCAAAATCATCTGTGGTGCGCAGACCGTCTGCCGCCGTACCCGGGGTGTCATAAGCAATATTAGGGGCAGCCCGCACACGCCGCTGACCGGTATTGTAAGTCCAGGCCCGGCGCGGCTCCTTAATTTGGTCAACGGTTTCATGCACCAGTAGCGCCGTTCCCGCCAGTCGCGCTGGTTTAGTGACTTTTTGCTTAAACATAAACAAAATATTGTCATCCAGCAGTTCTTCAGGTGTCATACCTTCTTTGGCGTACTGAATCAGTAACTGTTCATCAAATCCGATAACATTGTAGTCGCCGGCAGAGGTCACAGCGGCCTGGCCGCCATACCGCTGCACCGCTTCACCACGATAACGCAAAATGTGGTTCCAGATGGCTTCTAAACCGTTGGCGGGTACCGGAAACGGAATACCACGTACTGCGCCCTTAAGACCATTACCGCCCTCAATAAGCTCAGCGCGGGTTGCATTTTCTTTCGTTGCCGCATAAACATCCTGCGGGTTAGACGCTGAGCGACGAGTCTCATAGACCGGCATTTTATAAGTTTCGGGATAAGCTTCAAAAAGCTTTTGCTGACCTTCAGATAGAAATTCAGCATATTCCTTATAATTATCGGCGGTGATAGTGAATTTCACAGTATCGCCGGGATAAGGGTCCGGGTGATGGTCACCTACTGAATAACCTTCCGGCGCTTTTGTAATACCCCCGTCCCAGGCCGGGATGCTGCCATCGGCATTGGCCGCCTTTTCACCGCCCAATGGGGTGAGTTCATTGCCCAGCTTATTGGCTTCCTGCTCGGATATTTTTGCCAGTGCGCAGCTGCTGGCGACTGACAGCGACACCGCCGCTGCAATCAAGGTAAACTTTTTCATCATAATTAATGCCCCTTAAATTGAATACTTGATATTAAACGAAACAAAGTCGCGGTCTGCCAGCGCGTTAGTGGTGCCTATACCATCCCAAAAGGCACTGTAAGACGCGGTCGCTGACCATCTGCTCAAGTAATCGAAGGTGAATGAAAGATTCGCCGATTTTGTATCTTCGGTGAAAAGAAACAGCGGATCCGGGGTGGTGCCCTCTACGTCATGAGAGAACGTTGCCCGCATGCGCATATTGACCCCAGCCATAATATTGTTGTAATCGGCCACTGCCAGCAGGCGGTAACCCCACGCATCATCGGTGGCGAATGGGTTGGTTTCGGGGCCATCAGACAAGCCCTGATGCAGGCCCGTACGCGGGTTGCCTGTTGGGGTTGGTTCCAGTGACGGTGTTCTGGCGGTACCTGGCGCATTCAGACGAATCACTTCAGGGTCCGGAAAGTCCACAATATTGACATAACCGGCTTCACCCAAAAGAACAAAGTTGTCTGAACCCAGCATGGGCCCGAACACATGGGATAACGTGAACTGGGCTTGCCAGGTATCAGATAGCAGGAACCCTTCTGCAGACTCGCCCGGACCTACATCACGGCCTATATTTTTAAGCTGTGAAATGCCCGCCAAATCCGGCCGCAGTCCGGCATTAGCCAATTGCTCAGGCATTGCCTGATACAGTAATTCTACATCATCAATTTGTAATGGCTCATCCACCCGGTAAGCAAATTCGCCGGCCAAAGCCGTGGTACCAATATTGGTATTAAAGCTCATGCCGTACAATTTAATATCTTCAGGGTACAGGAACTGGGTTTCAGAGAATGCATCCAGTTGCGTAATATTGTCACGGGTTATCTGATTTTGAGATAAAAACGCGATATCCTGCGCAATGCCTTCGGCGGTGAAGTCGGAGGTCACTCCCGATACCAGCGGACGCTGGCTATGATAGTTTATATGATAAAAGCTAAACTCTGTTTCATTCAGGTTTTCAGCAAACCAGGTCAGGCGTACACCATACTGCCCCTGATCATCAGCATCCTGATGGGCTGCGTCAGAGTATCCACGTATTGTCAGTTTAGTCGGATAAGCCAGGTAAGCCTGAGAAATCTGTGCAGGATCAGCGCCATTTTCCAGTGCCGAGCCTAATTCGTTAAGTTGGGTTAACAATGTTTGGAGGTTGATATCCGGATTTCCGGTAAAGCCAAGCTGAATATTACTAAACTGACCGCCCTCACCTGCAAAATCATTACCTGCAAAGTAGCTTCCTGCTACCGGCAACCAACTGCGCTCCCATTCATACTGATAGTAACCAGAGATGCTGAAATCCTGGGTTAATCCTAACGAAGCGTAAACCATGCCCACCGGGATAAATACTTCTTTTAGTTCCGCGCCAGGGGCCCGGGCCCGGGTTACATCAACCGGGTTCGTGGTGTTGATACCATGCTGGATAAACGTGCTTTCGCCCCAGCTGATAACCTGTTGACCCACGCGCACCGTTAATGGTTTGTCGCCAACCCACCAGTCGCCATAAAAGAAAGCATCCAGTAAACGAATGTCGGCGCACAGTAAATCTTTAGCTTCAGAGTCCTGACATAAATCCCGGTTTTCACCAGTAATAGGATTTGCCCAGTCCGAGGTACCGTTTTCGTTTTCAAAATCATAGAACCAGAAACCACGGGCGAAGAAGCCATAATCGCCAAAGTTAACATCCAGCTCGTGGTTGCCTGCAATTTGTGTAGAAAAAGCTTCGCCGGGATCATGGGCCAGGTTGCCCAGATCACCATTGTTTGAATAGGCGCCATCTCCTGATAATGCCCATACGTCAGCACTGGGATAGATAACATTGGTAGCAGCATTGTAGCCACTCCAGTCAAACTGGGGATGATTACTGTTGCCAATCAGGCTGTAATCACGATCCTCAACCCTGATGCTGGTAGCAAGGGTAAAGGTAGAGTCAAGTGTGACAGTAGCATCGCCCACTTGCCAGTCAGCGGCATTCACCGACGTGGAGGCAACGCCGAGCAGTGCAATGACGCCGGCTGCCACAGGTGATTTTTTGAATGCGCATGGCCTTGTTATCATAGTTTTTATTCTCCCAAGTTAACGTATTGGTGGTGCAGGTCCGTAGGCCACCCATAACGGTTAACAAAATAATTACATCATTTTGAAATAATCGCAAGAACAAATCGTACCAGTTAACAATTTGCTAAACGTTTTGCTATTCAATTAGTTAATAGATGTCTATAAAAAGAGAGTATGAGATGGAGTATGAGTCGGTTCGAACCTTAGGTTAAACGTTCGAAGGCAATGATCTTATAAGAGGACGTGGTGGTAAGACGAAAACGCCCCTGCAACCCTGCCGGGGTCACAAAGGCTCGCATACGTTCAATTGGAATCTGCACCCGGTGGCCGCTTTCGGAGGCGACCACCACATGCCGATAGCCAGCCTGATACAAGCGTTCGCACTCGCTATATGTCAGGCCCAGCGAAAAATAAAAATACTTATTGTTGTTCACTGTTTACTTTGAAGGCCAGGCTTTTACTGACTTTTTCATATAAGTCGCCGCTAAGCCCTGGATGATCCGCTATCCGTTTGAGCTGGGCTTTCATGCGTAACTGATAGTCAGGGGCAAAATTATGCCATTGGGTCAACGGCGTAACAATGCGGGCTGCCACTTGCGGGTTTACTGCATCCAATTCCAGCAAATAGTCGGTTACAAACTGATAGCCGCTACCATCGGTGGCATGAAATCCCGCCGTATTGAAAAACGCAAAACTACCAATCACCGCCCTCACCCGGTTTGGATTGCCTTTGGCAAAACGGGGATGCTGTTGTAACAGACTCAGCTGACTAAGAATGTCCGGCCGTTCAGTTGTGGCGTGTAGTCCAAACCATTTATCCAGTACTAAAGGATCTTGACTCCAGCGCTGTTCGAAACGGCTCATCATCGACTCGAATACAGATGGACTGTGCCCCTGGGCGGCTTTAAGTGCACCCAGCGAGTCCGTCATATTGTCGGCCTGTGCAAACTGATCTTGCAACAGCGTATCGGCTTTACCTGCACATGCCAGATGATTTAATACCACATTACGGCAGCGTCGCGCATTAATAGCTGTCTGAGTATATTCATACGCACCTGTATCGATAGTCTTAAAAAGAGCTTCGAGGGGCCCGTGGAGACGCTGCGCGAAGTTACGACAGAACTGAGTTCGGGCTGCATTTAATCCTGCAACATCTACTAACTGCCGGCTCTGGCACAAGGTTTCAAAGCTGGGGATAACCAGGCATTCACCCAAAAGCTCATGGTTTTGTGCTTCGCTGGTAATAACCTGTTCCAGCCCCTGCCAGATAGTTTCATTCACCGCAGCCTCATTTTCCAGCTCGTACTGGTGAATGCACCAGTCGTAAAGTGACTGTAGCGCATCCCAGCGGTTAAACGTGTCGTTCGCGTATTTAAAGACTGCCAGTAACTGTTCAGCATCAAGATGATTTTCGACCTTAGCCGGGGCGGAAAAGTTGCCTAATACCACCGGGATTAATGGCTCTGGTATACCGGAAAAGTGCAGTGTTTTAGCCGCGGTATCTAAAATAAACATGCCATCGCGAACCTGACCATCATCATCGGTATAATGATTGCCCGCACTATCAATACAGTCAAAGGCCACGGGCATAAATAGCGATGCTTTGTTTTTTTGATCAGCAGTAGGGGGAGTATGCTGCGAAAAGGTGATATCCATCCGCCCTTTTTCTTCATCGTACGAGGTTGTTACACCGATTACGGGTGTCCCGGACTGCGAATACCAACGTGCAAAATGCCCCAGGTCCAGGTCTGTCACGCTTTGCATGGCAGCAACAAAGTCATCACAGGTAACCGCCTGCCCATCATGCCGGCGAAAATACTCATCCATGCCTTCACGGAATTTTTCGGGGCCCAGCAACGTATGAAACATACGAATGACTTCGGCGCCTTTATCGTAAACAGTGACCGTATAGAAATTATTCATTTCGATAACTTCTTCGGGCCGGATAGGATGACTCATGGCACTAGCATCTTCAGCAAACTGATGTTCGCGCATCACCCGCACATGTTTGATTCTGTTACTTAATGGCGAAGTCATATCCGCGCTGAATTGCTGATCGCGAAAAACCGTCAGCCCTTCTTTCAGGCTTAACTGAAACCAGTCTCTGCAGGTAACACGGTTACCGGTCCAGTTGTGAAAATATTCATGGGCAATAACCGACTCGACATTAAAAAAATCTTCGTCAGTGGCACTGTTCTGGTCGGCCAGCACAAATTTGCTGTTAAAGATATTCAGCCCTTTGTTCTCCATTGCCCCCATGTTGAAGAAGTCCACGGCCACAATCATGTAGATATCAAGATCGTATTCAAGTCCAAACGTATCTTCGTCCCATTTCATCGCCCGCTTTAGCGATTCCAGGGCAAACACGCCTTGTTCCCGTTTTCCTTTGTCGACATACAGTTCAAGTTTTACCGGCTTACCACTGGTAGTGGTATAACTATCTTCAAGTAAATCAAAATCGCCGGCCACCAGAGCAAATAAGTAGGCGGGTTTAGGGTGCGGATCCTGCCAAGTAACCCAGTGGGTGCCATCGTCATTATCACCCTTGGCTATCGGATTGCCATTAGCCAGCAGCGTGGGGTATTTTTGCTTATCCCCATGTAGGGTCACTTCAAAGCGAGCCAGTACATCCGGCCGGTCCAGATAATAGGTGATACGTCGAAAACCTTCGGCTTCACACTGAGTACAGTAGGTTCCCGCCGACAGATACAGGCCTTCGAGCGCCTGGTTGTGTTCGGGATCAATTTCGGTAACCAGCTTCAGGCTAAAATTATCAGCAACATTACGAACGACCAGGATGCTGTCGGTTTGTTCATAATCTGAGTATGGCTGGTCATTGATGAAGACCTCTTGCAGCGTCAGGTTGTCTCCGTCCAGGGTTAACGCACTGTTGTGGTTGCCCATACGTTCAACCTGATATTCGCTGGTGACACGTGTGCAGGTAGGATGCAGTTGCACATCCATTTTCACATCATTAATGGTAAAGGCGGGCGGCTGATAGTCCGCCCGTTTTTTTGCTTGTAAACTCATGGATCCTCCCGGGGATGTTAAGCGTCCGACTCCTTTGCTTCAATATCGAAAGGAGGTTCAATTCTCAGAATTTTAATTCCTACATAAGCATAAATTACTGCCAGGAACGGATTTATTACGTTGAAAAAAGTATAGAAAATATAATCAAACGGGTTCACCCCTAACACCCCGTGCATGTAAGCACCACAGGTATTCCACGGAATTAGCGGTGAAGTCAGAGTAGCCCCATCTTCCAGACTACGAGACAGATTAAGCTGGTGCAAACCCCGCTTCTCATACTCTTCCTTGTACATACGCCCGGGCATAACGATCGAAATATACTGATCAGCGGTAACCAGGTTTGACCCCAGGCAGGTTAGAATAGTACGGCTTATCATCGCTCCAGCGGAAGTGGCGCCATGTAAAATAGTGCTGACGGCGCGTTTAAGTAATCCTACTTTTTCCAGTACAGCCCCAAACGACATAGCACAAATTATCAGCCAGATAGTGTTTAACATGGACGACATCCCGCCACGGCTCAATAAACTATTCAAGTTTTCGTCCGGCGTAGAAAACGAAACGCCATCATAGAGTGCTGTCCATACCGTTTTTAACATGCCCACTGCAGGATTGTCCTCGGGGTTTGCCATTGCCATAACAACATCTTGCTGGAAGAGCACCGCCCACACAGCGCCAGCAAGGGCCCCGATAGAAACGGCAGGAAAAGCCGGCATTTTACGAACTGCGAGAATAAGCAATATAGCCAGGGGTACCAGCATGTGCCAGCCGAGCTCAAAGGATTCGCTTAGCAACGTCTGCATTTGCTCTATGCGCTGAACCTTTTCCATCCCGGATTCATTGAAACCCATAAAGACAAAAAGAAGTACCGCTATGACGAAGCTGGGGATAGTGGTCCACAGCATATATCGGATATGCTCAAACAAATCTGTTCCGGCCACGGCCGGAGCCAGATTGGTGGTTTCAGAAAGAGGTGAAATTTTATCACCAAAATACGAACCAGAGACCACTGCGCCTGCCGAAACCGCGGCCGACATTCCCATCCCTTCAGAAACCCCGAGTAACGCCACACCAACGGTCGCAGCAGTGGTCCACGAACTACCAATACTCATAGCTACTACCGCACAAATCAGGCAGGTGGCGGCATAAAAGAAAGATGGGTTGAGCAATTCCAGCCCATAATAAATCAGCGTAGGTACCGTGCCGGCCAGCATCCAGGTCCCGATTAAAGAGCCCACCGCCAGTAATATCAGACAGGCCCCGAGAGACATAGAGATACCGTTAACAATACCCTGTTCGATATCTTTCCACCGGTGACCGTTTTTCATCCCTATGATAGCGGCTAATCCCGCGCCCAGTAAAAGAGCAATCTGATTAGGTCCGAACGACGAGCTGTCGCCGTACAGGTATACCGCCGAGCCCATCATAATTACCAAAGCGATAATGGGGATAAGAGCATCGGCCAGTGAAGGTGATTTAATCGTTTTTTTCATAATTATTATTTTATCCTCTTACACCACAGAGCGGACAAACATCACAGCGATAACCACCGGACAAACAAATCTTACATACCAGGGCCATATTTTCCAAAACCAGCCCGACTCCACCTCCGGGTTACCAGATTTCAATTCGGCCAAAATTGCATCACGGCGCCAGACCCAACCGGCAAAGATACACAGTACCAGCCCCAGCAATGGCTGACTCCATTGGGTAGTGGCACTGATAACCAATGAGAACAACACGTCGAAGTTGAAGATAATGATACAGCTGCAGGTGAAAATAATGGCGGTCATCAGCCACACCGCTTTTTTGCGGATCAGGCCACGACTTTCAACCAGGTAGGCAACCGGTACTTCCAACATTGAGATTGATGAAGTTACCGCTGCAATTACCATAAGGGCAAAAAATGCTAACCCTACCAGCAGGCCCACACTACCAATGGTATCGAATAAGGCCGGTAACACCGTAAAGATAAGCTTGTCACCAGCAATGAGTGCGCCGTCGGCTGAGAAGATTTCTACACCGTTATTAAGCGCGACATACATCGCCGGGATAATCAGCATACCGGCAATAATCGCCACACCAATATCAACCAGCGCTACCGAAGCGCCGATAGCCGGAAGATTTTCCTGTTTAGACACATAGGACCCATATACCAGCATAGTTCCTACACCCAAAGACATTGAAAAGAATGCCTGACCCATTGCACTGATTAGCAAATCCGGATCCAATACCCGCGAAAAGTCAGGCACCAGATAGGCGCTCCAGCCTTCGACGGCGCCCGGCTGAAAGCTCACATACACAATCAACGCAATGATAATAATGACCAGGGTAGGCATGAGACGCACCGACCATTTTTCAATCCCAGACTTCACCCCGCCCAATACAATGAAAGAATTGATCATCATAAAGCCGGCGCAAAACAAAATATTCCGGGTATCAGAAAAGGAAAGTAACCACTGGGAGGTCGCCTCTGCGCCAAGCAGGTTGGCGCCGGCATCTGCAAAGTAGGCAAGCATCCAGCCACCTACAATCGCATAGAAGGCCAGTATCAGGGACACCGTAACGCAACCCCATATTCCGGTTATCCGGCCTGCAACATTATTTGAAATTTTGCCCAGCGCATCGACCATGTTGGAGCGATTTGCCCGGCCAATAATAAGCTCGGCCATCAATACCGGATAAGCCAGTACAAAAGCGAGTAATAAATAAACTAATACAAATGCCGCTCCGCCGTTACTGGCTACCTGGGTCGGAAACCCCCAGATATTTCCAAGCCCTACTGCAGAGCCCGCAGCAGCCAGTATAAAGCCGATACGGGAAGAGAATTCACCGCGCATAGCCATGATGATGTTCCTGCTTATTATTGTTGTCGTTAGTGTGCTTTACACGCAAAAAAGGCTGGCTCAGCACCAGCCTTTTTCACTTATTGTTATTAATTATGATGTATTGCGTACTTGCCGGTATTCAGCATGTCATAGGTAATGTTGGCCGCCTCCTACAAAAACGGGTCAACTTTTTCCAGTTCTTCTTCAACATCATCAGACAGGTCATCCAGCTTTTTAACGGGTTCTTCACCCATACGAGTCAGACGTTCATTGACCCTGGCCAGTTCCTGTTGTTCCTGTTCCTCTTTTTCAGCCAGACGCTCTGACTCCACCAAAGACACGAAATTACGGGCTTTTTTCTCTTTGTAATCTTCAATGTCTTCGTAAATATAAGCAAATTCCGGATCTTCCATAATTCGCTTATTATGTTTTGCCGTCAAAACATCCAGTGCATTCTGACCATCAGCGAAGGTGGCATAATTCGCCCGATCGATGCTGTCATAAGGCAATGCAGATTCTTCCTGACTTTCACCCCACTCCGCCGGATCTATCGGCGAAGGATACAAAATATCCGGTACCACTCCTTTATGCTGGGTACTGCCGCCATTGATTCGATAAAACTTAGCAATGGTAAACTGCACGCTGCCTAGCGGGTTTTCATACAAATCGTAAATCCGGCCTAAGCCTCGGTGCTGTTGTACCGTACCTTTACCGAAAGTTTGCTCGCCGATAATCAGCGCCCGATTATAATCCTGCATAGCAGCGGCAAAAATTTCAGAAGCCGAGGCACTGTAACGGTCGACTAACACGGTAAGGGGGCCGTCATAAGCCACACTGCTGTCGGTATCGCGGTTGACGCTGACTTTGCCTTCACCGTAACGAATCTGCACTACCGGACCTTTTTCAATAAACAGGCCTGACAATAAGGTCGCTTCAGTCAGTGATCCGCCGCCGTTACCGCGCAGATCAACGATAACGCCTTTAACATTCTGAGCTTTAAGGGCATCCACTTCTTTTTTTACATCAGCATGCAAATTATTGTAAAAGCTGGGGATGGTGATAACACCTAATTTTTCCCCCTGGTGAGGACCGGTATCCGGTACATACACTTCAGATTTAGCAGCGCGATCTTCAAGTTTAATTTTGTCACGGGTCAGGCTGACCACCGACATGGACTTACTTTCAGTAGCCCCTTTTTGCACCTGCAAGCGTACGGTAGAGCCCTTCGGACCTTTAATGAGGTCAACCACCTCATCAAGTCGCCAGCCTACAACATCGACAAACTCTTCATCATCCTGGGCCACCCCGATAATTTTATCTTCTGGCTTCAGGGCGTTTGATTTATCCGCAGGACCGCCTGGTACAATGCTTTTAATAATGGTGAAGTCTTCTTCACTTTGCAGTACTGCACCGATGCCTTCAAATGACAGATTCATTTCCATCTGGAAACGATCAGCATTGCGTGGCGATAGGTAGCTGGTATGCGCTTCAATCGTGCGGGCAAACGAATTCATGACTGTTTGAAACACATCTTCGCTTTGGGTTTGTTTCAAACGCTTGATGGCACGGTTATAGCGCTTGGTCAGAAGCTCTTTCGCTTCTTCCCAGGTTTTGCCGGCCAGGATCAGGTTCAACGCATCGTATTTAACCCGTTGTCGCCAGATCTCGTCTAATTCGTTTTCGCTGGTCGCCCACGAAGCATCTTCGCGGTCGTAATAAAATTTGTCATTCGCTTTTTCAAAGTCGAATGGTTCATCCAATAATGTCAGGGCATACTCAAACCGCTGTAACCGGCGCTCAGAAGTCTGATTGAATATATCGTAAGCAACCTTCAGGTTGCCTCTGGATAAGGCTTCATCAAAGTCATCACGGTAGCGATTAAACTGTTCGATATCCGATTTGAGCAGCACCTGCTTATTGCTGTCTAACGCTTTCAGGTACCGGTTAAAAACCTGCTCTGAAAGCGCATTATCCAACGCGATTTCCTTATAATGGGCGCGGGTAAATAAGGCACTCACCCGTTTTGCGGCCACACTATGCTGAGACTCCTGTTGCAGAATCGGCAGTTCATCAACCTCTGCGGTGGTGGTCACAGCACCAGCGCCAACTCCAAGAGTTAAAAATGCACTGGCAATGGAAATACGAAGGATATCTTTCATTTTACTACCTCTTGGAACTTGCCAAACGTAGAGCGTCGGAATTTACTTTCACGACCATGCCGCTATCCAGCTGGACATGTATACCGTCTTTGGCAACTTCAGTTATTACGGCAGGCATCGGTGCCTTACCCAGTTTCACCGTCACTCTGGTGCCGGATTGCAGATCACCGTCAGACAATTTTGCCGGGGGTGTCTTCATTGGTCTGTCAGATTTCGGTTTAGTTCCTTTGCTCGTTTCTTCACGACGCTTATCACTACCCGCTTTCGGCGGAGAACGACGAGCAGACCGTGGTTTTTCACCTTCGCGTGGTTGGCGTGCTTTACGCTTTTCCGCGGCTTTGGCTTTGCTTTCTTCTAATTGCACCTGGGCGTGATCGGCATGCTCTTTTTCAATCTGAGCATCCTGATTTCCATCAAGGTCAACACGATAAGCGCCTTCCTTAATACTGTGCAAATAGCGCCAGCTGTTAGTGTAATGACGCAAAGTTGAACGTAACAGGGTTTTACTGACCCGTTCTTCATCTTCAAGTCGCGCAGCCAATTCCTGAAATATGCCAATTTTCAGAGGGCGGGCTTCGCCCTGGGTGGAGAAACAGTGCGGAAAACGCTCGGCAAGATAAGCGATGACTTCTTTACTGTTAGAAAACTTCTCTGGTGCTTCCATTAAATTTAACGCTAGTTAGTAAAATTCCGAATTATCCGCATCATCCCAAGTTGCCAGCGTGTGGTCAACCCAATCCAGCAATTCGTCGTCCTCAATCTCCAATAAACTGCGATTTTGTTGCCATTGCTCCCACGTGTAGTGCAATATTCGCTCAAGTCGCTCAGTTTCGATATCTTCTTCTGCGCGATCGTACACCGCATGAAGAATAAAATTTAAACGTTCGGCAGCTTCAGCCGGATCCTCATGACGCTCATCCATATCATTGGTGGTGGCCAGAACCACGTGAATATCGACACTATCCTTCATTTCTGACTCTCAATAAAGGCTTTCACTATTCGGGTCAAACCCGCTTCATCTTCGGCACTAAAACGGTCGTATTCGGGACTATCAATATCCAGGACCCCCAGTAATTGATCATTAATCATAATAGGGATGACAATTTCTGAATTGGACGCCGCGTCGCAGGCTATATGCCCGTCAAACTGATGAACATCACTGATACGCTGCGTGGTTTTATTCGCCGCTGCCGTACCACACACGCCCTTGCCCATTTCAATCCGAATACAGGCAGGCTGCCCCTGAAACGGTCCTAATACCAGCTGGTCTTCTTTATACAGATAAAACCCGGCCCAATTCACATCAGTTAACTCGTTATACAACAAGGCGCTGATATTGGCCATATTGGCAATAGTATCGGACTCACCGCTGAGCAGCGCCTGTGCCTGTTGCTCCAGGCGCTGATAAAATGCATTCGACAAGTATTTTCTCCACGTTGACTATTATTGGGTTAACGCAAAAGTCGCGTTAACGGTGGCTTCAATATGCTGCTGCCCTGGCAAACTGCTTTGCGCGCCATCGGCCATCATCATTTTAGCCCGGCCCTCGGTCACAATTCTACCGCTGTGTCCTTCGCTAATCTGAGTGACCTTACCAATTTTTGCGCCAAGCTGCCTGGCCAGTAACTCAGCTTTTGATTTTGCGTCGTTGACGGCATTTATCAAGGCCTTTTCGTAAGCTTTTTGTGGATTGGAGGCGATCAGTTCAAACCGGCTGATGCGGGTCACCCCACGCTTAAGGGCGCCATCAATTATACGACTATATTGTTCGAGCGTATCGTGTTCGATGGTGACTTCCCGACTCAGAATAAATCCATTCTCCACCCGACCCTCGGGCCCGGATTCATAACGCGGATGCAAACGAATCTGCATGGTCTGAATGTTTTTTTGCTGTACATTTTCGTTACGCAAAAAGTCTGTGAGCGCGCTGATATCGTTTTGCAGCTGTTCATTGAGCTTGGAAATCGTCTGACCTTTTTGTTCCAGCACAAATGTCACGGTAAAGTGGTCCGGGACCACTGCGACGCTGCCCGCACCGCTGACGTTAATAACATCGGGACTGGCTTCGTTAGATTGGGCCAGCGCCGCTGGCGCCAGCATCAGCAGACAGCTAAACAAAGTGATTCGTAAATAATGGTGCATAAAAAATTCCTTCGTCCTGTTTATCTAAACGGTACTATGCAAAAGCCAGCCTGAATTAAAGATGAACAAGGTGTCACTACCGCTTTAGCCGAAAAACCAATAGCTTACCGATATTGCCGCTATTATACCCGCGGCGTCCGCGGCCAGGCAGCATGTCACCGCATGACGCGCATATTTTATCCCGACTGCGCCTAAATACACCGCAAGCACATAAAAGGTTGTTTCGGTAGAGCCCTGTAATACTGCTGCCAGTCTTCCGGCAAAAGAGTCAGCCCCCTGATACTGCATGGTTTCTATCATCATGGCGCGGGCGCCACTTCCGGATAACGGCTTCATCAAAGCGGTGGGCAGTGCGTCGATAAAGCGTGTGTCCAGTCCCAGCCCTGCCACAACTGTCCCCAGCCCCTGTGATACGGCTTCAAGCACACCACTGGCGCGCAGCATGCCGATAGCTATCAGCATAGCCAGTAAAAAGGGAATAAGCGATATTGCTACCTCAAAGCCTTTTTTAGCCCCCTCAATAAACAGATCATACGTATTCAACCCTTTTCGGTGCCCGCTGATAAGCACAATGACAATAAAGGTCAGTAACAGAAAATTTGCCAGTATCGAAGATTGCGCCGCCAGTTCACTGGCCGCCAGGGTGGAAAAATACACCACCACCGCGGCCAGTAAGCTAAATGCGGCTGCCAGATACACCAGTACCACACGCTCCAGCAGATTTATTTTCTGCACCAGCGCGGTCACAATTAAGCCACATAAGGTAGAGGCGCTGGTAGCCAGTAATATAGGAATGAACACATCAGTGGGTTGTGCTGCCCCCTGCTCTGCCCGGTACAAAAATACCGCAATGGGAAATAATGTCACCGAAGAGGTATTCAATACTAAAAACATGATCTGACTGTTAGTTATCGTCACTCTATCCTGGTTAAGGCTTTGCATATCCTGCATCGCTTTAATACCAAAAGGCGTAGCTGCATTATCAAGTCCAAGAATATTGGCTGACATATTCATGGTGATGCTGCCTAAAGCAGGATGATGGGCTGGAATATCGGGCATAATGCGCCTTAAAAGCGGTGATAACACCCTTGCGAGTTTGTCTACCAGACCGGATTGTTCCGCTATCTGAAAAATACCCAGCCAGAACGCCAGTACACCTATCAGCCCCAGGGCAATCTCAACGCTGAGTCTGGCCATACTGGTGGTGGCGGCCATAACTGCTTCAAATCCACCGGGAGAGCCGCTCCAAAGGGCCTGATAGCAGGTCGTAAAAAATGCAATAAGGATGAAAGAAAGCCAAATCCGGTGAATCATAACTACTTGTATAACCGCTTTATTTCATTCAGTGTAGCAAAGCCAATGGGGTATTTCGCCTCTTACCTGCAGGATTAAAGCAAGCTTTTAAGGTTGCATTTTCTAATGCAAGGTTATAGGCTTGCATTAACTAAGGCAACTCCATATGCCTGCATAAGGAAGGATTATGATAGCCGTGATCACCGGCGACCTGGTCGATTCTACCCAACTTAGTGCGGCGGATTATCAATGCACCGTTAAGGCTTTAAAAGGCTACCTGGCTACGCTTGTGGACAGCTATGACGTAGTCTATAGCGTTTATCGGGGGGATGGTTTTCAGCTGGCCTCTCCTCATGCAGCGCAACTCGCCACCCTCCTGCTCAGGATAAAGCTGTGGCTGGCTTCTGGTAAACAGGCGCCACCGGTAGACTGTGCGTTAGCCGGGGTTTGTGGCAGTGGCAAGATTTATGGCGATGATCCGGGAGAAAATACCGGGCCGGCGCTGATAAGCTCCGGCCGCAGCCTGGATGCCCTGCGAGGGCCCCAAATCAGTATAGAAATTGAAAACAGTCCTCATAATGAAGCCCTGGCGGTATTGTGCGCTCAGCAAAGCTATATTTTAAACCGCTTGTCTGAAAGCCAGTGCGAATTGCTATACAGGTACATTGAACATGGGTTCCCTACCCATCAGCAGCTGGCAAGTCAGCTGGGCACCTCACGTCAGAATATCAGTGAGCGATTGCGAGCTGCTGGCGCCGAGCCATTATGCCGGTTTATAGACTTTGTTAATAAGTGTTGTCAGGAACGTGTGAAGGAGCATCCATGACCTTACTGCTGTTATTATTAAGCGCACACTTTATCGGCGATTTTTATTTGCAACCCGGTCACTGGATTGCCGATCGGCATATCCACAAAGCGCGTTCTGTGGCGCTTTACAAACATACTGTCATTCATGCCCTGTTGGCAGCATTCGCTTTTTATTTTGCCGGGTATGATTTAACCACAATTGGCACCGGCACATTGATAATCACAGTAACTCACGGGCTGATTGACTATTTCAAAGCAGGCCGCACCTCAACCTTTGCCTTTATGATGGATCAGCTTGCTCATCTGATCATTATCGGCCTGGTGTGTGCCGTGGCACTGAACCTGACACCTGCGCAGTTACACGGGTACATTCTGGCTCTACGGGAGCCCGAATGGCTGATTTATCTGCTCGGGTATGTATTTATACTACAACCTGCCAGCATTCTTATTGCCCAGTTACTTGCCGGCCATACCGCCCGGCTACAAAATACTGATAGTCAGAGCCTGGGGAGCGCCGGACGCTGGATTGGTTACGTTGAAAGGCTGCTGGCATTGTCCTTTGTACTGGTGGAGCAATACACGGGGCTGGGGTTTCTGGTGGCCACCAAAACCGTATTCCGGGTAGGTGATTTGTCAAAAAGTAAAGATATGCGTCTGACAGAGTATATGATGTTAGGCACACTTATCAGTTTTGCTATTGCGCTTATCACCGGATGGGGGATTAACTGGGCCCATGGTGCTTTGACCTGAATGAAAACGGCAGACCTGGTGGTCTCTGGCCTGCCATACAACTCCACAATTAAAGGTGACCTTTAGGAGACAGCGCTTAGCGAATGACTTTGGCCAGGCTTGCCACACAGTGATCGATATTACGATCTTTACAGGCATGCCCCATAAGCCCGATACGCCACACCTTACCAGCTAGCTCACCCAATCCGGCGCCAATTTCAAGATTAAACGACTCCAGTAACTGCTGACGAGCTTTAGCATCGTCTACCCCTTCGGGGATGTACACCGAATTGAGCTGGGGCAGACGAAAGGTTTTGTCTACGGCAAACTTAATGCCCAGCCCGTTTAAGCCATTATAAAGTTTTTCATGACCCTGATGATGTCGCTGCCAGGCGTTTTCCAGGCCTTCTTCGCGCAATATCAGCAACGACTCATGCAATGCATACAGACTGTTCACCGGGGCGGTATGGTGGTAAGCCCTTTTGCCATTCTGGCCCCAGTACCCCACAATCAGATTCATATCCAGAAACCAGCTTTGTACGGGAGTCTGACGCTGCTGAATCACCTCTACCGCCGCCGGACTGAAAGACACCGGGGAAAGCCCGGGTACGCAGCTCAGGCATTTTTGCGAACCAGAATAAATAGCATCAACACCCCAGCCATCGACATCAACCTCTATCCCTCCTAAGGAGGTCACGGCATCAACCACCGATAAACAATCATATTGCCTGGCGAGGGCACACAGACTGGCTGCATCATTTCGGACCCCGGTGGAGGTCTCTGCATGCACAAAAGCCAGCAGTTTTGTATCAGGATGCTTTTTAAGGGTATCTTCGACTTTCTGCAGACTGGTTTGCTGGCCCCACGCGTCTTCGACCTTTATGGCCTGGCCACCACAGCGCGTAACATTTTCGACCATACGCTGTCCGAACACGCCATTAATACACACCACCACTTTGTCACCCGGTTCCACCAGATTAACAAAACATGCCTCCATGCCTGCCGAGCCCGGGGCCGACACTGGCATAGTCAGGGCATTGTTGGTCTGAAAAGCATATTGCAGTAACCCCTTAATCTCGTCCATCAAATCAATAAACAACGGATCAAGGTGACCAAGAGTAGGCCTGGCCATAGCGTTCAGTACCCGGGGGCTGACATCTGACGGGCCGGGGCCCATTAAGGTTCGTTCAGGCGGAATAAAAGTAGCAGGTAGCGTCATCAAAATACCTTATCGTTTAGTTAGGCAGTAAAACCATTGTTACAACTCCCTCCTAAAAGCTCAATCGCCTATAACCGGTATTGATAAGAAAAATACTCATCCTGATTGATCTGACTTTTAGCCTAAGCGTATAGTAATTCAACAATTTTGAACATCCAGACGCAAAAATTAAGACCGGAAAAGCTCATCGGACTAGTTAAAACTCTTTTTATATTAGGTCGTTAAGGTAAGAAACGAGCTGGATTGAATAAATTAGAAAATATTTATACAATATTGTTTATATTTTAATCGTTTTTGTTCTATTATTAATACTCGCTTTATTATTTGCATGAACTTCTCCCTTTGCAAAAGTTAGCGCACGGCTCAGCAATGAGCCATTCCCCTAGGCCCGGAACTTTTGTTCCGGGCGTTTTTTATTGGGCTGCAAAAAGCGAAAAGAGTACGATAACACGCCGTCTTAAAACCGCGCCCGCCGACCAATTTGTGGGTCCGCCTAAGGAATATTTTGCTGTTGGTATTTTATGGCGCTAGGGCTTTGACACCTTCCGCATCATTCCCTCTTGCATCGTTGAAGCCACCAGCTCGCCGCTTTGGTTAAAAATCTGGCCACGAACAATGCCCCTGCTGTTGCCGGAAAACGGACTTTCCATCGCGTACAGCAGCCAGTCATTCAGGTTTACCGGTTGATGAAACCACATAGCATGGTCAATAGTCGCCATCCGCAATCCTTTGTCAGACACTGCAAGCCCGTGTGGCTGTAAAGAAGTACTTAAAAAATGGTAATCAGAAGCATACGCCAGCGTGGCCTGGTGAAGACCCAAATCGTTACTCATAGCATCGCGCACTTTTAACCACACATGGCGGTATGGCTCCCGTTGCTGAGCCTTAAAAGAATGCGCCGCATCCACAGTACGAATATCGATGGGGCGATGATAGCTCAGCGCTTCCTGCATGCCGGTGGACAGACGTTCAAAGTTTTCCTCATAAAACGTAATATCTGAGGCAAGCTCCTCCGGTCCCGGGACCTCGGGCATAGGCGCATACTGATGGGTCATACCATCTTCATCAATCTGGAACGAGGCGGTCATATAAAAAATATTGCGACCATCCTGGATAGCTTTCACTCGCCGGGCAGAAAAACTACGGCCATCACGAACGACTTCGACATCATACACCACGGGCTTTTTCGCATCGCCGGGCAACAAAAAGTAGGTGTGAAAAGAGTGCACCGAACGCCCGGCCTCTACCGTGCGGTAGGCGGCGGCCAGCGCCTGTCCCAAAACCTGACCACCGAAGAGCGCACGAAAACCCAGGTCCCAGCTTTGGCCGCGAAACAGGCCCTGCTCTATCGACTCCAGTTCAAACAGCGAGGACATTTTAACCTCAGACATGATGGTTTACTCCGTTACAGGTTTAGCACGCGGGTTGCGCGGATAATAACGTTCCGGCAACTGCGCTTTATGTTCAAAAAAGCGCGTATCTTTATACGGCAGTTTCATAAATCCTGAAATACCCAGTCCCAGTATACTGGGTACGGCTGCTACTATCTCGGCCAGCAATTGTTGAAATCTGTCGGCCTGACTATGGTCCAGCAGCATATAATAACTGTGAATTTTCAAATGGGTAGGTAAAGCTTCAAAGATTATACAGCCGGTATGATGGATTTTGTTCAGCTCTGCCAGCAGGGTCATCATTTTGTCGGGTAATTGTAATAACTCGTCCGGATCATCACCATCCTCAAAGTAAGAGTGGGTACGACTGACATCTTTACTGATGGCGGTGGCCGACACCTCAAAGGGGATAATACATTCAGCGGGCGGAATGAACGGCGCGCCGGGATCGTCACGTTCAATATGCAACGTATCTTTGGCATTAAACATACAGCATTTGAAAATACCATGACGGTGGATAGCCCGCCCCAGATTAATCACATTGTTTACCGATTGTTCAAAAGCCACCTTATCGGCGTTATTGTAAAGATTCAGGCTGGAGTCCACATAAATGCCTTCTGGTTCCCAGCGAATCGCTAGCCCCCCTACCACGGGGTATTTACCTAACCGCCCCACCGCGGCAATGAAAGCTTTCTCGGTTTCGCCCATCCCCATAAGATAATTTTTGTAATAGCGTTCAAACTGAGCATCATTGAGGTAATTTAACGATGATTCGTCTATCTCCTGATGTTGCCGTAAAAACGACTTTCGTGAGCTATACACCACCGTTTCTATTTCTTTTTCAGTATTACTGACCCAGGTGGGTATCATTGGCTGATACGGCACCTGGTCGTCGTCACTGAACACCAGCTGTTGCAATACATGCAGATGACTAAACAAATAATCGGCGCCAAGACGACGCTGTTGCGGATTATCGCTGAGCATATTAGACAGAATGCTGGCCAGCATTTTAGGTAAGCCCAGAGCCAATGGCGTAATCACACGGCTGCCGAACCGACACGACTGTCCTGAGGCCAGCGCATAAATGGTGCTGGCCAGCCCCTGTTCATCAAAGCGCGGAGAGGACATCGCCCCGTTAAGCTGATCCTCGCCGATAAAATACACATCACCGAGCCGGGCATTGGTATGCTGCATGTCGGCTGACATCAGATCCATGACGTTACCGGCAACAAACTGGCCACTGGCATCTACCTGAGCGAATACCGAAGACCCCCAGTCAATTAACTGCAGGGTTTCTCTGGCCGAATCCCACATCAAATTCGATGGTTTGATATCTCCATGGACAATAGGTTTGGCCTGCCCCTGGTAAGTATGAGCACGCAGATGCAACAGCAAACGCGCCAGCTGAACGGTCATTTTAACAATAATACGAGGAGGCAAGGCCCCCCGGCGCAGACTGACCTGCTCCAAATCGTCACCGCTGGCCCGCTGCATCATCAAAATAGCCTGGTTACGAATCCGTTGGAATTCTAGCAGCCCCGGTACCCGCGGATGGTGCACCTGTGACAACATATACGCTTCGTCTTCAAGCCGGTCCTGCACATGCTGAGGTAAGGTAATACGTGAAAATTTAAACACATAGCGCTGACCGGTAGGACTGGTGCCGCTAAATACGAACCCAAAAGCCCCCT
>VMHT01104187.1_pt1 | contig 29398 bp, 42 predicted proteins | sample 4693611 | NCBI WGS metagenome assembly VMHT01 (sample SAMN12280063, study PRJNA550983) | marine metagenome | isolation source: seawater sampled from same location over 5 years 0.02-0.2 micron viral filtrate | place: USA: collected off the coast of southern California halfway between the port... ... | reverse complement strand
GTAGAAAATTTCGTGATAGAAAAAAAAGAAATCGAACAAACCTGTTACATCCGAGCAAATTATCCGCAATTTATCCATTTTAATATGGATGAAATTTACCAAAAACATGACATCAATAAAGAAGATGTAGTCAGGTTGGAAGTACGCAATCACGGTGCTCTTTGTATTGTTACGAAAGATGGTCAAGAGTATGTGCTATATAATCAGGGAGTCCATTCCGAAGATTGGAAACATCCTATCTCTGCCGAATACCTTGATAAAAATCAAAACGAGATTGTAGAAATAAATCATTAACTTAGGAAGGGATAAGACATGGGTAATAAAATTCAGCTTCAGCTTATTATGAAAGTCGCAAAGCAAATTGTAGAGGATGTAGAAACAAACACTTATGCTCCTCTACAAATTTTACTTGAAGATGTACCTGTAAAAAAATTAGAATCTTTTGTGCCTGATGATGACGATGATTCTATGACAGACAAGCACATAAAGACTTTAGAGTTTCATGTGTTTGAAATAGAAATATATGGAACAGATGGTTACAGTAGTAATAAAAGACCCCCTTGGGTAGGTTGGAATAAGTATTATTACAAGCTTTGGAATGCAGAAAAAGACAAGTATGAGGATACATATCATTATACTTTTACTACACAAAGGGCAGCTCTTGACCATGCTAAAGAAGCAATAATGTCTACAGAACAGGAGGATTATTATGGGTAAAGAAACCAAAAAAAAAGACATAGTGAAGTATGAGTTACCTGAAGTAGTAAATATTAAAGTAGGTACAGAGGGTACAGGTTTCTATGTCTATTATAAGGATATAAAAACTAAACTTGAAAGCCTACAGTATTTTGATACTGGCAGAGAAGCAATCAATATGGCTAACGAGACTTACGATAAATTTAAGAAAGGAGTTTAAAGCTATGCCTATGACAATAGCTCAGAGATATTTACTCATCCAACAAGTAGCACAACAAGTTTGTGAAGATGTAGAAAAAGGTGTCTACGAACCCTTAGAATGTTTACTAAAAAAAGTACCAGACGAACATTTAATATCTTTTTTACCTGAAGAGGGGCTTACTGATGAAAATAGTGATTAGTTTTTTATTAGGTGTATGGTTTGCTTGGGGCTTTCTGAAACACTATGATGATGCTGTGTTTGACCTATGGACAGAAGCCTATGGAGTCGGCAAAGACGATGGTTATGTATTAGGTCGTAATGATATAACTTTTGAGGACTTTAGTTTTGAGCAGTTGGAAGCTAAGTGTATGTTTCTGTATGCAGATAAAGGTACAGTTTTTGGTACTAAAAAGAAAGGGGGTAAGTAGTTATGGAAACTAAAGATATTGGTAGTCTTTGTGTTGAGTGTGGAGAAGATACAAAATTTGGTTCGGGACGTTTTGTAAATAGGATTCCTGCCGACAGAGATATTGATGAGGATTCTGTTTTTAAAAACTTACTAAAGCAAGGTTTCAGTCAAGTGAAAGGTTATCTTTGTTCTGAATGTACGTCTGAGGAGTGTGACCGTTGTAAAAACTTAGTTGCATTAGATGAGCAGATAGGTCAAGGGTATTTTGAGCATGAGACTAGACATAATTTTCACGACAATAGTTGGATGGTTTGTTGGGATTGTTTAACCGTGAAAGAAAAAAATCTTTTAGAAAGGGAGGTAAGTAATTATGAATAGTGATATTCTTTGGGCTTGTTTTTTGTTTGGTGTATTTATGTTCCTAGGTCTTGTACCTAATTTATAAGAGAGGAGAAGTTATGAGTAAGAAAATTTTAATTACGTTTGTATCTGCAATTGTTTTAGCATTATGTTGGGGTGTAGCATTTATGTTTTTCTTTGGAGATGTAGTCAGCTATCACATAGGAGCTTTTGAAAAAGGTATAGGCTTCTATGCAGTCGGGGGTGGTACGACTGTAGCTCTGACATTTATGTTAGCAATCGACATAGTTTTATGTGTCATTTATTTTAGAAAGGGGAAGGTTTATGGTAGCAAGAAAGAAAACTTCATCAAAGGCTCAGAGTAAAACAGTTAAACTGCCAGACGGATATGAACACTTTCCAGTAGAGAAACTATCCGCAGCTTTAAATTTGTATTGGACAGTTAATAGAGTAGACCTTCATGGACTAGCTAGAAAACAAAAATTACTAAAGCTAATAAATGAAATGTCCAACCTAGATTATCAGTCTAATGCACTTGTCTGTTTTTTAGAGGAGATTCTGGAAGCTGCTTTGTTAAAGATTGAGTTATACAAAGCTAAAGAATCACTTGACGAGCATGAAAAAAAGTCTTATGATTAAGTATGTACTTTAATTAACGTAGTAAACTTTATAGGGAGAAGTATATGTCAGCAATAAAAATTTCCAATCAACTTGTAAAAACATCTGGAGGATTATCCTTTATATTTCCAGAGGAGTTAGACTTCAAACCAGTACGAGAGCAACAGGTTCGTAATGGTATTAAGATACCTAATCAGTACTGGACTATCAATCCTAATACCGATGGTGTCATTGGTTCGGGTAAGTCTAGACACAGGGTAGACAACTTCAAGAATATGTGGGAGACATTTAGTGAAGGGTTACTTCAATCAGGACTAGACCTTAGTGGATTAGAGGTCATGTGGAATATTATCCACAATAGAATCGGAGAACCTGTAGCCTACTCTGCGGAGTTAAAGTTGCCGAATGAGAACTACAACAAGCAACTTGGAGAGGAAGCCTGTACTAAGATTATCTTACGGGACTCTCACGACCAGACTGTCTTGAGACAGATTCGAGCAATGGTACTCCGACTAGCCTGTTTGAATGGTATGTTATCTGTAGGTAACAAGGAAGGTTCCTCTATCTTTCAGAAGCATACGACATTTAGTGACCCTGAAACTGTGGGAGAAGTAGCCTCAAAGTTTCCTATGCATTTAAGAGATGAGGCAACTGCCATGAATAAGATGCGTGAGGTCAAAGTTTTACGGAATCAAGCTATCTCATTCTTTAGAGATAACGTAGCATTCTACAAGACTAAGACAGGCATCAAGCCTAACGAGTCTTTGCTTGAAAGGATTGTAGGATTCTATGACAACTACAGAGCATTGGGTCACAACAAGTATAGGGTATTGAATACTCTTACTCACTTGTCTTCTCATGTAAATAGTTTGCCTAAGAAGAATGATACCTGTATGACTTCCAAAGGGATTCGTATGGAGAAAGATGTACAGGATGTCCTTGATAGTTCTGCGTTTGAGTTCTTAGGTGTGGCAGCTTAGTCATGGTAGATAAAAACTTAGATTGGCAGGACTACATTAGTAAAAAGTTTGTGTCCTATAAAAAATCTGGTAACAGGTGTGTAGAGATACACACCTACCCAGATGGTATGCAACAACTATATTTTTATATCAACAGTTCAGAACCAATGAATTGTATACCGACCACAGTAGAAAATAAAAAGATAGCTGATGCGATTATAGAAAACTTTTTTTGCGGTTTAAATGAAATAAAAAATTCATAGGGAGATATTATGGTAGATATAATTGATAGTATTAGACAGTTTCATTTTGATATTGTTAAGAAGGTACAAGAGGACAATAAACAGGCTTGTAAAAGACGTAAGAAAGCCACTAAGATGAAACATAAATGGAGAAATAATAAAGTCAAGACAGGAAAGGGAAAACTATGACTTACAAAGAACGATTTAGAAAAGTAGTAACACTTGAAAGACTATGCAATGATTACATGGGGTCTTTATCCTATGAAAGATTATCCCCTGCTACACAAAGAGACTATGCTATATGGATAAGGAATTGTATAGCTACTGTAGGTGCAAGGACTAAAGTAATAACAGTCGATACTCCTACGGCACAACAACACTACAACCTATGGGCAGAGAAAAGAGGTGTGCCTACTGCCAATCACATCAGGTCAGTTATGTCTAGGGTATTTAACTTTAGTATTCAAGTGGGTAGTTGTTTCCATAATCCATTTGCTTTGATTGCTAAGTTATCTCACAGGTCTAGGAAAGAGACATGGACTAAGGAACAGGTCAAACAGTTTCTTGAGGTTGCATTTAAGGAGTTCAAGTGGAGAAGTGTGGGCATGATTGTTTACATGGCATACACCTGGGGTCAAAGGCTAGGAGATATGAGAGAGTTAAAGTGGGAGAACTATTCTTTCGATGATAAGGTTTTAAAACTAGAGCAGTCCAAGAGAAGAGCCAGAGTCGAGTTACCTACAACAGATTCTTTGCATGACCTGTTAGTCAAACAGCATGAGGACATGGGATTCCAACCGTACATTGCACCTAAGATAGCCTACGGAAAGATTAAGGAAGATCCATACGACAAAGTTATGTTAGGTACAATAGGCAGGGAGATTAGAGAAGCTGCAGGACTACCTGATACCCTTCAACTAATGGACATGAGAAGGACAGCTATCACAGAAATGGTAGATGCAGGGGTATCTTTACCTCAAATCATGGCTGTTAGTGGGCATGAGAATCCACAGTCAGTAAAGCCTTACATGAAAAATACCTTGACAAGTTCCTCCGAAGCCTGTAGACTCCGACTTAAGGCAGGGGGCGGTGATATACTATAAGAGAAAGGGAGAATAAGCTATGAATAAAGACAACATCATTGAAGTAAATAGAAATACAGCAATGCCAAACGTACATAAGTTTCACGAAAATAATAATTTGTGCCGTTTAAAAGTTAAGGGTTTTAAAAATACAGTAAATGCTTTTTTAAGTGATGACGGTAGACATGTATATATGTACACTCGTAAAGGTGTTTATCGTACTTTAATTTATTCTGGAAGTTATGGGGGCTGTTTCTTTTTTCCAGTAAAAGAAAAATTGTTTGGAGGCTCTTTGAAATTTAAAAATTGGGAAAAGGTTTAAGATATGGCAAAAATTTATGATTACAAAACAGGGGACAAAGTTATCACTCCTACTAATATGGTAGCTACAGTTATCAAAGAAACATATCAAGGGGAGAAATTAATACTTGAGTATGATGAAACCCCCGACTGGCAGAAAGATGATGTAGTAGATGTAGTTACAGGTAATGGCTTCAGGCATATAAAGTCTGTAACATTAGCTAAAGAATGTGTCAGACCTTTAAATCCTGACAACTATTCAGTAACCAAAGTTGTTATTAGGTAGACCATGATTAATGTAAGAGGATATGTAGAAAGCCTAGATTTAGCTGACGGACAAAGGCATAGAGGTAAATGTCCATCATGCCATAGGGGTAATACATTTACAGCTACTAATGACATGGGTAAGTTACTTTGGAATTGTTATGCCAACAGTTGCAATCTATCAGGGACTACTAGAATTAACATGACAGTTGAGGAGATTAGAAAACGCATGGATAGTAATTTTAAAATAGATACAGACAAAGCCTTTGCAGGTTTGAATGTGGCTAAACCTACTCAGTTTGTTTTACCTGAGAGTGTAGTCAAGGGGACTAAGCAGGATATACTCGATGAATACTGCAATAGATATGGGATAGATTCACACGAATTATCCTTACACTATGATGTCAAAGAAGATCGAATCGTATTCCCAATGTTCCTTGAAGGCACGATGGTAGATGCTATAGGCAGGGCGGTAGACTCTAAAGTAATACCTAAATGGAAACGGTATGGAAGTGAAGCTGATGGTTTTATCCGAGGTAACTGTACTATTGCAGTTATAGTAGAGGACTGTACCAGTGCTTCAGTAGTAGAAACTTTAGAACTAACTGGAGTTGCTATTTTAGGTACAACAATAAATCAGAATCATATTCAAGGATTAAAGGACTACAAGAAAGTTATAGTAGCTCTTGACCCTGATGCTGCACCCAAGACTATTGAGTACACTAGGAAGTTAAAGGCTAATGGCATTGATGCATTTGCATTGAAGCTACTAGATGATATAAAATACAGACGGGCAGAAGACATTGCATACTTACAAAAACTTAAAAGGGAGTTCCATGGAACAACAGATATTAAAGAGCCTACACAATAAACAATTTTATGATTCAGTTCGGGGTGGCAAATGCCCCACTCAAGTATTCACAAAAGACTTACGGAAGATAAAAGAAACTCTTGACTATGCAATGGATGAGTTCGACAGGGACTTAACCACAGATGAAGTCAAAGGTTTATTCTTCTCTAAGAATCCTACACTAACTACCTCACAGAAACATCAGTACGAACTTATCTTTAAACAGATAGAGAATAGTTCTATAGTTGGTTCGGATGTAGCCAACGAAGTATTGTCTGGTATGTTCCGACAGTTTGTTGGACAAGAAGTAGCTAACCTTGGATTTCAATATGTCAATGGGGACATGACTACCATGGAACCCCTGAGAAATTTACTTGAAACCCATCAAGATGATTTTACACCTACAGTAAAAGCTGACTTCTTAGATAACTCTGTTGAGAATCTAATCACTAGTGCAAGTAGTAATACAAAGTATCGATTCAATATCAATTCATTATTCCAGGCAGTTCAAGGACTGGACGGTGGTATGCTATTTGTCATAGGTGCTAGGTCTAATGTAGGTAAGTCTAGTTTCCATGCCACGTTATGTGCAGGGTCTAATGGTTGGGGGCATCAGAATGCTAAGATTCTAGTCTTATGTAATGAAGAGAAACCAGAACGTGTGGCAGCTAGGTACATGACTGCTTGTACTGGTATGACTATGCAACAGATAAAACAAGATAAACAACAGGCACATAGATTGTACGACCCTATCAAGGACAACATAAAGTTTATAGATGCTACAGGTAAAACTATGTCATGGGCAGAGTCAGTTATTAAAAACCATAAGCCTGACATAGTTGTTCTTGACATAGGTAGTAAGTTTTCTGAGGAAGGTTCTTCCACTAACAACCACGAGGTACTAAAAGCTAATGCAATTTACGCAAGGAACATAGGTAAACTCTATGGATGTCTTGTTGTGTATTGCACACAACTATCGGCTGAAGCAGAAGATAAAGTTCGATTAAGTCAGGCGATGATAGAGGGCAGTAAAACTGGTCTAGCAGGAGAGTGTGACCTAATGATTCTGATAGCAAAGAATCGACCACTTAATGACCAGACAGAGGACGATGGGATGAGGTATTTAAATGTAGTCAAGAATAAAATATCTGGTGTCCATCGAATTGTTAATTGTGAGTTTGATTATAATACAGGTGAGTATACCTCGTGAGTGTATTTGATAGAATAAGTAAAGTAATTAATACTCCCTATGCAAAGGAGAAATATATGAAAATGAAACTTGAAGAGTTAATAAACAGTGAGCATGATGAAGTATTAAAAACTCCTCTTAAAGATTTTCTAAAAGAAGCAGATGATGTTGGGTATAATTATTTTTTTAAAGACATAATAAAAAAAGTAATCATTGCAAGGTTACAAAAAAAGGGGCTACTAGATGAGTATAACAATACTTGATGTTGAAAATACAGTCACAACTAAGAACAGTAAGAAACACCTTGACCCATTCGAGAGGACAAACTCTCTGGTTATGGTTGGTGTTTACCCATTGGATGCTAAAGATTCATCCACTTATACTTTCGACCATCGTGACCTTAATGAAAGTGATGATGTTGTATCTAACCGAAATGAACTACAGGGGATCTTAAATGAAACTACTACTCTTGTCATGCACAATGCTAATCACGATCTTCTATGGTTGTGGGAATCTGGATTCACATACAAAGGCAGAGTGTTCGACAGTATGTTATGTGAATGCATACTCAATCGAGGAGTCAAACAACCCCTAGATTTAAAATCGGTTGCTAAAAAATATGATTGTGCTACTGAAAAGCAGGACACCCTGAAAGAATATTTTAAGAAGGGTTACAGCACACGGGACATACCTAGAAAAGAATTAGACTATTACCTACGATGTGACCTTGCATGTACTAAAGAGTTATATCAAAAGATGCAGCTACGATTGGAGTCTAATCAAGATGCAGGACTAAAAAATGTTATTGATATAACTAATGAAGTTGCAGTTGTACTTGCAAGGATGTATCAGTCTGGTTTTAAAATTGATATGGATAGACTCGATGATGTAGAAAAAGAGTTTAGAAAAGAAAAGTTAGAACTAGAGACTAGCCTACAGGAGTTTACTAAAAAACTTATGGGTGATACTCCTATTAATCTTGGCAGTACAGAACAACTCTCTTGGGTTTTGTTTAGTAGAAAACCTATAGATAAAAATGCATGGCACTCTTGCATTGAACCTCACACACCTACAAATGTTTTCAAAGGACTAATTAGAAAGCACTTCAAGACTTTGTTTAAAACAAAAGCAAAGCAATGTAGTAGGTGCAAGGGTAAGGGCCAGTTCTATAAAACTAAAAAGGACGGTAATCCATTTAAGAAAGCTACCAAGTGTAATGTCTGTGGTGGTTCAGGCTTTGTGTATGAAGAAAGCAATAAGGTAGCAGGGTTAAAGTTTAGTCCTCCTAGTGCAAAGTGGGCCAGTGCTAGTGGGTTTAGTACATCCAAAGGTAACTTAGAAATACTAGAAAGATTTGCTAATAGTAAAGGGATGACAGAAGCATCTGAGTTTCTATCTAAACTTAGAAGACTATCAGCTATCACAAGCTACTTATCAAACTTTGTTGAAGGCATAAAAGACTTTGTAAAAGAAGACGGGTTCCTACATGTCAGGTTAAATCAGCATGTTACTGCTACTGGTAGATTTAGTGGAGCTAATCCGAATATGCAGAACATGCCTAGAGGTTCTACCTTTCCTGTTAAAAAAGTTTTTGTATCTCGATTCCAGGGGGGCAAAGTATTAGAAGCAGATTTTGCACAACTAGAATTTAGGGTGGCAGCTTATCTCAGCCAAGACCCTGTTGCTATTAAAGAAGTGACAGAAGGTTTTGATGTACACAGCTACACTGCAAAAGTTATATCAGATGCAGGACAGCCCACATCGAGACAAGTTGCAAAGGCACACACGTTTGCCCCGTTGTATGGTGCTACAGGTTATGGCAGGACTGAAGCTGAAGCTACTTACTACAAACACTTTATTGAAAAGTACAAAGGTATAGGTAAATGGCACAAGAAACTAGCTAATCAAGCAGTCGGGCATGGGTTTATTAGAATACCTAGTGGCAGGGAATTTGCCTTTCCTGATACACAAAGGAGAAGGGACGGTACAGTAACTAACTTTACACAGATTAAAAACTATCCAGTACAATCATTTGCTACGGCAGATATAGTACCTGTAGTATTGGTAGAACTGTATAATAAACTTGACGGATATAGGAGTTGTGTAGTAAACTCTGTACACGATTCCATCGTTATAGATGTACATCCCGATGAAGAGCAACAAGTAATTGATATCATTGAGGATGTACAAAAGAATCTAGTAGCTGTAATTAAAGCTAGATATGGCATAGAAGTAAACGTGCCATTGTTGTTAGAAGGAAAGATTGGAAGTGATTGGTTAAATCAAACTGAACTATGAGAGGACTTTATGAGTACAGATATTTCAACATTAAATACGTCAAACTTTAATCAACTTGCTCAAGCTATGGGCATGGAAGCTGACACAAAAACTAAGAAACAAACTAGCACACTTGCACGATTGAAGATAGACCACTCAGGTGTAATGGGTGAGACTGAAATCAAAGGTAAGAAAAAGAAAGTAGAAGTTGTAGATGCAGGAAGTTTTTGTTTAACACTACCTGATGATACAAAACTTTATGATTCTAATCCTAAGATTCGATTGTTCCAACAGAAGTTTATGTACAAGAGGTATCTAACTTCTGGTGGGCCAGAGGGTAAGGGTATGTTTGTCAAGACAGAAATGGCAAATGATTTGAAAGGGGATCTAAGAGATAACACAGGCGGTTTTAATTGTGGTAAGCCTAGTGGTTGGATTGAGGATTACAACTCTTTACCTCAAGACCAGAAGGACTTAATTAAGTCTATTAAAAGAGTTCGGGTTTTGTTTGGTCATGTTACATTGACTGCCCCTGTAAATGAAAAGGGAGAGTCTGCTACTTTAGATAAAGCAGTTGATCCTATTCCTTTTATTTATGAGGTAGACAACAAGGAAGCCTTTAAAATTATGGGTGGCCCGATTGCTGAGATGGTTAAACAAAAGTTTCTACTTCCACAAAAGAATTTAAAGCTAGGTACAGAGGAAAGAAGTATTGCTTCTGGTGCTAAGTATTATGTTCCAAGTGTGGAGTTAGACTCTGGTGTAGTTGAACTAAAAAATCCTCAAGATGAAGATACGTTTAAAGATTTCAATGCTTGGATTGAGGGTTATAACAGTTACATTGCAAATGCTTATTCTGATTCAGCAAAGAAGGACGAGAATAATCTAGTCAATGAATTTGTTGAAGTAACAGAGGCAGCTTAATGATTACTCACCCTGCAGAAATTAGAATCAGACAGTACCTATCGAATGTAAAAAGTTCGGATTCCATTATGTCTGAAGAAGTTATTGACAGGGTGACTGATGAAATCAGAGACTCACTTAAAAAGCAGTTTGTAGATAAAAGCAATAATGATTTTCGATTGCGTATGTCAAACTTAGGTAGACCTTATTGTCAACTATGGTTTGATAAAAATAAAAAACATACTGCTTTGCCACCTACATCAAACTTTGTTATTAACATGATGATAGGAGATGTACTTGAGTCTGTATTCAAAGGCATACTTACTGCAAGTGGTGTTGATTACCAAAACGGGGAAAAGGTAACTCTTAATTTATCTCGCCACAAAATTGAGGGTACACCTGACCTAATTATGGATGGTAAGGTAGATGATGTAAAAACTGCTAGTCCTTGGTCTTACGAAAATAAGTTCAAGGACTACAACACCCTAGCAGCAGGAGATAGTTTTGGTTACATAGCACAACTAGCAGGGTATGCAAAAGCCTGTGGGGTAAAGCCTGGTGGTTGGTGGGTTATTAACAAAGCCAATGGGGATTTTAAATATGTACCTGCAACAGGCTTAGATGTAGATGCTAATATAAATAAAGCTAATAACGTAGCAGAGGAACTAGATAAAAATTCTTTTCGTAGAGTGTATAATGATGAGCCAGAAACTTATTACAAAAAACTCACAGGTAATCGTAAGCTGTGTCGGGAATGTGGTTGGTGTAGTTACAGGAATGAGTGTTGGCCTACTCTAAAAGAAAGACCGTCAGTAGTATCGAAAGCAGAGATACCTCCGATGGTATGTTATACGGAGTTACGAGGTGTTTAATGGTAAGGCATATGCTGCAGCTAGAAGAAGGGGGGTTCGTAGTGGACTAGAAAAAAAGATACAAGACAAGTTAAAAGAACAGGGTGTAAAAGCTAAGTATGAGCCATTGAAAATTGAATGGGAAGATTTAGCATACAGGAAGTACACACCTGACTTTATACTACCAAACGGGATTCTTATTGAATCCAAAGGATTGTTTACTCCGATAGATAGGAGAAAACATTTATTAATTAAACAACAACATCCTAATCTGGACATTCGATTTGTATTTGAAAGCAGTAGAAGAAAGATAAATAAAATTTCTAAAACTACATATGCTGATTGGTGTGAACGATATGAGTTTAAATATTCTACCAAAGAAATTCCAGATGAATGGATTAATGAAATAACTAAAATTAAAAAACTAACGAATGAAAAATTCATCAAGTTTCCAAAAGAAAAGAAAGGGTAAGGGAATGATTAAACAGAGAAATCCAGTCGTACAAGAAACAATTAAAAATCCTAATAGGTCTAGTAAAGTTCATGGAGATAAATTTAGAAATGTTATGGATATAATTGTTAAGAGAGAAGTACAACAAGAACTTAAATTTAAGGACTGATTATGGATATGGAAACAAAACAATTTGACCCTGAAGAAGGTATACCAATACAGAAAGATGATACTGCTGTAGTTCTTAGACCTAACTTTACTAAGGAAGGTGAGTGGGATACTACTGTGCATGTCAATGCAGTTATGATGCCGACTGAAAAACTTAATGATGAAGATGCTGACTACTTATCTGAAGTTACTTATGCATTAGTAGCCTGTTTTAATTTAATGAACTCTGACCCTGAGTTTGCTTTTAAAGTAGGAGAAGAAATGAATAAGATGAACATAGATGAAATTGATTCAAGTAAATCAAAGAGTAATGTAATTCAGTTAAGTCGTTGGACTAAGACTGAAGGCACTGCATAATGAGTTTATATGGAGAGTATTTAGGAAATGTCCGTAAACAAATGGAAGAAGAAACTAAAGTTTGCGATGCTTGTGGAGAAGTGCATGGTGAAGAAGCACTCCCTTTTAAAGATAAAGATATTTCAAGGTATAAAACTTTTGAACATTCAGCTAATAAAGATATGGTAAATAGCCCTGAACACTACAACAAAGGTAAGTATGAAACTTATGATGTGATTGTAGATACATTAGGTAAGCATGAAGCTATGTCGTATTGTCAAGGTAATATACTTAAATATATTATGAGAATGTGGAATAAAGATAGACCTTTGCAAGATGCAGAAAAAGCTGAATGGTATTTGAAAGCTATGATAAAGTTATTAAAAGAAACTAAGGGAGTCAACTGGTGATGAAGTATGACAAAATAAACATAGATGTAAATAGAGATGCATTACTTAGTGAACAGGCAACTCAACTGTTAAGAGATTACTACATGCTAAAGTCTGAGGTATCTCCGCAGGAAGCATTTGCTAGAGCATCATTAGCATACTGTGATGGTGACTATGATTTTGCTCAGAGGATATATGATTATGCTAGTAAACAATGGTTTATGTTTTCTAGTCCTGTCCTCAGTAATGCACCTAAACCAAAAGAATCCTTTAAGGCATTACCTATTAGTTGTTTCTTAACTTATGTGGGTGATACATTAGAAGATTTAATTGCACACAATACAGAAGTTGCTTGGTTATCTGTAAAGGGTGGTGGGGTTGGCGGTCATTGGTCAGATGTAAGGGCTGTCAGTGATAAGGCTCCAGGGCCAATCCCATTCCTTAAAGTAGTAGATAGTCAAATGACTGCATATAAACAAGGTAAAACTAGAAAGGGAAGCTATGCTGCGTACATGGATATTGATCATCCTGACATTATTGAGTTTATCAATTTTAAGTTACCTACTGGCGGTGATGCTAATAGGAAATGCTTTAACCTATTCAATGCTGTTAATGTAACTGATAAGTTTATGAAACGGCTTGAGGCTGATGAGGTAATTGAACTGAAAGATCCTCACACTGGTCTATACAGAGATAGAATTAGAGCCAGAGAGTTATGGGAACGCATACTTGAGGCTAGATTTAGGACAGGCTCACCCTACATTAACTTTATAGATACGGCTAATAGAGCATTGCCTGAAGCTCTGAAGCAACAAGGCTTAAAGATTCATGGTAGTAACTTATGTAATGAGATTCATTTGCCTACAAGTAAAGATAGAACTGCTGTATGTTGTTTGTCTTCAGTCAACTTAGAAAAGTTTGATGATTGGAGAACTACTCCGATGGTAAGAGATTTGATTCGTTTTCTGGATAATGTACTACAAGCATTTATAGATAATGCTCCAAGAGATATTGTAAAAGCCAAGATAAGTGCATTAAGAGAGAGGTCACTAGGGTTGGGAGCTATGGGATTTCATGGTTACTTACAGAAATACAACACACCATTTGAAAGTCCTGTAGCTAAGTCTTTAAACAATAGAATATTTAAGCATATAAAAGATGAAGCCTTATTGGAAACAAAGTTACTTGCAACAAAACGTGGTTCACCAGGTGATCTTTTTGGTACTGGTGTTCGTAATGCACATCTTCTTGCTATTGCTCCTAACGCCAATAGCAGTATTATTTGTGGTTGCACTGCTAGTATCGAACCTGTTAAGTCGAATGCGTATGTGCATAGGACGAGGGCAGGATCTCACTTAATTAAAAATAAGTATTTAGCTACAGTACTGGATAAGTACAAGATGAACAATGAAATTACATGGAAAAGTATTATTAACCATGAGGGTTCAGTTCAGCATCTAGATAATCTTACAGACTACGAAAAAGATACTTATAAAACTGCGTTTGAACTTAATCAAGAGTGGGTAATCGAACACGCATCTGATAGACAAAAGTATATATGCCAAGGACAATCTGTTAATTTATTTTTTCCTGCAGGAAGTGATAAGAGTTATGTCAACTCCGTTCACATTAGAGCATGGAAAGGTGGACTGAAAGGATTGTATTATCTCCGTACCTCTTCAGGCAATCAAGCTGAGAAAGTTGGTACACAAATTCAACGAGAAGCATTGAAAGATTCAGAGGAGTGTATAAGTTGCCATGGATAGAAGAAAAAAATTCGATTATGAATTGTTCAAACAGAACGATAAACTAGCTAGGGATGTAGGCAAAGCCTACTGGGAATCAAAAGGTAGAACTGTTATAGATAATCCAGATAGGTATGGCCCTGACTTATTAATTGATGGAGAATATTATTGTGAAGTTGAAATCAAACGTGCTTGGAAAGGTAAAGAATTTAAGTATAGAACATGCCAGATACCACACAGAAAAGCTAAGTATCTGGACAAAGATAAGTACGATAAGCCGACACATTTTTTCATCATTAATAATGAACAAGAGTATGCCTTTTATATCAAAGGTGAAGATGTGGCTGCATCGCCAGTAGTAGAAGTACCTAATAAGTTTGTACCCAAGGGAGAATTTTTCTTTCAAATACCTTTAAATAAACTAAAGTTGATAGACCTAAATGATAAAGACAACCAAGAATAAAACCCAGAAGAGTGATAAGGTAGATACTAATTCTGTAGAAGTCATACGGTGGAAAGATGCTTTGTCTGACCATGGTTGGAGTGATACAAGAGAAGCTGAGTTAGCTGATGTATTATCTGTGGGATTTTTAATTGCAGAAAATAAAGAAGCTGTAATGATAGCTACTACATGGGCTGAACCAGAGAGCAATGGTAGAATGAATATTCCTAAGGGGTGGATAAAGAGTAGAAAAAAAATTAATATTGCTGAAAGGAATACTGAAGATGTTAATCGAGATAGATGAAGTTCTATCGGCTAAGATTACAAAACAAACTTTAAAACAAACGTATGAGGATGTAGAAAGAGAGATCCAAGAATATAAAAAAGGTTATAAGATTCCTCTTACAGAAGTACAGCAGGAAGATTTAATACAGCTTATAAAGATACAAAAAGCCCTACAGCCTGTACTGGATTGGTACACAGTGGGTGGTAATTTCTTAGTCGAATACGAGGAAGAGAAACAATCTAAAAAGAAGTACAAAAAAAAGTCTTGAATTAGTATTATTTCTGTGTAAAACAGAGTATACTTTAAGTGACATGTTTTTCCTAAGTTTGGGGTACGTCCAGTACCCCTTTTTTTTCCCTTACAATTAGAGGAGTGCATATGAGTCTTACATCTAGTTCCACAGTATATAAACCATTTAAATATCCTTGGGCAGTTGAGTTTGCTGTTAAGTCTGAGAAGGCTCACTGGGGTGAGTGGGAGGCAAAGCTACAAGATGATGTAGCCCAATGGCAGTCAGGCAAGTTAAATGAAGCAGAGAAAAATCATATTACTCAAATACTTAGGTTGTTCACTCAAAGTGATGTAGCTGTAGGTACAAATTATCTAGAGCATTACATACAGAAATTTAAGAACAATGAAATCAGAGCTATGCTGACTAGCTTTACAAACAGAGAGTTTGTACATCAACGTAGCTATGCACTACTCAATGATACTTTAGGATTACCTGAAGAAGAATACTCTGCTTTCTTAGAGTACGAGCAGATGAAAGAAAAGATAGAGTTTATGACAGACCTAGATACAAACTCAGTTACAGGTTTAGGCAAAGGTATTGCTAGGTCTGTAATGAATGAGGGTATGTCCTTGTTCTCAGCCTTTGTTATGCTATTAAACTACCAGAGATACGGTAAGATGAAGGGTATGTGTGAGATTGTAGAGTGGTCTGTACGAGATGAGACAATGCACTGTGAGGGCATGGTCAAGTTATTCAGGGAATACTGTAAGGAGCATCCTAGAATAGTTACTGATGAGTTCAAGAAAGATATATATCAGATGTTCAGGGATGGGGTAGCCTTAGAAGATGCTGTTGTAGATACAGCATTTGAGATGGGAGCAGTAGAAGGGTTATCAGCAGATGACGTAAAGCAGTACATTCGATACATAGCTGACAGGAGATTGATACAGCTAGGATTGAAAGGTAACTTTAAAGTCAAGGAGAACCCCCTAGAATGGCTTGATTGGATTGTTGGGGGTGATACCCTTAAGAACTTCTTTGAGGGTGTTGTGACGGACTACAATGCCTCTGGAATGGTAGGTGATTGGGGGTGGTCTACAACTAAAGAAAGGATAGCTGCATGATAATAACCTTACTACTAGCCTTACTTTTTAACCCAGTATTTGCAGGTGATGCAGTACTGGGTGAGGCAAAGTTTATGCAGAACTGTAAGCAATGTCATGGCCCTGCAGGTATGGGCATGGCTAGTTACCCAAAGGTATCTGGTAATGATATTGATTACACGATAGATAGATTAAAAACTTATAGAGATGGTATTGAGGTTGGCCCGAACTCTGCATTAATGATAATGATGGCTAGACCTTTATCAGATATAGATATACATAACTTAGCTGAGTATTTAAAAGAAGCAAAGAGGTAATAATACTTGATTAAATTTTCACTGTTTATAGTACTATTTTTTTTCTTAGCTATTAACCCTATGTGGTTTTGGTGTGCTTATACAGCTTGGATATTTATTAATTAGGTGTTTCAAATATATATCCAGGCTTTGTAAGTCCTCTAAATTCTATTAATGCTTTTTCGTATTCTTTGGTATCGTCTAATGACTCACCATACTTATCTTCATACGCATTTGCAATTATTGTTCTGTCTCTTTTACCTAATTGTCTAAAAGCTATATAGTCCATAGTTCGTATTATATTTTTAGAAACTCGTTCCCCTGTTCTTAAATCTACTCCAGTTCTTTTAAAATTTTCTTTGGTCATTCTAAATAAATCAGATATGGCTCTTTTTAGGTTGTTTATTTGCTGTTCGGTACTTGAATTTTTATATCGGTCACTTTCAATAATGGGTAAGAGTTGTCTATCAATATATGCCATTGAGTTTGAAATAATTAAATTATCGTAAGTTTTAATTCCAGTAGGAGTATACTCTTGCCAAGGTTGCATACCAAGTCTTATTATTTCTTTTTCAATTTTACTTTTTGGAGCAGATAATTTTACACCTAAAAAGTTTGTTAAAAATCCACCTGCTGTTGACGGTGGCCCATACTTAAAGTATTGGACAGCTTCTTCTAACTGTTCTTTACCATACATGTTGCCTAGTAAATGAGGGGGCAATTTATTTTTAAATTGATTATTTAAATGTTTTGCTAATAAATTCGTATCAGAGTCTAGCAATACATCAAAAGGAATATCTTTAGGGTCACGAGATATAAATCCTTCAGCACTCATGCCTTCAAAAAATTCTTTTACTGGTTTAATAGGTTGTGGAAATCTACCTAAAAAATCTGCCGCACCTCTAGCAAGTATTTTTGTTACTTCTTCTGTTGTCATTCCCTCTTCAAGAAGTCTTGCAAAATTACCAAGAATAGGATAACCACCATATCTTTGTGGTTCTATCGCAGTAAGGAGTTTTATTGTCTGATCTAGTGTCGATCTACTTGGTACTTTTTCTTTTTCATCTCTCATAAAAGAAATATAAAATAACTCTCCTAAAGCACTGTACTGTGCCATTGGAAATACATTAGTAATTTTAAAAACATCACCTTCTTCATTAGTCATTTCATCTAAAGCTGCCTCTCTATCAAATTTTCTTTGTAATCCAAAAGCTGCAATTATAGAAAATCCAACCATACCTTGAGAAAATGCTCTTAAACCATTGTTATACAATGCTTGTCTTTTAGCAAGATCCATATTTTTTTTAGTTAAAGCAGTTGTCATGTCTTGTATACCTGATACACCACCAACAGGTGAATATCTATACAAACTATTTAATCCACTTGCTATAAATCTAGGAAATGGAGTTCCTATAATACTTCCTGTAGGTAAATTTTCTATACCTTTTACAAGTACATGAGCTATAGTATTACCTGCTGTTTCAAAACTAAAATTTTTTCCATTTTTAAATCCTAAATTTTTAAATTGGTATGTAAAGGTTGCTCTCATAGCATCATCAGTAGCTTTTTTTAATATATCTTTAGGTATTGGAACTCCCTTGTCTAAAAAATCTGTATGTAAATTTTTACCAACTGAGTTTAATTGTCTTTCTACAGAGGCAGCAAAAAAACTTTTTCTACTAAATGAATCTACAGCAATGTTTAGGGTACTAAGAAATCTACCAAATCTACTTATCTGACTTTTATCTACAGGGCCAGTAATAAGAGTGTTAGTTAGAGTATCTCTAATAGATGGATTAAATTTTAAAATTTCGTCTACTTCTAAGCTAGTCATTCCGTAGTCAACCATTTTTACCCACTCTTTAAAAACATCTCCTACGTTTGTAACTTCAGGAATACTCATAACTTTAGGGTCTGCTCCTAGAGTTGTTCCTATGCCTCTCATAAATTTATTAAACATTAACTCAAAACCTCTTGCTGCTGTACCAAAGGTTGCTTGAGATAAAGTACCTTGTATGTTAGCCGTAGTAGTCGATAAAGCTGAAGTAACCCATACTTTAGATTCTCTTTCTAAGTTTAAAAATCCCTGTCCTATTCTAGATTGAAATCCAGGATGGTATTCTCTTTTTGTTAAAGTTTCTATAAACTTCATAGACTCTGGATCTTTACCTACCATATTGTTATATATCTTAGATACATAAGAATAAGGTTGCATTTTTTTTGCACTATCAGATAAGGAAGCACCCATTAGTTTTTCCATATCTTCAGGTTTTATATCGTATTGTTTTAATGCATCTATTAAATCTGTCTGAACTCTTTTTGCATATTCATCTGCACTAATTCCTGCTTGTGTTGCAGCTTGCTCAATATCAAGTGCATCAATTTTATTTTCCATTAAATTTTTTATTACTCTATTTACAGCTTGTCCTATTCCTTCTTGCACAGAATCCGTCTGTATAAAAAAATCTTTTTCTCCTCTACCTCTTATAAATTGTTCTGCATCTCCCCTGTTTGCAAAAGTGCCAAATGATTTTTTGCCTCCTTTTTTCAGAACTCTGAATCTCATTTGCATTTGTGGGCCAAACTCTTTAATATTATTGAGCATAATATGACCACCAATTTTTACTGCTATTGGGTACAATTTAGTTCTAACTTGTGTTTCAAATATCTCTTTTTGTTGAGGAGAATATTTTTCAAAGATTTGTTTAGCTTCGTCTGTATATTCGTAAAATTCAGATAGTTCTTTATCTGATTTACTTAGTAGTTCTGATACAGCCCTTTCTTCTTTAGATAATGTTTTTGAAATGTTAGGACTTTTACCTGCTTTTAATTTAGACTCAAAGTCTTTTATAATTTTTTCACTTTGATCTAATTCTTTAAATGTAAATTTTTTATCTAACTTACTTAAAAATCCAATTTGTTTTTTATCAGTTAGCTTATCAACTCCAGGTATTGATGTTATAGAATCAGCAACATCAAATCTTGTAGAGAGTCCACCAAATAATGTACCTACTGCACCTTCTAATGCCACATTAGTGTAGTCAAAAGTTTCTTTTCTGTATTGTAGTATAGCTAAATTTTCTTTCATTCCTCCTGAGTAAGCACCAATAGTTCCTTCTATTGCCGCACCTGCATACATTGCTCTTCTTTTTACTCGATTTTTATATAAATCTAAATCTTTTTTTAGACTATCAATATTCTTTTTACTTTCTTTTTTAAGAGCACGACTTTTTGGAGTAGATGTAAAACCATCTTTAAGTTTTTTTGAAACAGCTTCTTCTTTAAGTATAGCTTTAGCTCTGTTTAAAGCTCCTTTAGCAGCAACCATAGATGCTACTTTACCTGCACCTAAACCAAAGTAAGTAGTTGCATCTGTAACTAAAGCCTGTCCAAAATCAGCAAATGCTTCAAACTTATTATACCCACCATCAAATATAGGAATAGAATCCCATAAAGTAAAAGCATATCCTGCACGGGTTCTATCTTCTTCACTTGCACTATTAGTCCATAATAACTCTTGAGCAAGATCAATATTGTTATATTCTACATGTCGCATGTGATTTGCAAACCTACGAATATAATCTTTTCTGGTTTCATTTGCTTCTAAGTTTCCTTGTTTTCCAAACCTTGCAATCATAAAATCTTCTACATGAGCAAAGTATTCATCATTTTCATAAAGCTCATCATACTTTAATGTGAGTTCTTCATCTGGAACAATATTAGCAGACTCAGGTAAATTTGATATACCTTCTATTCGTTCTTTTGGAGTTTGTAAAGAGGGAGTAGTATTATTAGTAATAATTGATATTACAGAATCTCTGTAGTCTCTTGTCTGTACAGAGCCACCTTGTTTGTCTACTAAAGTTTCACCACCATTGTATGCTTCTAAAGTTTTATTTAAATCATTATCATACTTTTTTAGTAAGTCATCTAAAAATCTAGCAGCACCTACAACATTTTGTCTAGGGTCAGTTGGGTCTTTAACACCATACTCATTACGAATGATAGGCATTAATTGCATCATACCTATTTCACCATCTGCACCTTCTGCTAAAGGATCAAAGTTAGATTCTTGTTGAGCTATTGCTTTTAATATTTGAGGATTGATATCATGTTTTTTACCCACCTCTTCAAATAAAGAGTCATATTCGTTTGCTTTTAAAACAGAATCTTTACGATTAATATCAGGTTGACTCGATGACTCCTCATCTTTTTTGTACATCTCAAGAACTTGTCTTTGCTCTTCTTCTGTTAAAGGGTCAGGAGAAGTTATTTCAAAACCATCTATTGTATATGTATTCATACTTAATTGTCAGAATATCTAACTTTTATACCTTGTTTGTTATTTATACTAAAATTCTTTTGTTTGTTATCATATATACCTATAAGACTTTTCTGACTTCCTTTGCCTTCTACTAAAGCACTTAAGGTTCTTTGATCAAAAACTCCCATAGCTGCTAGGAAAGGTCTTTTTATATTTCCAGGTAATGAATCTATGTCTTTTTCTATATCCCCTGTAATTTGTAAATTATTAGATTCTAAATATTCATTTAATAAAGGTCTGACTCTATCTTGTATTGCTTGTCCTATTTTTGCTGCATCTTCTTTACTAATATCGCCTATAAAAACTCGACCTTTTCCTGGAACAAATTGCATAGAACCCATTGCTTCAAATGTTTTTTCTGCTCCTGCAAGAGCAAATTTTAAATTAGTCACTACACTAGATTCTGTAACTTTACCTGCTTGTTTTGGTAAACTAGCTAATCGTTGTCTTGCTAATGCTAGTGCTTTTTCTTTTCTAGGACTATCAGGAAGTTGTAACATAGCAGCTATATTTGAGGCATCTTGTTCTTGTCTTTCTTCAGCAGTTACTTTACTCAGCACTGTTTTATCTAAAGCAACATCTACTTGAGGAGCAGATATAGCACCAGAACCAAATTCTTTATACTCTTCTGCAGTCATACCTAATCGTTTAGCTTCTCTTTCTATCTTTCTTTCCCCACTACTTACTTTAAACCCAAGGAAACTTTTTTCTTCAGGAGGCATAAAGGGTGTTATATCCTTAGTAGCTTTTTCTTCTGCAGCTAATTCTATAGCTTGTTGTAAATCAAAAGATGGGTCATCTGAAGCAGATCCTGCAAACTGTTGTAGTTTAGCAGGACTATTTTGTTTCAAAGTTTCAAACTCTTTATATCCGTCTGTAGCTATTTTATACACAGTTGTTTTAGAAATAGGAATATTTAACGAATTAAATTCGTCTGTTATATTTTTAGTTTTAATTTCTAAATCTTTTACAAAAACAGGTTTTAGTTTTTTCTTTGCTATGTTTACAGCTTCTGAATGTTCATCTAATTGTTTTTGTTGTTTTGCTTCTCTATCTTCTCTTTGTGTTCTAAGGTCTTTTGCAATAACTCCTGCAAAAGCACCCCCCACATCTCCAATATTAATACTCATTATACTATCTCCTCTTCAGATGGAGGAAGTTCATCTCCAAGTTTTTCTAACTCCGTAGGAGGTCTAGACATTAATCCTGTAGAAGGCATAGTCATTTCTTTTTGTGGCATAACAGCACTTTCTTCTGGATTTTCTTTTAACACTTCTACAATTACATTTCTAGCTACACCATAAGGTATTCTTTCTTTATTATGTGTTGAATAAGATTCAATATAATCAGTTTGATAAAGATCGGCTAAGTACATTGCTAATTCTTTTATATATGGCATTATAATATAAGCTATATCTAAGCTGTGAATACCATTCATAGTTCCAGATATAGCCAACATTTCTGCTAACTTTTCAGCAGATACTCCATCATCTAATGCAATGAGAATTTTGTCTTCAACTTCTGGTTGTAATATTTTTTCAGAGTAATACTCTACGGCTTCATCTAATGTATTTAATTGAGAAGGATTTTCCCATGGATAAGAACCCTGTTCTGATGTCAAAGACATTCCAGGTATCGGGCCTGTTAAAAGATTAGGATTGAGTTGTGTTTCCATTTTTTAATTCCATTCTACGTTTACGAATATCAGCAATATATCTAGCTACTGTCTCAACAATATCCTCTTGTTTACTTTCTTCGGTAATTACTTTTTTATCTTTCATAGGAGACATAAAACCTTTAGTCTCTACTTTTTTTTCTTTTTTAGTAGTTTTTTTTAATTCTTTTTCAATTGCTTTTTCTAGCTTTTTTAAATATCTTTTCATACTATTTCCTACATATAAAAATTATGGATAAAATGATCTAAATACTTCATAAATAAGATTTGCTGCATTTGCTTCATTTTGTTTTTTCTGAGTATACTTTGAGGCTTTTAAATCTTGTTCACCTGAAACTATTTGTGTGGCTAACTTAGCATATCTGTCTGCTTCATTATCAGCAGTCTGCCATGCATATGCCATTTGATCTCTCCTATTTTGCCATTCATTTTCGTATTCTTTTACTGAAACATTTAAAGCACTAGTAGCATTAAACATATTTACCTGATTCTGCATAGCAGTATCTGAAGTAGCTATTTGCCTTCTCCACTCTGCATTAGACTGACTTACTGCCAAGGAGTTTTGAGCATTAAATTTATTCATACTATTTATTTGATTTGCATTAAATTCTTCTACAGCATTTAATTGTTGTGTGTTAAATCTTTCTTGAGCATTTTTTTGTTCAACATTAAATGTTGCTATTTGAGTAGTTAAATTATCATAGAATTGATTAACTTGATTTTCACTAGAAGCATTAATTTGTTTAGCTGTATTTTCAGCAGCTTGATCTGACAACATACCTTGTATTACTTTTTCAGACTTAAACATATTAGTTTGTTGCTCAAAACCAAAGTTAGTTAAGTCCATTTGCAAAAATGATTTTGCATTTTCAACTGCAGCTTGTTGTCTATTATTTAAGTTAGTAGTCTCAAGATTAGCTATCTGAGATACTTTTGCCATAGTTACAGCTTGATCATTATTTAAATTAGCTAAGTCTACAGTCTGTGCCATCTTAGCATTTTCTAAAGTAACTTGAACTTCAGCACTAAAGTTTTGATTGGCTATGTCAGCAATCCTAGAAGCATTAGCTACTTTAGTTTGAAATGCTTGATCAAACTCAAGACCTAAAAACTTTGCTCTTTGTTCAGCACTTATTATAGCAACCTGTTGTCTGTTACTAAGATTCTGTATATTTAAATTAGCTATTGTTTGTGCATCTTGTTGTGCAATAGGTAAAGCAACTTCCATTTGTGCTTGTATTATTGCTTGTCCTGCCATACTAGATGCACCTATACCTCTTTGATTAAGTATAGCTGTAACATTTCGCATACTAGCCGCAGCCCATGCAGGAGGATTACCTGCTTCAAAGTTTTGATACAACTCATTTAACTGACCTTGTACCGTAGCTTTAGGGTCTACTCCTGCTTGTGCAGCTTTAACTTTATCTATTTGCTCTTCAACCCTAGCCATCTTAACTGATGGCCCATCAATCATTTCTTCTGCTTGTACTTGTCTCTTAGGTACATTGTTTATCTGTACTGCTTGAGCAATCTTAGATGCCTGTGCATCTTTTATAGCAGTCTCAGTAGCATTTACAGTTTGAGCTTGTGCTATTGCTTCGTTAGAAATTTCACCTTGAACAGCTTTAAGTTTTTCAGCCTCTTCAGAAACTTTAGTTTCTACTTTAGTGGGGTCTATTTTAGCAGCTTCTCTTGGGTCTACTGAAGTAGCAACTTCAGCAGGTTTAGCTTTTTTTCCTGTTGCTGTAACTGTATCTTTAACAGGGTCAAACTTTATATCTTGACTAGGATCATATTCTACTTTAGAAGTTTCTACTGTCTGTGGCTCTGGTGTTGTAGGTATTCCTCTTTGTTTTTTATCATAAGCAATTGCTTCCTCAGAAGAACCTACCATTGCTTTTACTTGATCGGGAGTATAATCTTTGTAGAAATCTACACCTTTTTGTTTAAAGTCTCTACCTAACTTTTCTTTTCCTATAGCTTGTATTTGTTCCGCAGTAGCTGTTGCAGGTACATCACCCCCTGACTGCATTTTAACTGCCATCTTTTGATCTATTTGAGTAATGGCATTATTATATATAGCCTTTTTAGATTGATCAGATTCTAAGAATTGATTAAACCCAGACATCGGCCCATCATAACCTACAATATTTCTGGCTATTCTTTCTCTTTGTGTATTATTTAATCTTGTTGCTATAGTCATAGTCTTTACTCATCTTCAACAATTATTCGTTTTTTATCTTTGCCTAACAACTTCTGTACAGTCTTAGTTTCGTATATCCTAATCCCTGTCCATACAATAGTGAATATAGCTGCTAGTGCAGGAAGAACATCTACTAATGCTCCTACTACTGTTGCCATTGATAAACCATCTAGTATTTGTTTTCCATGCTCGATGTTCATTAGTAACTCCAAATAGTAGGTCTAGGTCTTTGAGGTGTACCATTTAATATATCTAAGTGTATAAATCTACCATTTCCTTTTTGATTTACACCAATACCAGTAAACTCTAACTCTAATGCTATGTGAATAATCTTTAGAGCATCAGCCCCTCTAACTGAAATATCACAAGCCATACCACTAGCATGTGCTCCTGGAGTTTTTTTCTTAGCTTCAATAGGGTGAGTAGGATCTCTATATCCAGAACTTATAGTAATAGGTTTACCATATATATCTCTAAGTTTATTTAACTGGTCAATAAAGTATTGATCCATATTACAGTTACCTGTATATCTACATTTAAATTCTTCTTCGGTAAAGTATTTACCCCAATTAATGTTATGTATCATAATATTTTCTAAAAGTTTCTAGTTGATCTTCATACTCTGCTAGTAATTTAAGCTCTGCTAATATTGCCTCTGTTATATCTGTATGCTCTGGTATAGTTACTTGATTATCTAATAACAAACTTATATTTAATTTATGTTGTGTAGCTTTTGCTTGTAATAAATTTATCGTATTAGTAGTTAATACTCCCTTCATATTCTTGGTTCTTTCTTATCTAATATATCGTTTAGTTCATTTGACTTTTGTTTACTACCTACACTACTACCAAAGTAATATGCTAATACCATTGTAGTAGCAGAGTTTAAAGCACCTAATACATATACTAAAATATCTTTAGCACCTGAGTTTACATCTACATCTGCAAATATAATTACTAAAAATAAAGCAAAAGACATTGTTACTGTACCTAGTGCAAGTAATGGGGTAACACATTTGTTTAACCAACTAGCATTTTCACTGGTAGCAATAGCTGTTTCTCTTCTTCTAGCTGAATCTCTATCAGCATACTCAGCTTCTAATTTAGCAAGTTCTCCTTTTTGCTCCATAGCTTTAAGTTCTTTCATAGCTTTAGCACGAGCAGTAGGATCTGGTATTAATCTTTCGACTAACTTTTCTCCAATAGGTAATAGTCCTGTTAATAAATTAAGCAACTTCTTCTCCTTTACTTGCTTTATAAAACTTCTTTCTTCTTTTGCAACCCTTATCTGTTTTTGGTTCAAACCAATTAAACCCTCTTTTAGTATTAGCACACCAGTAAGTACATAAGTCTCTTTCTATCCACTGTAACTTACAATAGTATTGATCTACATGTGGTACTAAAGTAACCATCCATATTGTAAAAGTTACACTAATCACTTACTTGCCTCCACTATTGCTGTCCATAAAAAGTGAGATAGATAAATTAAAAGTAAAACTAAACTTCCAACAGCAATTCCCATCTTGGTGTTATATAAAAAATTCTTCCTTCTTCGCATCTGATTATAAACTTCTCGTTCTCTTCTTTTCTTAATCTCTCTCCGCATTTTAATAAACTTGCGATAGCCGTTAAGTCCTCCCCAATCTGCTGTCCAGTTTGCAGTGAAGAACTCTCTAATATATTTTTCTTGCTCACGAATCTTTTCCTCTGCAATAATGCTATCAAATACTTCTTGAGTTGCTGATCTCTTATAGGTTAATGTTTTAAATATCCCTGGCTTACTTTTCTCTTGAGAGATTACTTCTTTTACATCTTCAATGTGTCCTGCCCATTTAGACAGAGTGCGATAAATCTCCTCTACATCTTTCCCTACTGCTACTGCTTTTTTAAGAGTCGTGTAACATACAGATGCTGCTGAAAGTGCAGTGATAGGATCTATCAATATTATACTCCACTAGCAGAACTTCCGTCTAAACTAATGCTAGGCCAATCAGACCATGTTCTTGGATCTGCATCACCAATCGTTTGCGGTACATTTCTTAATTCAGTTCTGTATACAGCATAAGCAGATTTGTTTGCAGTGCTATCCGTAACTTGACTCCAGTCCGTATCACTTAACAACTGATTACGTTGTGAACGTATTTGTGAAAGACTACCTGCTTTATTAGCAGTAATTTCATCAGCAGTTAAACTAACAACTTTTACTGTAGTAACAAAATTCCCATCTACGAAAGGTGTAGTACCTTCAAGTTTTTGTGTAAGTCTATCGTGCGGTAAAAACTTATTTACTTTTTTAAAACCTCTTCTGACAAGTGTTGCATCGTCAGGTACGTTTTTAAACCAAATACGATAGTGGTCTATTTGTTCTATCGTATCTCCATTCATTTTTGCAATGTACATTTTATCTCCTATTTGTTAGCAAAGGCTTTTGTTGGGACTGTAAATGAAGAACCAGTATATCTAGCAACACCTTTAGTTATTCTAATCTCATCCATATACCCCCCTTTAAAAAGTCTACTAGTAGCTGGTCCGATATTTCCAATATGAAAATCATTAGAAGCATGACGTAAGTCAGCAGTACTATTTACAACTGCTCCTTGTTGTGTGCCATCAATAAACAAACGAATATCATTTGACGAATCCCTAGTAGCAGCTAAGTGATACCACTGATTAATACTGTGTGAAAATGATCTTTCTATAACCGCACTAACACTTAGAGCAAATTCTAATTCACCATCATATATTTGAAAATACCAACCCTGATCATTCCCAAAAAATCCTTGTCTTTGGTCAGTAGAAGTAAAATATACAAATAATTCTACTGTAAATTCGCCCGTTCCTAATTGATGGATTTCCTGATGAGGAATTACTAATTTATCATTAGTACCGTCAAACTGTATACTTCCTGTACCAAACTTTTTAACACTTGTATCTATTTGTGCATTATCAACAGTTTCTAAATTACTTTTCATTGTGTTGTCAATGATTTCTGCGTTGGTAAAATTCATTAGTAACTTTGTATCACTGTTTGATGTTGGAGGAACGGTGGGTAAAGTAAAACTACCTGAACTATATAAGGCACTTTTTAAAATTCTAGCCCCTAACATAAAACCATTTAGATACCAACTTGAAGTGCCAGTTGCATTATATCCAACAACAATACTTGCGGTTGAATCATGAAGTGTTACCCCTGTAAAGTCAGTTGTAGAACCAACCTGAGTTCCGTTAACAAAAAGCCTAAGATTATTACCACTTCTGCAAACTGCAAAATGAGTCCATTGATGCAAATTATTTGTTATTATATGTCCACTGGCTGCAGTTAAAAAACTAGACCCATTTGATGAATACCCAAATATAAATTGATTAGTTGTACTGGTGCCAAAATAAAATGATAGATTACTAGCTGCCCATTGATTAATCCAACCCGCCCCGACTGAATTTGAGTTTGTTATATATAACCATGTTTCTATAGTAAAATCACCACTACCTAAATGAAATTCACTTGAATCTGGAATTGTTAAATAATCTCCACTACCATCAAAAAAAGCACTACCACCTACTGCATTTTTACTATATGACCTAGATGGTGCAAAGGGTGAAAAGGGTTGTACTTTTGGTGTGTTAACTGTAGTTGGTGCATAACCTGTACTTGAATTATCAAGAAATCTATTGCTTTGATGTGTTAAAAGTTTTACATCACCTGAAGAACTACCTTGAGATGTTAGGGTTAATGGGCTAGTTGAAACTGTAAAACTTGAACCTGAATAAAGAGCCGAACTTGTTATTTTGAAATTACTTATATAAGCACTTAATGAAGTTGAATAACCCTCTGGATTTCTAGCAATATATAATGCTGTTGTTACATCGCCTAAGTTATCTCCAAAAGTTCCTGTTGCTTCTTTAGAACCATTTACATAAATATGAGTTTGATTAGTGCCTGTGCCTTCTCGAACTAAAGCCACATGTCCCCATTGGTTGGTAAGTTGTGATCTAACATCTCCAGTTGCCATGACGTTGCCACCATTTCTTTCAAGTGTTAGATTTCCGTTTCCAGTATCGTGTATATTAAATTTTGAGTTTGACCCTCCACCATTTGATGCACCGAAAAAAGGTCTAAAAGCATTATCTGTTGTTGAGAGAGTTTGAAAAACAAAAAATTCAATTGTAAAATTTCCAGTTCCTATTGAGGCAAACGAAGAATTTGGATAAGTAACAAAGTCAGTATCTGCTGAATCTCCATAAACACTCCAATACCCATCTTCTAAACTAAATGGACTAAAAGTTCCTTGTGTTGCATTACCAATTCTAGTAATCGAATGACCACTAGAAGAACTGTCTACAAACGTATTGTTCTGTCCACCATTCGTACCATCACCGTGCAGTAATAAAACAGTCTGATTAAAATTAGGATCTGTTTCTTCTCCTGTGTCTACTGCTCCACTTGTACCTAATAAATTTTGATGTGGTGCTGTCATTTTTTAACTCACATTTCCCGTAATAATACATCCATCTGCTGATACAAAATAAATATTAGCAATGCCATTAG
>VMHT01189382.1_pt1 | contig 29408 bp, 39 predicted proteins | sample 4693611 | NCBI WGS metagenome assembly VMHT01 (sample SAMN12280063, study PRJNA550983) | marine metagenome | isolation source: seawater sampled from same location over 5 years 0.02-0.2 micron viral filtrate | place: USA: collected off the coast of southern California halfway between the port... ... | reverse complement strand
CTTATAAATAAAATTGAATTGAAATAAAATTCACATCATATTTGTTTTCAATATTGTCTGCAAATCTAAGCTCGGCAAATGCGAAGGGTTCTTTGTAGACAAACTTCAATAAAAATATTAAAACAAATCACATCATAAATTTGATAAAAAAAAATTAAATGTATAAGATATTCTAAAAAATTATGATTAAATATATTCATCAAAAATTTATTTTTTTTAAAATTCTACAAACCTATTTTTAATTACTGGGTATTTTCTATATTTACACAAAACATTATTAGTTTCTTCACCTTTATCATTACAACTTGCAAGTGCTAATAATAATTCATTATATCTAGTTCTTGCTTCAACTTCTAATCTTTGCAATTCATAAATATAATCTAATTGAATTTCATTTTTACTTTTAAGTCTTTCAATTTCATTTTGCATTTTTTGTTGTGTTGTATTCATTTTAATGTTGAATATAACATAATTTAAATCAAAATCAATTTTATTTTAATTTATATTGTAAATTAATATTTTTACAATCTACAATAATTTATTTCTAGTGTTATTTTATATGAGTTTTACTGGTGATAGAGATAGTGATAATTATGCTACAGATAAAGATGGTTGGGATATGATAAAAGATTTTATACCAAATGATAAACAAATATGGTCTCCTTTCTATTGTGATGGTAAACAAAAAGAATATTTTGCAGAGCTTGGTTTTGATATTATTCATAATGATGAAGATTTTTTTGAAAATAATAGAGGTGAGATTGTTATAGATAATCCACCTTTTTCTAAAAAAAAAGAAGTGTGTATAAGATTAAAAGAATTAGATAAACCATTTATGTTAATATTACCTTCAAATATTATTGTTTTAAAATGGTTTCAATCATTATTTAAAAATCAAATTCAAATAATAATACCAAATAAAAGAATAGGTTTTACACATTTAAAAAGTGATAAATCTGGATATACACCACCATTAGGGTCTTTCATTTATTGTTATAAGATGAATTTAAATAAAGATTTAATATTTTTATAAATTTATCAATTTATTAAAAAATTAACAAATCAACAAGGTTTTTGTTTTTATTTTGAAAATGCATTTTTGTATATAAAAGTATTTTTTTTGTTATTTTATTAAATTTTTAACAAATTAATAAAAATATATTACTTACCATAACACCAATCTTCAACTTGTTTTGCATTCTTAGGTCTTTCACTTGGATATATCCAATGCTTATTATATAATTTATTTACTTCTAATCTATTATCCCATCTTGAACCTTTTAATCCAAATAATAATTGTAATATACCACCGACATAGAATACTTTTGATTTATCAATTTTACTAAGATGTAAACAAACTGGTAATCCATAGCAACCACAACTTACTAACCAATTTTTTATATCTTTATGTTTATCTAATCTTTCTGTAAGTTCATCATAAGTTTCAGTCCAATTATTATGAGGCGAATTGCCTTCAATTGTATTATAACTTTTTACTACTACAAATTTATTTGATATATTACAACCCCATATCTTATTCATTTTTTTTAATTGATTTTCAATATCATTTTTAAAATAACTAACAACACCTATAGTGCCTTGCATTTGCATGACAATATTAATAATCCACCAGTTTGGATTTTCAACATAAGGTAATCCAGCTTTATTTATATTTAATCTTGTAAATACATCACCAACAATATGAAAGCTATTACAAGTATAAACATCTAGAACTACATCACTTTTAATTATTGCTTCAATATATTTTGATTTCCAATTTTGATATACAGATTTAGTATTACCTTCTTTGCAATAAAAACCAGCATTAGTATATAATTGTTTATATATACCATCTTCAGTTAATATATCAGTTGCTTCAACATTACCTAAACGTGTTATTAATAAATTATCACTACTATGTATTTTTGCTCTTAATTCAACAAAGTTATTTATCATTAGAATATTATACCAAAAAAAAATTAATTTTGAAGCGAAGTTATAGGTTTTAATTCATATTTAACTATCTTTAATATTACATCTACTCTTTGTTCTGTATATGCTGTAGTATTAATATTTTCTACTTCTGCATATACTGTTGAATTTGATGGTATTAGTAAATCTGGTGTAAATACATTTTCAACTACACCATCCATAACAGATGTAGTCCATATTGTTTTTTCGTTTATACCTTGTATTAGTTTTACATTTATTTGACCGTTTTGTAGAATTGTTCTACCTTTAACTCTTATCTCTTTTAGAACACCTTCTTCTATTGTATTTATAAAAAATAATGGTGATGAAACATTTGCAAAACCTTTTGGTATAAATGCTACTGGTTCTGATGTCCCAGTTTTAAATATTGTTATATTACCTTTATTTGTTTGAGGTAAATCTACTGTATCAATATATTTATATCTATTAATAGAAACTGTCCCATTACTTGTCCCCAACAATTGTATACCATTTGCTTCTCTTAATGTTGAAAATCCATCTGTTTCACCATTTATAGTAAATTCAAATGCATCTAATGCACTATCACTTATACCAAAAACTTCTGTATATGTATTAGAAGTATTTGTTTGAATATTTACTGGTGATACTACTTGTGTTGAAGAAACATTATTTGTAAAATATCCAAAACGATTAACAAGAGAACTATTAGCAAATTTATTTCTTGAAACATCATCATAATATTCATTACCAGCTCTTGTTAAATTTGACATAGCAGAAAATTCAACATTATCACCTATTTGAACTGGTGGGTTCATTTGTGTAAATTTACTCAAACTTACTTCATAATCTAAATGAATATTTGAACCTTGGTTATTACGAAATTTTACATTACAAAACTTATTTCTAACAGGATAATTCTTATAAAATACACTTTGAGTAGTAATAGGTGTTGAATAACTTAACACCATATTATTAGGATTATGTCCCTCCATCACATCTACAAAAATAGATATATCATCTGGATTAATATTTGCACTACCAGAATTTTTAAGATCTGTATCAATACTAAGTTTTATAATATTAAAATTACTTACTTCAATTGGTTCTGCTACATTTTTTAAAGTTTTAAATACATCATAAGTATCATTTGCTAAAACATTTATATTACTTTTTTTTGAATTTACAGTAGGATTTACTATATCTTCAAAGGTAAATGTATTACCTTGTCGCCCAGTTGCACCAGACAAATAACCAGGATTTATTGTAGGATACGCTGAATAGTATCTATTTTTACCACTCATATAATATAAATAGAATAATTAAAAAAAAAGGATTAACCTAATAGGATATATTTACTTGATTTGCTCCTATAGACAAAAGTTTTGATATTGATGCATAAAATAACATATCATTTGTTGCTTTTTGTGGTGGATTTGTAAGAGTTCTAGGTGTAATATTATATTCAACTTCAGTTGCAGTTTTCATTATTGTCCCACTACCAAACACACCAGAATTTGCATTTGAAAAATCTACTTTAAGATAATGAAATCCTCCTCTATAATCTAAGTATAAAGCATTAGTATTTTGTGTTGTTTTGTTTATTGAATTATTACTTGCCTCCCAAGCATTATATGGGATTTTAAGAGTTCTACCTTCTTCACTATAAGTAGTGAGCTGATATAATAAAGGTTGAACTGTTAATGGTCTATCAAATAAATTCAATCCATTTACTTTCATTTGTAAACTTTCATCTCCCATAGAAGTTGAGAACTGATTACCCATAAGTCTTGAATTGACTGGTGTTGGTTTTACTACTGACATCTGTAAAGTATGAACTTCACGATTTTGAAAATTTATTCTATAACTTTCATTCTTTGTTGAACCAACATTAGTTGCAACAGTATTTACTACACCTTTAATAAGATAAGTATCAAGTAAAGGATAATTTACTGGTTGTTTTTGCATAGCAGCTATTTCTTTTGCTTCTGTATCTGGTGGTAATGCAATATGAGTTGTAACTAATTCACAATTTGCAAGATTTACTTTAACATCACCTTTATTATATGCTGAACCAGTTGGTGAACAAACATACTCTTGACAATCACTAAAAAATTCAATCTCTAATACAATTTCTCTATTGCCTAGCAAAAATACTGGTAAAGCAGCCGCTTCAAGAAATTCAGCTCCTAATGCTCTAAGAGGAATACCATAGACTTTTGATGATACTTCTTGTAAAATAATATTCTTTGCAATACTAACCTTATTATTAGCAGAGTTTTGTAAACATCTTGTATTTTTAGTATCAAAACTTTCTAAACCTTGGTCGTTAATAAATGTTCTAAACTGATTACCTAAAAGTTTGTAATCTCTTTCTGCAAGTTCTACTTGGGTATTTCTTGAATATAATTTAACATTTTCTGCAAGACCTGGTCTTTGAATATCAACTAATGATTTATTGTTTATAAGTATTCTAGTTCTTTTAATTGCACCTATTGCACCATTAACAAAATTTGGTGTAAGATCTGAAGTTGCTGTAGAACTATCACTTCTTATGAATTGTAATGTAATCATACTATCTGCTGTAAGTAATCCAGTTTTAGGAAACTTAAATGTTACTCTATTAAGATTTGCTGAAGATGTATCAACTGGGGTTCTAAATACATTAATCATACCAGCATTTTCTATGGGTTGGTTTGTGCTTTCAAGACCTAGAGAGAAATAATCATTTAAATCTAAAGACATATTTATAACTTATTACAATATATTTTTTTTTTTATTTATTCACTTTTAATTAAAAGCTCTAAAGAACAATCCTCAAGTTCTGTTGCAAGATTATTTGTTTTAGACCTACGAACTTGAACTCTTAATGAATTGATGTTTATTGGTTCTGGATTATTTAATGTAAGGAACTTAAGTGTATTTGGAACTATATTCTTTTCAATAAATGCTTTATCATTATTTTGTATTTGATTTTCTTCTACTGGTTCTGTAGTATAAAGTATTGTTCTCTTTTGACCAATATTATTTTTACTTGGATACAAAGGCGAACCAGATGTATTTGATAATCTTGTATCACTAGTAGTTGTATAAACTTTTACTGGTAAATTTAATTCAATATTATATCTTGTAAAATCTGGATATATTTTTGTAAAACCAGCTGAATTTTTATATAATGGATATGCATTTGGATTTAATCTTCTTACACCATTTGTTATTAAATGTTGTTTATATGATGTATCACCAAATAAAAATCTATCTTTTACAGCAAAATTATCTAAACCAAACACATCTCTTAGATTTTTATCATCATAATCTAATTCATAATGTTGCATACCCATTCTATAAATATAATAAGCATCATTACCTTGAGCGTAATACATTATAAAATTGCCTCTTGGATTTGAAAGTCCAAAACTTGCTGGTAAATTATTTACCCATAAATATGGTTGCATACCTAATGAAGTTTTTACTGTTGCATCACCAGCAGATCTTGCTGATTTTATTTGGTCTGTTAAAAATCCATCTTCTAAAATATTTTGTGGAAAATACATATTATGTTTCATACTATCAAATACAACTTTTTCTGGGTCGCCGGTAGGTTTGTAATAAAATTGAAATGAATAACATCTACCATATAAACTTGCTTTATCCTTGATTTTACCAGTATTAGCATTTACATTTCTTTTTCTATATTCTTCTCCTCCATATTGATTTTCGTGTGCTACAAATCTAAATCCATATTTACCATTTGCTCCAAGATTATCAGTTTGTATCTTAGCAATTCTCTCCATACCTTCAGCAAAGTATGAAGAAAAATCATCATCACCACCAAGAATATTTAAATTTGATTGTAAGAAAGTTGGTATATATATTTCTATAAAACTATCTTTTATAACATCAGTATCTTTATCTTCAAAAAATCTTGCTCCTAAATACATATCTGGTATATTTGCTTTACTTGGTTCACTTTGACTAACATCTGGAACACCAGTAGAACTCCATGTTGATTGATGAAAAGTATTTGTAAATCCTACACAAAAATCAATATCGTGAGTAGCATTTGATTTATCATAATTTAAATCAAATTCAAAATAACTTTGATTTTGTTGATATGCAGTAGTCTGATTATCACCAGTATTATTTCTAAATAAAGGATAGATAGGGCTGTCGCTTAATCTAGCAAATGAAGTATAATCTGTTGTTGTTATAGTTGCATTTGCTGTAACGGTTGATATAGGTTCAATAAGTTCACCAGTATTAGTGCCTCCTATAATCAAATTAATATCTGCTGTTTTTTTGGTTTCTGGATTTGCTACTGGAAACAATTGACATTTAATATAATAACCAACATTTCTTGCTTCAACTAAAGATGTAGAAGTATCATTATAAGTCAAATCAACTGGTATACCACTAAATCCTAAATAATAATCATCTTTATCATAAATAAATGAATATGGGATTTGAGCAATTACTTTTTTTGCATTTATAGTCCAATCATCACCATTAATTCTTTTACATTCACCAGTATTATTTTTATTAAATTCGCTTATAGTCCCATTTACCTCCATCACCATATTATTAGAGAATTCATCAACAGTATATTCACCATTTTCAAAAAAGTATTGCACGCTAGTTGCTTCACTAAAAACTTGTCCGTCTGCATTATTATCAAATTTTACTAATGCATTTGTATTAACAATAGTTGAAGCATCTTCAGCATTATTGATTTGTTCTTTACTTGGTAAAAAATTAACTGCTATTTTATTATCAGCTTCTATTGAAGGATCTGTATCTAAAAATATGGGTTTACGTTTAATAGTTGCACCATAAAGAGCAACTTCTGCATTCTTACCAATAGAAAGTTGTTGAGCAACTGGTTGTGAAAAGTCAAATGCTTGACTATTACCAAAAGTTTTATTTAAATTTAACAATATACTTTGAGTTTTTGTCATTTTATACTATTACGTATCATAAAAAAAAAATATTTATGTATGAAGTTCTAAAACATTTGTATCTTTATAACCAAGAATATGGGATAATGCAAATTTTTGTTTAAAGTCTGGGTCTAAACTCATAAGATGTTTCATATAGATTTGCCTTATTTCTTGATTAGTAATATCTGCATCAAAATATTCTTCAGTAGCAGTTGCTAATGCAAATCTTAAATCCTTATTATTCATACCAGTTTTAGAATTTTCATTATTAACAAAAAAATGTTTAGTTGAATTATATTCATCAATCCATATTTTAATTATTTTAATTAAATGTTTATCTACAACTTTTATAGATATATCTTTACTTTTAACATAATATTCACCATTAGCATTTTCTAACATAAAGTTATTTATATAATTACTTTCTGGTTCACCAAAAACAATAAGCATCTTTGAATATTGAATTAACTTTAGAGGCACACTAAGTATTAGAACACTTAAAAGAATAAGACTTTTCATTTCTGCAAAAGTAGTATTTTCATTTATTTTATCTATTTTTTCTTTTAATATTTCTTTAAGTGTTTCTAATGTTGGTAAATATCCAAGTTTTTCTTTAAGTTCATCTTCACGTTTTTCACCATTCTGTTTCATATTTAAATTCAATATGGTTTGAAATTTATTATATTCATTCAAAGGAAAATCTACAATCTTTAATAATTTAAGTATCTGACTAAAAGTTGTTATATTTGTATTATGAGAATAATCACTTGCTTCTAATGTTTTAAATAATGATTTAGGGTCATCAAGAAATTTTAAATTCATATCTTCTAAGTTTTCACCATAAATTTTTTCAAGTCTTTTTAGAGCTTGTTTAAAATTATTATGAGTTCTAATATTTGCATTAGGATATGCTTTCTTATGAAATGTATCAAAATCTTCAACGTTGTAGTTTAAAAACTTTTTCAAATAATCTTTAGACATAATATTATATATTTTATACTTAGAAATAATCTTTATATATTTTACTAATGGATTACGCTAAAAAATATTACGAGGATCACAAAGAACAAATATTGGTAAATAATCAAATATATAAACTTATGAATATAGATAAGGTCATAGAATACAATAAAATGTATAAAGAAGAAAATTATCAAAAATTACATAAACCTATTAACTGTGAGTGTGGTGGTAAATTTACTTATAATTCAAGAGCAAAACATTTTAAAACTAAGAAACACTCGGCATTTCTTGAACTTTAATAGCTTTTGCAATTTGTATTATAAATGCATTATTTTTACCAATGACACTATCATTTGCTAAAGACCCATCTTGATTTTTAATAAATATAGTAATATCAGTTAATAATCTTGGTTCTGTAACAGTAAAGTCTATAGGTTCTGCACCAAAAATTGTATCATTTGTAGCATTTTCTTTTGACATAATAGCAAGAAGGTTGCCCCAGTTTGCTTTTGTATCTTTGTAATTTGGTTTTATTATATCACTTTCTATTAATAAATATGATTTACCATTACTTAGAGATGGTAATTGTTCTGCATTTATAGGTTTACTTTCACCAAGTAAATGTATATAATTACCACTTAATCCTAGATTATTTGGTAATGTTGAACCAGTAAAATAAGATTGAAGTCTAAAATTTTGCATTGGTGTCCCACTATCAATAACTGGATTACCAGTCCCTAAACCATCACTTGAAACAATCTTAGAAAAATCAAAAGCATTATGTGTAATAATACCAAACTGTTGTCTAGTCTGATTTAATACATCTTGAGCTGGTGCAACAAAACTTTCTAATCTACTTGATACATCACCCAATTGATTATATGCAAAACCTAATCTTGACCATAATGATTTAGACCAAGCATTTTCTGCATCAGCAGTAGTAGCAAAAAATTTATCAAAAGGTTTTGTAAATAAATCAAATACTAGTTTTTCTTTATGTAATAATTGAGATAGAGGTGCTGTAGCACCATCTATTGCTTGAATTTCTGCTATAAGAGTTTTATAAATTGTAGTATTTTTTACTAAATCAAAATCAAAATTATTTATAGCAATACCACTTGAACTATCAACTGGATATACTGGGGAAAAATTACCAGCAGTAGCAGCAGCAATATTATCACTAACACTACTACTTGCAGTATCATTAAAATAAGGATTATTATACCTTGTTGCTTGTTGTCCGCCATAACCAGTTGTATTTTTACCATCAGCAGTTAAATTAGGAAGTTTATAAAATTCGTGAAAGTTTGTAAATGCAAATCTATTACTAACTGCATCACCAAATGTTAATTCAGCAACAGAAGTCCCAGCAAATGCTTGTCTTCTAGGTTCTAAACCAGCTCTACCAGGATACTTAAGAGCTTTTACTGGAAAAAGACTTTGAAAACAACAAGCTCTATTAATTGTTGTATATCTTGCAACATCATTATATTGTGGGCTGCCCTCTACAGTTAAATTTGCTGTATAAGTTGGTATATATCCACTTTCTGGGTCTACAGTGCAATAATAAATTTGACTTGAAAAAGGTGGATATAATCTATCTAATTCATTTGCAGTATTATCTTTTAGACCAGGTAAATTATAAAATTTATTTGGTGTATCATATAAAATATCTATACCTTTTTTACTCATATAAAAATGAGTATTTTTTTGTCCGTCCCCATAACCTCTCCCCCCAACAACAGTATTCATTTCACCATAGTCTGGCGGAAATTCTTCTTTACTATCACCAGAACCACTTAATGTAAAATTAGGCGTAGCAACTATTGTTTTTTTTTTATTTGGGAAAGTATTATCAACGGAACCATCTGGGCTTTTTAGTCTTTCGCTGGGGTTAGTAAATGTTGTATTTGCAAATAAATTTTGAAAGCACCAAGTATCATAATAACTATCATTACTATAATTTATTTGTTTAACTAATCCATCAACTCTTCTTTCAAATCCAGCACTTTCACCAGTAGAGCCTATCAGATCACTTTGCGTTTTATCTTGTGCTTGGTCTATATTTGTAAAATATGGATAGGTTGCAAAAAAATTATTTTTATTAACACCAGAAACATTATATAATTTATCTAGTAAAGCATCACTAAAAGAATTATTATTATCACCTAAACTACCATTTAATTGTGCTGATATTATATTTGCTAAACTATCAACACTATAATTACCAGCTTTTACAGATATTCTCTTTGAACCATATACTGGTCTAACAAAGGTTTCAGCTCCTCCACCAGGATTTTCTGTCCCAACTTTTCTATTTTTATCATAAGCAATAGTCTCCATCAAATAATAGTAATTACCATTACAACCAGAAGTAATATTTTTTTCACTATCTTCAGCAGCACCAACAGCAGTCCCATAAGCAACACCATTAAAATTTGTATTAAAACCAACATCACCAATTAAATTTTCATAAGTTGCTGGGCCGCCAGGAACATAATTAACTGCTAAAGCACCTCTTTTAATATCACCACTATCTCCAGCAATTGTTACTGTATCATTAAAAGCATCTGGAAACAATTTTGGATATGCAACATAACCAACATCATCAAGACTAATAAGTTCATCACCAACATCACCTTGTTTATAATACAAAAATCTTAATTCAGTTTCTATATCTTCTTCAAATGATATAGTATTTTCTTGTAGTCCTTTCTCTTCACAAAATGCTGAAACACAAGTAATTACATCACCAACTTCTAACTGGATGGGTTGCTTCAAAGGATATTTAAGAATTGCATTTCTATTTGTTTCAACTTCAGAACTACCACCATTTATATTAAGTAAAATTTTGTTTACACCAAGATTTTTTGCTTGTAGAGCTTCTGCAAATTGTTTTTGTATTTGTGGATTATTTGGTTCTTGACCTATATTCAAAGGTTTTGATTGTTTATCAGTCATTTACTAAATATAGAGAAATTAAAAAAATTAATATAACTAGTTAAAATTCAACATCAATACCAACTTCACTACCCTTTATCATTCTTACATGATTAACAAAGATAAAATATAATTTAGCAGTTGTAGTCCCACTATCAGTATTTTCTACTCTTAATTGTGGGGCAGCATCTAACAAATCAAATGATTGTCCCATTGGTGCAAGAGTAAGAGGAAAGAAGTATGGAAGATTTAAATCTAATGCATTTGTAGTCTGATTTAATTTATTATCTGCTAAACTTCTTACATCATACATAGGGCGTTGAGCCATTATCTGTTGTTGAAAGAAAATAACATTATCATTTTTAGTATCAACAGATTTGTTTGTTTCTACTTGTAGATTTGGTATTAATACTTGTCTAACTTGGAATTGATAGGCATAATCATTTGTATTATTATTTAAAATACTATCTGGTCTTGGATAAATATAAGAATTTGCATTATCTAAACTATTAAGATTTGCTTGTTGACAAGGTATAGCAAACATAGAAAGACATTTTGTTAAACTTTCTGGTATATCTATAACTGCATTTTTAAGAGCAGATGCTGTAGAAATTTTATATAATTGTGTAGAATTAAAGTTAAGACCTCTCATTACACTTCTTCTTATATCTTTCATAGTCGCCATATCTGGAACAGTATTTAAGATCCTTAACTCTACTTTATCAATAGTATAATCTCTCTTTGAAATTGCATCTGGTGCTAATGTATCATCACCAACTGCACCGATTGCTTGGTCAAGTGTAACCTTAATAAGTCCAGCTGCTATTTCAATTGTTGATATTAAAGCAACTGCACCATTACTACCTAATGTCATAGGCATACCAACACGCCAAGCACATTTGTCAATAGTCCAAGCTTCACCATCTACACTTAAATTACAATCACAACTTGCCTTTTTAACATTACATTCTGTAGTAGAAGTAAATGTAACATCAACAGCATCAGTAAATTCTACAGCATCAACAACACTAATATCTGTAACACTATTTACTGTAACATCTTTATAAAATTTATGGGTCATAGTCTCCATAATAATATTTGCTTTTTCTAAGTAATATGTTAAATGACAACCACCAATATCTGTATTAGGAACTGCGTGATGTTGTCCAGAAAATGCAGACCATAAACCAAGCTGGATTGGGATTACAAATGAGTTTTGTATTAATGAAGAACCACCAGCAATTGTATTTGCTGTAGTTGCAACATCTGGTTGAGGATAGAAATAACAATTATTAATATTATCAATTGTTCTATTAATAGGGTCGCTTGAACGTCCAGTAACTGCTTCAACTTTTGCTAATGATGGGAAAACATCACTATCGTGGGTGTAAGCATTCATTATACCATTATATTGATTATATGCTTCTCTATCTTCAATAATTTTACCAGTGCCGTCATTAACTCTTAATGATAATCTATTTACCAAAGAGTTTGCTCCCATATGGGGTGGGAACATCAGAGGAACATCTGCAGTTGCACCAGCATTTGAGAAAGTCCCAGTTGGTGTAACATTCAAAAGTAAGTAAGATTGTTTACCGTCTATGTATGGGAACTGAACTGGATCACATTTAAAATCTACTTGCTGAGTTTCTTTATATCCACTAGTTTTACCTTCTGGTAGAATTGTAACATAATTTACACTTGATAATTTTGGGTTATTTGTTTGTGGATTTGCATTCATATTACCAGATGGGGCAGGCATACCTTGCTGAACTTGAGATGGATTATTAGACATTTTTATAAAATAAATATATAAATTTATTTTTAATTTTTTACTAATAAAAAAAATTAATAAAGAATATTTTCAATAAATGTTTTTTATTTGTTTACTATAACAAATTTTTTTTTGTTTTTGGGTTTATCTTCTAACCAAACCATATCCTTTGGTAAATTCATCTTATAACAATAATAGAAACAATCAAAGTTTGCCCCTTTAGAAGGAACCTCTTTACCACCTTTGAACTTAATAAAATGAATACGCTTTCTAGGGATAATAATTTGAAGTCCTTTATTACGCCAAGCTCTAAAATAACTTGTATTGATTTTACTAGAAGGCATCAAAAGAATAAAAGGTTTATCAAGTTCTAACATCTTCGGCATTATTTTTTTTGCATCACTAAAAGGTGGATTGCTTAATATCATATCATAATTATAAATTGTAGAGTATTCATAAAAATCAACTTTATTATGAATAATTTTTTTATTAGGCATTATCTCTTGCAAAATTTTACCACTACTACCATCGCCGTAGAAAGGTTCATAAATAACTGAATAATGTTCTGGGATAAATTCTTTAATATCGTCCCAAGCATATTTTGGGGTCATATAATCATCGTGTTTTTGAAATGTCTTAGTGCAGAAACTCGCCATATTATGACTGTTAATTATATTTAAATTTATTTAACGTGTAACAAAATCAATTTTATTTTAATTTATATTATAATCAATATAATGAGTAATCTACAAAGTGTTGCAATTGTTGGTATGTGTAAAAATGTAGAAGAGTTTTTAGAAATAAATGTATTTAAAACACTTAATGAAATAAAATCTAAATTTGGTAAAGTGTATCTATATATTTTTACAAATGATAATACTGATAATACATTAACACTATTAGAAAAATATAAAAAAGATAATGAAAATGTCTATGAAGATATAACAATAGAAAACGAAACTCCTTTAAAAGATAAATCATTAAATAGACAGAACCTCTCTATATTAGTATATGGTAGAAATAAATGTTTAGAATATGCAAGGTCAAAGAATGTTGACTATATGTGTGTTTGTGATTTAGATAATGTATTATTTCAAAGTCAAGATACTAATATAGATGATATGTTAGGATTTATAAATAAAAATAAAGATGTTGTTTGTATTTCAAAAGCTGATAAAGCAAATAGTTTCTATGATAAATATTCATATAGAACTGAAAGATTTACTAAATGTATGTTTACTTATAAAGACCATAGCGAATGGTGGGGTGAAGTTCTACAAGAAGAATTTACAAAAGTTCATAGTTATTTTGGTGGTATGTGTTTTTATAAAATGAGATTAATACCTTATAATGCGTGTTATAATAATAAAGATAGTCTAAATCGCAATTGTTGTGAACACATAGCATTTAACCAAATGATAGATGGTGAACATTATATATTTTGTAATAATTTTAAATAGTCAACCATTTTTGTTTTGAAGAATGAAACCAACTTTTTTTTCTAATCATATCACAATATACAATATTGTTATTAAGAAAACCAGCCATATAAGAATATGAGGATCTTGCAATAAATAATATTGATGCTTGAACCATAAAATTAAATGTTTCTAAAATATCTTCGTTTAGTTTATATTCAATATCAAAGTCTTTAAATAATTCAAACTCTTTTTCTAATCCTTGAGAACAAATATAAATTTTATAGTTTGGATAATTTGTTGTAAAATAATTAAGAACATCAATATATTCTTCAAGTTCTACCCATCTGTTTGGATGGTCTTTTATATTAACATCTCCTTTTCTAATATGTATAACAATATTCTTTTCATCATAAAGCTTTTTTGGTTCTTTATAATATAGAGTTTGTAAATCTTTTATTACTTCATCTGTCATTAAATTATCAATATCTTTAGTGCCGTGAAAATTATAATCTATCATCATTACATCTTTTGTTGCAACTGGTGAATTTTCTTTAAGTCCTATAAATTTTTCTGCTAAATTAAATTTACAATTATGATGTATAAAATGTAATGGTGTATGGTGATATTCAAAATGATATTTTTTACAATATGCATACCCAAACGCTAGACACTGATACATAGCACCAAAACCATTAGGTTGTATTGTTATTGTTGCCTTATCCATATTTTATATCCTAGGTTTTTTTTTTTAAAAATTTACTTATTATTTCACTATCAGATTTTGCTATATCTATCCAATTCTTTTGCATTTCAATAGATGGTTCATATCTGTTTTTTTCTTTTTGACAATTACCTACACGATTAGAATTAAAATATAATACTGTATTACAAATAAATGTTGAATTACTATATCTGTATAATTGACTTAAATAATCATCACCAAACCAAGTTTTAAATTTTTCATTTATAAATCTACCAAATATTTCATAATGTGTTTTATGAAAAAATACATTTTCTAATATACCATTCTGGTCTCTTAATAATCTTTCTAACCAAAATTGTTTATCAACCCCACCTACAAACCCAATATTATTATTTTTTTTTAGAATATTAATAAAATAATTATCCCAAAGTTTTGTTATATGTTGAATATCACTACCACACTGGTAAAAATATTCACATTCATCTTTTGCCGTTTCTAATAATAAATTCCATATTCCATAAGGATTACCGTTTAAAGTCTTTGGTGCTATAATAATTTTATCATTTGAATGCAAACATAGTTCTATATCTTTTTTATTATTTATCAAAAATTCATCATTTTCATCAATTGCTAAATAAAACTTATATTGATGTTTGTTAGAAATACTATGATAAAAGAAAGGTAAAAAGTTATTGAAAAAGTCTATATCATATATACTTTCCCATTTTTGATTTCTACTACAAAGAGGGATTAAAATTCCAATTGTATGCATATTAAAGATATACTAGAAAATAAATATTTAAAATATACCACCGCCCATTCCGCTTAAAGTATCTTTTAGATTACCACCAATACTTGCAGTTGCAACTGGGGGTGGTGCAATCTTTGTTGGTGGTGGTTTCTTATGAAATAAACCAGCAATAGTTGTGCCTAAAGATATTAATCCACCAATTAATCCAATTATTGGGGCAGCTGGGCCGCTAAAAGCAGCCGCTTCATCAAGTCCAGCACCTATACCACCAGCAATTGCTTCACCACTTTCTGCTCCAGCACCAGCGGCTCCAGCACCAGCACCAGCACCAGCATCAGCTCCAGCACCAGCTCCATCTGCATCAGCAGCAGCAGCACCTGGTCTAGCACCTTGTCCTGGATTAATATTATCACCTCCGCCATTTGCCCCAGCACCAGTATTATCTGCTGTAGGTGCTTGATTACCATTTGGATTTCTACCAGGTGCTAATGCATGTTGAGCTTGGTTGGCGGCTCCTTGTTGAACTCTAGCACCAGCATTAGCAGCTTGAGAATTCAGATCCCCAAGTTGTGGGGCATTTGCTCTTAATCCTTGAACTGCTTGTCCTGCTCTACCAGGCACCATACTTTGCCTTAAACCTGCTAAAGCAGCTCTACCTTGTGCTATAATCCCATTAGCATCACTATCTGCACCTTGTGCTATATTTTGAGCGTCCCCAGCTGCATTTGGTGCTACTGCTGGTGCATTTGCATCTGGTGCAAGATTTACACCATTATCTGGTGCTACTGGATTTGCAGAACCATCTGGGGCAACTTGTGTTGGTTTTGGTTGCGGCCCTGCTACATCGCCTGTAGGATTACCATCATTATCATAACCACTTGCTGGCGTTCTACCAGATTGACTTCTTTCAATAGCATCATTTGCTACTTTGTTTTTAAAGTTTAATAAACTTTTTTGGGCTGCCGTTCTTAAATCTCCTTCTGGTAAATTTCTTATAAAAGTTTTATCAGCTCCTCTACCGCTTGCTCTAGCAGCATCATTTAAAAATGACCTACCATCTACACCTAATTCATCACCTACCTTTTGTTCTATTTGACTATTAAGAAGTTGTTGAGATGCTTTAATATTAGGTGATGTTTCTAAATTATCAATACCATCTTGAACACCACCATCAACATCTCTTGTTGCTGGTGCTGGGTCTGGTGCTTGATTTGCATTACCATCGGCAGCATTACCACCGCTACTTTGAACCGGATCTGCTGAACCAGCATTACCACCATTTGGATTATCTGCATTTGATGTTTGTCCGCTTAATGCTCTACCTTTGCCTTGTAATTTACTTGACAATCCTTTATACATAGTTTTAAAATCTTTAAAATGTTGAATACCAGCATAACTACCAGCAACACCACCAATACCACCACTAGCCGCCCCAGTAACAGTTAAACCTAATCCTATAGGGTCTTTAGTATCTTTAAATTTTAAAGCAGCATCTTGGACTGCTTTTATATGTTGATTTGTAGAACTAATCATATCATTAAATTTACCTACTCTATCTGCATAAGTATCCATTTTATAAATTAGTATTACATTTTTTTTAATCTTTTACTTTAGCAAATTCTTTTTCTCTATCATATAATACAGTATCTAGATTTTTCAAAGCTCTTAGTTTACGAAAATCAAGTAATAGAAAATCATATTTACCAGACTTTGCTTCATTATATGCTTTATAAAAACTTTCATCAGTCCCCCCAGTAGCCGCCGAAAGTTCTTCTGCATATTGTTGTTGATGTTTAGAACTATGAACCCCTAATAATCCTAAATATGATAAATTACTACGAATTACTGGCGATAGGTCTTTGAAATATTGTAAAAAAAACATTAATGAAACTTGCCCTTCATTAGGTCTATGTCTGTATTGAGATATATAACTATTCCACCATCTACCTTCTTTTGTCATATGTTTTGGTGTCATAGATAATATATCATCAAAAACTATTAGATATTTTTCATCTTCATCTTCTTTAATTGCATCTAGAATATGTTTCATTAATTCATTATTAAAATAATCATAATGTTCTAAAACCATATCATCTTCAATCATCTTTTGTTGAATTGGGTCATTTAACATAGTTGGCGAAATTAAGATCACATTACCTTTAAATACTGGTTCAGTCATTCTTATTAAATTGTGTAATAAAGTTGATTTACCACTTGCAACGTGTCCAATAAATACACTAAGAGAAGGAAAAACAAAAGGGTCTAGTTCACTTTTATTATATTTACTTTCATCAATATCAACTGGTTGTATCAGTTTTGATGACGGATTAGTTTCATTTGTCATTTAATATTATAAAACAAATTTAATCAAAAGATATAACTACTGGATTTGATGGGTCTATTTTAGGTCTATAACTTCTTATTGAATTTTTATATTTGTTTTTGCAAACCAAAATACTATTATCAATTAAATCATATTTAGTGCCGATTTTATATAATTCACTATCCAGCTTTGTTCTTATTCTAGTTATTTCATTATTTAGTTTTATTGTTTCTTTAAGTATTTCACTCATAAGTTCTAATAATGCGTTGTCTTTCATCTAATAAATTCTACATAAAATTTATATGAGTTCTAAACCTAAAAAGACATTAAGTAAAGAGCAATTATTAAAAATGCAAGAAGGTAGAAAAAAAGCCCAAGAAAAAAGAGCAAAAGAAAGACAACAAGCAAAATCAAAAGCTCAAGAATTTACTAATGCAAAAAAATCAAAAGATAAAGAAAAACTATTACAACTTGAAATGGAAGCATTACAACAACAACAAGATAGAATTGATAATCTAAGATTACAAGTAGAAAGAAAAAAACAAGTTAAATCTAAATTACAAAAAATAAAACAAACTGATACAATACCAGAAGAACAAGTATACGAGCAAGATGTAGAAGAGAAGCACACAGAAGATGTTCAAGAAAATATTAAAGTAGAAGTAATAGATGCTCTAGAAGATGTTGAGGATAAAATAGAATTACAAATGTCCCATAAAGAAACTGACCCTAGAGATTATGCACCTAATGATGCTGAATATAGTGCAACATTTCAAAGAGAAGCAAAAAAGATTAGAAATCAGATCCCTGTTGAAACTAGAGCTTATTATGATGATGCAATTAAGAAATTTGATTTTACTCTAAGTTTAGATGATAATATAAAATCTATGATTGAGTATGTTAAAAATGTTGTTGGTGAAAATACTAACCTTGTAAACAATATAAGAAATAAACAAATAGAAAAAGAAAGTAAGAAAGAAGTAGTCCAAAAGTCTGTTAATGAAAATATTGCAGAACAATCAGTTGATAGTAAAATATATAAGTTAATGAAGATGAGATATTAAATATTATAGATTTATATGGTTGAAATTCAAGAAAATCAAGAAAATATCACAGAGCAACAATATTTAGAATTATCCCAAATCTTTAAAGAACAAATGGATAATAAAACTTTTGAACTAGAAAAATTACAAAGAGATTATGAATTACTTTCTAAGAATTTTATTTCTATATACGGAATGTTAAGAATGATGGATTTTTTAATATCAAATGGTGATATTGAAATGGAACTAGCAGTTCTTGTAGAAGTTGCAAGAGGATTTGCTAGTGATGTTGTAGATGATTTATAAGTGAAACAATCATAATATAATTAAAAAAAAATTGATTTTTGCAATTTACTTTTAATTGTAAATATAAATAAAATGAGTGATTTGGGAATATCTAACGGTTGGTATAAATATCCAAATGATAGTAATGATAATGGTGTTTTATTAAATGTTTACCATACTACAAAATGTTATGTAAAAGTAAAATGGTATAATTATTATGATAATAGATATAATTTAAATACTAAAGAAGGTTTGAATTATATGTATGATTTAAGAAGAAATTTAAAAACTAGTAATATCATTAGTCCTTTTAAAAACTCTGCTTTTTGTAAATGGTGTGGTTTGACAATACAAGATAAACTAGATGAAGAACAATATATATCACCATAGAATTTTATCGGCATAATATGAAGGTGTGCCTACTTTAGTTCTTGTTTTTTGATGCCTAGATTTATATGCTTTTCTTCTTTTATTTGCAAACTCTAGACCTTTTGTTTTTTTAAATGTTTCAAAATCCCCCATACCCAAATAACCTATACTTGCAACTTTTTTATCTCCTTTGAATACATCTAGTTTTTTATTTTTTAATTTACTTGGTTTTATTGAAACACCTATAGCAGATGCTCTAGACCTCTGAGCTGGTTTGATTTGATAAGGCATTTATATAATCATTCTTTTTTTTTATTAGAGCTTTTAATTCATTTTTTTTATGATGTGTAAAGAAAACAATAGACCACCTATCACCACAATATTCAGTAGTCCAATGAGTATATTTAGCACCGCTGAATTTTGTAGGATTATTTTTTATATCTTTATAAAATACTTTACCATTCTTATTTATAGCAAGTTTACCACCAGTATAATTACCAAATCCTACAATTATTGAAGAAGATTGGTTGGCACTATCTCTATGGGGTGGGGTGAAATAATTGAAATTAATTTGCACTTGCGTCCAGTGAAATCCTTCTGGTAAATGTAAATCACTATATTCTTCAAATACACTTTTAAGATGTTTATTATCACTATATGTTTTTGTATAATACCATCCGTAGTATGGGCTTTCTTCTCTATATTTATTTGAAGGGCATAGTTGTCCCCTTCTTGTTAATCCCCAAGTTGCACTTATTTCATTTGATTTAGGATATTGTCCTCTACCATTCTTTAACATCATTTTGCGGTTTGTCCCAGTATAGAGCTTGCATTCTTTTAGAACCTTTGTAAGTATTTCGTTGTCAATTTCTATATTACCAGTGAAGTGTTGTAACATTATATATTGATTGACTATATTATTTTTTATTTATTATTATTATTATTTATATAATTACTATTATTATTTATATATTTATCAATTTGTTAAAAAATCAACAAATCAACAAATAATATACTTTTATATGAAAAAAGCAGATTTCAAAATAAAAACAAAAAGTTTGTTAATTTGTTAAAAAAGTGATAAATCAACAAATACTTAAAGAATAAAATATATGTTATATTTATAATATAATGAATAAATCAATAACTTGTGAAACTTGCGGAAAAGTATTTAATGATAGTGCAAATGGATACAAAGCAATATATTATTACAAAGCTCACCAATCAACTTGCTGGTCTAAATTTAAAAAGAAACAAAGAAAATTTATAAAAGACTTTGCAATAAATGCTAGTGATGAGAAAATTAATAAACTATATGAAATCATGAAAGATATGGATAGTTATAAATATCTTGAAAATACACAACCAAAGTGTATTGTTATTGAAAAACCCCAGCAAAGAACATTAGAACTTGATAAAGAAGATGAAGAAAGACCAGATAGTTGTGTTTCAACTGCATCAAGTATATATGAAGAATGGCGATATGAAAATAATAATTACTTTGTAAGTGATAAAGATATTGTATTAGATGAATGTGATAATAAAGTCGGTTATAGACAAATGAATGACTTTAACGGTGAATATGAATTAATTGTTGAATAAGTTTATTTTGATATAAAAATATAATTAGTATTAACAATATGGATAATTTGATGAATATTGCATTTGATATAAAAGATAAGCTTAGTGATAAAGAATACTTAGACCTAAACGAAAGTATTATGCAAGTATATAAAACAAAAGCAATTATAATAAAACAAGATGGGTCTACAATTTTATCACCAGAAAGACAAACAGAAATCTACAACGAAACAAGTGAAGATCTTGCTGAATGGGAAATTGAAGATAATGAATTAGAAAAAGATGAGACTTTACTATAACTCTGTTGAATGAAATCTTTTAGGAAATGTAATATATTCTCTTTTATTTAGAATTTTCATAATTTTTTTTATATCTTTTATTTTTAATTGATAATGTTCTAATGGGATATTATATAATTTATGTCTATCATATACTTCTTCATCTAGATTATACATACACGTTGATTTGCAACTAAATTTCTCACATAGATATTTAATCAAACCCATCGTGTTTATAATTATCATTTATTATATTTAGTGTATTTAATGAAAATTGATTATATACTTTCTGCTTCACCAGAAAAAGAACTCTACTCTAGTTATATACCTTGTTTTATAAATACTTGGAAGACACTTTGCCCAGATGCTAAAGTATTAGTTTTATATTGTGATAATGAAATACCAGCAGAACTAGAAGAGTTCAAAGAAAATTTAATATTGTTTACACCATATGATTGGTTGAATGATGGATTTGTCGCAAACTATGTAAGAATGTTATATGCAAGTTTGCTAGAAGGTTGTGTGATGTGTTTAGAAATTGATGAAATACCAGATGAGTTTTCATATAAAAATAAATTATCTAGTATTGATGACAATACTTTTGTTATTGAAAATGAAATAGAACATTATGAAATAGATATAAATTATATAATAGCTCAAGCAAAAACATACCAGAAAGTATTTAATATTGATAATCTTGATGAAATCCATACTAGACTTTGTAATGTTTTTGAACCAGATATAGACCTTGAGTATAACATAAACTTACATAGAAAACATGCATTTCTTAGACTAATGAAAGCAAAAAATCAATATAACCAATCTATTTATTCTTTGGTTTAGTTTCTTTTTCTACTTCACTTGCTTTTTGTGATCTTGTTATAATTTTTTTAGAAACTACTTCTGTTCGTTTATTAATTGGTTCGGCATCTCGCACAAATATTTCATCACAGCACTTTCTAACAGTATCAATCCCATATAGTTCAGCAATTCTCTTGATTTGTTTACAATTTTCACACAAGTAATCGTTAGTATCGGTGTCGCACATATAACATTTGTATCCCCACATCTATACATATTCAATATATTTTATATATTATTTTTTTTTTCTACCTTCTGATAGTTCTTTTTTATCTACCTTAGCAGCTGGGCCGCCCATAACTGAAGAATAGACCCTCGCCATAGCCCATTGCTCTTTTGATAATACATTTGGTCTAACACTTTTTGGATTTGTTTTATATGCACCAATACCTTTATTATATATTTTCTGTAAAGCACTTCTTTTAATACCAGTTAGTTTTGCAATCTTTGTTAAAGAATTTGACGCATCTTTATCTTGCCCATATTTTTTATTAAATCTATTCTTATTTGTTGTAACCATTTATATATTATTAAAACATATTATTGCATAACTTGCATACCACTATATTGTAGTGTAGCATCATATTCAATAAATTGATTTTCAGTTTGTGTTTGACCACTAATATTTGTTGGGACAATTGCATCATTTGTTAGAACTGAACTTTCTAAATTAATCTGTAATAAGTTGTTTGTCATAGGGACAGAGAAACCAGCAAAACCGTATGAATAATCTACAGCAACACCATTAACATTTAATGTTTCATTATTTGATGCTGTTGCTACAGAACTATCAATAAAACCTTGAGCTTGGTTTTCTGCATTTACAAGTGAATGAACTGGTGGATATTGACTATTAAGAGCAGAGATAAAGAAGTAGCATTGCTCTGCATTACCAGCAACACGACCTTGATTTCCATTAGCAGCTGATAAATCACTAAGACTTGGTGTATTAACAATATCATAATTATATGGGTGTCTGCTTCCATTATTTGAAATTGAATATTTCTTAAGACCTACAAGCTGGTTTGTATTAGTATTATTCTTTAATACATTATTTGCTGTAGTATCATTAGGTTGATATATATGAACTATCTTATGAAGTTGAGAAACCATAGGTTGTGTTGCAAGTGTATCATTAGAACTCTGAACTACTGAAATCAAATCATTAATCTTTCTAAAATTGACTTGATTTAATGAAGCAAGTAATGGTTGAGTAACAAAGTTATATCTACCAAAAAGTTTTGCATTAGTAATTTTAATATTAAAGTTTGCATTCAATCCAGTTCCAGAAATATTAAAAAGAGCATTAGCAACTTCATTAAGATATAATTTAACTAATACACCATTAGCAGCACCAAGATTTACTTGTTGAATATTATCCATCAAAAAACCAGTATTAAGTTGAATTGCAAAGTCGTGTCCTTCTACAGCAGCTCCACTGGTAGTTAAAAAGTTTCTTACACCTAATGTATTTTGTGAGCATAGTTGCTGAACGTTGTATTTACCATTACCTAAATCATTTCTTGATAGTGTTCCTCTTCTATATTTATTAATTAGTGAGTATTGTCTTCTCTGTTCTATAAGTGAATTACCAGAACCTTGTGAAACTATATCTACTCTTGATATAAGATTGTGGGCACCATTTACAGTATCCATACCAACTGATATTGTTCCGTGGTCGCCAGCAACATAGTTTGTTCCATCATCTTTTTCAATAGTGAGTGTTCCGCTAAAGACCATATCACTTGTAGATAAAGCCGCACCTTGAACTGGTGGGATTAAAAAAGAGATCTGATTAGAACCATTATTAACTTTAAATTCTGTAATGTTATTAACTGGGACAAGTTCAAAATATTTTCTATACAAAGATTGAGCCATTTTATAATAAATAGTATCATAAAAAAAAAAACTTTTTGTTTATAGTATTTTTTTCAAAATATATAATTATATCAATAAGAAGATGCTGTTCTACTTGGTTTCGGTTGTGCCTTCGGTTTGGCGTTTGTCTGCTTCGCTTTTGAGGTTTTTGATTTTACCATTGGTTTTTTATCATTATCCAGCTTTTTTGCTTTGTTATGTGCTACGCTAAAACTATCACCTTGTTTCATAAACTTCATCATATTTTTCATATGTTTAGATTGCATACCACCTTTATGCATTTTACTATGTTTAAGAAGCTTACCCATTTGGTCTTGAGTTAATTTCGGCATTTATAATATAAATAAATATTATAAATGGATAATTACAAATTATTAATGGGACAAAAATCTGTTAAAATGAAACCACAAGATGCAAGAAAAATAAAGAAAATAAAATTTACCAAAATAAAAGAAAAAGTTATTAAATAATATTATCTTTGTCTAATACTTCGCCGTTTGAATTTTTCAATATCAATCCTAAGTTTCCTTGGTAGTTATGCCTTCCAATATGAATTAAAGTATCTCTTATATCTAACCATAAAGATATTCCGCAAGACCTTGCTAAATGACAAAAATAATAATCTTCACTTAGATATAGTCTTTTACCATCAACCTCAACAACACCAGTTTTAAACAAATCATAAAAACAATTACCTTTACCATATCCGCCAACGTTGTTTAAGTAGTGTTCGTCTCTATATTTATTAACAATTATACTTAAGGCACGTTTATCTATCAACATACAACCTGTTGGTATATCATTAACTTCAACAAAATCATTTTCTATTTTAACTTGGTTTTTGTTATAATATTTAAAATTATAATTCATATCTGTTGCTCTTGCTACTAGTTCTTGTTGATTTACTTTATTTGAATAATATTCAACCTTATCCCAATTAATTGCCTTCTTTGGATAAGATGCACCTACAATAGGTTTATTTTCATTTAACATTCTAATGATAGTATTTGTATCAAATATTAAATCACTATCAAGAAATAATAATCTTGAATAATTTGGGTTATTCATAAACATAGCAACAAATCCATTCCTTGCTCTTGGTATTAAACTTTCACTTTGAATTAGTTTGACATCATATTTTACATTAAATTCTTTTAGTTTTTCAGTAAGTTTCATTACACAAATCATAAAATCTGCGTAGCACATTCCGCCAAATACTGGTATAGCAATTAATAACATTAGTATTATACTATAAAAAAATCCACAAAAAAAAACCTTTATCTAATGTATAAAAAAATGTCAAATCGTATAGTTTCAAATTCAACTTTTACAGTTAATAATTCTTTAGAGCAAGTTGTAGAAGTTGCTAATACTTCTCTTGCAGTAACAAATGCTGGATTAACTTCTCTTGCTAGTGCAATTTCTGGTAGTGAAGTTCAAGTAGATATTGTTTCAGCACCAACACTAAATGTATCCGATAGTGCTGCCCAATCATCTCTTGCAACACTAGCTAGTGCCGTTTCCGGATCTGAAGTTCAAGTAGATATTGTTTCATCATCTGGGACTATATCAGTAAGTGATAGTAGTGGTAATACATCATTAGCAACTATTGCTGGTGCAGTAGCTGGGACAGAAATGCAAGTTGATTTAGTTTCAGCACCAACACTTAATGTTGATTTAGATAGTGTTGCTGGTTCAGCTCTTGCCTTAGGTTCTACTGGTTCAGCAAATTGTGTTCCAGTTGTTATTGCTAGCGACCAATCTGCAATTAGTGTTTCTACGTCAAATGCAAATAATAGTGGTTCTAGTGGTAATCTTGTTAATGCTGCTTCAAAATCTTCTGGGGATTTTTCAAGTGAAGTTGATACTAGAGCAGCAAGAAATATTACTATTACTGGGACAACTAGCGACGGTTCTCAAAATGAAATAGAAATCCATACAGCACATTCATCTGGTGGGACAAAGTTTAAAGTAAACTTCGGTATTTATCCAGATAGTAGCGGTAATTTTTTTCAAAGACTTGAAAACGTAGCATTAAATTATTTATCATTAAAATTCACAAATTCTAGTGCGGCTACTGTTACAGCAACAGCACTTTTTAATTAAAGAATAGTTAAATTATTTTTTCATTTTTTTTAAAGTAATTGCTAAAGTAATACGTTTCTTTAGTGGTGCAGTCATCTTCATCTTTTTTCCTTTATGATTAAATTCTTCACCAACTTCTATCTTTTTTAATTTATTAAGTAATGACATAGGGATATTGTCTTCTTCTGGTATACCAAGTTGTCGTGATAATGCACCTTTCTTAATATCAATAGTTTTATTATCTATTTCAATTTGAGACATTTCTGGTTTTTTTTTTCTTACAACTTTTTTTTTCATAACTTTGGGAGGCATTTATAAAATGAATTTATAAATTAAATATTTCTTTTAAATCTAATATCAATCAACCCAGACTTTCTTGTTCTCAAATATAATAAATTACTATATCTTTCTTTGAGTTCTGTAGCCGCCCAGTTTTGTATTTGTATTCTTCTTAATACATCTATTTCTGTTTGTATTCCCCCAGCATTTTTCCAGTATTTTGTTTTTATACCTACATTAGACCTTTTCAATATATTCTTTCCTAAATGATGATATTGAATAGTTCTTTCATGATCTTCCATAACATCTAATGTTAGTTTTATGTTCTTATTTAATATATATCCGCAAAACGTTGCAACAATAGATTGCAATCCATATTTATCTTTTTTATTTGAAAAGAATGGATTTGATAAAGCACACACACCCCATATACCATTTCCACACATATCAAAACTTTCAATAATAAAAGCTTCTAAATCTTTCAAAGGTTCGTTAGTTGTAAAATCAATCAAATCTTCAACATCATCATCTATTTCAACAACCTTAGTTTTTTCAAGAAAATATTCATTAATATAGTTTCGTGAATTCATTATACCACCTTTGCTTTCAATAATATTTATTTTTGGATAAAAGTCTTTTAACAATAAATATTCATCAAAACTAAAAGGGTGTGCAAAAATATAGACTTTACTTAAATCAATATTATGTCTGTTTAAAAATGCTATAGTTTTAAATCTTAATGTTGTAAATCTGTTATAACTTGGTATAGCAATTTTGTAATCCATTAACATAACATAAATAAAAAAAAATTGATTTTGCAACTTGTTTATTATTTTATTTTAAATTATAAATGAATTCTATGAAGCACTTAGAATTATTTTCTGGGACACATTCATTCGGTAAAGTATCATCATCTCTAGGTTATGATGTTATAAGTCTTGATAGAGATTTAAATGCAAGTTGCCCTTTTAGTGATTATGTTTCTAAAACACATTTAAAAGAAGATATAATGACTTGGGATTATAAAGTATATCCAAAAGGTTATTTTAAAATTATTACTGCATCACCAGTTTGTTTATGGTGGTCTAATTTACGTAAATGCTGGATAGGTAGAAAAGCACAATCAATTCACCCAACAGATATAATAACAGAAGAACATCTAAATGATGATATTAATAAATATGGTATACCAATGGTTGAAAAAATATTTGAGATAATAGAATATTTTAATCCAGATTATTATATTATTGAAAACCCAGCAACTGGTAGAATGCGACATTATATAAATGATTTAATACCTTACTATGATGTTGATTATTGTAAATATAGTGATTGGGGATATAAAAAATCAACAAGGTTTTGGACTAATATTGAGGGTTTAGAATTTGCAAAATGTAAAAATGATTGTGAAAATATAATTACTATCAAAACACAAGAAGGTGCAACACACGCTGGATATGGGACTTTAATAAAATCATCAACAAGAACACTACACAAATGCCCTATAGGTGATGCAAATAAAGCAAAACCTATTTGTAAACATAAATTAAATTCATCAAAACAATATAATTGGGACGGTAATGGTAAACTTGAACGTTATAGAATACCACAAAAAGTTATTGAAATGTTTTTCAATAAAATATAAATAAAATAAAATTGATTTAAAAATTTTGTTAATTTTTTTATTTAAATATGATTTGTAAAGTGTGTCAAACTAATGAGAGCAAATATTCTTGGTGTGTTCCTTGTTATATATTATATAAGAGAATGCATAAATATGGATATGAGTTTAAATTTCTACCAGAGGATCTCGGTTGTTATAGAGCTTCAAGTGTTAATAAAGAATATATAATAATAAAAAAATAGAAAGTAAATTCAAATATATATATTAACTTACTTACTTACTAACTAACTTACTAACTTACGTGAAATTTATAATTTGAGGTTGAATATTTATTTCATTATCCATACAAAACATTATTAAATCTTTTGTAGAATGAGATAATTTTAATTTCATTTCATTTTTAATCATAATCCCAGAAACCCCTTGATGTCTTATTTTTCTTCTGTTAGTTTTTTTCAATTGATTATATTCATCTTCAATTATATATTCACCTTTTATATTTCCGCAATCGTGATAAAATTTAAAATCAATAAAATTTTTTGTTATATCTGTGATGTAGAAATAACATATATTGTCTTCGTTATTATTAAGTGAAAATCTATAAAAATCACCTTTGCGAACTTTATGTTGTAATCCTTGTGTTTCAATCATTTGCATATTACTCATTTTATAATTAATATTTATTCTGTTACAGAAATCAATTTTATTTAATGTTATATTGTAATTCAATATAAATTGTATTCTACATGTTTGTTGCAGAATTTTAATTCACATTATGAAATATTGAAATATCCTACAAGTATTTATTGAATTAATAATATTGAAAAACTCTACAATATTGATTTTATTATTGCAGAAATTTAATTCACATTATGAAATATTGAAAACTTCTAACAGAGTTGTGTATTTGTTAAAATATTGATAAATCAATAAATATATTGAATTAAAAAATAAAATCAATTTTGTATATAAAATAATATTATTTGTTAATTTATTGAATTTTTAATAAATATATAAATCTTATAGAAATAAATAATATTGATTATAACATAACATTAAATAAAATTGATTTCTGTAACAGAATAAATATTAAATATAAAATAACATAATGTCTCAAACTTTCCGTATTGATAAAAAACTCTTTGAAGAATTCAATAATATTGATGCTCTAACACATCTGTATCTTGAGATTTCTCTTGATATACACGAAAATAAACAATCAACGAAAATGGCTTTTCATCCGATTATTGATTATGATATATGTTTTAATAAAGAATTTAGAAAAATGCATAATGAAGCAGTCGCAAATGTTTTGGCGGTTTTTGATGAATATATTTAATCATAATTTTTTAGAATATCTTAT
>VMHT01193849.1_pt1 | contig 29411 bp, 8 predicted proteins | sample 4693611 | NCBI WGS metagenome assembly VMHT01 (sample SAMN12280063, study PRJNA550983) | marine metagenome | isolation source: seawater sampled from same location over 5 years 0.02-0.2 micron viral filtrate | place: USA: collected off the coast of southern California halfway between the port... ... | reverse complement strand
TGCGTTTGCTGGTGTGTATGAATTCCCCAAAAGAGTGGCATTCTACAAGGTTGAGCTCTCTCCGAAGGCACTTGTCCCCAATCGTACACTCGATGAGGCGAAGTTTGAGGCAGTTATTAACGATAAAGGCGGTATTGATGAGATTATTGTCATTAATAGCGGACGTGGTTACTCCAAAAACGCAAAGATTACGGCAATTACACCCAAAGTCCTCAAGAATTTCTCTGCTACGGACACTACAGAGCACTTAGAAGACCTAATCCTCAAGGATCCTGACTGGAATAAGGCAATTGGATTCACCGAATCCTCATTCTCAGGGGATGATCCCATCAAAGAGGTGCAAGTTGCTGCTGGATCCGCTCAAGGAGCACTTGATTTCCCCATTGATCATGACAATATCGCAGTAAAGCTCAAATCTGCTAAGTTAAAGATCGCTGCATTCGATGAAATTGGCGGTATCAAGAGAGTTAGAGTGGTTAAACCTGGATCAGGATACGATCCTGAGGAGCCACCTGATGTATTTGTAACCGATCCTGAGTATATTGAGTATGAAAGTCCCGACATCGGAGACATTGCTGCGCTAGGACAGGGTATTTCTGATCAGTTTGCTAATGTTGAGGGTGGTTTACCCACTGGTAAACAGCAAGATCCTACGGATTGGATCAATACTAACACTGGAGAAGAGTTTAGAGGGGCACCTACTGAGTTTCAGTCCCTAGGTACTACGGGTCTTGGGTCTGCAACCTCCCCTAATCAGGTAGCAAACACGGGTTTCACTATTATGAGCACCCCTGTTGCCTCTGCAGCACCTGATTCTTACATCAGAATGGCGGAGCTTGACACTGAGAATGAAACAAAACTGTGTTTTGACCTCCCACCTAACTGTTTGGAGGTGAATGGTCGCGGTAATGTGCTTGATGCCATCCCTAAAAAGGACTTCTGGGAGATCATGAGTGGTCTCGATGACCGCATTCGTGGGTTTGAGTCGCAAGTTATGCCCGATATCTACAAAACAGTCGGTGAATTGGATGAATACCAAGAGTCAACGTCGCATGTTTACGGTCCTTTCCAGAAAAACCGCTGTTTGACCATGGGACAACCCAAGGTTTACAACATCAGACGCTGGTTTGACATGCCATGTGCGTACATTAGCACTACTGAGAAGGGATCTGCCGTTGTTGACATGATTGAGAAGGGTAGAAACCTCACTGATGAGCGTGCTTTCGGTTATTTGCCTTACAAATACTGCGCTTCTAAGGTCAAAGAGGCAGAATTTAACGTGTCAATCATGATTGAGGGCAGAACTACAGGATCTATGGGTGATGACTTCATGCAATACCTCGAAGATTTCAAAAAACCCAAGGTAACACCGCGCAGAAAGGTGTCTGGTGGTTATAAAACGTGGAATTGTAGCAATGGAGCGGTCGATGGGCGCTGCTATCGCGATCCTAATGACCAAAATGACATTATTTTCGTCCCAGTGGGTCTAGATGAGAATACTTTTGACTATAACCGTAGTGGTTTCACGGAATATGAGCAATTCCAGCTCTGGTTGGGTGATAATCTGACTGGTGGTGGTCTTACATCGGCATCTTTTGGATTGACTTGGGTTGATGATGAGACAACTACAACTACAGTAACCAATCCAGACGGATCAACCTCATCATCTTCATCTACTACGAGTTATGGTGGCAGCACAACGCCTCAACCATACACTGCATTTACTGTAGACTGTAGTCCAGACCCTGGCAGCACGAATGTGCCTAACCATGATTGCTGGGACAAGTATGTACGTGCCTCAGGATCGCCCTCAGACGCCCCTCTAGACGTTTACTGTGGTTATGATACCAATGGTGACCCGATCGCTGGGAAACGCTTCTGGGAGATCAACGGACCCGCTAACGGCACTACACCAGATGGACATACAACCGCCACTGGACCACTGAATCCTTTCTGCTCAACCTGCGTTTCAGGAGCTGGGTATACTGGTGGTTTGTTTTACACTCTGCTTGGATTGGGTGGTGGACCACCTGCGTGTGGTCTAGATAATGTGAATGACGCATCTATTGCTATTGACCCATCTAGAATGTATACCAACGAAGATGGAGACACAGTATTGAAGATGGGATCTTACAGCGGCACAATGCGTGTAAGGAATTGGTTGACTGGTGGCGTCCAAGCACTCAGTAATGCTATCAATAACTTTGGTAACCCATACTTCTCCGAGTGCGATGTGGCAAGACCTGACACTGCAGGTAAGGATATTAACCAGGAGTTTTAATGGCATTCGGATTTCTAAAACCAGTTGCATCACTGAATGGTTTGCCATGCTCAGGTCATGGTCTCTGTCTGCCTTCTACCATCCACTCAGTGCAGGCGTGTGGCACCCCTCCTGTGCCCTACAGCATCGTCATTAAGAATTTTACATGCTGGTGGCCACCCACACCTCTAATTCCCCTTTCAGCAGTCAATCCAATACGAGCAACAGTGCTGGTGCAGTTTATCCCCATCATGATCGGTGGTGATACATTCACTCCCCACATTGCTTTGTGTACAAATATTGTGATTTACATCTGCCCTTGTGGTAAGGGTGTGTGTCCTATTCCTACACCTATCCCATGCAGCACACTGACTATTGAAGACTCTGGTGGAGTGGGACACCCGAGAGTCCTCTTCCCCACTACGTTGACAGTGTTTGCATTTAAGATACCTGTCGGCAGGATCCTAGATCCACTAGGTGTTGGATTCCCTGGATTCTCATATCCATGCTCTTCAGTGGTTGCCTTTGGTCACCCAACTGTGCTATCATCCTAAGGTAGTTTGAAAGGGACTAATGCCCGCTAAAGCAAAGACTGGACTGGTTAAAGATGGATGGGTGCCTGGTAAACCCAAGATGACTCGACAAGGGGCATCGGGCAATACTAAATACTCAGCATCATCTCGTAACAAGAAAGGTAAGCGTTACCGTGGTCAAGGTCGATGAGAGCTGAGACCCGAGAGTCTATGGAGATGCTTTGGTCTGCTAAATGGAATCTTCCTAAAGCAGCAAATCACTGTGGACTCTCGTATAAAGAAATGAAGATTACCTTTAACGAGTATTGTAACTTCCACCCGCCCTCATATAATCATGAAGAGGAAACTCAATTTCATTTCCCAAGACAGGGAGATGGCACTAATTCAGGAAATGATCTATCGGATCCAAATGGAGGATCCAGACATTCACCCTGATAACACTTGTTTCCTATGTGTCTCACCAGACTACTCTAGTATCGTAACTCAACATTTGAGTCATGCACTAAGCAAGGATGGTGAGATTTATCATATTGAAGCAGTGAATGTCCCCTTTCCAGATGAATCGGTTGAAAACTATGCTAAGCGATTTACCATAGACTTTCTGTCGTGGACTCTAGACTGGGACAACTTTGTATTGATCGAAGCAGGTGTCATCAGAGGTGGCAACTACACTTGGATCACAGACATCATGGAAGAGTATCAAGTGGTTGGTGATCGCAAGCCATACTACACCGTTGCTCTTTGTGAAAATAAAGGAAGCAGATTCAAGTCTGACTTCGTTTCCCATTATTATGACAATTCCCAAGAAGATTTACACTTCTGGTGGGAGCGTCCTAACAACCATTGGGAATGTCCATAAATAAAATTACCATGTGGAGGAATCATCGTGGCTAACAGTCCAGTGCCTGACCAGAGTGAAGACTTTATCAAATCGGGTATGCGGCTAATAACCGACCCACGAAGTGATAAATATCTTCATAAGGTGAAGAAGAATATTCAACCACCTGAGAGACCAAAGAAAAAAGAGGGTTAAATGCCTGCTTACAGATTCAGATCAGACCAGTACGTCAGTAGAGGATTCAAGGACTTAGCAATTTCCTTCAATTCAAATCCTTCTACTGACGATTTTGGTGCTGTCAAGAATGAGAGAGCAATCAATCAATCTGTAAGAAATTTGCTATTGACTATATTAGGTGAAAGACCTTTTCAGCCGAACATTGGAAGTCGGGTGAAAGGTCTTCTTTTTGAGCCATGGGATCCATTCTCGAAGGATGCGATTAAGACTGAAATCCGTGATTGCCTTCAACGTCTTGAACCGAGAATCACTGTCCAAGATGTCCGCATCAGAGACAACGATGATCTCAACGAAATTCAAGTTGAGCTTGAGTATTTGATCACTGGTGAAAACATATCCCAAGAAGTAACATTCCTCTTAGAGAAGACCTGAAATGTCTGCAATCCCATCACAACTAACGTCGTTAGACTTCTTTGAGATTAAAGAGTCTATCAAATCTTACCTCAGAACGCGTAACGAGTTTACTGATTACGACTTTGAAGGTAGTGCTGCGTCATATCTGATTGATATCCTAGCGTATAACACATACTATACAGCATTCAACGCTAACATGGCGCTGAATGAAGCATTTCTTGAGACTGCTACGGTAAGAGACAATGTTATCCGCATCGCAAAGCAGTTAAATTACACTCCTAGGTCAATTAAGGCACCTAGAGCGTGTGTAACTATCCGCGTGCAAACACAAGTTTCACTGAATGGCACCACATTCCCAGAATTCTGCACACTTGCTGCAGGGGATGTGTTTGTTGCCCGTAACTTTAACGATACTTACACCTTCTGTGTAACTAGAGAGTTGCAAACTACTGTAGATCCCTCAACTGGTATTGCAGTATTTGACCCTGTGTTGGTTTATCAGGGCAACTTGCTTAAGTATAACTACACAGTTGACTATACTAAGAGACAAGACTATATTATCCCCGCTGAAAACGTAGACACCGCCTTGGTTTACGTTGATATCTCACCTAACGCACAGTCGCAAGAGATTGACACCTACAACCTCGCTGCAAACGTAACTACGCTCAACAGCACCTCTCGTGTTTACTACCTTGAGGAGTCAGATGACCTTAGATACCGTCTGATCTTCGGTGATGGTGTGCTTGGACGTAAATTGATCGATGGTGAATTCATCAGACTGTCATATGTGACCACTTTCGGTCAAGAAGCAAACGGTTGTAAGGACTTTGCCTTCATTGGCACTATTAGAGACAGTGATCAACGCGCAATTGCACCTGCAAACATCAATGTTGTCACTAGAGAGTCTGCAGCAGACGGTGAAGAGCGTGAAAGTGCGCTATCTATCAAGTTTAGAGCACCTAGATCATTCTCTACTCAAAACAGAGCAGTGACTGAAGCGGATTATGAGCATATTGTCTCAGAAATCTATCCTCAGGCAGCGGCAGTGACCGCATATGGTGGTGAGAAACTTACTCCACCCATTTACGGTAAAGTTTATGTTGCTATCCGTCCAAAAACGGGTAACAAACTGAATGAGACGACAAAAGCAAAGATCAAAAACGATCTGAAGCGTTATACGGTTGCATCTATCGATCCTGTGATCATTGATCCTACCATTTTCTACGTTATTCCAAAATCTTACGTTTATTACGACGGTAATAACACTAATAAGAGTGGTGCTCAACTCGGAAGTGATGTTCTTCGCAATATTGACCAGTATAACAGGAATGGTCAGAATAATCGCTTCGGTGGTCGTGTTGATCTGTCGAAATATAACGCAATGGTCGATAATAGCGACCCTTCGATCTCTGGTAGTGTCACACAGATGACAGTTGGTCAAAATCTTGACGAATTCGAGTTTGGTAACGTATTTACTCAATGTCTGGACTTCGGTAACCCACTTTACAACCCTGGCGACTATTCAGGAAGTCCTGAAGGTGGAGATGGCACTTCTTGCTCTACAGATGCAGATTGTCCAGAGGGTCAAGTCTGTATTAACGGTAGATGTGAGCAGGATCCCAATGCTGGTGGCGGAGATTCAGGATCTTGTGCTCCTTCCTTCTCTGTGGTCAAATCTGGCACCTTCTATGCAACAGGTTACTCAGAAGATCTCGTTAATTTGACTATGCAGGGTGCTGGCACTAATTCAACCAGTCCTGTTGCGTCTTCCCAGTCAATTACTGGCGAAAATCAAGTTTTGGTGCCTGTTAACATCAGAGATGATGGAAAAGGTAACCTTCTCCTTGTCACCAAAAGAGACGAGGTTGAAGTTGTGTTAAATAATGCTGTTGGTAGCGTAGATTACAGTAAAGGTCAAGTTTGCGTCGGTCCCCTTGCAATTCAAGGCACACCAGACGACTCAACTCGCCTTCCAATCCAAGTGCTCCCATATGGAGGATCTATCCTGATTCCACCTGGCGTTGACCCCACGATCTTTAATCCAACGGTCAATCCAATCGACTGGAAAACCAGTAATATCTCAATTCCTCCTTTCGATCCTAACAACTTTAGCGGTTACAACTTCGGTGACCCAAGCGGGATAAATATCATTGATTATCCCACGGATACTTTCACATATCCAGTAGATACCTCCTGTTTCTGAAATAGATGCCACACAAGAATATTGCCATCTCGGATAGAGTTGAAAATCAACTCCCAGAATTTATTAGGGAGGAGGATCGACAGTTTGTTGACTTTCTCTTCCAATATTACAAGTCTCAAGAGAAAACAGGTCGTCCTTACGATATCCTGAATAATCTTCTGGGTTATTTGGATCTTGACGGTTATACGTCGGATGAATTGTCTAAAGATACACTCTTGTTGAGTGATATCGGTCTGTACGATAAAACTATCAGAATTGAGTCAATTGACGGTTTCAAGGAGACCGATGGCTCGATCATGATCGACAATGAGGTCATTTATTACGAGTCTGTTACTCGTGGACCTGATGCGATCATTACCCCAGGTGTTTCTCCTGCTCAGTTTGATAAAAAGAAACAACAACTCGAAAATCCTTTCCAGTTGTTTGATGGGGTCCGAAATAAATTCCCCCTAAACTTTTTAGGCACTCCTGTAAACCCTCCTTCAGCAGATCACCTAATCGTTATCACATATAACGAAATGTTGGTGCCTGGAGTTGATTACTTCCTCGAAGGCGACGAAATTCGCTTTGCTGTTCCTCCTCGCGAAAGATCTGGTGCTGACGACTCTGCATTCACTGAAATTATCTATTTGGTTGGGTATGCCGATCAAGCGATCGTCACAACTGATGCCATACCCTTTGAAGATTACCAAGGTAAGAAAGAATATCCTCTCAGAGTAAATACACAACCATATACGCCAACTTCGGCAATTGGTCTGATTGTCAAGAAGAATAATCGCCAATTAGAGGCATATACCGATTATACGGTATTTGAAGATCAAGTTGTCTTCAGATTCCCTCTGGGTGCTGCTGATGACATTCATATTCGCTCTGTTGAGTATATTGCACCTCTATTTGGATCTGGAGCGTCTGCAGTCGTCTCTGTTGATGCTACTGGTCAAGTTGATCGCTTAATTCCTAAAACTGGTGGTAGTGGATATAGACTGGACTTTGAGCCTAAGGTTGTAGTCCAGCACTCTGAAGGTAGAGGTGCAACTGCCAAAACTTTGGTTAGTGGTATCAAAGATATCAACCTAATTGATGGTGGACAGGGTTACACATCATATAACCCCCCAATCGCTCTTGTAGGCGCTCCTACAGGTGGCACACTGGCAAAAGTCGCTCTGACTGTAAATGACGAAACTGGTCAGGTTGATAGTCTAACTATCATGAATTCTGGTAGTGGATATGACTTTATCCCTGCTATTTCGTTTGTTAATCCTGGTGGTTGCCAAATCGGTCAACCTACGATTGATAGTGAAGGTCGTGTAAACATTGACAGTATTACTGTCGAAGAATTTGGACTGAACTATAGTAATCCTCCTATTGTATATCTGGACCCAGCACCTGAGGGTGGTATCAATGCTCAGGCAATTTCCAGAATCAACCAAGACGGTCAAGTCTACGAGATCGTTATTACAAATAGAGGTAGAGGGTATGTAACCCCACCTAGAGCAAGAATTATTCAACCTATCGGTGCTCAGGTTCTTGACGTTACTGTTGCATCTGGTAACGTTACCAATATTCAAATGCTAACAGGTGGCAACGGTTATACCGATGCTCCTTCTGTGTATATTGTTGACGACAGAAAGGATCCTTACGGTGAGCCAATTGGTGGCACGGGTGCAACTGCACAAGCTACTATCTTTAACGGTGAAATCACTGATATCAATATTACCAACTTCGGTAGTGGATATTCTGAGACAGAGCCTCCTAAGATCTACATCGCTGAGCCTAAAGCAGCAAGAGCATCTGTTGCTGTTGGTTTCAACGAGCTGACTGGTTATGAGATCATTGAAAGAGGTAGTGGATATTCACCTTCTGCATTCCTTGAGTGTAGTCGTGGTGTATCTGGTGCTGTTGGATACGATAACCTTCATAATGAGATCTATGCTGGTGAAGCAGCACTGCGTCAGTCTACTCACCCTGCTGCATCCACAGTTGTTAACTTAGACTCTCTGTTTATTAGAGAAGTCTTTGATAAGTTTAGAAGACAATATCTTCCTACGATTGAGATTGATTATTCTTCAATCAATCCAGTCCAAGTTATTAAAAACATCAGTGACTTCTACATCAGTAAAGGCACTGAGCTCTCCACACAGTATCTGTTTAAGATCATGTTTGGCGAGCAGGTGGATATCTATTATCCTAGAGATGAGATCATCTCTCCATCTGCTGCTACATGGGTTGTTGATACCGTGTTGCGTGCTGAGTTAATCTCAGGTGACCCTGCTAATCTGATTGACTCTCAACTTATTCAATATACTGATGAAGTTGACCTTGCTGTTAAATCAGCAAATGCCCTGATTGAAAACGTCATTACCATCATCGAAGGTAAGGACACAATCTATGAATTGGCAATCTCTGAAGAAACACTAACTGGTAGTTTTGTTATCCCATATAAGACGACTCTAGTTGAGCCGTTGGATACAACTGGTCAGATTATTACCGTTGACTCCACGATTGGATGGCCAGAGAGAAACGGCACCATTCGTATCAACGATCAAGAGATCGTACAGTATAAAGAGAAATCACTTAACCAGTTTATCGAATGCACCAGATCTCAGAATGGTGTTGTAGAAGATTGGGATCCTGGCACTATTGTCTTCTCTGACATCTTTGTATATGTCAATAAGGACACCCCAACTGAGTGTAAACTCAGAGTGCTTGGTATTGCAGAGGCAGGCACAACGATCCTGAATGATACTGGATCTTACTACCTGCAAGGTGACAAACTGAAAGTTGCTAAACTCGGATCTTCTTCTGAAGACGAGAGATTGTCTTCCTGGTTGTATAACGTTAAAAAACTGATTCAAGTTACTAGCGTTACCCCTGGTGGTGTTAACAACCAGACTGCTACTGTTGTCTGTGGCAACCCACACGGTCTTCTGGTGTCCGATCAGGTGACGATCTATGGTGCTAACCCTGTTGTATTCAACGGCACCTTTACCGTTACTTCTCGTATTGATGAATTCCAATTCACATACCAGATCAATACTCCCACGGAGATCATTCCTGAAGGTAACATTCTTCTCTCTGTGGACCTTAACAGAGGTAAGTCCGATGTCAATTCCATCGATAGTGTTGTTAGCGAGTTTACAACAAATATCCAAAACTCCTTCTTTAATGATCAGTACGTTTATGTTGCTTCCTCTGGTCTACCCAATTATAAGGTTGGTCCTTTCACAGGGTCGGCACTGATCCCTGGTAACCAGCGTAAACTGATTCGTCTGCCCCGTAACGTCCAGACCATCTCTGAGCGTCAAGATATTCAAGCAAACACCTCGATTGGTGCATGGGTGAATGGTGTGTCTATCTGGGCATACAAGTCTGGCGACTTTGTTAGATTTGGTCCTCTGACTGGCATTACAGTTGCCAATACTGGTCAAGACTATGATGCAGGATCTAAACCTGCCCTAGAAATTACTGGTGGTGGCGGTACAGGTGCTACTGGCGAAGTTGTTGTTAATGGTAGTCTGACTTCACTTGACGTTACTAATGAAGGTAGTGGATATACAGAATCTCCTCTAGTCTCCATCGTTGGTGGTGGCGGTATTGGAGCAACTGCACAAGCTATCGTAACTGGTGGTCGTGTTACCAGAATTCTGGTTGAGCAACCAGGATCGGGATATACTTCACAACCTAGTATTTCAGTTACTGGTGGTGGCGGCACAGGTGCTACAGCAAATGCAAACGTCCGTGGTCCTATTCAAAGTGTTGCTATTACCAACGTTGGTAGTGGTTATACAGACCTGCCTGCTATCAGAGTTAACTCTGGTGAAGGTGCTTTGGCACAACCCATTGTTATCAATGGTCGTATCGTTTCTATCGCTATCATTAACTCTGGTAGTGGTTATACAACTGCTCCTACCATTGTCATCAATGGTGATGGTTTCGGTGCTATTGCAAGAGCAGTTATCGGCACTGTTGGTGAAGATAAAGGTAGAGTCCTTAGCGTTGACATCAGTAACAGAGGTATTGGATATACCCAAGGTCTTACCACTGTTAGACTTGAGTCTGTTGGCGACTTTGCTGAATTTACTCCACAAGTATTTGAGTGGAATAAAAACCTTCAGTATGATCTCAATGCAAAGTATGATGGAGCAAGAGGATACGTCTTTACTGGTCTGAATAACCAGTTTGGTGGTGAGTATGCTCACGTTAGTGATCCTAAAGAGCTTCGTTATGTGGTGGGCGATAACGTCTTCCTCAATCCCGTTACACAACAATTCCAAGAGGTAGCATCCAATTTTGAGCACTCTCCTATTCTGGGTTGGGCTTACGATGGTAACCCAATCTACGGTCCCTATGGTTACATTGACCCAACTGACCAAAACAGCGGAATCAGAAGACTTCGCACTTCGTATAAACTAAAAGATAACGTTGTCTATGACCTAGCAACTAATCCAAATCCTGCTCGTATTGACGGACCTCAGTTGTCTGAATATCCTGCTGGATCGTTTGTTGCTGACTATACCTACGACTTCCAGTCTGGTGACCTTGACAACTATAACGGTCGTTTCTGTAAGACACCACAATTCCCTGATGGCACTTATGCATACTTCATCACTATTGATGCATCAGAAGCAGGTATTGCAGAATTCCCATATATCCTTGGACCTCAGTTTAACTCACTTCCTGATAACTGGAACTTCACCCAAGGTGCAACCCAGGAAAATATCCCAACTGACGTTGTAAGATATAGAGATCCTTATGTTAATGTTGACATCGATGTTGATCGTCAACCTAACCAAGAAGCAGATGTCCTGACGACTGAGATCGAAGGATATCCTCTTATCTTTGAGGTGCAGGACAGTAATAACGACGGAATCATTGATGCCAACGAGCAGCAAGAAATCCTTGAGATGTCTGAAGAGGCAACTCTACAAATCTATGATTACTTCCCTCAGGTTTCTGAAGAGTCTAGAGTTGACATCGAAGTTGAGACAACTACTCAGTTTGAAGATGCTCAGATCGACGGTTTCGTTATTGAAAACCCAGGTGAATCCTATCAGGTTAATGATACTATCTTCTTCGATGATGAAGGCACTGGTGGTTTTGGTGCTTCTGCACTTATCGAATCTGTTAAGGGTCAAATCATTCAATCATACAGTAAGGAGATCATTGGTGATCGCCCTTATGGTGTAATTGCGACTTCTACTAACCATGACCTGAGAGCACAGGATGAGTTGATTATTAACTCCACTCCTGTCATTGATAACACCAACAAAAACTTCAAAGTTAAAGTTGTATCTGGTATTGAGCGTATCAATGTAAGTCAGGTTGGTGTTGGTTACAATGAAGATATTCCTCCTACGTTTGAATTGATCACATCTGCTGGTCAGGATGGTCAACTAGAGATTATCTTACAAAACACTGGTCAGATCAATACTGTCAACATTATCAACTCTGGTAATGGTTATGATCCTGAGAATCCTCCTCAAATTCGTGTCTCCCATCCACAGCAGTTTAAGAAGACTCGCTATTGGTTGACCGAGTATATGGAAGCAACTGGTATCATTGAAATCAATGATATTAAAGTTACTGCACAACGCAATACCTATATCTGCGGTAAGATTACTGAGACAGATGGTGACGAGTCTGGTTTCCTTGCTAAGTTTGATGACTTGGGTCAGAAGATCTGGGAAAGAACTCTCATTCCTATTAATGCTAACCAGAAGAGGGCTGAATTCCTCAAGATGGTGGTCAATGACACTCCAGAAAACGACCTCATATATGTTACAGGCCAAACAAAGAATCCTGACAACGATACGTACAACCCAGACATCTGGTTAGGACTTTATGAGTCTGGATTCAACAACGCAAACGATCCTGACGGTATTCTGAAGTGGCAGAGAGCAATCGCTGGTATCTCTGGTAGCACCAGAAGAGATTATGTAACTTCCATTGCCCTTGACCAAGAGCAACGTATCTACCTTTGCGGTTATACCGATACTAACTCTGTTGATCCCGATGATATGTGGATCATCCAGTGTGGTATTGAAGGCGATCTAGTTGAGAAGCGTAAGGTTGCATCTCAGGACGATTCTGAGAAAATGCATCAGATCATGATGATCTCCGATGATAGATTCTTCTTTATTGGTGTTAACGACCAAAATGATGACTTGATCTTCGGTGAATTCTTCTACGATGGTGCAAACATCGAGATGGATTGGATCAAGCAGATTCCTACGGTGGGTGGACGTGTTGTCAACCCAACAATGGTCATGGATGACTATGGTGCAATCATTGTTGCTTGGGATATCTTCAACTCTGCAGCATCTAAGTACGATAAGATCCAGATCAATAAATTCCTCCTTTCTACTGCACAAACCACTTGGGATTGGAGTAAGACAGTTACAACTTCTGGTGATTTCCTTGAAATGCACCATGCTGGCATTTCTTATGACCAGTGGGGTAACTACACTCTCGTTTCTGATGTTACTGAAGCACAGAATCAGAGATATGCAGTTATCACTTATATGAAGTATGACGGCACTCTGTTATATCAGACTAAGGTTGATGATACTGCAAGCATCGGTTTCCAAGCAACTACTCATGCTCTGGATAACTCTGGTGATACTATTCTTGCTGTTAACCGTCAGCAATCTGATCAGCTCGTCTCTTGGAGAATGGGTAACAGTGCAAATCCTGTAGAAGATACTACCAAGCAAGATCTTGGCACATACAACTACTTCAGTCAGTCTGATATTACTCATGATGCTGCTGTTTACAAATTTGATGGTGGATCTCTGAAGTTTAACGACGTTGCACCTATCACTATCGCTGACTTGGGTCTGACCCCTGTTGAGTGGAGTGGCAGAATGTGGATGTCCATGAATACTACAGCATGGAATACTGCTCATGAGCCCACACTGCTGCATATTAACGATGCAACTAATACCAACTCAATCACTGCAACTATTCAAGGTGATAACACCGATCCTGACTATCAGAAGGTTATCCTTTACTTGAATGGCACTCAGGTTGCTTCTTCTGTTGCTGCAACTAACTGGGATGCCTTTGCTGCTGCAGCATGGGTCCATGTTACTGTCCAGAAGCGTCAAGAATCTCTGGGTCTGTATCGTTATGAGGTATTCATTGGCGGCAACCAGCAGATCAGTTATCAGAGCACTACTGATGTTGCTCTCGATGATGTTGTTGTCTGTGGTCCTGTCAGTGCTCCAACAGTTGCAAATAGTTTCCGTGGTAACATCGACGACTTTGTGCTCGATGATGCTGCTCCATATTCTGGCACTTCTTATACTGTGCCTACTTCTGAGATTGCAATCACTACATCTAACTCTGATGTTGCACTGATTAAATTTGATAGAGCACATACTCAGCGTGCATCTTACACCCTGACTGGTCTTAACAAGTATAGCACTATTGCATTCACCGATCATACAATCGGTATGACCTGGACATCTGTTAGCCCTGGTGCAATTAGTCCATGGTTAGAGGGTCCTGGTGGTCTGCAGATTCTGGACATGTCCCAGACTTTCTCTACGTTGATCCCTGGTACATATACACTATCTTCAGTGTATGATCAGTATGCATCTAAGACTTCTACCATCCCATCACCTCGTGGTAAGAGGTTGATCATCGATGCTGAAGTTATCCCCAAATTCTACATGAGGGATGCTCTATATCAGAAGATTGATAACGTCCAAGAATTTACGTTTACTCAACCAATTAAACTTACTCAGTATTCTATACTGCAGCAGTTTAACAACATTGGCACTACTACTGCTTTTGCAACTATCACAGAAGTCCCTGCAGGCACTCTGTTGAATCCTGGTATTGGCACCAAGTATAGAGTTGGTAAGATCTTTGGCACATTTAATACCACTGATAGATTCCGCACTACAACTCCTGGCGGAGACATCAACCAGATTGAAGGCACTTACTTCGATACTATTGAAGAAGAGTCTCCTTGGCAGGCAGCAACTGCATATGCACAAGGTGATCGTGTCTACAACCAAAAGAGAATCTATGAAGCACAGGGTGCTGGCACATCTGGCACCATTGCACCTCAGCATAACACTGGTGTTGTCACTGATGGTGTTATCAACTGGGCATTCATCGACGATGCAGGTAAGTTTACTGTTGACCTGACTGAGCATCCTTTCCCCAGACCTCAGTATACTGGTCTGGATATGCCTGAGTGGTTGCCACATCGTCTATATGCTACTGGACAGCGTGTATGGTATAAACTCAACGTTTATCAGGTTGCTGTTGGTGGCGGTGGTGTTACTACTGCAGTGCCTCCTACTCACACTACAGGTGACGTATCTGATGGCACTGTTACTTGGTCCTTTGTTGAAACTAGCGAGGCAATCAGTCCCTATACTCGTTTGATGCCTTATGATCAAGGCAACAACTATAGTATTGAGATTTTAGAAGTCCATCCTGGATCTAACTTCATTCCTAATGACGTTGTTAGTGTCAACACCAACAATATCACTTTGGCAGAAGATGAGAAGTCTGTAGAGATCTCTGGTTTTGCATCTGTTAAGAAGATCCGTGTTACTGCACGTCTTGAGAAAGATATCATTCTTTCTAGCAGCGTTAGGACTGATAAAGTCTATTGCACATCTAATTCTCCACACTTCTATAAAGAAGATGAAATTATCTTCACTGAAGGATTCTCTGGTGCTCAATATAACGGATCATTCTTCATTGATGACGTTATCGGATCTAGAGAGTTTACATTTAAGATTAGAGAGACCGCAGTCTCTGACCCAACGTTTGTTAACAGTGGAATTGCAAACGTCAACATCTATGCTAAGCATCCTACTCTAATTTTCACTAGAAATCACCAGTATAACTTCGAGCTTAGCGATCCTTCCAACTTCGGTTACTATCTGTCATTCTCTCAGGATAACCAGTATAAACTGGAGTATTCTTTCAACAATACTGTTAGAGAAGGCACCCCTGGTATCCAAGGTGCAGGTGCAAGCACTCCATTCGTTAAATTCTTGGTGCTTGGTGATGTTACTAACATCTCTTACTACTTTGACCCATCAAGGACTGGATCTAACTCCCCAGTTGGAGAAAACTCATACATTGACGTTATCACGACTCCATATCAGGGTAGATTCAACATTAGTGAGATTGTAAGCGATACTGAATTCAAATTCCCACTTAATAGAGAGCCTGAGCGTAATAACGCTGAGATTGGATCTGATGATCAAGGAAATGAGTATTCCTTCTACTCTACAACATCTACCAGAGCAGTTGGTCCTATTAACAGTATCAAACTGGTTTCTCCTGGTGGATTCTATAAGAAACTGCCTATCATCTCCGATATTGCATCCTTCCGTCAAATTGAGAAGGTTGAGATCGTTGATGGTGGCACGGAATATGCACCTGGCGTTTACTACGACGTTCCTGTTGCTGGAGATGGTGAAGGTGGTAAAGTTACCGTCACAGTCCTCCTAGATGACGAAACTGGATCTGGTGCAATCGCTCAGGTCGATGTTGCAGACCCAGGTAAAGGTTATACCACTGCAAGCGTTGATATTGACGCTATCACTGGTATTCTTGGACCTACACTGTCTGGATCTGGTGGTGCTGTAAATGTTATCATTCCTAGTGAAGGTACTGGTGCATCTGTCTTCTTGACAGGTAGAAACATCGGTAAGATCAAGAGACTTAAGAATAATGAGTTTGGTTTCGGTTATTCACACGATTACACCCTGAAACCTGAAATTACTTTCCCTGTTAACCTTCAACTCTTCAATACTTCGATTCTTTCCGAAATCAAGATCACAGATCCTGGTGCTGGTTATACATCGACTCCTGCAGTTGTTATTGAAGGTGGTGGCGGTCAAGGTGCTGATGCAGTCGCCGTTATTAAGAATAACCGACTCAATGAGATTATTATCAAGAATCCTGGTGCTGGATACTCATCTGAGCCTACAGTTACGCTGAAGTCTGAGTTTAACTACGTTGTTAACCTCGACCTCAACTATCTGCAGTTTAACTTCCCTCATGGAATCACAACTGGTGCAGAAATCCAATTCCGTGCAGAAAATGTCGGTAGCACTGAAGGTATCCTACCTAAACCATCTAGCGCAGGTTTGACTTCATTGATTGATGGTCAGGTTTACTATGCAATCGCTGGTCAGGCAAACTCACTAGAATCCGACCAAATCCGCTTTGGATTGACTCTACAGTCAGCACAAGCAGGTGATTACATCACATTCCTGACTCAGGGTAGTGGTCGTCAAGTATTGCTCACTGAAGTCTTCGGTGGTAGAGCAGAAGCAGTTGTTGAGACATCTCGCTTCCTTGAAGGCGAAGAAGTCTTCCAAGGTAGTGCAGTTGAGCTTGCAAGTGCAACTGGTAAGGTTTCTACCAATACTGGTTGGCAAATCGGTCCTAAGATCCTCAAGATCGTCGATTACGATGGAGATTGGAAGATTGGCGAAAAAGTCACTGGATCTATCTCTAAAGCGTCTGGTATCATCGATAACCTGAGTATTGCTCGTGGTGTGCTGAATATCGGATCTTTGACGAGGACTCCTGGTAAGTTTATCGATAATGTCGGTAAACCTTCCGAAATCGTCCAAAAAATCCAAGATTCCTTCTTCTATCAAAACTTCTCTTACGTTATCAAGTCCGAGATCCCCATTACCAAATGGAAGACTCAAATCCTTGAAAACAACCACCCTGCTGGTTTCAACATGTTTGGACAGTTGCAGATCGTTGGTGGTAAGGATGTTTCGGGCAGAAAGGTCGGTACTGAGTTTACGAAGGAAGTTAACATCAATAACTACTCCAACGTCAACCAGATCACATCTTTCGGTGCAGCACAACCAATTTACACCGATTACAACAATACTGAAGTCCTCTTCCGTAAAAAGCGTCTGACCTCCTCTGAGGAAATCTTGACCTCTATCGTGAAGAAACTTGATGATATTTCACCTCAGTTTAACGGTATTGACAAGCAATTCCCACTTACCGTTGAAGGTGAGCAAGTTATCGTCCAACAGAATCAACTGCTGATTACTATCAACGGTGTGATTCAGGCACCTGGCGTTTCTTACTCCATCGTTGGTGGACAGATTGTATTTGGCGAGCCACCAAAACCAGCGTCTAGAGTTAACTATAGATCACTATCAGTTACTCCTACACCAATTTACAGAATTGAGTTGTATTCTGGTCAGGCAGGTCCACCAAACTTCGGTATCTTCCCAACTCTGGGTCAACAAGTCCAAGGTGCAGATAGCGACGTTATTGCTACTGTTATCGACTCTGGCACGACTCATATCGACGTTATCAACTTGGTTGGTGGCACATTTAACCTGAATGAGGAGATCACTCGTGGCACCCTCTTCTCTGGACTTATCCTGAGTGTTACTCAACTGAATAGCGAAACTATCTTCCAGTTTGGTGAATCTATCACTAACCTTGAAGGTGATACTGCCATCATCGAAGAAACTAATATCGATGATCAGGGTGGTGTTACCGATAGCATCGTGGTCAGTAAGACCTCAGGTACTGCACAGTTTGAAACTGGCATCTTTGACCTAAGACTGAATGAGTATGTATACTCAGCATCTTCCAAGATTGCTGGTCAGATTACATTCATCTCTCCATATATTGACCCCGCTACTAGCGACGCCGTTGATGAGTTGATTATCAACCCAGGATCTACATTCTACGGTCTGCTGTTTGAGCGTCTGGTTAGTATTACTAATCCTAATGTTATCATCGATAACATTTCTCAATCTTCTATTACACCTACTGAGCTTTACGATACTGCTAACAGAATTAATGCTGACTTCCTCGACTTTGAAGAAGTTAGAAATACTGAAGTCCAGTATACTCAGTTGGCAGGTGGCACTTTCGATGAGGGTGACACTGTAATCAACAACAGAGCAAATTACGGTAATCCGACCTCTGTCTTCCATGGTGCTGCTACCAACAGATTCAAAGATGCTTCGGCAATGATCCTTGGCAACAAAGATCAAATCGTTGATTTTGCTGAAGCAGAAATCGCTGTTAAGCATCCCAGATTCTACTTCCCTGGTGATGTTATCACTAACTCATGGAGTAGATATTCTGATGCATATCGTCTGATTCAAAAGAATAAGTCATACATTGCTAATAAGGCATACGATGAGATGATGACGCAATATACGTCACTCACCGTGCCTGATCCTAATAAGTGTATCCGTGACCTTGAGTTGTATATCGATGCTATCTCCATTGACATTTTCCGTGGTGGTAACGTCTATACTCGTAAACTCTGTCAGAAATACTTTGATGTAAATGGCAACTTTGTGTATGTCAACAATGAGTCTGCTGAGACTCGTTATGGATTTGAGAAAGCAAAAGACATGATGAAGTTGGCAATCGTCAACAATCTGACTTCTAGTTTCACAGCACCAGCTGGTCAACCTAATGCAGGTATTACATATGTCCCTTGGAGTGAGATAGATCATGGTGGTTATGATGGCAACGGTATTACTGCTGACCCATCACCTAATGATCCTTATGGCACTAACGGTGCTAACCAGTCCAACAATGGCACTGACAACTGCACAGATGTCCAAGCAGCAATCACCACTCTCTATGATGTGGTTGATGAGACTCTGCTGAATGGCACGCTGGTTGACCTCCCTGATGAGTCGAAAGGCACCTATTCTCCTGGTCAAATCAAGTGTCGTCGTGACATCGGTCTGATGATCGATGCCTTGGCAGAAGACGTTTCTCAGGGTGGTAACTACAACATCATCGAATTCACTAAGAAGTATTTCGATGCTGCTGGAGCACCTATTGCTAACGGTCTGATCGGTGAGTATGCAGAATCTCTGACTGCTATCGATAAGGCAATGCACTTGTCCTTCCAGGCAATCAACAACCTTCTCTATTATCAAGTCAATTCCAGGACTTCTGTCACTGGATTCATGCTGAAAGATCCTACAACATATCAAGGATCCTACAGCGGTGGTGAAGATGACCTGCAAGAATTCGATGTGTCTGCTGCAGTCTACACACCTTCAAATGGTCAAATGGTCCTTACCATTGGCACTCACACACTGACAACTTCGGATACTGTTACGATCCGTCCACACTCTCTGAAGTTTACTTGCGATTCTGATAACGATGCATCCTTCCACGACTATCCTCGTGCTGGAGATCCTGCATTCAACACTCCTCTTGCTATTAGTGCTGAGACTGGCACTACAATTACAGTTAACGTCGGTGCATCTCCTTTAGTCCAATACACACCAACTGCTGCTACCTACGATCCAGCAACGGGTGATATGGTATTGACTATTGGATCTCACAGTCTTGAAATCAATGACTATGTGACTATTGCTAACGATTCGTTGGTATTCACATGTGACATGGATGCCAATGGCACCACTCACACATATCCTAGATCTACTGACCCTGCATCTGGCAAGCGTCTGTTTATCCATGGTGCTGATGCAACCACCATTACGGTCAACGTTGCAGCATCTCCTGATGATCAGCAGTATGCTCACACATTCGTTTCTGCTTCTGCTAATGCAGTCAGTAGCGGTGGTGGATATACCCACACATTCGTCAAGGCACTGGATAATGCAGTCTTCACTGGCGGTGGCACAACTGCCAAGTATTTCGACCCCAATTACTACTCAGGCCGAAATGAAACAATCCAGAATTGTGCTAACGTCCAGGCATATATCGCTACGCTCGTAGACATCTCTACGACTGCGATTGCAGCACAAAATCTCAATAACATTAACGCTCTCGCGAGCATCACTGATGGCACATTCGTTGCTAACGAAAATATTCGCACAACGAAGATTGCATATAAGGATCGTGCGGGTGGTCTGTTTATCGTTGGTGATAACATTACTGGTGTTACTAGCGGTGCAACCTTTGAAGCAATCGGATCTAACTCTGGTCTGAAGTGGATCTTTGCTGATGCCGTCACTGGATCATTCCAGGATGGTGAGTATATTACCAACTCCACCACTGCTAACCAAAACGGTGTTTCTCTGAGTGTTATCGAGAAATACAAGAGACTTAGCGGTAAGAAGTCTATCAAATTCCCTTCTAACGGATATCTGGTTACTAGAGATAGTTACGACTTCTCCTTCGGTAACACTGCAGACTTCACTGTCCAAGGTTGGATTAGAGCAGACAACCTGAGCACGACTCAGCATCTGTTTGACTTCCGTCGTCTGTCTGCTACCTCTGGTTTGAGAATTACTCTCCAAACTAATGGTGCAATCACCGTCTACAACGGCACGTCTCAACTGCTGACTGGTGGCACGCTGCTTGCTAACAACTGGCATCACATTGCAGTTGTCAGGACTACTAGCGTCTTGCAACTCTATGTTGATGGCGTGCAGGTTGGTGGCAACTATGCTGACACTAATGATTATGGTTATGCTGCTATCTACGTCGGTGCTGACTTTAACGGGTCTAACCAGTTTACTGGTTATATGGACAACGTGGTTGTTAAGAATGGAGAGTCCGACTTCAATACTGGATTCGTGCCTCCTACTCAGATCGACTACTCTAACCAGTATGTCAAGTTTGGTCTTGATGGTGAGCAACCATTCGTCATTGATAATCAGGAAACATATGCTATCTACACAGGTCAGCGTATTTCCTCTGCTGCTATCAAGGAACTTAACTACGATCAAAACTTTGCAATCATTGAAAACGTTGATCTTGGTAGATCAGATCACAGAAACTGTGCTGATATTATCGACCTTAACGCTGCCTGGATTGCTGAAGAGGCAGTCGGTAGAATGGAAGCAGCATTCCCTGATTTTGTCATCCCTGGCAACAACGTGGCCGAAGGCACATACCAAGGCACCAACAAGTGTATCAGGGATACTAAGGACTACATCATCGGCGCTCTTGTCAAGGACTTGAGAGACGGTGGTAACTACAACTCTCTCTACACCGCTCGTACTTACCTCGAAGCATCAGGCAAACTGAAGCACGTTGGTAACGAGATTCTGCAAACTCTGTATGCATGGGATCAGGCATTTGTCCTTTGTAAGTATGTAATTACTACAACTGACACAGATCTGTCTGGCACCTATACAAACAGATTGAGACTTCCCAACAACTTCGCATCTCCTGCATCTCAATCCATCCAAGATGAGTTTGATACTCTGGGTCGTGAAGTGCTAGAAGTCTTGGCACCTAATCCTGATATCTTCAGAGACACTGGTGTCTTGATCTGGAAAAACCGCGACTATATTGCAGAAGAAGTTGCTGGATTCATTCTTAATAAGTATGAGATTGACCTCAATGGCACTGACACTCAATTCCTCGTCATGCCTGGTTATGGTCAACCATATTGCGAGAGAGATATTAAGCAATTCATTCTCCCTGCTGTAATTGCTGACCTCTGCACAGGTGGCACATACAACGTTGAAGCAGTTATTGATCAGTATCTGGATGACCAAGACAACGTGCTCCACGTTGAGCATGAGTTGAATCCAATGCTTGATGCATTCCATCATGCCAAGTATCTCACACAGAAAGCAGGTAACAACTTGCTCCTCTCCCCTGGTGAAGTTTCTGGTGACTTTGGTATTCCTGCATGGACACAAGATGATTATCATACACCTCTGTATACTGCCCGTGGCGCATACAGAGATGATACCATCACAATCGATGATGAAGGATATCCTCAGGATAGCGTTTCTAACTGGAATCGTTATAAGGATGCTACCAATGCAATCAAGGCAAATATTGATCTGATTGCACATGAGGCAGTCGAGACAATGAATGACATGTCCAAGTTTGCCCTATTCCAAATCAAGGGTGGTCCTGTTAACTGCACAGATGACGTTAAGGACATTCTTAATGCTCTTGCACATGATCTCAACTACAACTGTAATGAAAGGACATGGGATGCTGCAAACCTCTACGTTGAGACAGAGAATAATTCTCTGAAGCACATCGAAGATGATTGGGAAGCAACTGTCACTGTCATGAAACTCGTTAGAGACATGGCAACTGTGATGATGAGGAATGGTTTCGGTAGAGATTATATTCCTGGAAATGATCCTAATCAGGTCGATCCTGCTTCTTACGAGGCAAACCCCAAAGAGGAGATCTTCCAATCTTGTGGTGATGCTATTGATGCAAACATTCGTTGGATTGCTGAGCAAGCAGTTAAGGCAGGACAAACACAGTATCCTTCACTGAGTATTAACGGTGGAATTTACGGTGGACAGCAATATACTCCATCTACTGCAACTTACGATGCAGCAAGTGGTGAGATGATCATTACCATGGCAAGTCATGGTTTGGTTACAGGTAACAGAGTTACTGTTAGACCTGATTCTATTGGATTTACTTGCACACTTGATGGTAACACCGTTACCAACTACTACCCTCGTAAAGGAGACCCTGCATACACCACATCTAGATTGATCACTGCACATACCAATGATACGATTACGATCAACGTTGGCGCATCTCCTGCAGGTGAGCGATATACTCATACGTTTGTTGAAGCACATGCTGGTGCTGTTGTTGCTAACGGTAGCATCGATTGCGTCCATGACGTAACTGATATCCTCAGAGCATTGGTCTTCAACCTCAAGTATGGTGGAGATAACTATATCAACTGGGTATCTGAATTCTATACAACATACGGTGGATCTCTCGCCCACGTTACATCTCTGGCAACAGAGGTAAATTGGATTCTGGGAGAAGCGAAGAGACTGGTGAAGCGTGCAATGCGTGGTCAGATTATTACTAACGTTGCAGCATATAGCGGTGGCGTCCAGACATTCTCTGAGGCAGTCCCCAAACCTACTACGGTGCTTCGTAATTCAGAAGTTGATGATGGTATCATCCTTGGTGGAAACTACAATAACACCGTTACTCGCACATTCACTAACGGCACAAACAACATTGCAAGTGGACCTTCTTCCTCGACTGGTATTACCAATGATGAAGATCTGGTTTGTAGTTGTGTAACAGTGCTTCCTGCTGGCACACCTAGCGATGGCGTCCTCTGGGAGCTTGGTGACAATAGTGCTGGTGCATACATCGGTATCAGAGACAGCGGCACATACCTCCGTCTCCGTGCTGGTAATGGTGCTAACTCCTATGCAGGTGGTGCATCTACTAATGCTGACCCTGGTCTTGCACTTCTTGACGTGCCTGTTTCTAATCTGTCGGACTACTTCGATGGTGGTGAGCATGAGATCACTTGGGAGATTAGAATTGGTGGCACAGTTGCTGCTGGATCTGGTCGTGTCAAACTCTGGATTGATGGTAATGAAATCGGTGAATCTTCAACTCCTGGTGTAAGCGTTGGTCTTTATGAGGCAGGTGGATTGCTGGCAGGCACCAATGTTGGCGGTTTTGCCGCTACGGCAGGTGCTGTGCCACAGGGCGAATCAACAACAGCATGGGCATACACAACTGGCGATTTGTCTTACTGGAGATCACGTCTGGTTGATCCTGTATACACAGGTAGTGAGTCTGATGACGTTGCAACTGAGATTGATACTCTGATGGCACTGGTTACAGACGCGATCAGCAATCCTGGTAACGTTGCAAACCGCACTGGCACTCTGCCTAAGATCTGGCCTATTAAGTATACGCCTGATATTGCAGTTAGAGATGTGACTCTTACATATGATTCTTCTGCTGGTGATTGGAATCAGACTTGTGCTGAAGTTGCTTCTGGTATCGATACTCTGATCGATATCTACATCGAGACAATCGAGCAAGCAGCAAATACGAATACTAATGCTTTGGCAAGTATCGTTAGGACAACTAGATCTACAAACTACACAAATAGTGAGTATCAACAGGGCACTTGTGAAGGACCACAATCTGCGATTGACACCTTGTTTGACATCATGGTTGATACTCTTGGCGGTGGATTAAATACCGACAAGACTATCGCTAACATGCTGCTCTTTAACAAAGATGCTATCGCACAGAGAGCGTTTGATGAGACTGTGACTTACTACGGCACCACTAACATGACCGTGGACTTCTGTGCTGACATCCTTAAGGCAGTCAGATATGACATGATCACTGGCGGTAACGCAGGTGCATTTAGACTGGTCCAAAACTGGTTTGACGGTGAAGGTAACTTCATTGCATTCCAAGATGTGTCTCGCACACACTTGATTTACGCAAACACTCGCGTGCGTGAGTATGTCAAGTCTGTGTTGTATCAGTTGGTTGAAGATCCAGGTTGGGCAACCTACAACACCTATCAGTTAGGTATCAATGGTCGCTTGGATTACAACCGTGAGGCATCTGAATTTATCATTGACTCCTCAATCAACTGTATTGAGTATTCACTAGAAACATCTAACTTCCCAACAGAAGGTAGCGTTACTTGGGTCCCAAGTAGCGATGCAGTTAACATCAATACCAAGTATGAGTTAGGATTCGATTACAACACCGATCCTGCTCTGGTTACTCTTACTCCTATCGTCCCCGTTGGTTTCGACCGCGCTGAATATAGAGTCAGAATTAACCGCGTTAACTCCTTCCGTCGTGGTGACATCCTCCAGTATATCCCAGCATCTGAGACTTCAGTCGCAGCATTTACTGGTCAAACTTACTGGTATGTGATGACTGCAACTCCTCAATGGTTTGAGGTTGGTGCTCACTACATGCACGATGGTAGATTTAGAAGAGTTGAAGTTAACACTGCCAACACTGGTCAGCAGATCTTCTCTGTCGTCAGACGTACTGGCATTAATAGATCTACTCCTCTCTTCCCAGCAGATCCTTCACAGACTCCTATCCAGGGTGGATTCAACCCCGCAGATGTTATCTACGGCACCACTTCTGAGTCCTCTTCTGAAATTGGTAGCGTCTCGCTCAACCAAGCAGAGATCAATAGACTCTATACTCGTTTCGAGTTGGATAACGTCAGCACAAATCTTGGAGTTTATGAAAACTTCATTAACGGTGAAGTTATTAGAGTCAATGGAAACCCAGTAATCAATGGTCAATGTCTGCAGACAGGTCTCACAAATAATGATGGAGAAAACTTCCTCAACTTGGTTTCTGTCGCGGGTGTGATCAACGTGGGCGATACTCTGGTTGGTGATGACAGCGGCACAACTGCTGATGTTGTTTCCTTCGATTCTCGCATGTTGATCAACGTCGAGAAAGGATCATTCGCACAAGGCGATTGGTTGTTTGATAAGAATTCTGCTGTTGAGGCATACGCTAATCAATACCTCAATAAGTCTGGATCCCTTACGGGTAATGACGGTGGTCGTATTACGATTGACGTTGAAACCATCGGAGATGCATGGGATGCTGGCGATATCATCTACGGTAGCGTCACTGACTACATTCTCGAAATTAAGGGTCTCTCTGGCACACAGATTCAACTTAACCAGTATATCCACGGCACCAACATCTATCAGTTGGAGCTTGGCACTGCAATCATTGATACGGGCGTTTCTGATACATTCCGAGTGGGTGATGAGGTTGTCCTCCTGCAGGGCACCACATTGAAAGATCCTGGTTTCCGTGCAACGGTAACCCAATACATCAATGGCGTCAACGCAGATCCTACTGATCCAAACTATGGCATCCATCGCTTGTTTATTGGTAACCTGATTCCTGTGGGCGTTGGCACTGACATCTCTGATGTTATTACAGGTGCTAATAACATTGGTAAACTTGATATTGGTAGTAACTTCCCAAGCATCTATGCCAACGTTACATCCTACACTGACACTGCATATAACTCTTACGGGCGCGTGGCTGCTATTGATCAGCAGGGCATTACAGCAACCGTCTGGTTGGAAAATGTCAAGGGTGACTTCCTTAACAATATGACCGTCACCTCCGACTACGGTTGGGGTGGAGCAGTTGCCTCTGCACGCACACTTGAGGGTCGTGTTGATCGTTACTTCCGTGGTTTCGATGGCACTCAGACTCAGTTTGATCTCACTATCAGCAACGGTGAAGCATACTTCCCAGATCCCGCTGGTCACATGCTCATCTTTGTCAACGGTATCCTACAACCTCCTGGTGGTAACAACTCCTATGTCGCATTCTCTGACAAGATTAACTTCTCTGAGGCACCCGACATTGGATCTGAATTCGTTGGTTACTATGTTGGTAAACTCCGTCAGATGGACGATATCAGCTTCGAGTTTGACTCCTTGCGCTCGTCCTTCAACCGTAGACGTGAAGGTCTCTTCTACTCACTGACTCTGACTGAGGGTGTTTCTTCTAACGTGATTCGCCCAGAAAACAACATCATTGTTTCACTCAACGGTATCATTCAGGAACCTGGCGTCGCATACGAGATTGTCGGATCTAGAATCATCTTCGCTGAAGTGCCTCGCGCAGGATCAACCTTTGTTGGATTCTCCTACATTGGATCTGACACTGACGTGATCGCTGCAACCGTTGTGCCACCTGTGGAAGCAGGTGACAAACTTGAGATTGACGGTGAAGAATTCGCTCGTGACGTTGCTCTGATCGAATCTTCCAACTCACTGATCACCTTTGAATACACAGGATCCGTTAAGGGTCGTAACGCTGCTGCAATTGCTCAGATCCGCTCTGGTCAATTGAGTAGCGCAATTCTCACCAACTCTGGTGATGGTTACACCTCACGTCCTAACGTGGACGTGATTTCATCCTCTGGTTTCGATGGTCGCATCAAGGCACTCATGGGTATCACACGCATTGACGTGAAGACCCCTGGCGTTTCCTATCTGCAACCAATCGTTGCTATCGATAGCGTGGTCCCAGATGACTTTGTTAATCCTTCAGGCACTCCTGTCAACGGTGGTAGAGATATCTACAACGCTGATGAGGCAATTGATGGCGACACCACTACGATTACTCCTGGCGCGATTACAATCGCTCAGGATCCTGTCAACGTGACAGTTAACCAAGGTCAGACTGCATCCTTCACGGTTGCTGCTACTGTTTCCAACAGTCAGCAACTCAACTACCAGTGGCAGAAGAAGGAATACGGCACTCAGACTTGGAGTAACATCATCGGTGCTAACCAGTCAACATACAACACCAACGATGCCGCTCAGGCAGACGATGGTGACGAATACAGAGTTGCAATTACTGCTGCAGGTGCTACACCTGTTTACTCACTGTCTGCTATCCTCACGGTCCAGACTGGTGCTACTGTAATTAGTAACTTCACTCCAGATCTAATCTTCGACGACATCTAAATAAAAGTAAAACCATGGGGGCAACTGCAAGTTATAACGATGCCACTGACATTCTTACAGTAGCGGCGGATGGTCTTCCCGCTCCTGTAGGTTATGGCACGTTTCCTAATGCCAACAACCCAAACACAGTAACGGAGCAGGATTTCGATCATGCCTTCATTTACCGTGGTGGGTCCTTTGGTATTAGTCGTACATTCGACAGTAACGTTTGGAATCAAGATGGTTTCCTTAGGTCTATAGTCATATCTGGTAATGATAACTCATTGTTTAACAATGAGATCCAGGTGGGTGACAGACTTATGTTTACCTTCAGTGATGGTATTAAGAGAGTATTCCTTTATAAGGGCACTACCTTTACATCCATCGAAGACGAATGTTGGTTGGCAACATCAGATAGACTTGACCTTATTATGAGAGACCAAGAGTCTCTCACCTCTGGCACTTACGAATACTATGATCAACGGAATGGAAGAAGTGCAACTCCTTTGGGCACTATTGGCATTGCCGCTAACGGCGTTGCTTTGTTTAACCCTTCTGCGGGTAATGGTGGGAACCCGCCAGTAGGATTCAGTTGGAATGCTCACTACCCACAATCCCCTGTGGACTTTGGTGATGATGATTGTGGTGGACATCCTGAGCAAAATGGTCAGTATCACTACCACGACACACACTTCCTTGATTGCTGGCGAGAAGGGTCAGCAATGGCAGGATACAATGATTATTATGGCACTACACAATATAACGGTGACAACCTAAGACATCCTGACGGTCACTCCAAGATCATCGGGTATGCATTTGATGGATTCCCAATCTATGGACCTTATGCTTATGCATCTCCATGGGACAATCTGTCTACCCCTAGAGTTATGACATCTTCCTACTCAACTTTATCAGTTGAGGCAGCAGGTAGACCTGACTATGGTAACACCATCCAAAACCCCCCTGCAGGCGCTCTGGTGCAGGACTGGGAGTATGTTGAGGCAACTGGTGACCTAGACTACCATAATGGTAGATTTTGTATCACACCTGAGTTTCAGAATGGCACCTATGCCTATTTCTTAACTGTAGACCCAGATGATATTGATGCTCCTGAATTTCCATACATGATTGGAAACTCTACTAGAGAGACCATCAATACAAACTTCACACTACAAGCACCTGCTGCTCCACCTAGTGGTGGTGGCGGTGACGGTGGTCCACCAGTCCTCCCAACTCTGGCGTTTATCAACCAACCCCAGAATGCTTCGGCAAACCCAGGAGAGACAGCAACATTCTCTGTCCAGGCAGAGATCAGTCCAGAAGACGGACCTATTGCATATCAGTGGTATCGATCCACCGATGGCGGTTTCGCATTTGCTGCTATTACAGGAGCAACTACAAACTCTTATACTCTGAGCGTCCTCACATACATGACGGGATACAGATTCCGTTGTCGTATCATTGGTCCTCTTGGAGTATCACAACAGGCAGAAAACTCACCACTCGACTCTAATGCAGCAACATTAACTGTTACTGGATCTGGTGGTGGTAGCGGATCTACCGCTAATAGATTCGATAGCACGCAGAGCACTCTCGACTCTACGGCACAAACCTTCGATGGCACCTAAATAAAACTGTAGAAATTACCTAACCATGGCAAAGCAAAACCTTAGCATTGGATCGTCAGCTAATGACGGGACTGGTGATAGTCTTAGAGATGGCGCTATTAAACTTAATAGTGTAATTGACGAAATCTATACCGCTCTTGGCAATGACACCAACTTGTTGG
>VMHT01023860.1_pt1 | contig 29446 bp, 33 predicted proteins | sample 4693611 | NCBI WGS metagenome assembly VMHT01 (sample SAMN12280063, study PRJNA550983) | marine metagenome | isolation source: seawater sampled from same location over 5 years 0.02-0.2 micron viral filtrate | place: USA: collected off the coast of southern California halfway between the port... ... | reverse complement strand
CTATGAAGATAATAACTTATATCATTATTTAATTTTTTGTTTTCAAATATGTCATCAAGATGTTCTTTATATTTTTCACCAAATTTTATTGTATGATGTTCAACATCACTATAAGTTTTTTTAGTTCCAAAATAATAAACAAATAAACCCATAGAATATTCCATTCTATTTTTTTTCCATTTAAACATAAGTGAATTTTCTTTGTTTCTATTCAACATTTTTTCATAAACAGCTGGTGGATCTGCATTACAAATAACATTATTTGTTTCAATATTAGTTTGATTGTTTAATTGGACACCAGTTATTTTAGTGCCATTAGAAATAATTTTTGTTACTTCATGACCTTTGATAATTTCAATACCAACTTCATTCATTAATTTTTCAAAGCCTTTAATGATATTTCCTGTTCCTCCCATTGAGTAATGTATTCCCCATTTTTTTTCCAAATATAAAATGAGTCCATAAATAGAGGTTGTCGTAAAAGGATTGCCACCGACTAAAAGTGGATGCATACTTAACATTCTTCTTAATTTTTCATTTTTTATGTAAGATGAAACTAAAGAATAAACCGATTTATAGCTTTTGAGTTTTAGTAAAGCTGGTAGTTGTTGTATCATAACTAAAGGCTTGTCAAATGGCACATCAGCAAGTTCAGTAAAACCTTTATCAAAAATCTTTTTTGTAAAGTTGACTAATTTTTCATAACCTTTCACATCTTCTTTGTTGATTTTCTCAATCTGTTCTTTCATCTCAATTTCATCACCTGAGTAATTAAACTTTGAATTATCTTCAAAAATAAATTGGTACCAAATTTTTAAAGGAGAAAGCTTGATATAATCTTCTGGGTTTTTTTTAAATAACTCAAATAACTCATTAATTAAATAAGGGGCAGTAATTACCGTAGGACCTCCGTCATAAGTAAAACCATTCTTTTTAAATACTCTGGCTCTACCACCAAGATCTGGATGTTTCTCAATTAAAGTTACTTTATGACCTTTAGCTTTAAGACGTAGAGCGGCAGCTATACCTCCAAAACCTGAGCCAACAACAACAGAATTCATTAAGGTAATTTATAGTTTTTTATAAAAATTGTAAGAGTATTATGAATTAATTTTTTTCAACTCTTCTTTAGTTTCGTCTAAGTTTTTTTGGAACAGCGTATCAAGTTTGGATTTATCGACAGATGTAGTGATGATTTTTTTTACTGAATCTACAGCAATTTTTATGGAAGCATCTCTGATTTCTTTAATTGCAGACTCTTTCATTTGGCTTATTTTATTTTTAGTTAAATTTTTTTTTATTTCAGAGGCTTTATGAAATCTATCATTAAGCTCAATTATCAATTTCTCACTATCTTTTCTAGCTTGTTCAAGAATTTCTATACTTAGTGATTGTGCTCCATCTAATTTTTTTTGAGAGTTATCCAATAATGTTTTTGCTTCTGTCCTTAATTTTTCACTTTCATCTATTTCATTTTTAATATCTGAAATTAATTTGTTAAGAATTTCATTAATTTTTTGGGGAATTCTTAAATAAGCTAGGCCACCAAAAAAAATTATAAAAGAAATCGCTACCCAAAAAGCTGAATCAATTGCCATAATATTTTTCCCCATTTCTCTTTGATAAATCGTCAACAATTGCGGAAATACTACTATTATTGATTTGAGCACCGATTAATTTTTTTAACAGTTCAGAAGAAGTTTCAATTGCAATTTTATTTATCTTCTCTGGTGCATTCATTTTTAAAGACTCTATTTCTTGCTCTATTTTTCTTATTTCTTCATTAATTTGTTTGTCTAATACTTCTTTTTTAGAATTTATATCGTTAATAGCTTTATCTCTTGCCTCTTTAAATATATTTTTTGCCTCTAATTTACTTTTTGAGATAATTTTATCAAATTCTTGAAGTTTAGTATCACTATCTTTTCTTTGCTTCTCTGCTGCTTCGATATTTTCTTGTATCTGAGATTTCCTCAATTCTAAGTTATCACTTATTCTTGGTAATATTAGTTTTGATAAAACTATATACAAAATTCCAAAAGTAAATGTTAACCAAAAAATTTGTGAAATCCAAAACTCTGGATTTAGTTGGGGCATCCCTCCGCTTTCAGCTGCAAAAACTTCTTTTAAGAAAAAGAAATTGAAAAATATCGACTGAAAAAATATTTTTTTAATCATTAAATTAAAACGCAAATAGAATGATTAACGCAACTACTAATCCAAATAATCCTGTTGCCTCTGCTAAAGCAAAACCTAAAAGCAAATTAGGAAACTGCTTTTGTGCTGCCGATGGATTTCTCATCGCACCTGACAAATAGTTTCCAAAAATTATTCCGATACCAACACCTGCACCAGCTAGAGCTATAGCCGCAAGACCTGCTCCAATCATTTTTGCTGCTTCTAATTCCATTATATCCTCCTATGTTAATTAATGGTGTAAATTTAATGCATCATTTAAATAGATGCATGTTAAGATTGCAAAAACATATGCCTGAAGAAAAGCAACCAAGATCTCCAAACCTGTTAAAGCAACCGAAAAACTCAGTGGAAGCCATCCACCGACTATTCCAAGACTTATAACAAAGCCTCCGAAAACTTTCATCATAGTATGACCAGCCATCATATTAGCAAAAAGTCTAACAGATAAACTTATTGGTCGACTTAAATATGAGATAATTTCAATAACTACTATTAAGGGAAGCAAAACCACAGGAACCCCACTAGGCACGAAAAGTTTCAAATAACCAAAACCGTGTTTTATAAATCCTATAATTGTAACCCCAATAAATATAAATGATGCAAGAACAAAAGTTACTATAATATGACTAGTCACTGTAAAAGCATAAGGGATCATACCAAACATATTACAAAAAAGTACGAACATGAATAAAGAAAATATAAATGCAAAATAAGGTTTAGCTTTTGATCCTGCAGTATCACTTATCATTTTTGATACAAATGTATAACTTAGCTCGGTTAAAAGCTGCATCTTATTTGGAAGCATAGAGTTTCTTTTGGATCCCAAATTAAAAATTATTAAAATTGCAAATGAGCTTATGACCATAAACAAACTTGCATTTGTAAATGAAATATCAAAACTACCTAATTTTATTTCTGGACCAATTCTATAAACTTCGAATTGTTCCATTGGATTTGCTGCCATATTATTTATCTATTTTTGCATGTTTTTTGCAGATCTAATCACGTTTAATATTCCAGCAATTACCCCTACAAAAAAAAATATTAAAATTAACCAAGGTTTAGTACCAAAGGTCTTGTCTAAAATAAACCCAATAATTGTCCCCACAGCTACAGCAGAAACTAATTCAGCACTTAGCTTAAAAGCCACACCAATTGGTGATGGATTGTCTTTTTTGTTAAATAATTCTCGTTTTAAAGCCTTTTTTTTTGCAATCTCCAAGCGAGTTTTAAATGAATTTTTAGCCATTTTGATTTAGCTAGGCAACCATACTTTCTGCTTTTTGAAGATCAACCGCAACTAGTTGGCTAATACCTTTTTCCGGCATAGTGACACCATAAAGTCTATTCATTTTTGACATTGTTAAGGCATGGTGAGTAACAATAATAAATTTTGTATTAGTTATTTTTATAAGTTCCTCTAACAGGTTGCAGAATCTAGTGACGTTTGCATCATCCAGTGGAGCATCAACCTCATCAAGTACACATATAGGAGAAGGGTTTGTTAAAAAAACTGCAAAAACAAGTGACAATGCAGTTAAGGCTTGTTCACCACCAGATAACAAAGTTATCGATTGTAATCTTTTTCCAGGAGGACTAACTAACATTTCTAACCCAGCTTCCAGGGGATCGTCTGAATCCACCAACTCAAGTTTTGCATTCCCACCATTGAATAATTTTGTATAAACCTCGTTAAATTTTCTATTAACTTTGTCAAAGGCCTCAATCAATCTTTCTCTTCCCTTTTGATTAAGCTCATTTATGCTGTCTTTCAATTTGATTATCGCAGTAACTAAATCTGCTCGATCCTGTTCCATTTTTTTTATTTCAGTTTCATATTTATTTGTCTCTTCATCAGCTTTTAAATTTACAGAACCTAATTTTTCTCTTTCTTGTTTTTTTTTGTCTAATAAATCTTCTTGGTTAACTGCATCCGGTAGCTCTTCTTTTCCGAATAAATCTGAATTTTCTAAAATATTTTCCTCAGTTAAATTTAGTTCTGAGGTTATCCTATCTAACAAGTCATTTTTTCTCTTTTTTAATCCTTCAATTGTTGCACCCGAGCTTGCTTTTCTTTCTCTAATCTGAATTGACTGCTCTTGTATTTCATTTAACTGTGTTCTTAGATTTTCTATTTTTTCATCAGTTACAAAAATTATAGACTCATTCTTTGTTTTTTCTTCCTTCGCAATTCTTAGTCCTTCAGAAATTTGACCTTTTTTTTCAGCTTGCAACCTTGGTTCATTGTCTAGTTTTTCTAGCTGTAAATTTAATTTATCTTTTCTATCAGAAAGCTCAATAAGCATTTTTTCAGAGTTAATTAATAAATTTTTCCAACTTTCAATTTCTTTATCTATAACACTTATTCTTTCATTTCTTTTAGTTGACTCCTTTTTTATATTCTGATTTTTGCTATAGCTGTCGGCATATTCTTCAATCGATAATTTACATTTTTCAAGAAGAGTTGTTGCTTCTTCATTTTTTTTTGAATTAATTAATTCTATAATTTTATTGATTTCTAAATTTAATTTACTTTTAATTGAACTTAAATCCTCATTTGATTTTTTTTCAGTCTCATAATATTTAGAGTCAAGCTCTATAAGTTCGTTTTTTTCTTCTTTAAGCCTTTTTTCATTCGAGTTCGCATCAATAACTATTCCTTTTTCTCTAATAATATCTTCATCAAAAGTTTTAAGAGATTTCTTAATATTTTCTATTTCATCTTGAATTCTAGTGTTTTCTTTATCGAGGTTTTGAAGTTCTAGGTTGAGCCTTTGAATTTTTGAGAGGTTCTCAATATTTTTTTCTCTTAAAGGCGCTACTTTGTCAGTTTCAGATTTAATTAAATTTTCTATTTCCAAAATTTTATTATTAAATCCGGTCACTTCAACCTCAGCTTCAGTATTGATTTCATTTTCGATTCTTATTTCTTTATCAATTTCTAATAACTTTAAGTAATATAAGCCTGCCTCTATTTTTTTTATATCATCAGAGATATTTTTATATTTTGTTGCTTCCTCAGCTTGTTTTTGAAGGTTGGCCAATTGTTTTTCTTGCTGTCTTCTTAGCTCATCCGCTCTTTTTAAATTATTCTCTGCAGCGTTTAATCTTAATTCTGCCTCATGCCTCCTAACATGTAAGCCAGATATTCCAGCAGCTTCCTCCAATATAGTCCTTCTGTCAGTTGGCTTTGCAGTTACGAGGGCTCCTATACGACCCTGACTAATCATGGAAGGTGAATGAGCTCCTGTAGATAAATCAGCAAAGAACATTTGAGCATCTCTAGCTCTTACTTCTTTTTCATTAATATAAAATTTTGATCCTTTATCCTTCTCTATTTTTCTCCTAACATTAACTTCATCTAATTCTCTGAATTGTATCGGACCCTCATTATTTTGATTTGCTACAGTAACAGATACTTCGGCTATGTTTTTTGAGGGCTTATTTGATGTTCCAGAAAATATTACATCTTCCATCCCAGATCCCCTCATACTCTTTGCTGATGTCTCTCCCAGTACCCAACGAAGAGATTCAACAATATTTGATTTACCACATCCATTTGGACCAACTATACCCGTCAAACCATCTTCAATTAAGAAGTTGGTTTTATCTGCGAAAGATTTGAATCCATTGAGTTGGATTTTTTTAAACTCCATAGACTAACTTATATCAGCTTTTCTAAAGATTTTTTTAAATTTTTATAATTTAAGGATTTTTCAAACTTTTGATTATTAATAATTATCGTAGGAGTAGCATTTACTTTAAAATTTTTTGTACCTTCGATTCGGTCATTTAAAACAAAATCTTCTATTTCTTTGTTTTTAATACATTTTTCAAAATCTAACTTAAAACCCTCTTTTTCTATAAATTTTTTGAGATTACTATTAACTTCATCTACCGTACTTCCTTTAACCCAAGCTTGCTGGTTAGAATATAAACTTGCTAGAATTTCCAAACTTTGATCTTGTTTACACTGTACAATTTTTGATGCATTGAACGCAGCAATATCAAGGGGAAAGTGTCTAAACTCTATTTTGGCAAGACCAGTATCTATATAATCTTTTTTAAGCTGAGGATAAATATCTTTGTGAAATGTTGCACAATGACTACAAGTAAGGGACTCATAAGCAATAATTGTTATTTTTGCATTATTATTTCCTGAAATTATCCGTTTAGTCTCAGCATTTATGTTGGCTATAGATCCAAAAAATAAAATTAAAATAATAATTATTTTTTTCATTATGTCTTAAACACCTTTGTTAACTCTAATAGTGATTTTTTAATTTTTTCATTTTTAACACTATTAATTTGATTTTGATATTTTTTATTTGTCACATTTTTATTTTGATTATTTCCCTTCAAAAAAAATTGTTTATTATCATCAAAACTATTAAATTTCAGCTTTTCAACAACTGGGTACCCAAAGAAAGTATTCATATTATTTATTATCTCTTTTTTTGAATACTCCAAATCAACCTCATGACCTCTTTTAACGGTTATTAATAATGTGCTAACACCAAATCGATTAGAATTTTTAAATGTTTTTGGATAACAAACTTTAAATAAATCTTTGCCCACAATATATTTCCAATTACTTAGAGTTTCAGAATAAATATGTCCTTTTTTATTGATGATCTTTTTAATATTTTTTGGCAAAGTGTCTTTAAAGGATCTTAAACCTTGAATAGTTTTATTTCTCTGATTAGTGTATTTTTTATACTGCATATGAAAGAACAATTAATAACAAAAAAAATTCTTAAATGGTATGATTTAAATAAAAGATTATTACCATGGCGAAAAAATTTTTCTTCACAAAAAAGAGAGTATTACACCTTAGTTAGTGAATTTATGTTACAACAAACACAGGTTGCAACAGTAATACCTTATTTCAAAAGATTTATTAAAAAAGTACCAACTTTAAGATTATTGGCTCAAGTTCAAAATAAAAAACTTCTTAAACTATGGGAAGGTCTTGGATATTATTCTAGGGCTAAAAATTTAAAAAAAGCTGCTCAATTTATTACTAAAAATTTTAAAGGAAAAATACCTGATAATTATGATGATCTATTATTATTGCCGGGTGTTGGCAACTATACTGCAAGCGCTATTTTAGCTATAGCCTTTAACAAACCGTACGTACCATTAGATGGAAATATTGAAAGAGTTTTAAAAAGATATTTGTATCTAAAAAAAGAAAAAGATATTCAAAAAGATAATCTTATTAAAAAAAAATCTATATTCGGAATATCATCAAGATCCAGTGATTATGCTCAGGCGTTGATGGAGTTAGGAGCATTAATTTGCAAACCAATTAATCCATTGTGTGATCAATGTCCTATTTCAAAAAATTGTAAGTCATTCCAAAAAAAAGACTTTGACTTAACAAAAAGTATTAAGAAAAATGTGGATAAGTACTTTCTTTTAAAAGTGTATAAAAAAGATCAAAGATATTTATTAATTAAAAATACTAAGTTTAATTTTTTGAAAAATTTGACAATATTTCCTATGGAAGAGTTATCAAAAACAAAAAATTTTAATCAAAACTTAAACTTTAAAATGTCTAATATGAATATGAATATAAAAATTGAATACTTAAAAAATATAAGTAAAATTCAATCACCCTATTGGGTTAGTGAAAAAAAATTAAATAATTACATCCTCCCATCATTTACTAAAAAAATTGTTAAATATTTAGAAAGAAATCTATGAAGAAAGTAGCTATCGTTGGAGCTGGAATTTCTGGATTATTCATTGCCAATTTATTCAGAAAAAATCCTACTTATCAAATTCAAATCTATGAAAAAAATACCTCAATTCCCTCTGAGGAAGGCTATGGTGTTCAGTTATCAGTTAATAGCGTAAGGATTTTAAACGAAATTGGATTTCATAAATTTAAAAATAATGAAAAATTTAATCCAGGAAAAATTAATTTTTATTCAAATGAGAATTCAAATAAAATATGCGAGTTAGATATAACAGAATTCAACTCAGAGGATTGTAAATACACTACTTTAAAGAGATCATCTTTAATAAATTTTTTAAAAACAGATTTGGAAAATTTGATAAAGACTGGGCACAATATTTTAAAGATAGATCAACAAATCAAACAGATAAAACTTTATTTTGAAAATGGTCAGTCGTGTGAATGTGATTATTTGATTGTTTCTGATGGTGTTTTTTCAAAAAGTAAAAGTCTTATTTCTAACAATCAAGCTAATCCTCAATATAATAACACATTAGCAATAAGGGGCATCTTAAATAAATCTCCTGAAAACATTGATATTAAAAACATCGCTCTATTTTTAGGTTCGGACTTTCATCATGTAATTTATCCAGTAGGTCCAAATGAAGACTTAAATTTTATAGCTATAATGAAATACCAACTTTCAGTAGAAGAGCAAAAAAATTACTCATTATTCAGTGACAATTCATTTATCAAAAAAGTGTTAGAAAAATTCCCTTTAGGAGCCAAAGGTTTTGTTGATGATTTAAAAGAATTAAAAATATTTCCAGTATTTGTAAGTGACAATTTCTATAAATCGCACAATAGCAATATTCATTTAATTGGTGATGCTTTTTTTGCTTTTCCACCATCATTTGCTCAGGGTGCATCACAGTCAATAGAAGGTGCATATGAGTTATTTAGAAATATTGAAAATAATACAGAAAGTGGTTTTTTTAAGAATAGAGTTAATAAAGTAAAAATGGTAAATACCAGATCAAAATTTAATCAGTTTGTATTCCACTTATCGAGTCCTTTAACAAAGTTTGTTAGGAATATTTCTTTAAAAAGATTAGTTAAAAATAAAAAATTTTTAGAGCATTACCTAGGAAAAATTTACAAAAACTAGCTTTTATTTACCAATCTTTGTCTTAAATGATCAATTGGAACTGTTGAGCCATTTAGATTGTAATGCCAATAAGTCCATCCATTACAACTTTCAGCACCCAAAATTGTTGCTGCCACTTTGTGAATAGAGCCCTCTGTTTGAGCATGTTTAATACTGCCATCAGCCATGATTTTTGCACTAATTTTCTTTTTATTATCAAAAATAGTTGTTCCTGGCTTTATAATTCCAAGTTCAACCAATGAACCGAAAGGTATTCTTGGTTTAGATCTATTATTTTTTAAAGTATCTAAGTAATCGTCTTGAATAGGTTTTGTATTTTTTAATCTTTGCTCTGCAGCTCTGAAATAAACCTTTTCTTTCTCAATACCCAAATAATTCCTACTTAATTTTTTTGCAACTGTTGCAGTTGTTCCAGAACCTAAAAAAGGGTCTAAAATTAAATCGTTTTTATTTGAAGTTGCTAATAAAATTCTATGAAGCAAAGCTTCAGGTTTTTGGGTTGAATGAATCTTTTTGCCATTCTTTTTTAGTCTTTCAGATCCGTTACAAATTGGTATATCCCAATTAGATCTCATTTGAAGATCATCATTTAAGCATTTTAAAGATTGATAGTTAAAAGTGTATTTAGATTTTTCAGATTTAGAAGCCCATATTAAAGTTTCATGAGCATTAGTAAATCGAGTTCCTCTAAAGTTTGGCATTGGATTTTTTTTATTCCAAATAACGTCATTTAAAATCCAAAAGCCCAAATTTTGAATTGTTGCACCAACTCTAAATATATTGTGGTAACTACCAATTACCCAAATAGCTCCATCTTTTTTCAATATTCTTCTACACTCACTCAACCATGCATAAGTAAAATCATCATATTTTTTAAAACTTTGAAATTGATCCCACTTGTCGTTCACTGCACTTACTTTAGATCTGTCAGGTCTAGTTAGTTCCCTTCTAAGTTGTAAGTTATATGGTGGATCTGCAAAAATTAAGTCAAAAGACTCATTAGGAATTTTTTTTAATTCATCTAAGCTATCACCATTGATTAATTTATTTTTAAAATCTAAATTCATTTGTAAAAATAAATTAGACTCTAAAAAGATTCCCCGGTCAACCTAGGATTGAATTATTTGGATTCAAATTGTGTAACAGTTTTTACAGATAACAAGATCTAGTGTTTCTACGTGAAACCTATTTAATTTTTTTTATAGGTGAAAAAGTTTTTCTATGTTGAATAGTAATTCCTAATTTTTTTATAGCTTTTAAGTGTTGTTTTGTTCCATATCCATAATTTTGATCCCAATAATATCCTTTAAACTTTTTTCCCAAATTGGTTATCATTCTATCACGTGTAACTTTAGCAATAATTGAGGCCGCTGAAATCGAGGGTATTTTTTGATCACCCTTAATTACGGATTTAAGATTATAATTTTTTAAACTTGGTATTTGGTTGCCATCAATTAAAACAAGCATGGGTTTTTTTTTGAGTTTCTCAATGGCTCTTTTCATGGCCAACAAACTAGCTTGAAGAATATTTAATTTTTCAATTTCTTTTACAGACGATTTACCTATTGCCCAAATCGAATTTTCTTTAATGTATTTTGATAAAATTTCTCTTTTAGATTTTGTTAAGGTTTTTGAATCTTTAAGTAATTTTTTATTAATTGATTTATCTAAAATTACAGCTGCAGCGTAGACTGGTCCAATTAAACTACCTCTACCAACCTCATCAACTCCAGCAACAATCTTCATTAGACTTGAATATTTAAATCATTAATCTTTAATTTAATCTTTTTTAAATCTTCCCAAGAATATTTCTTATTTTCTGGAAATCTTAACAAATATGAAGGACTAAAAGTAATCATTAAAGGAAAAGTTTTGTCTCCTAAAATTATTTCTTTCCATTCCCCTCGTTCTTTAGAAATTCTATCTTTCAAACCGGTTACAGCCTCCATAGCAGTTCCACCCATCAATATTAAAATTTTTGGATTAATAATTGAAATATGTTCTTTAAGATAAATAGAATAACGTTTAATTTCTTGACTAGTGGGTTTTCTGTCCTCTGGTGTTCTGTAATTTATTGAGTATGTTAAATAAACATTCTCTCTTTGAATTTTAATAGCTAAGAGCATTTTATTTAAAAGAGAACCAGTCTCACCCTGAAATGATTGGCCTGACTCCTCTTCTATTTTACCTGGAGTTTCACCTATGATCATAATAGGGCTATTTAAGTTACCGTCACCCATAACCAGATTCTTTGAGCTATCTTTTAAAATACAATTATCAATTGAATTAATTTGTTTTTTGAGTGCCAATAATTTTACTGATTTATTTTGGCTACCAGCAAAATATTGGTTTTTATTATCTTTAAATCTACAAATAGGATTATTGTTATAAATGAAATCAGGCTCAATATATTTTAACAACTCATCAACAAATTTGGCATTTTGATTTAGAGTCTTTTTAGTCATAAAGTGCACTTATGTTTCTAAAAAAAATAAGAATTATTTTTGTCATAGTATTAATGTATCAAAATCCCCTGTATTCTCAAAGTACTAGTTTTAATGATTTCGATTCAAGAAATTTATCAAATTATTTTTCAGGAATTGTTGCTTTTGAAAACAAAAATAATTCAAAAGCTTTAGATTTTTTTAATTCATCAAAAATTTTAATAAACCAACATGATCCTTATTTAAAAAAATATATTTACTCATTAGTTTTAGAAAATAAAGTTTCTCAAGCAATAAATTTAATAAAATATAATGAGAATAAAAATAACACTAATTTTTTTGATGCTTATTTGTTATTGATATTAGATAGTCTAAAAAAAAATGATTTAGATAGGGCCTCTGTTTATTTGGAAAAAACTACCAATTTCGCCCACAGTGATAAATTTAATTTAGCAATTTTAGATATTTTAAAACAATATATATTTGTATTTAAAGAAAAAAAAATCTCAAAAAATAAAAAAAATTATGGGAAATTGTCAATTATTTCTGAAGCATTTCAAAGATGCCATTTAAAAGATGAAAAAACAGATGCATATTTTTCTAATTTGATAAATGATTTTGAAGTTGATTATACTCGATATATTTTTTTTTATCTTGGTTATCTTGTTGAAAATAATAAAGCGGATAAAGTAAAACAAATAACTGAAGACTTAAATTATATAAATACAACATTACTTTTATCTCAAGCAAAGAGTTGGGTAGAAAATAATAATCTAGAGAATTTTTTGGAAGTTTTTTCATGTAAAAATCATAACGATATATTAGGTGAGTATTTATTTTTAATTTCAAATCTTTATTCTTCCCAAGATGATTTTGAAAGATCAAATTTTTATTTAAATTTATCATCTTTTTTAAACCCTAAATTTATATTTAATATGTCGTTAGTCGTAGAAAACCAATATTTGAACCAACAATATAAAAAGGCAAAAAAAACGCTCAAAAATTTTAAAAAGGAAGATAAATTTTATTATTGGTACCGAATTAAAAAAGAGGCTCAAATCATTAGCAAGCAAAGAGGCAAAAGTGAGTCTTTAAATTATATTACAACAGAGTTTAATAAGATTGAACAACCCAACGAAAAGATGATATTTGATGTTGCAAATTTTTATAAAAGTTTTGAGTTATATGAAAAAGCAATTGAATATTATTCTAAAATTATTATCAACATTGATGATGATTCTGAGATAAAGTCAGACATACTTTATCGAAGAGGAGGAAGCTATGAACGAAGTGGTAATTTTGATGAAGCTGATAAAGATTTACTTAATTCCTTAAAAATTAAACCTGGCGATGCCTATGTTTTAAACTATCTTGCTTATTCTTGGCTTGAGAGAGACCATAGAATTAATGAGGCAATAACAATGTTAGAAGAAGCATATGCATCAAAAAAAAATGATCCTTATATAATCGACTCTATTGGTTGGGCTTATTATTTAATTAATGATTATTTAAAAGCTGAAGAATTTTTGAAAAGAGCTGTAGAGCTTATGCCAGACGATCCAATTGTAAATGATCATTATGGAGATATTTTATGGAAACTAAATCGAAAAATTCAAGCAAGATATTTTTGGGCAAATGTTCTAAAAATGGATGATGTAGAAGAGGAAATGTTAGATAAAATAAATATTAAGTTAGCAGAAGGTCTAGAAAAACTTTAGAATGAATTTCATAAAAATCAAATCACATGCTAAAGTAAATTTAGCCCTAAACATAACTGGAAAATCATTTAATTTGCACAAAATTGAGAGCATTGTAGCATTTATCAATTTGCATGATGAAATATTCATTAGAGAAATTAATTCAAAAAAACATAAAATTTCGTTTAGTGGAAAATTTTCAAAGAATATAAGTAAGAATAATACTATTTCAAAACTATTAGAATTATTAGAAAAAAATGAATTTCTTAAAAATAAAAAATTTCAAATTCAAATTAAAAAAAAGATTCCAAATAAAGCTGGCTTGGGAGGTGGATCCATGAATGCTGCAAATTTGTTAAAATTTTTTATTAAAAAAAAAATTATCAAAATTTCTAAAAAAAAAATTATAGAAATTTCCAAATTGATTGGTTCTGATGTAATTTTAGGTCTTGAGCCTGTAAATACTATTTTAACATCGAAAAATGAGTTAAAACGATTTAGTAAGTGTAAAAAAATCTATACTTTAATTGTAAAACCAAATTTTGGTTGCTCTACTAAAGAAATTTATTCAGGGGTCAAAAATTTCGAAAAACCTAGGTTTAATCAACCAAATAAAAAAATGTTTAATATTAATTATTTAAAAAATTTAAATAACTCCTTAGAAAAATCTGCTTTCTTGAAGTATACCAAATTAAAAACAATTAAATCATTTTTAGAAAATTTATCTAAACCGGCCTTTGTAAGGATGTCAGGATCTGGATCTGCGATAGTTGCGTATTTTAAATCAAAAGAAAAATGTGATAAAGCTCGAAAAATTTTTATTAACAAATATAGAAATTATTGGTGTATATCATCAAAAACTATATAAATTTTTTTTTTTGTGTTATACGAATTTAATATTGGGGCGTAGCCAAGCGGTAAGGCACGGGTTTTTGGTACCTGCATCCTAGGTTCGAATCCTAGCGCCCCAGCCAAATATGAAAAGCTTTTTAGATATAATTTTTTTTAGAACGAACAACTTAGATCAAATAAGTAAAAGTGTAAAAAAACTTTCACAAAACTCTCCAGCTAATAAAATTTTTGATGCAATAAATTCCTTTACGTCTGAGAGTGAAATTAGATATGTAGGAGGATGTATTAGAAAAATTATTAATGAAGAATTAGTTGACGATATTGATATGGCAACAAATTTAGAGCCTATACAAGTTTGTGAGGCCCTGAAAAAAAAAGATATAAATTATTATGAAACTGGAATTGAACATGGAACAGTCACAGCTTTTATCGAAAAATTTAAATTTGAAATAACATCATTAAGAGAGGACATCTCAACAGATGGAAGGCACGCAAAAGTAAGGTTTTCAAAGGATTGGATAGAAGACGCGTCTAGAAGAGACTTTACAATAAATTCAATTTATTCAGATATTGATGGTAATTTATTTGATCCATTTGATGGTAAGAATGATTTAAAAAAAGGATCTATCAAATTTATTGGGGACATAGATAAAAGAATTAAAGAAGATTATTTAAGAATAATTAGATACATAAGATTTTTTTTAAATTATTCAAAACAACCACATGATCCATTAGTAATTAAAAAACTGAAAATAAATATTGGTGGAGTTTCAAATATTTCAAAAGATCGATTGCTAGATGAATTAAGAAAAATGGTCAATTTAGAGACATTAAAAAAACTATCCAAAGATCACACTTGCCATGATTTAATTTTATTAATTTTTCCAGAGTTAAAGAAAATTAGAATTTTTTCCAAATTAAATTCTGATCAAAAAAATATATTAAAAAAAACAGATTTTATTTTTTTGTTGTCCTTATTAGTCATAGATAAAACAGACAATACAGATTATTTTTTATACAAATATAATATTTCAAAAAAGGACCAAAAAAGAATAAAAATTATTGACGAATTTTATAAGGAAAAAGTAAATTCAAAAACATTTTTAGAAAAAAATATGAATAAATTATTTTACTATAATGGGAAGCAAGCAGTACTTGATATTATAAATTTTAAGATAATTAATTCAAAAAAACCTGATAAAAAGTTAGACGATTTATATCAATTATATGCAAACAAAAATAAACCAGTTATGCCTATAAAAGCAGATGTGTTGATGACTAAGTATAAAATTCCAGAAGGAAAGCAACTTGGCTTAAAGTTAAAAGATATTGAGAAAGAATGGGTAAGAAATAATTTTAAAATTTCTGATCAACAAGTAGATTTTATAATAACCACTAAACGTATTTAACATCTTTGATTTCAAAATTTTTAACTCCAGCTGGAGTATTTATTTCGACTAAATCATTTTTATTTTTACCAATTAAACCTTTTCCAATCGGTGATTGGAAGTAGATTAATTTCTCTTTTAGGTCCGCTTCGTCTTTTCCAACAATTTTATAATTAATTTTTTCTCCATTATCTAAGTTTTCAAGAAAAACAGTACAACCAAAAATTACTTTTCCATCGTTATTTAATTTTGTTACATCAATAACATTAGCTCTAGCAATGATATCATTTATTTCAGTTATACGTCCTTCGTTATGAGATTGTTCTTCTTTTGCAGCATGGTATTCTGCATTTTCTTTCAAATCACCATGAGATCTAGCCTCTGCAATAGCGGCTACAATTTCCGGTCGCTTTTTTTCTTTTAGATAAACTAATTCTTCATTTAATTTATTCAAACCATTTGATGTAATTGGTTCTTTATCCATTTTATTTCCATTTTGCTAAGGGTGGAAGAGACATTAATATTCCTTCAACATTCCCACCTGTTTGTAAACCAAATTTTGTACCTCTATCATACAATAAGTTAAATTCTGTATATCTCCCTCTCTTAATATATTGCATCTCCTTATCTTTGACACTCCATTTTTTTTTAATTTTTTTTCTAATTATCTTATTAAAAATTAATTGAAAGGTTACACCAACATCTCTCACAAATTTAAAATCTTTTTCAAAACTATCTTTTTTATAATCAAAAAAAATTCCTCCAATGCCTCTAGGCTCATTTCTGTGAGGTAAATAAAAGTATTCATCACACCATTTTTTATATTTTTTGTAATAATTTTTATTATGACGATTACACATTTTTCTTAACATCTCATGGAATTCTTTTTTTTCAGCTATATCAATTTTTGAGGGTGTTACGTCCATTCCACCTCCGAACCAATCTTGTGTAGTGCAAATATATCTTGTGTTAAAATGCATAGCTGGAATCAGTGGGTTTTTCATATGCATTACTACTGAAACTCCAGAAGCCCAAAACCTTGGGTCCTTTTTAGCTCCAAGTATATTTTTTTGTAACTGTTTTGGAAATTTTCCGTAAACTTCAGAAAAATTTACACCAACTTTTTCAAAAATTTTTCCATTTTGTAAAATTCTATATTCTCCACCGCCTTCATCCTTTTGGTCACTTCTTTTCCAAGCTGTAGATTTAAATTTGACCTTACTCTTTTCAAGTTTACAGATATCATCACAAAATACATTTTGTAAATTTTTGAACCAATTACGGGTTAAATTTTTTTTTATTTCTAAGATCATATCAAATTAATTTGTTTTAAACTTTCAGCCAAGATAATAGCTACTGAGGAAGCTATGTTAAGTGATCGTTTATTACTTTTCATGGGTATTTTTAATCTATTTTTAATTAATTTATGAATATTTTCAGGAACTCCAGCACTTTCCCTTCCAAATAAAATTGTATCATTTTTGTCAAATTTAAATTTAGTGTAAGATATAGATGCTTTAGTAGTCATCAATATAATTCTTTGATTCTTTTTAAATCTAAAAAAATCTTCTGAACTTTTATAAAATTCAATATCTTTCTCATCCATATAATCCATTACAACCCTTTTAAATCTTTTATCACTAAGCAAAAATCCACATGGCTCTATAATCTCTAATTTTGCACCTAGACAAGCACAGGTTCTTATTATTGCTGCTGTATTTTGGGGAATATCAGGTTCAAATAATGCAATTTTTGGCCTAGGATCAGTCAAATTATGTGTCATTCTATCAGTAGTAAAATTAGTATTTTATATTATATGAAATCATATATTAAGTGGAAAAAATCAATATTAAGTATATTTACTAAAGTTATAAATGTCAGAAAAAAAAACCAATAGAAGAGATTTCTTATTTACAGCAACATATGCTGTGGGAGCAGTAGGAGTAGGAGCAACTGTTTGGCCTATGATCGATCAAATGAACCCTGATGCTTCAGTTAAAGCTTTGGCTAGCACAGAAGTAGATGTTAGCTCTGTAACTCCAGGAAAAACCATCACTGTTCTTTGGAGAGGTAAGCCAGTTTTTATAAGAAGAAGAACCCAAGAGGAAATAGCAGATGCAAAATCTGTTAAGTTAGAAGATTTGAAAGACCCTCAAAAAGATGAAGATCGAGCTAAAGATCCGGAGTGGCTTGTAATGCTTGGCGTATGCACTCATTTGGGATGCGTGCCATTAGATCAAAAGGGTGATTACAATGGTTGGTTTTGTCCATGTCATGGATCACATTATGACACTTCAGGAAGAATTAGAAAAGGTCCAGCCCCAACAAATATGGAAGTTCCAAAATATGAATTTGTTAATGCGAACACAATTAAGATTGGATAAAAATAATGAGTGATCACGAATATACACCTAAATCAAAATTTGGAAAATGGTTTAATGATAGGCTTCCACTTCTATCTTTGGCAAGTCATCTAACTGATTATCCCACTCCTAAAAATTTAAATTATTGGTGGACTTTTGGTGGAATACTTACCTTTTGTCTGATTACTCAAATCGTAACAGGTCTTACATTGGCTATGCATTATATTGCTCATGCAGATATGGCGTTCGAGAGTGTTGAACATATAATGAGAGATGTAAATTATGGATGGTTAATTCGATATATTCATGCAAATGGGGCATCAATGTTTTTCCTAGCAGTTTATATTCATATTTTTAGATCTTTATTTTATGGATCTTATAAGTCTCCTAGAGAGATAATATGGATAATAGGTATCATAATATATTTATTAATGATGGCAGCAGCATTTATGGGTTATGTGCTTCCATGGGGACAAATGAGTTTTTGGGGAGCAACTGTAATTACAAATTTATTTAGTGCTATTCCGTTAGTAGGAGAGGGTATCGTAACTTGGTTATGGGGAGGTTACTCTGTTGATAATCCTACATTAACAAGATTTTTTACCCTGCATTATTTAATTCCTTTTTTAATTTTGGGGCTGGTTGTTCTTCACATTTGGGCACTTCATGTTCCAGGAAATAATAACCCAGTGGGGATAGATGTTAAAAAACCTTCAAAAGATACAGTGCCATTTCATCCTTACATAGTAATAAAAGATGGTTTTGCATTGTTAATGTTTATGATTGTTTTTGCTTTTTTTGTTTTTTATACACCAAATATTTTAGGACATGCAGACAATTATATAGAAGCAGACCCATTAGTTACACCTGCACATATTGTACCCGAATGGTACTTATTACCTTTTTATGCAATTTTAAGATCGGTCCCTGATAAACTTTTAGGAGTAGTTGCAATGTTATCAGCTATTTTTATTTTAGCGGCTCTTCCTTGGCTTGATACATCGAAGATTAGATCTGCAGTATTTAGACCTTTATATAAGCAATTTTACTGGATACTTGTTGCTGATGTTCTTATTTTAGGTTATGTCGGTGCCATGCCAGCTGAGGGTTTATATTTATTAATTGCTAGAGTGGCTACAGCATATTATTTCCTTCACTTTTTAGTGATTTTACCAGTTTTAGGTTTTAAGGAAAAAACCATTCCTGTGCCGCTAAGTATCACAGAACCAGTTCTGGGGGGTTCACCGAATTTAGCCACTGCCAAAATTAAAGAAAATTTGAAATAACGTTAGTGAAAAATTTTTTAAAAATATTATCTCTTTCAATTTTGCTTTCAGGATTTTTTTTTAGCTCACAATCTGCAGAAAAATTTGAATATTTAAAAACAGATTGGAGTTTTAAAGGTTTATTTGGAAAATTTGATAGAGGAGCATTACAAAGAGGTTATCAGGTTTATACCGAGGTATGTGCATCTTGCCACTCCATGAAATACGTAAGTTATAGAAACTTAGCAGAAAAAGGAGGTCCTGAATTTACTGAGGCACAAGCCAAAGCTATCGCAGCATCCTTTGAGGTAACTGATGGTCCCAATTCAGATGGTGAAATGTTTACAAGACCAGGTAAATTATCTGATAAATTTGTAATGCCATATGAAAATGTAAAAGCAGCTCAAGCCGCGAATGGTGGTGCATACCCACCAGACATGTCTGTTTTAGTAAAAGCGAGGGGTGGGGGTGTAAATTATATTTATTCTTTACTTCAAGGATATGAAGACCCTCCGATGGGAATAACTTTAGATGAGGGTGTTCATTATAATAAATATATGTATGGAAACAAAATTAAAATGGCAAATCCGCTTTCAGATGACTTAGTGGAGTATTCAGATGGTACCCAGGCAACTGTTGAGCAAATGTCTAAAGATGTAACCACATTCTTAATGTGGACCGCAGAGCCACATTTAGAGACAAGACATCAAATGGGATTTAAGGCGATTGTTTATTTAATTATTTTAACTACCCTAGTTTATTTTAGTATGAAAAGAATATGGTCACGTGTTGAAACGGAAGTTTAGTACATCACCATCTTTAACAATATAATCTTTTCCTTCCAACCTCATCTTACCATTTGTTTTAGATTTTATCCAACCGTCATTAGATATAAAATCATCATAAGAAATAGTTTCGGCTCTTATAAATCCCTTTTCGAAGTCAGTGTGAATTTCCCCAGCAGCCTTAGGTGCAGTACAGTTTTTTTGAATTGTCCACGCTCTAGTCTCTTCAGGTCCAGAGGTAAAATAAGTATCTAATTCAAGAATATTGTAACCTTTTTGAATCAACATGTTTAACCCAGTTTCTTGTAATCCAATCATCTCCATATAATTATTCTTTTCACTGTTTTCTAACTCATTTATTTGATTTTCAATATCAGCAGAAACAATTAGTGTATTTTCGTGACCAAACTTAAGAATAAATGCCTTGGTATAATTATTACCATTTTTGACACTTTGCTCATCCACGTTACAAACAAATATTTTAGGTTTTAAGGATAATAGACCGCTTTGATTTAGTTGTTTTTTATCAAAATCTTTTTTTAATATATTAAAATCTTTATTGTTATTTATACAATCTAAAGCAATTTCAAGTATTTTTAATTGTTCTTCTTCAACATTTTTTTTATTATTTTTTTCCAATCTTTTTTGAATAGACTCTAGATCTGCAAGCATCATTTCAGTTTCGATAATTTCCAAATCTCTAATAGGATCAACAGTTGGATTTACATTTTGAATATCATCTGAGTCGAAACATCTAATCATATGTATAATTGCATCCACTTCTCTAATATGTGAAAGAAATTTATTTCCTAAACCTTCACCTTTGGAAGCACCTTTTACAAGCCCAGCAATATCTACAAATGAGATAGTTGTGTTAATAATTTTTTTTGATTTTGATATTTTAGCTAAATTTTCCAATCTATTATCAGGCACAGGAACAACACCAACATTGGGATCGATGGTGCAAAATGGAAAATTTGCAGCTTGAGCTTTACTTGAGTTTGTTAGAGCATTAAACAGAGTTGATTTACCAACATTAGGCAATCCAACTATTCCACATTTAAAACTCATTGTTTATTATTAATTGTACTAGAAAATAAATCTAATTTTTTTTCCACAAGAATAGAAATTGATTCTGTTATATCTTTTGTCATTTCTTCAATTTTTATTGACTCATCTTCATCAAAATTTTGCAATACAAAATCAGAAATCTCAATAGATCCTTTTGGTTTTCCAATTCCAATTCTTACTCTAGAATAATCTTTTCCAATAAATTTATCTATTGAAGCTATCCCATTATGGCCAGCGTTTGACCCACCAAATTTAGTTTTTATCTTACCAAATTCCACATCTAAATCGTCATGAAAAACTATAATATCTTCTGCATCTATTTTAAAATATTCAATTAATTCTCTTATACAAATCCCAGAATTATTCATAAAAGTAAGAGGTTTTATTGCGTAAACTTTTTGGTCTCCAATATTACCAGTGGTTAATAAACCTTTAAATTTTGGTTTTTGTTTCGAAAGATTAAATTTTTTATTGATAGAGTCTATAATTTTGAAACCAACATTATGTCGGTTATTTTCACTATCAGGTGTTGGATTACCTAATCCTACAAGTAAAAGCATAAAATAATGAAATTAACTTTCTATTCTATTGATTATTTTTTTTCTTCAGAAGGTTTTTTCTCAGAAGATTTTTTATCATCACCTTCCTTTTTATCTCCCTTAGAAGCATCACCATCTGTTTTATCTCCATCTGCTGCTGCTGTTGCTCCTTCAGTTCCCTCTGCGCCTTCAGCTCCCTCTGCTGTTTCTGCTTCAGCTGGTTTTTCAGGTTCTTTCATTACCGTTGGTGCAGCTAAAGTTGCTATAACAAAATCCCTTCCTTGAATAGTTGGGACAACTTCAGCATCTAATTTTATTGAGGAAATTTTAAAACTTTCCCCAATATCAACCCCATCAAGATCTATAGTTAAGTTTTCAGGAATTTTTTCACTAGGACATTTTAATTCAACTTTTCTTCTAACTATATTTAAAACACCACCTCTTTTTAGACCAGGTGATTTTTCATGATTAATAAAATTTACTGGAACTTCAATTTTAATCTTTACACCCGGTAAGACTCTCAAAAAATCAACGTGCGTAGGTTCATCACTTAAAATATGATATTTTACTTCTCTAGGTAAAACATTTTGAGGTTTTCCATCAACATTTAGTGTTATGATATTAGATAAAAAGTTTTCTTTTTCTATTAAAACTTTTAAAAGTTTTTTTGAAATAGTAATTTTTTGATTTTGATCTTTTCCACCATAAATAATTGCAGGAACATTACCATTATCTCTAATAGCGTTTAATTGCCCTTTTGTAGAATTGTTTCTAATGTTAGCTTCTAGTGAATTCATAAAACAGAGTTTTTTAACCCATGTTTATAAATAATCAAGGTATTTATTTAAATAAATCGGAAACAGATGTTGAATTTGATATTCTTTTAATTGCCTCACCCATTAGCCCAGAAATTGGTAAAACTTCTATATTCTTTACATTTTTGATTTTTTCACCATTACTTATTGTGTCTGTAATTACTAAATTTTTAATTACAGAACTTTTTATTTTTTTAACAGCATCCCCACTTAAGACACCATGAGTTATGTATACATAAACTTCTTTCGCACCCCTTTCTTTAAGCGCTTTGGCAGCATTTACGATGGTACCACCTGAATCGATTATATCGTCAACGATAATACAGGTTTGATCCTTTACATCACCTATAACATTCATAACTTTAGATTTCCCTGGTTTTGGTCTTCTCTTATCAACTATTGCTAAACCAACACCAAGTAGTTTTCCTAATGCCCTAGCTCGTTCTGTACCACCCACATCTGGTGCTACACAAATAATTTTATTACTTTTAATTTTCTTTCTTGCATGTCTAGCAAATATTGGTGTTGCAAATAAGTTATCAACCGGTATATCAAAAAAACCTTGAATTTGACCAGCATGCAAGTCAACAGTGACCACTCTGTCTGCACCAGCTTTGGTAATAAGATTTGAAACTAATTTTGCTGAAATTGAAGTTCTTGGAACAACTTTTCGATCTTGTCTTGCGTAACCAAAATAAGGAATAACAGCTGTAATATTTTTTGCAGAAGATCTTTTTAGAGCATCTATGCACAGCAATAACTCCATTAAATTATCATTTGCAGGGGATGAAATAGACTGAATAATAAAAATACTATTTCCTCTAATATTTTCATTTATTTCAACATAGATTTCTCCATCTGCAAATTTACGAATACTTGAATTTACAAGTTTAGATTTTAAATATTTAGCAATATTTTTACTTAGTACTTTGTTGCTATTTCCTGTTAATAATTTCATTGAAAAGTTTAATTAATCATAATTATTGAAATATTTCTACCATAATCATCATGTTTTGATCTTAAAGAACGTCTTGCACTAAAAAAATTATTTCTTTTTTCGTAAGTATCAATTTTAATCATGTCAATATTGGTAATTTTAATCGATTTGAGTTGAAATTTTATATAATTTGGTAAATCGAAGAAAATCTTATTTTGACTGTTTTTAAAAAAAATTTCATTTTTTTTATTTTTCTTTAAAAATTTTTTTTTGAAGTCCTCCTGCACGTTATAATTTATCTGGCTGATACAAGGACCAATAGCGACTGTAATATCATTTTTTTTGCAACCTTTCTGAAGCATAAAATTTATTACTTTAATAACAATATCTTTGAAAGCTCCTCTCCATCCAGCATGAATTGCAGCAATTATATTTTGTTTTTTGTCAAATAATAGCAAAGGTACACAATCTGCAGTCAAAACTGCTATTGGCAAATTTTGCTGATTAGTAATTATTGCATCAGCCTTAATTTTTTTTTTATAAGATTTAAAATTTTTGTTTATAAAAACAAATTTATTACTGTGGTTTTGTTGAACTAAAAATATATTTTTTGCCTTTTTGTTAATTGTATTTTTTACAATTTTTAGATTTTTCTTAACATTATTTTTCTTATCTTTTGAGCCAGGTCCACAATTTAAACTTTTATAAATGCCATTTGATTTACCACCCTTTCTATTAAAAAAACCATGACTAATTTTTTTTTGCTTACGTAATTTTGCAGAGGTAATCAATTTTTAAAATCCTATTTTAAATGTGTTTTTTCTATTTTTAATTAACATTACTTTAAATAAAGTGCCCATTTGTTTTTCATCAATAAGTCTATTAAGTCGATAATAAATATCTGTTTTTTTTAAAAAACTTTGATTTCTAGAGATTATTTCAGCTCTTTCCTTAATTCCCATCTTAGTCAAAAATTCTTTTTGAGTTGTTAAATAATTTTCTAATTTACTAATTTTTTTTATAAATCTTCTGTAAAGATCAAAACAAATATTGTGTGTAATATCTACATTCCCAATGTTACTCAAAATATTGGCATATTTATGATTTGAAATACCTTTTAAAGTATTTTTCATTTTTTTTTCATTGTAACCATAATCTATCAGCAATAATCCTCCATTATTTTTCTTAATTATACTTAATATGTTTTTTAAATAATTAAATCCAAGCTCAGAATATTCAATAAAATTTTGATTATGAGAAATCCTAAATCTAATTTTGTTTTCAATTTTTTTAATGTTCGTTTTTTTTTCAAAAAAAAATGCTTTATTTTTATTTTTTAAATTTACAAACTTTTCAAACCATAAATTATTTTTTTTTTCAAATTGTTTAATAGCCAATGAGTCAAAAAATTCATTTGCAATAAATATACTAGGTAATTTTTTTATTTTATTAATTTTTGATATCCAAATTATTTTTTTATTTATTAATTTTTTCTTTTGAATTTTTATTAAATTTGGACTTTTTTCATGGATGAAGAAATTACAGGAACTCAAAAAATCTGGAAAGTTTTTAAAACTTTCGAGAAGAACTTTCATCATTTCCCCATCCCCAGCACCAAGTTCAATTAAATTAAATTTTTTTGGTGCTCCTAAACTTTTCCAGAAACTTATAATCCAAATTGCTATCATTTCAGAAAAAAGTCTAGAAATTTTTGGCGCCGTAACAAAGTCACCTTTTTTGCCAAAAGGATTTTTTTTCATATAGTAACCATTTTTTTTACTATAAAGACTTAAGTTTATGAATTTATCTAAAGTTAAATTAAAACTCTTTTTTGATTTCATATTTAGTAATAATTAAATAACTTCCAATAAATAAAAATACCAAGCTAATTATTTGACCCATTGTAAAATTTAAAATTAAATAACCCAATTGATCGTCAGGAACTCTAAAAAATTCAATTATAAATCTAAAAAGAGAATAGAAAGTTAAAAACAAACCAGAGATTAGACCAGGAGTTTTCATGAGACCTTTATTTCTGAAAAATATTAAAATTAAAAATAAGATTAACCCTTCAAAAATTCCTTCGTATAACTGTGATGGGTGTCTATACAAGTCATCCACTTTAATAAATTTTACACCCCAAGGAAGATTTGTTTCAGTTCCGTACAATTCAGAATTTATAAAGTTTGCAATTCTCCCAAAAAATATTCCAATTGGAGATACTAAAGAAACAATATCTAAATATGTAAAAGGACTTTGGTCATTTTTTTTTGCAAACCAAATAGTGACAAAAATAATTCCAATTAATCCCCCATGAAAAGACATACCACCTTGCCAAATTTTAAAAATATCAAATATATTTTTAAGATAATAATCTAAGTTATAAAATAGAACGTAACCCAGTCTACCCCCAATTATTATGGCCAATATTAAATACGTTAAGTAATCATCAAATTTATTTTTTACTTGTAAGTCAGCTATAAAAAATTTTTTACTTAGGCTCCAACCGAGTAAAATTCCAGCAATATAGGATAATGAATACCATCTTATTTCAAATGAAAAAAATTGAAATGCAACTGGGTCAAAATTGTTTATGAACATCTTAAATAATAAATTTAAATTATAATTATATTACGTTATTATATAAATACATGAAAAATTCAAAATTTGTTATTGATAAACTTGCTAAATTATTTGAACAAGGCTTAATTTCCTCCAAAGATCTTGCTGAAGAAATGATATCTATTCTTAGGTCTAAAAGAGATGAAATTGTTGTTAGAATGAAATTAACAAGTAAAGATGAATTTCAAATTTTATCTAAAAGAGTTGAAAATTTAGAACTTAAGGTTGATCAGTTAAAAAATCGAGTAAAAAAAAAATCTAAACGGGTAAAAAAATCTTAACTTCAAGACCATTCATTGAGGATTTTTCAAGCTTGATGTTACCCCCATGTGATCTAATAATATCAGATGCTATTGATAAACCTAGACCCACACTAGATTTTGAGTTGGCTCTACCTTTGTCAATTTTATAAAATGGCTTAAATACATTTTCGTATTCTTTTTCGTCTATACCTGGTCCATTATCCTCAATTTTAATGAATAAGTTGTTACTGCTTTTGCTTAGGTCAACTTTTACTTTATCACCATATTTTATTGCATTATCTATTAAATTATTAATGCATCTTTTTATGAGATTTTTCCTACCATTTATAAAAATTTCAGGAAAAAGATTAGTAGAAATATTTTGGTTATCGTATTTTTTAATTATTTGATTAATTAGTTCTGTGAGATTGAAATGTTCATTTTTTTCTAAATAAGATGAACTAGTAAATTGAAGATATTCATTCAACATTTTTTCCATTTCATTTATATCTTCAGTTAATTTGTTGGCTAAATCTTTATCTTTTATAAAAGCTATTTGAAGTTTCATTCTTGTGAGAGGAGTTCTTAAGTCGTGACTAATCCCTGATAACATTTCTGATCTTTGATTTAAATGTCTTACAATTCTTTTCCGCATCCTGTCAAATTCATAACCTGCCTGTCTTATTTCAGCTGCACCAGAAGGTTTGTATTCCTCAATTTCTTCTCCTTTACCAAATTTTTCAGCAACTCTTGCAAGATTAGTGATAGGTCTTGTTTGATTCTTAAGAAATATTAAAGAAATAAAAACCATTATTATTGCTGGTACAGTGATCCAAAGCGCAAAAATTCTGGCTGATGAGCTAGTTACTCTGTCTCTTGGAACTAAAAATTTAAAATATCCATCTTGATATTTTATTCTTAAATCAATTAATTCTTTATAATTTGTAGTATTAAACCAATAATTATTTGACTTAAATCTAGATTTTAACTCACGTCGTAATGTTCTATCAATAGGACTAAACCATCTTTCATCATAAATATATTCAAAATTATCATTGGCAATAAACTCTATGTTTAAATCTTGATAAACAGAAAAAAGATTTGTTATTTCATCTTTGTTATAAATTTCATCATTATAAACTTCAATAAAAGTACTTATCTCATTCACTAAAGCTTTTGTCATACCTCGATTAGTTTTGATCCATAAGCTGTCGAAGAAAACAATAGTAATGACTACTTGCAGAACTAGAACTGGGACTGCAACTATTAATAATGCTCTATAAAATAATCTTTTTGGAAGAATGTTTTTTATAAATTTATTCAATCCATAAAACATATCCTGCTCCTCTAATCGTTTGTAAATATTTTGGATTTTTTGGATCAATCTCAATTTTTTTTCTTAGTCTTGTTATGATTACATCAATTGATCTTTCTTTTTCTAAATCTATTAATCCTCCTATATCTTCTCTTGAGTATGTTTTACCTGGATTATTAATCATTTTTTCCAAAATTAATTTTTCAGTATTATTGATTTTGTATTCGACATTATTTTTTAAAATTAATTGTTTATTCAAATCAATCATAATATTTTCGAATTTGACTATTCTTTTTTGATCACTTTTTTTTGTTTTTTGTAAAATATTTTGAATTCTAAGGACTAATTCTTTTGGTTCAAAAGGTTTTGGTAAATAATCGTCAGCACCTATTTCTAAACCTTCTACTCTCTCATTTGCTTCGCCTTTTGCAGTTAATAAAATTATTGGAGTTTCTAATTTCTTTTTATTTTCCTCGATAAATTCTAAGCCACTTTTTCCAGGCATCATAATATCTAAAATGATCAAATCAAATTTAACCACTTCTACTTTATCAACTGCATTTTCAGCACTATTAGCAGTTGTAACTAAGTAATTACACTCATTTAAATATTTTTTAACTAAAGATCTAATTCCATTATCATCATCAACAACTAATATATGTGCAATAAAATTATCCATTAATTATTTTTTTTAAAACATTATCAAAGTTTATAACTTCTTCAGAGCTAGAATTTAATAGCGCATTGTAGATCCTTTTTTTTTGAACCTCAAAAATTTCATCAAAAATTTTGTTTCCTTTTGCATTTAAAAAGACATGTTTTATTCTTGTATCGAGCTCATCTTTTTTAAAAATAATCATTTCTAATCTAGTCAGATCTCTCAGCACTCTATTTAAGCTTTGTTTTGTAATTTTTAGTTTTCTTAAAAGTTCAGATATAGAAATTCCATCGTACATAGATAATAAATGAATTACCTTTTGATGTGCTAAACCTAGCGTGTATTTATCAAGAATTTTTTTTGAGTCCGATAGAGTTTCTCTATAACTGAGAAATAGTTTTTCAATTAAATCTTTCAATTGATCATCTTTGAGATATAAGAGCTCTTTCATTTTTGGTAAGTTATATTGACATATTATAGATACAAAGATATTTTTCAGTAAGAATTTTTTAAATTTCACAACATGATACCTTACGATAAAAGATCAGGCAAAATATGGTACAATGGCGAGTTAGTTGACTGGTCAGATGTTAAAGTGCACGTATTGAGCCACGGGCTACATTATGCTAGCTGTGTTTTTGAGGGAGAAAGAGTTTATGATGGATCGATTTTCAAATTAGAAGAACACACTTCTCGATTGTTCCATTCAGCAAGGAGGATGGGTTTTGAAATCCCTTATAGCGAGGAAGAAATCAACGCTGCTTCGAAAAAAATAATTTCAACTCAAAAAGTAGAAAATGGCTATGTGAGACCTGTTGCTTGGAGAGGAAGTGAAATGATGGCAATTTCAGCTCAACAAACAAAAATTCATGTAGCTATCGCAACTTGGGAGTGGGGATCTTATTTTGATCCAAAACTTAAGATTGAAGGAATTAAATTAAATATTTCAAGTTGGAGAAGACCAGCACCCAACACTATTCCTTGGGACACGAAAGCATCTGGGTTATACATGATCTGTACTCTTTCAAAACATGAGGCAGAGAAACAAGGTTATACCGACTCACTGATGTTAGATCATGAAGGAAATGTTGCTGAAGCAACAGGTGCCAATGTTTTTTTTAAAGATAAAAATAATGAGCTACATACCCCAATTCCAGACTCATTTTTAGATGGTATTACAAGAAGGACAGTAATTGATATTGCAAAATCAAAAAATATAAAAGTTCATGAGAGAAAAGTTAAACCCGAGGAGTTAAAAAATTTTGTGGGATGTTTTTTAACTGGAACGGCAGCAGAAGTGACGCCGGTGTCATGTATTGCAGAAAATCAATTTAAAGTTTGTGATATGATAATTGATTTAAATGAAAGCTATCAAACTTTAGTCAAAAAGAAAAAAGCAGCAT
>VMHT01132577.1_pt1 | contig 29454 bp, 52 predicted proteins | sample 4693611 | NCBI WGS metagenome assembly VMHT01 (sample SAMN12280063, study PRJNA550983) | marine metagenome | isolation source: seawater sampled from same location over 5 years 0.02-0.2 micron viral filtrate | place: USA: collected off the coast of southern California halfway between the port... ... | reverse complement strand
GCTACTATTGATACTTATGTTGCTGCAAACCAAGCTCTTAAAGACCCTTTAATCCCAACAGCAGTAAAACCTTTTGCTGTTGCAAGTATAATAGCATTAGGATTGGCTAATGTTAGAAAGATATTAGAGGTTGATGAGACTGGTAGAGGTAAATTAAGAGGTGGAGGAGCAGTTGGGAGCGATACTAATGTAGAAGCACCAGACTTTAATGTAGTCGGTGCATCCCCTGAATCGCAATTAGCTCAATCTATTAGAGGCCAACAAGAGAAGCCATTAAGAGCATTTGTGGTAAATAAAGACATTAAAGATGCTCAAGAATTAGATAGGACTATTGATTTCAATAGGTCTTTAGGTTAAATCTAAAACGAATACAATCAAAATAGTTAATTATATATGGAACGTATTATAGAACTTATCATTGATGAAGAAAACGAGTTTAGTGGTATTGAAGCTATCTCAGTTGTCGAAAATCCTGCTATAGAAGAGGATTTTATAGCTCTAAAAGAGCATAAAGAGGTAAAATTAGCTGAAGTAGACAAAGAAAAGCGAATTTTGATGGGTGCAGCCCTAATTCCTAACAAAAAAATATATAGAAACAGTGGTTTAGAGGAATATTACATCTTTTTTGCTGAAGAAACTGTTAGAAAGGCTTCTGAGCTGTTTTTAATGAAGGGAAACCAAAATAATAGCACTCTAGAGCATGACGTAGAGCTTGAAGGGATGTCTGTAGTTGAATCTTGGATTATAGAGGATGAAACTAAAGATAAATCTAGAAAATACAACTTTGATTTACCTGTAGGTACTTGGATGGTTTCTGTTAAAGTTAATAATGATGATATTTGGAATCAAGTTAAGGCAGGAGAGATAAAAGGATTCTCTATAGAAGGATATTTTGCTGATAAGATGGATGGACCTAAAGAATCTATACAGGAATCTTTCTATTCAGAACATCTTGATGAGTTAAATGCAGAGTATGACTTATTAGAAGCTATTGATTTACTTTCTGAAGAGGTTCATTTAGAATCTTATGGTGGTTATCCTGAATCTGCATCAAACAATGCTAAACTTGGAATAAAAAGAAATAAAGCACTAGGTAATAAGTGTGCAACTTTAGTAGGTAAAACTAGAGCTAGACAGTTAGAGAGAAAAGAGAAATTTACCTTACCAACTCTTAAACGCATCTACTCTTATTTAAGCAGAGCTGCTGAATATTATGATCCTAGTAAACCAGATGCTTGTGGAACTGTAAGTTATCTTCTCTGGGGAGGTAAAAGTATGTTGAATTGGACTGAGTCTAAGCTAAAAGGACTAGAGGCTTCTGCTACAATTATTGATGGAAGAGCAGCTTACTCTACAATGGAAGAGGCTGAAGAGGCAGCTAAAGATATTGGTTGTAGTGGTTATCATACACACGATGTTGAAGGAAAGACTTGGTATATGCCTTGTGAATCTCATAACCTTGCTGAAGTTGGCCCAAAAGGTGGTATCAGAAAATCACCTAAAGCACCTAAATCTAATACTCCTAACCCTAATCCAAAAGGAAAAGGAAGTGCAAAGGGAGATGCTAGTGGTAAGACTGGTGCAAAGGTGTCTGCTAAAGACAGGGCTACACTTCAAAATAAAGCTGATGAATTTAATAAAAAATACAAGAAGAAGCTAGGTTATGGTGCAACTGTTGGTTCTTTATCTAGTGTATTTCAAAGAGGTTTAGGTGCATTCAACACTAGTAGGTCACCTCAAGTTAGATCAGCTTCACAATGGGCATTCGCTAGAGTTAATGCTTTCCTTTATTTATTAAAGAATGGAAGGCCTCAGAATGCTAAGTATACAACTGACTATGATTTACTACCAAATAAACACCCTAAGTCAAGCAGAAAGTAATGAAAAAAAGAATGAAAGAAACACCTAGTTATTCCTCACCTAAAGGTGGTAACAGAGGATGCCTATGTAAAGATGGTAAAACGTATTCAAAAAAATGTTGTGATGGCACTTTAAGAGGTCAAGGTATCGGTAATATAACTGGTGACGGTACTTGAAAATACAACACTTTAATTTTAATCAGTAATAATTATAAACATCAATTTTTATGAAAGCAACAGAAATCGTTTCTAAACTAAAGGACGTACTTCTGTCTTCATCCGAAGAAGTTGAAGCTAAAGATTCTGCACAAGAACAAGTGCAAGAAGAGGTACAGGAAGAGGTACAACTTGAAGCGAATACTGAAGAGGTGAAAGAAGAAGTACAGCTAGAGGAAGCTCCAGAAGTGGATGCTACTGAAGAGGTTGAAGCTCAAGAAGCTGAAATGTCTTATGCAACCAAAGAAGAATTAGCAGAAGTTAAGGCTATGGTTGAAAAACTGATGGGTGCAATGGAGGCTAAAGAAGAGTCTAAGCAAGAAGTTCCTCAAGAACTTTCTACTGATGAAGCTCCTTTAACTCATAACCCAGAAAATGCAACAGAAAACAAGGATTTACACTTGTATTCTCAAAATGCCCCTAGAACAACTCTAGACAGAGTATTAGCTAGATTAAACAAATAAAAACAATTATTTAAATTACCAAAAATGGCAACAACTACATCAATTACTACTACTTATGCAGGTGAGTTTGCAGGGGAATATATCGCTGCTGCTCTACTTGAAGGTTCTACTATCGCTAACGGTGGTATTACTGTAAAACCAAATGTAAAGTTAAAAGAGGTTATTAAAAAAGTGGGTACTGACGGAATCGTTAAGGACGCAACTTGTGATTTTGATCCTACTTCAACTATTACACTAACTGAGAAAATTCTTCAACCAGAAGAGCAACAAGTTAACCTACAATTATGTAAGAAAGACTTTGTATCTGACTGGGAAGCAATTTCTATGGGCTATTCTGCACACAGCGACCTGCCTTCTAGTTTCTCTGATTTCTTAATTGCTCATGTTGCAGCTAAAGTTGCACAAAAGACTGAGCAGTCTATCTGGGATGGTAACACATCTAACAACGGTCAATTTGACGGACTAACTAAACTTGTTTCATTAGATGCAGGACTACCTTCAGCACAAGAAGTTGCAGGAACAACTGTAACAGCTTCTAATGTTATTGCACAGTTAGGTAGCATTGTAGATGCAATTCCTTCTACAGTTTATGGGAGTGAAGATTTAAACCTTTATGTATCATCTAATATTGCTCGTGCTTATGTAAGAGCTTTAGGAGGATTTGGAAGTTCAGGTTTAGGTGCAGCAGGTACAAATGCAATGGGAACACAATGGTGGAACAACGGTTCATTAACATTTGATGGTGTTAAGATATTTGTAGCAAAAGGTTTTGCTGACAATAAAGCAATTGCAGCAGAAAAATCTAACCTTTTCTTCGGTACTGGTCTATTATCTGACCATAATGAGGTTAAAGTTATCGATATGTCTGAACTTGATGGTTCTCAAAACGTAAGAGTCGTTATGAGATTTACAGCAGGTGTACAGTATGGGATTATTGAGGATATCGTAACATACGGTATAACTAACTCTGCTAACTAATAATAGATAATTAATCAACTTAAAAGGGTGGGTGAGCCAATAGTGCCTACTCGCCCTTTTTTATTAAAAACACATTAAGATGGCTTGTGATTTAACAAAAGGTAGAAAAGAACCCTGTAAAGATTCGGTTGGTGGTATAAAAGCCGTTTATTTTGCAGACTTTGGAGATATAACTATTGCGTATGATAGTACAGATACAGACGTAGTAGATGATTTAGGTACTGTAACGGTATTTAAATATGAATTAAAGGGGAATAGTAGTTTTGAACAAACTATTACTTCTTCAAGAGAAAATGGTACAACTTTCTTTGAACAGGCATTAAACCTTACTTTAAAGAAATTAACTGTACAAGACCACAAAGAATTAAAGCTAATGAGTTATGGTAGACCACATATTGTGGTGCAAGACTATAACGGTAATGCTTTTTTAATGGGTGCGGAGCATGGTTGTGATGTGACAGGTGGAACTATTGCAACAGGTGCAGCTATGGGAGATATGTCAGGTTATACACTTACATTCTCTGCTATGGAGCAAGTACCTGCTAACTTTTTAGAAGGTGCTACAGAAGCTGATCCTTTTGCAGGTTTAACAGGAACTGTAACTGTGACTCAAGGTACAAATTCTTAATAGGATTTTCATTTGTGAAATTAAGGGGTAGCAGAAATGTTACCCTTTTTTTTTGAACATAAACAACCTTTTTTAGTTATACTTATATGATAAGGTTATTACCAAACACAAATGCTCAAACATTAAGCATTATTCCTAGACAGTATACTGTTGCTAGTGATTTGCAGTTAGTTATTAGAGAGGATGGAACGGAGAAGACAGAAACTTTAAGTTCGTTAACTTCCGTAATAAGTGGTAATTTTTTAAATATAGATTGCACCTTTAGTATTTTATCTGAAGATAGCAGTTATTCAATAGAAGTAAAACAAGGAACAACTTTACTATATAGAGATAAGGTTTATTGTACTTCTAAAACAGATACTACAATATCTCACACTTTAAATACTAGTGAATATAATAATTATGATTCTGATGCAGCAGGGCAACAATATATAATAATATGAGTCGAAGAACAATAAAATCAGCAAGAAAAATACAAGCTCCTAAAGAGGTAAATCCTAGTTTAAGAGTGGTTAATTTATCTGGCTATGAAATTCCAACAGTAAAAGAAAATACTAGAAAAGATTGGGTTGAGTATGGAGATGGTAACGATTACTTCAATGAACTTATAGAGAGGTATTTAGGTAGCCCCACAAACTCAAGATGTATAAACGGTATTGTTGATATGGTTTATGGTAGAGGACTAAACGCAACAGATTCAGCAGAGAAGCCTGAGATGTTTGGTAAAATGCAAAGTGTACTTAGGCCTAACGATGTTAAGAAGATGGTTAATGACCTTAAAATGTTAGGTCAAGCAGCTATTCAAGTTGTTTATAAGAAAGGTAAGAGAGAAATATCAGGTCTTTATCACTTCCCTATGGAAACTTTAAGAGCCGAGAAAGCTAAAGATGGTAGAGTTAAAGGATACTACTATCATCCAGATTGGGCTAATATAAAACCATCTGATAAACCTAAAAGAATACCTTCATATAAGAATGGTGGCAGGTCAGAAACTATCGAGATATATTGTGTTAAACCATACAGAGCAGGGTTTTATTACTATTCACCTGTAGATTATCAAGGATGTTTACAGTATTGCTCACTAGAGGAAGAGGTATCTAATTATCATCTAAACAACATTAAGAATGGTTTACAGCCTTCTTTATTACTTAATTTTAATAATGGAATTCCTTCAGATGAGATTCAAGAGAGAATAGAAAGAAAGATATATGATAAATTCAGTGGGTCTTCTAATGCAGGTAGATTTATACTAGCGTTTAATGAAAGCTCAGAGGATCAATCTACAGTAGAACCTATTCACTTACCAGATGCACATGCACAGTATGATTTCTTAGCTAAGGAGAGTAGGGAGAAAATTATGATTGGTCATGGTGTTGTATCGCCTATATTATTAGGTATTAAAGATAATACTGGTTTTGGTAATAATGCAGAGGAGCTTAGAACAGCTTCTATACTTATGGATAACATTGTAATTAGGCCATTCCAGACTTTACTTATAGATGCATTTAAAGAATTACTTGCATTTAATGGTGTTATGCTTGACTTATATTTTACAACTCTACAACCAATAGAATTTACAGAATTAGATAATATTGCTACTAAGATTAAGAGAGAGGAAGAGACAGGTGAAAAGTTATCATCAGACAAAGAAGAATCAGTAGAAGAAGATGAGTTGTTAGATGACGATGAGTTATTAGATATAGAGGTTGATTTTGAATTAGAAGAACCTAAAGAAGAAGAGTAGATATGAAAGCATTATTTATAACATTAAAAGAGTTAAAGAGAAAGTCAATATTTGATGGTAATATTGATGCTGATAAATTAATTCAGTTTGTTGAGGTAGCTCAAGATACAGAGATTCAAACTTTCTTAGGAACTAAATTATACGATAAATTACAAGCTGATATTATTGCAGGTAGTTTATCAGGTAACTATCAAACATTAGTAAATGACTATATTAAACCAATGCTTATTTGGTATACTCAAGCAACTTATATTCCTTATGCAGCGTATCAAATATCTAATGGTGGAATTTACAAGCATAATTCAGAGAATGCTACATCTGTAGATGAGTCTGAGATTAGGACACTAGCAGCTCATGCTAATGAAACTGCTGAGTTTTATACACAAAGATTCATGGATTATATGAACTATAACAGTGCTTTATATCCTGAATATGTTAGTAATCAAAATGACGGTATGTATCCTGAGAGGGATGTAAACTTTACTGGATGGGTATTGTAAAAAGAAGGAACAAAAAGGTTTATAAACCTAAAAAGGAAAACGAAATTAAATTAAATAGTTATTTAATAAAGAAAGATGGCGAATTCAATAAATTGGGGAAAAGTATATTGTGATATGGAGACTAACGATGCCTTTGGTGTCGATGAACAATGGTCAACATTTGCAATCAATGATTTATCTGCTCCTACTTGTTGGGGGCTTGTGCCAGTAACTCCGTTTACTGCTGATTTGATTAGCTATTTTGGAGGGAATATAAAAGCAGATAATACAGATTTTAAAGCAGATAAAACACAATTATAAAGAAATAAAAAATGGCAAAGCAAACTATTAACATCGGTACTACAGCCAATGATGGTACTGGAACTCCTTTAAGGGATTCTTTTGATATAGTCAATGATAACTTTACTGAGGTTTATGCAAAACCAGACTTAACGTTATCAACTAACACACTTACTTTAACAAAGGCTGATGGCTCAACCGATACAGTAAACCTAGCTCCTTACTTAGATGGAGATATTACTAGTATTATTGCAGGTGATGGTCTAACAGGTTCTTCGTTAACTACAGGAGATGCAACTTTAAACGTAGTGGCAGGAACTGCAATTACTGTTAACGCTGATTCTGTTCAAGTTACAGATAATGGTATAGGAGCAACTCAATTAAACGTTTCAGGAAATGGAAGTAATGGGCAACTATTGGCTTCTGACGGTGATGGAACATTTTCTTGGGTAGCAGCAAACACAGGAGATATTACAGGAGTAACAGCAGGAGATGGATTAACAGGTGGAGGCAGTTCAGGTGATGTTACTTTAACTTTAGGAGTAGATGATTCTACAATAGAAATTAATTCAGATGCAGCAAGAGTAAAAGACTTAGGAATAACAACTGCTAAACTTGCTGCAGATGCAGTTACAGGAGCAAAAATAGCTGATGATGCTGTAGATAGTGAACACTATACTGATGGCTCAATAGATACTGCACACATTGCAGATAATAATATAACTCAAGCAAAACTAGAAAACAGGTATAAAGAGGTAACGACAAGCACAGCGACAGGAAATCAAAACCTAGACGCCTCAGCCGCAGCAACTTTCAGATTGACAGGTAATGTAGCAACAGCTACACTTACTATTCAAAATATGAAAAAAGGTCAAGTAATTGATATACTATTTGAAGGGACTTTAAGTAGTGCTGTAATTACTTTAGCTGCAGATTTTACAACAGAAACTTTTAATAAAGTAGGTGCAACTAATTTTGATCAAAGTGCTAAAAACTTAATACAAGTTGTTTGTTTAGACGATACAGACGGAGGAGCATTTTTAAATTATTCAGTTGCTCCATTAGTATTAAACGATGCAACTCCTGCAGATTAAATTATATAAAAATATGAAAGCAATAAAAGACAGTAACGGAGATATAAAAGTGTTTAATAGTACCCCTAAAAATTGGGGTGCTATAATTTGTGGATTTGATTCATTTTCAAAAGACAAACTTGAAAGCTATGGTTTTTATGACGTAGTAAGACCAACTATAAAAGACAGCCAAGAGTTAGGTGCTATAGAATGGGATTCTGATAATAAAGTATTCACTTATCCTATTAAAAATAAGACTTATGGTCAATCAGTATCTGATCTAAAAACACAAAAAATAGAAAACTTAAAACACATTTATAAAAGTAAACTTGAAAAAACAGATTGGTATATAATAAGAGGTCAAGAAGGTATTGCTGCACCACAATCAATATTAGATGAAAGAGCAGCTTTAAGAACAGAATGTCAAAGTAAAGAAGCAGAAATTAACGCTTTAAGTACAAAGGCTTCTATTGTAGATTATCAATTTCCAATTTTTAGATAATGAGTTTAACAAAAAGGTTAATAGCAACCGATGCAGCAGGAGGTGCTGATGGTTCTGCTAATTTTACACCAAAACTTTATTCAGGTGGTAGTGCAGGGCAAGTAGTTGATGTAGGATTCCAACCAGATCTGATAATAGGTAAAAGGCTTGATAGTGCAGAACATTGGTGGGTTAATGATGTCGCAAGGTCAGGTAAATCTTTATTTTTAAACTTAGATAATACAGAAATAAGTTTTCAATATACAACTCCAAACTCTGATGGTTTTGTCGTAAATGCAACAGGAGGAGTACATAATGCAGGCAATTTAGTTGCTTATTGTTTTAAAGGTGGTGGTTCAGCAGTTACTAATGGAAATGGAACAGTTGCAAGTACTGTAAGTGCAAATCAAGCAGCAGGATTTAGCATTGTGAAATTTTCTAACAACAATAGTACTACAAATACATTTGGTCACGGACTTGGTGGACAACCAGAGTTAGTTTTTATAAAAGGACTAAATGTTCAAAGTGATTGGTTTACTTATGTTGATTTACTTGGTAAAACCAAAAGATTAAAATGGAATACAACAGATATACAATCAAGTTGGAATACTAATGATGGAACAAATACACCAACAGGTATAAATAGCACAACATTATCTTTTGCTTATTCTTCAACATCTTACAATTTTATAGCGTATTGCTTTCGAAGTATTGTAGGGTATCAAAAGATAGGGACTTATGAAGGTAATGCTAATGCTACAGGGCCGATAGTAACAACGGGTTTTAGACCTCGCTTTTTAATGATTAAAAATGTTGATTCAGAGGAAAGTGGTGGAGCAGCGTGGTTAGTCTATGATAGTTTAAGAAGCACATCAAACCCAAGAGATAAAAGAATATATCCAAACGTAAATTCCATAGAATTACAAAACGATAATTATGATTTAGATTTTAATGATGATGGATTCCAAATTAAAAGCTATTCTCTCAACTACGGTTATAATAACGCAAATCAAACCTACCTCTATTTAGCAATAGCATAATGGAAGATATAAAGATTTATGGTTTAAATGCAGTTGCTTTAGCATTTTCAGTTAGTGCTATAAATCCTGTTCTACAAGCTATAAGTCTTTTACTTGCCATTGGATATACTGTAATATCAATAACACAAAAACTAAAGAAATGACATTACCTAAAAACGGTGCAGCAAAAGAGATAAGAAGCTATTTAGGTAGCTTACTTATATTTTTCTTCATAGTAGGGATAATTATAACTTTTGTACAGTTTCCAGTTTTAGAATCTAACAAGGAAATCGTTTTAATGTTAATAGGTTCTATTGCAGCTTCAATACCTGTTTTAATAAGTGCTATTAGTGGAACAAAGCCAGATGACATAAATGCATTAAAAGCAACAATAGAAAAGAAAGAGCATCATATTGAATTGTTAGTAACAGCTAAAGATCAATTAGAGGCTATGGTAATAGATTTACAAAAACAAATATTAGAGAACCAAGATGCAATTATGGATAAGATAATATTATCTGCTGCATTAAAATATGATTTAAAAAATAATCCTCCGAATAATGAAGCCTAAATGTGAGTGCGGATGCACAAATAACCCAGAAGGTTACTGTGATGGTAGCCACTTAAATCAATAATTATGAAAAAATATTGGTATTTAATAAAAGAAAAGGTAACAGACTTTGTAGTTTCTAATTGGAAAAGTGATGGTTACTATAACAAAACAAAAATTATATTTATAGCGGTCGTATTATTTTTTATGATATGGAAGCTACTTTATAACATATTCGCATGAACCTTAAGTTCTTTTCCCTTTCAGAGTTTGATTGTCCTAGCCTACCTGATTCAGGTAAGAACATGGATACTAACTTTCTTTATAAGCTCGAACACGCTAGAGACTTGGCAGCAATCCCCTTTAGAATTACAAGCGGATACAGAACAACATCTCATAATGAGGCGGTTGGAGGAGTTCCCAACTCAAGTCATAAAATCGGAGTCGCAGCAGACATCGCTGTTGGTTCAGGAAGTGAAAGATACATTATACTTAATGCCCTTATCAAAGCAGGGTTTAAACGTATCGGAGTTGCAAAAACATTCATACATTGCGATACCGATGAATCCAAGCCAAATTCAGTTTGGACTTACTAATACTGTAGGTAGTACATTATGGCTGAAAAAAAGAAATTTAAAGATACAAAAGTAGGTCAATTCTTACTAAACAAAATACCTAATGTAGTCGGTGCAGTTGCAGGTGATACATTGGCAGGTAGTGTTATTCAAGCTATTATTGGTGGATCAGATATGAGTGATTCTGATAAAGAAGTGGCACTGAAGAAGTTAGAGATAGAGAGAGCAGAGATTGATGGTACTACTAGAAGATGGGTAGCAGATGCTAGAAGTGGTTCTTGGTTAGCTAGTAATGTTAGGCCATTAACATTAGTTTTTCTTACTGTTAGTTATGTATTAGGATGGTATCTAGGTTATCCACTAGACTCAATAACTGGATTGCTTTCTATTGTAATCGGAGGGTACTTCGGTTCTAGAGGGGTCGAGAAGGTGTTTGGTAATAAGATGCATCAATAATGAATATTACAGAAAGCTCTAAGATAAGTTTAGATATTAAAGCACTTATAGGTATGATAATAGGTGTAGTTACAGTTGCTAGTATCTGGTTTAATCTTACTTCTGAAATAGAGATGTTAAAGATTAAAGTATCTAAAATGGATGAGAAGGTGCAATCTAATTACAGATGGGTGAATAGTTTTGAGCCTCCTAAGGAAGTACAAAAAGCTGTTGATGAAATCAATATAATGAAGGTAGATAATGCAGTTATTAAGTATAAAATAGAAAAGTTATTAGAAGATAAGAAATAATGGCTAAACTTCAAATAAGCACTTATAAGGGACGTTCTAAAGTTAAACGACCTAATATACACTCTAAGTCTAAAACAAGCTCTCTAAAGTCATCTAAGAACTACAGAAAGAATTATAGAGGACAGGGTCGTTAAACATAGTATATATAAACTCAGTATATAGCTTTAAAAGAAAAGAAAGAAAGAAAAAGAGTAAAAAGAAAGAAAGAAAAGAAAAAGCCCCCTAGAAAAACAAAATTTCAAATTATCTGATCCAACCATATTCCTATAGAAGTCTAGTAATTTTTAAAGTAGATTTACTGCTACTGCTTTGCAAAGATATATTTTTTTAATTAATTTTATTGTGTGGATTATAAATATTTTTCATTTGATGAATTTGATTGCCCTACACAATTAGGTAGTGGTTATAAGTATATGGATAGGGAATTTATAGGAATGTTAGATGAGGCTAGAGATATAGCAAAGATAAGATTTAAAATACTTAGTGGTTATAGAACTCCTATGTACAATACAAATCATTTCATGGCATCTACTACATCTACACACTTAATTGGTAGGGCAGCTCATATAGAATGTGTTAACGCTAAGAAACGACTTAAAATAGTTGAATCATTATCTATGGTTGGTTTTAAAAGGTTTGGTTTAGGAAGTAAATACATTCATGTTGACAATGATGATTTAAAACCTAATATGATTTGGTTTCTTAGATGACATGATTTATCTTTGATATGTAATTAATCGGACATTAATTCTTGGAGTAGAGGGTAGATGAAAAAAAGTAGTCTACCTTCTTTTTTTTACTCAAATGTTAAAGTTTGTTGAAACATTTGTAGATAACTTTTTTTTTGTAAATTAGCTTAAATTAAAAATTATGAAACATTTTTATGATTTATCATCTTACTTTACAGCTAGAATAAGTGCGTTAGAAAGTAAGGTTGGAGAACAGAGCAAGGAAATAGATAGACTTAGAACTTTCTTGTTTGAGGTAACTGATCCTGAATGTCCTGCTATGTATAAGGATGTTGTAAGAAAGGAAATAGTTAAGGAAGAATTAATAATCGATTAAATTATATATTATGAATATTGTAGAAAAACTACTAGCGATTCAGACAGAGTTAAAAGCTCCTAAGAATCAAATCAATAAGTTTGGTAATTACAAGTACAGAAGTGCAGAGGATATTCTGGAAGCACTTAAACCTTACGAGGCTAAATATAAAGTAGCTGTCAAGGTAAATAATGTTACAAAAGAAATATGTGGTATGCCATGTGTTACTGCTACGGCTAAAGTAATAGATGCAGAAGACCCTAATTCATTTATAGAAGCTACAGATGATGCTTTTGTAGAATTAAACGCAAAAGGTATGCAAATGCCACAAAAGTCTGGTGCTGCATCTTCTTATGCAAAAAAATATGCTCTTGGTAATTTATTCCTTCTGGATGATACTAAAGATGCTGATGCTACTAATGACCATAAAACAACTAACATATCTTCTAGGCCATCTCTTAATAAGAAAGATGCTGCTTATGATAGGGTTGTTAGTTATGTCAAAAGTGGAGGGGATGTAAGTGAAGTCCTTAAAAAGTATAGTGTAAGCTCTACACTTAAAAAAGAGTTAGAAAGTTTTGTTTAATTAATTAATTATTTATTATGAGTGGTCTTGTAAATGCAAGTATAAATTTAGAAAAGATTGAAAAATCTAAAATAATCAAAGGTAAAAAAGGTAGCTATATAAATGTTACTGTATTTATTAATGATGAGAAAGATGAGTATGGGAACAACGCTTCTGTGATTATGTCCCAAACTAAAGAAGAGAGAGAAGCTAAGAAAGATAGAGTTTATTTAGGTAATGGAATCTTCTATGGTAATAATAAACCAAGTGAAGTTAAAGTCGCAACAGACGGATTGCCTTTCTAAGTTAAATAAGGGTGGTGTAAAAGCCACCTTTTTTTTATTATGATAGAAAACAAGATTAAAATATTGTCCGAATATTTATCTAAACAAAACAATATTACTTGGAGGGAATCTAAAGCATTCGATGAAATGGTTGAACATTGTATTCGTTTAGACAATCATTACAAGGAAAAGACTTTATATCTTGAGAGATTAGCCTCCCATTATATAGATCATATATTTGAGTTGAATCAGGATGATATAAGTGAGGTCACTTATGAATTCATAACTGAAATACTTTTAAGGAGATTAAAGTTAGCTTTACAGACTCCTTCTGAACATAACTACAAAAGCATAGAACATAACGTATTGGGTTTGGATATACAAAACAATAATAAAATAAAAGATTATGGTTCTGTTTCAGAAGCTATAAAACTTTTTGTTATGGACACTATAGTTCACAATACGAAAGATGAATATGAAACAACTTAAAATTGACTATGAAACAAAATACAAAAGAATCTTGGAGGATAGTTATGTTGACCCTAAAACAGATGTACCTCTCCCACCGATTGCGGTTTCTTATGGCTACAGTAGTGGTTATAATTCTCATCCCATTGGCATTGGTAGTTATGGTAATTTCAGTTTTGTACAAGCTCCTCCAAAAAGCAAAAAGACATTTTTCCTCTCACTAATAGCTACTGCTTATATGTGTGGAGAAACAGACTACACTAAAGGTATGAAAGGATATAGAGAAGGTAAGAAGTTGATACATTATGATACTGAGCAAGGTAGATTCCATGCTCATAAAGTATTCCGTAGGGTGACTGATATTTGTGGAGACTCAGATGATTACTTTACTTATGCTTTACGACAGTATTCTCCATTAGAAAGATTAGATTTTATTGATTGGCACTTGAACAATACTGATGATATTGGGTTAGTTATAATAGACGGTATTGTAGATTTAATGTTAGATAGTAATGATCTTAAAGAATCAAGCAATCTCGTTCAATATTTAATGAAATGGACACAGGAATTAAATATACATATAATCACAGCAATTCATTCGAATTGGAATTCAGAAAAGCCTACAGGACACTTAGGTTCATTCTTGGAGAAAAAAGCAGAAACTCAAATATCACTAGAACTGTCTGAAGATAAAAATATAGCAGTAGTAAAATGTATGCGAAGTAGAGGCTTCTCATTTGACAAATTTGCTTTTGAAGTAGATTCAAATGGTTTGCCTAATATACTGGATTCTATTCCAGATGAAATTGATAAGAATAAATATTTAAAAGTGTGATGATCTATACTTGTTTTTTGATTATCTTAATTGCATTGATTATAGCAAGATATTATAAATGAGAAGAAAGTATAAGAAGAGAGTAGAGTCAAAAAAAATAACTTACAATGGAGTTAACTTTTCTTCTGGATTAGAAAGATATATGTATATAGCGTTAAAGAAAAATAAAATTAAATCTGAATACGAAGGTGAGACCTTTGTGCTGATAGATGGATTTTCATTTTCTAATGAAAGCTATGAGAGACAGGCTAATAGTAAAGGTGAATTTAAGAATAGAGGTTCTAAAACAATATTACCTATTAAATACACACCAGACTTTATTGGTAAAGATTTTATAATTGAAACTAAAGGTAGGGCTAATGAAACATTCCCTATGCGATGGAAATTGTTTAAAAGATTAATAACAAAGCAATATCCTGAACATACCCTATACAAACCACAAAACCAAAAAGAATGTGATAGGGTTATAGAGTTAATATTAGAAAACCAAAATTCAAGAAAATGAGACAATTAATAAAAAAGTTTTTCACTTACATCCTGTTAATTTCAGGGTTTATGTTAACCAGTACTCTTTGGACTTACTTATTGTTAGTAGTGATAAAGAAATTAAAATATACGATATGAATATACAATTAGAATTTATTAAAGGGTTTATTATTGGAATAGACTATTTAGAGGATGTACCGCATTCAGACCTTGAAAATGGGGATATTGTTTTTGATTTATTTAGGATTAGTTTAGGAATAGTTTTTATACATATACCACTTAATGTTAGAGATTCTCAGTAAAAATCATAATACTTGGGTCGCTATGGGTTTGTCAATTGGCATCCCTGAAGATATAGTCGAGGACTTTGTTCATGAGACTTATCTTAGACTAAATAAGTATATTGATAATCCTGAGAAGATAATGTATAATGAAACCGAGATAAATAAATTCTATGTTTATGTAACTATAAAGAATCTTTGGAGTGATTACTCTAAGGCCAAATCTAAGTATGTGATATATAGTATAGATAATTATACTAATGATTATGTATTTGACAGCTCAGATAGGGTTGTTTATGAAGAGGTTAATTATGAGAGAGAGGAGGCTGAGGAGTACATTCTAAGGAAGATAAATCAAGAGGTTGAATCTTGGGATCATTGGTATGATAAAAAGCTATTTAAGCTATATTATAAGACCGATATGAGTATGCGTAAATTAGCTAAAGAAACCAAGATATCAGTTACGTCTATTTTTAATAGTTGTAAGAATTACAAGGAGATACTCCAGAGTAAATTTGGAGAAGACTTCGAGGATTACTTGAATGGCGATTTTGATTTAATAGACAAGAAATAATGGAAGATGAATTACTAGACTTTATAGATTGGTACAATGCAATGTATGAAGACCTTGAGGGTAAATCCTCTAGAGAGATAGTTAATATGTATATGTATTTTTTAAATAATAAAATATGAGTAATAAAGAAATACCACCAAAACCAAAAGACAAAAGAACTAAACGATATAAACAATGGGTTGCTAAGTATGAAAAATCATCTTCTGGAGTTGGAGATACTGTAGAGAAAATAACTGAGGCCACTGGAATTAAGAAGGTGGTTAAATTCCTTGCAGGAGAGGACTGTGGCTGTGACCAGAGGAAAGACAAACTCAATAACCTTTTTCCTTATAATAAACCTAATTGCTTTAGTGAGGATGAGTTTGACTTCTTGACAGAGATATTTTCTGATGAGAAATGGCAATTTAAAAGTATTAGCTCTGCTAAAGTAAAAGACTTATATGTTATATATAATAGAGTTTTTAATACTGCTGATGTTCCTAGTGGTTGTGGCTCGTGTGTCGCTAGTAGGATTAAAGACTTAGAGAAACTTTATAAAGAATATTCATGATAGTTAGTCAGTCTAGAATGAATTATTCAATATCTGAAGGCAATAAGGCTGAAGATAAATTTAGTAGGTTAATGAATAGCAGAGGTAATGCCTGTGTAAAGAGCAGTAAGCATGATGACATATATAAACATATAGATTTTTATGTAAATAATGTTGGAGTAGATGTAAAGGGTAATAGGCATTTAGAAACCATCTGGGTTGAATTACAGAATGTAAGAGGTAATAAAGGTTGGTTGAAAGGTGATGCTGAGTATATTGTTTTTGATGTTATAGAACTCAAGAGCTTTTGTTTCTTCAAGAGAGATGAGCTTCTTCAGTTTTGTAGTAACATAACAGAGACTACTAAAGATAAGACAGAATATAGAAAACTATATTCTAGGAAAGACAGGGATGATCTTTTAATTAAATATAAGTTTGAAGATATTAAGCATCTACAAATACAACAGATAAGTTATGAGTGATAGTATTAAAAAGTATAATGAGATGATAGAATCTGGAGAATGGACTTCAGATTCAACAGGGTATAAACATTTACCAAAAGACCCTATAGTTGAAGATGTTATAAATACAATGAAGGCTAGGAGTAGAGATGGTATAATAAAATATGGTACTACTCTTTATGATAGTCCAGATGGATTCTATAAATTCCTTAATCATTTACAAGAGGAGCTTATGGATGCTACATTGTATATAGAAAAAATAAAGAAACAGAAATGAAAGAATCAAAGCTTATAATGATGCAGAAGGATGTAAAGATTCTTCAACAGGCATTGGCGGTAGCCTTATACAAAATAGAACAATTAGAAAAAGAAAATGATAACGGAGGAGAAAATACGAAAGATACAGGGGTACAAGACTTGGTCGATAAAAAAAAAGGTTGATGAACTGTTAATGGAGGATGCTTATATGTATACCAACTTAGGTTCTAATTCTACACTTACAGATAAGAAGAAAGTTAAATCGATGAGTAGAAAGATATATAAAGCTATATCTACTCTTAGTCCTTTAGATGGATACATCTTAGAGGCCCATATGAATGAAAAAGATTTAACTCAGAAATAATTGCTTATATCTAAAAAAAGTTTTAGATTAGCTATATGGACTCAAGGGATATAATAAAATTATTTGATGATAAGTGTTGGGATATAGGTGAGATACTTGATAGGATGGAAGATGATTCCTTCTATTATGGTTATCTAGGTGAGAATGCTCTTTCATCTTCAGCAGCTAAAGATTTATATAAATCACCAAAGTCTTATTTTAATAAGATAAAACAAGTTAATGCAGATGTTCCTGCATTAAGAGAAGGTAGGCTTATACATACTGTTGTTCTGGAGGAGGAAAAGATTAAAGACAAATATGATTTTATTAATATAGCTAGTCGTAGGACAAAAGCATTTACTAAAGCTCAGGATGAATCTAAATCTAGAGGTAAGGAGATAATGCTTACTAGTGAACTTAATAAGGCTAATGAGTTGTGTAACGCTATTAGGTTTAATAAGGATGCTAACAAGTTACTTACTGATGGTATTGCTGAGACTCCTGCTATCGGTGAGTTGTTTGGTGTTCCTTTCAGGGCCAAAGCAGATTATTTGAAAGATGGTCATCTTGTTGATTTAAAGACAACTAGCAAGTTAGATGGTTGGGAGAGAACAGCTAAGTATCAATGGCATTATGATATGCAAGGGTGGATATATAGTGAACTCTTCGGTGTTGATAGATTTACTTTTGTGGTAATAGAAAAGGGAACTGGTGACATCGGCATATTTGAACTCAGTGATGAGACTAGAGAGCTTGGAGGTAATAAAGTTAAACAGGCTGTCAATACCTATAAAGAATATTTTATAGATAAAACAAGTAAAATAAATGACTATACCATTAGAGGAATCCTCTAGGTTTAAACAAGAAGAATGTCTATATTATTACTTAACAATAATGAGTTTATTAGAAGGAGTTCCAGTATACGATTTAAATTTAGAGTTGGAGCTTCAGGAGAAACTAGAAAATTACGAGGCTTGTTCTGGCATAAAAAAAGCAATAGAGGAAGCGGATTATAAAACATATAAAGAATTAAAATTAATAGCAAAAGAGTTAGAAGATCAATATAATTTTTAATGTAATTTAAATATGAGACAAGAATTAATAAAGAAAATAGTAGACCAATACTTTAACATCAATATCAAAAGAAACACTAGAAAAAGACAATATATTGAAGCTAGGGCTTTCTACTATAAATTCTGTAGGATGTACACAAAAGATAGTTTAAACACTATAGGAATTACTATGGGTAGGGATCATGCCTGTGTTATTAATGCTCTAGATAGACTTGACGGTTTTTTGACATATGATAAAAGAATTATTGCATATTACAGTGAACTTCAACGTCTAATCAAAGAGGCACTCAAAGGGATTGATCAAGACTATACTTACGGTTCAGTAGAGAAGTTATATGAGGTTAGATATACAGAGGTTAGTAAAAAGTATAAAGACTTATTGGCTAGATATAATTTTCTTGTATCAGAAATAAGAGAGTACAACCATGAAGCTAAGGGTATGTTGGCTAAAGTGAAGAAAGATAAATTCATGAATAATGTTAATGATTTAATAGAAAAACCAATTGTCTAAGAAAAAACAAATAAAGGAAATTATAATTAATGAGAAGGCTGCTAAGTGGTGTTTCGACAAAGGGTATAAAATATACCCTAAAGCTGTAGAGTATAAAGAAACTAAGTATAAACAAAAGATTGCAACTAAGTTTAAACTTGTTGTAGAGTTTGGTAGTGAAAAGAAAATGGGTGAGAAAGAATATACTCAAAAGGAATGGAGTATAGCAATATGGTCAGTCTATAATTATTTATACAATAAACATAGTGGGAAGAAAACCTAAAGAAAGGAAATATGTCAAGCCTACTGATGGTCGAAAGAATAATGGTAGGAAAAGAGGTGAGAAGGTTAATAAGCCCATTACAGCAACTCCTAGTGCTTTAAATAAAGCTAAGAAGGATAGAGTACATATCTATGCTTTAAACGCAATGAAGGAAGTCTTTGGGTCTGAGGAGAAGGCTTGGGAGTCTTTAGCAGAGAAAGCTAAGGATTCATTCCCTCATCTTAAATTACTATTTGAATATAAGTATGGTAAACCTGAAGATGTTGGTCTCAATGAAGGTAAGCCTAAAGTTAATATAAACATAAAGAATTTATTTGCAGGTAATCAAGAGGATGATGATAAGCCTGATGTAATAGATGTCACAGAGGACTGATATGACAAAGGCAGAAAGAAAAATATACGATAAGGCATACAGGTTGGCTAATAAAGAAAAGAGGGAAAAATGGGCTAAAGATTATAAAGAAAACAATAAAGACAAATTAGAGCCTGTAGATCAGGTTAAAGAAATGCCATATGATTTTTGGAACTATTGTATCAATCCCATCTTAGGTTATAGATATATGCCAGATGATAAGAATAAACCTAGATTCCTAAAAAATAAACTTAATGCAGCCACCACAACTAAATCATAAGTATCAAGCTCTAGGTAATGACAGTAGATACTTTGTAGTTACTGGCGGTAGAGGTAGTGGTAAATCATTTGCTATAGGATCATTCCTAGCTTTATTAACAATGGAGCAGGGGCATAAGATATTGTTTACAAGGTACACTATGTCTTCAGCATCAACATCTATTATTCCAGAGTTTATTGAGAAGATAGAATTGTATGGTATCTCTGAACATTTTAGGATAACTAAAGATGAGATATTAAATATGTCTACAGGTAGTTCTATTATATTTAAGGGTATTAAAACTTCAGCAGGTAATCAAACTGCAGCTCTTAAATCATTACAAGGTATTACTACATTTGTATTGGATGAAGCAGAGGAGCTTGTAGATGAAGATACATTTGATAAGATTGACCAGTCTGTTAGGGCTAAGAATAAACCTAATAGGATAATCCTGATACTTAATCCTACAACTAAAGAGCATTGGATATACCAAAGGTTCTTTGCAGCTAAAGCTGTTAATGGAGGATGGAATGGATGGAAGGATAATGTAACTTATGTTCACACTACATTCAAAGATAATATGGAACATCTATCGGATTCATTCCTGCTACAGATAGAGGAGATTCGTAGACGCAGACCAGATAAATATAATCATCAGATACTTGGTGGATGGTTAGATAAAGCTGATGGTGTTGTATTTACTAGATGGAGTATTGGCCCATTCAATGAATATTCTCCTTATGTCTTTGGACAAGACTTTGGTTTCTCTGTAGACCCTACAGTGCTTCTAAAGGTGTCTGTAGATAAGGATAGGAAGAAGATGTGGTTAAAGACTATGTATTGTAAGGTAGGGTTATCTACAAAAGAGATAGGTGAACTTAATAGGAGACACGCTAAAGAAGACCTTATTATCTGTGATAGTGCTGAACCTAGATTATTACAGGAGCTTAAAGTTTACTGCAATGTAAAACCTGCAATAAAGAAGCAAGGTAGTATCCTAACTGGGATTGCCTTGATACAGGATTATGATTTGATTGTTGATCCAGATTCCTTAGAACTTATAAAGGAACTCAATAACTATGTATGGCATAGTAGGAATGAAAGGCCAATAGATAAATGGAATCACCACATGGATTCATTACGTTATGCAGCTCAATACTTTCTTGCAAATGCAAACAAAGGAAGTTACGTTATTCGATAGTGTAAACCTCTTACACTTTACACTCTCTTAAACGCAGTGGGTCATTAAACGCAGTAGGGTATTTTCTTAAACATAGTAGGTTCTTAAACGCAGTACCCTCTTAAACGCAGTAGGTCTTCTTAAACGCAGTAGGTTAATTGCATTTTGCAAGTTACTCTCTAAGCCCTCCAAATATTTTTTATATAGGGTAATACTACAAAATAGTAAAAGTCCCTTAGAACGCTTTAAAATGCTTCTCATGGTGTTTTATACTGAATACAAAAAAACTAATATAAAACAGTAAAAAAAATTGTGTTTAAACTTGCACAATAAAAAAGTTTGTTGTATTCGTGCGTGTTCCTTAATTATATAGAGTGAAAATATTTTATACTTATTAACGGTTTTGTTAATTATTTTTATATATTTGTATAAATAATTTAAAACATAATAACAATGAAAGAAGATATAAACAGACAGATTAAAAATCTACAAGCAAAAAGGAGAAGATGTGAGTTTCTAGATGATGCCATAAAATTGGATAAGAAAATAAATGAATTAAAAAGAGAGTATTGGCACTTACACTTAAAAACTATATAACAATGAAAATAATATCTAAAAAATTAGTAAAGACATATAATAAATTAAATGATACTTTACATATTATGCAAAAAGATAAAGGGGTTTCGCCTGAAATATTTAATAAAGTTCTGGACACTAGAACTAACATACATGATATACTTATTAATTCATTAGATGTATTACCCCATAATGATAAAACAAAAATACTTAACAAAATAAAAAGACTATGATACAACTAATAAAACTACTCAACTATTTTACATTGGCCTTTTGCGGTTTATTCCTTATTTATATAATAGGGCAAATAATCAGGGCTATATATATTAACCTTTAAAAATAAATCAAATGAATAAAAAAGAATTAATTAAACAGATGCAGAGCGGAAAAATCTTCACCGCTGAATTTATCAAAAAAGATAATACCAGAAGGATTATAAACTGCCGTACTGGTGTTCAAAAGTACACCAATGGCAAAGGGTTAAATTTTGACCCTATGTCAAAAAGTTTATTACCAGTATTTGACTTACAAAAAAAGGAATATAGATTTATTAATCTTAGTACTTTAATTAGTGTTACTATAAAACAAAAGAAATATTTTATTAAATCTTTGTCATAATGGAAAAATATACAATACCTAAAAACCTATTAAGTAAAGGCAATACAAATGCCAAAACTTCTAAAAATAGTTTAAAGACATTTATTTTATATCTGGCACCGCATAAACAAAACGACAAAGGAATTAATATTTGTCCTATGGCTTCCAAAGGTTGCGCCGCAGCCTGTTTGTTCACTGCGGGGCGTGGTAAGTTTTCAAATGTTCAAAGCTCTAGAATTAACAAAAGTAATTTCTTCATATATAATAAAGAGTTATTTATTAAAAAGTTATCTAGTGAGATAATAAGGGAAACCGCCAAAGCTAAAAAGATAGGTGAAAAAATTGCCTTTCGTTTAAATGGTACTTCGGACATAGATTTTATTTATCTATTAAAAAGGTATGCTAATTTAGATATTGAAGATCTAAAAAATACTTCTGTATTTTATGACTATACTAAAATACTGGGTAAAGTTAAAAAGTATAAAAATCATTTAAACTACCACTTAACTTTTTCCAGAGCTGAAGACAATGAAAGTGCAGCCATTGCGGCCCTTAATGATGGGGCTAATGTGTCAATAGTTTTTAACGGTGAACTTCCTAATTATTGGCGGGGGTTTAAAGTTATTGATGGTGATACTTCAGATATATTAATGCTATATAATAAAAATGTAGTGTTAGGCCTTAGAGCTAAAGGTGACGCAAAAAAAGATAAATCAGGCTTTGTAGTTACTGCACCAATTCAGGAAAGAATTAATAAATTAATAACAGTTTAAAAAATGGATTTAGATATAAAAAAGATTAAAGAAGAAAGGGAATTTATAAAGGCCCTAAATAAAGAAAGAGATTTTAATTCTCTGGATAATAGATATTGTAATTTCGGAAAAGTTAACAATTATTAAAAATAAATAAAATGACAATAGAAGACAAAGAAAACAAAAGGACATGGATTGAAGTAAAAGAAATCATTACTTTATCTTACCCACAAAATCAAGAAAATTCTTATTTTACCTTATCTTTTATAGATTGGGACAATAAAGAATATATAACAGACTTTGACCCATATGAGTTTTTAAATTGGGTTGATAATAAAACCTTAAAGGAACTTAAAAAGTATATTGTAAAAGAATTAAACAAAAAAACCAAATGAAATATATTAAAAAACTAAATAAGAATTTTTATTCTGTGGAAGAGAATAATAAATATTTTATTTCTGATATGGGCGGAATAAATAAAAGGATAACATTTGAACAGTATGAAAAACTTAATTTAGACAGCATTTAAAACACTTTTTTTTGTTTGTTTGATGGTTGACCCTCTGAAAATATTTAAACGTATTACAGAGGGTTTTTTTGTGCTTAATATTTTGCTAATCATTTGAAAATGAAAGTAAATTAATATCTGGATATACCGCCTTAACCCATTTTCAGGCCCTTCACGATACTTTCAGCCCCTTAAACATACTAAGATACCACTTAAACATAGAAAGTCCCTTAAAACGCCTTATTTAAGCTATAATATCTTTCACTGTTGTACATACAACTGTTGTACATACAAACGTAAAATGGATACGGTTAGGGTTGAGGTAACTGGTTTAATAAAATCAACGTAAAATGAAGGTGACGGATGTTGAGGTATGAGGTTTAAAAAATTCAAAGGGTATAAAAAAAGCCCCCTGAAGAGCTTAAACAGGGGGCATCTAAAAAACAAACCTAAATAAATAATCAACAATTACATTCAAATATAGTAAAAGGAATTTAAATAACAAAAGAGTATTTGAGAAAAGAACATAGTTATCCTAAACCTGACTAAGAACGTTTTGATAATCTAAATCTTTGTTTGTAGTTATAAGAGTCTCTGTAGAGCCTCTATTGATTATCTATAAATATAACTGACTTTTTACAAACTGTTTTATATTGATATATAGTACAGAAATAATGGTTTAGGGTTATATATGTATGAATGAGAAGTTTACTTTAGAAGTACCACAAGAACTGTCCGCTATCCCACTAAAACAATATCAGAAATATCTGAAGGTTATGGAGGATAATAAGGATGCTGAAGATACAGAATTTATCAATCTAAAAGTGTTAGAGATATTCTGTGGGGTTACTATGAAACAAGCATATAAATTACCTCTGGCAAAGTTTTCATTTATCATAAACCATGTTATAAATATATTTAAGGAGGAGACACCTTTGCAGAGAGATTTCATAATGAAAGACCCAAATGGTGATACAGTTAAGTTTGGGTTTATGCCAAAGCTAGATGATATTAGTTTAGGTGAGTTTATAGACCTAGATAATTATATAGGTGACTGGCAACAGATTCATAAAGCTATGGCTGTTCTATATAGGCCAATCACATTTCAGAAAGGGGATTTATATTTAATAGAAGATTATGAAAGCTCAGATAAGTATTCTGAAATAATGAAGGATGCTCCAGTAAATGTAGCCTTAGGTGCAACGGTTTTTTTTTATCGTTTAGGGAACGTTTTATCGGATTATTTACTGAACTCTTTGACGGATCAGATGATGGAGGACAAGGAACTAATAAAGGATTTGGAAAAAAATGGGGATGGTACCAATCAATATATGCAATCGCTAAAGGAGATGTCACAAAATTTAAAGAAGTTGCAAAACTATCGGCTTCCGAATGTTTGACTTGGTTAGAATTCGAGAAGGAGAAGAACGAGTTAGAAGCTAAAATGATAAAACAAAAAACCAAATGAGGCAAGTATATACCGTAATAGATAAATTAAAGACAAAACTTAAACAAAATGGAATTACTAATACAGTCACCTTCGGGGATATATTGGAAGTTGATTTGGACAAAACAACTATCTATCCATTATCCCACATATCAATGGGTGATGTGACATTCTCACCTCAAATTATAAACACAACTATACAAATATTTTGTTTAGATATAGTGGATAAGACTAAAGAGTTAACCGATGAAGACCTCATCTATGGTAATGATAACTTGCAGGATGTGCTAAACACTCAATTACAAGTTGTAAATGACATACAGCAAGAATTACGAAGGGGTGGGTTATTTGATGATAATTTGCAGATAACAACTGATATTACAGCTTCACCATTTATGGATAACTTTGAGAATCAATTAGCAGGTTGGGCAGCAACTATCAATATAGAGATGCCAAACAATGAACATACTATCTGCTAATGGCCACTAAGTATACTAAAAAACATACAGGTAAAGTATTAGAGAGATATAAAAGAATATTAGCTGAAGAGATAAAACGCCAGTTAAACAAACCCAATAGCAGCTTAAGTAGAAGTATTAAAGGTATAAAGCTAAGAGGTAAGGATGGGTTTGGTATCTATATGAATGAATATGGTATTTATAAAAATAGTGGAGTAAATGGGACTCAAAGTGCTTATAGTAGTCCATATTCATATAAAGTTAAATGGCCTAACATAGACAAGATAAAGGATTGGATTGTGAGGAATAATGTCACACCAAAAACATTTAAGTCTACTAAATTATCTGAATTAGAGGATTTGTCATTTTTAATAGCTAGGTCTATTTATAAGAACGGAATAAGACCAACTAGATTTATAGATATTGCTATAGAAAAAGTTGAACCTAAAATGACTATAGACTTAGCTAATGCATATTTAAAAGATTTAAGTGAACCTTTAGATAAAGCAACCCCTACTGCTAAAAAAAGTTAAGGTTACACTTTACTAAAACAGAGTTATATTATAAAGGCACAATTATACAGAGATGAGTGATGTTAGAATAAATACTAGGAGTCCTTATTATATTGAGGCAAATCCTACCGAACCTACACAACCTACAATACCAACTCCAGTGGAGAATAACACTCCACCTACAGTTACAATAACTGTAAGTAATGAGAATCCTTATGTTGGAGAAACAGTTACATTAACAGCAGTAGCAACAGACAGTGATGGTACTATAGTTGGTTATCAGTGGGGTGGTTTTAGCACAGCTACAACTCAATCAATAACAGCTACAAACTTAACCTTAATTCAATCTCAGATTTTTACTGTAACAGTAACTGATAATGATGGAGATACAGCAACAGCGATAAAAGCAATTAATTGGCAAGAAAGACCAGAACCAAACGAGAATTTAGATAGAAATGTTAGTTGTGGAGAAGTTGTAAATGAAGGTTCTTTTATAGGTGCAAAAACATATAATCTAACTGGTGTAGGAAACAAAATTGGTAATGTACAAATCGAGTTTTTAGACGGAGGAGGAATTCAAGACTCACCTGTTCAATTTGATATAGCTTGGGATGGAAATACAGTAAGTAGTGGGTATATTGGAGACTCTACTGTACTGTCAGGTATAAACCTACCAGTGAATAATACAGCATCACCTACAAGTAAAAGCACATCAACTACATTAACAATAAACAAAACAACAGCATCACCCACTGAAGTAACTTTAACAGCTCTATCACCTGTACCAAACGATAGTTATAGTTTTAAACTTAATTGTCCAAACGTACAAGCAACAACAACATTCTTTCATACGTTAACAGGTACTTGCTCTAGCGGCAACACTACATTTACATATACAGATGTTAATGGGGCTACTCAGAATGAAATATTGGCGAATGGAGCTACTAAAGTAGTCTCAGCACAAGAAAACACTGTTTCTGTAGCAACCTGTACAGGTACATCAGAAAAGGGTGGCGAAAGTTTTGATTTAGGCACTCCTGAACAAGAATATGATAGCAAAGTCGAGATAATAATAATATTTGATAGTTCTGGTTCGATGGCAAACACATTACCACAATTAAAGAGTATGGTTGATGGTAATTTAAAAAATAAATTATTATCATTCTATAATGGAGATACTGCAGAGTATAATAAAAGAGTTAGGGTATATAAATCAAATGATTTTGCGTTTAATACTGAATTTACAATTCCATCTTTGTCACCTCCAACACAACACAACAAAGAGAGATTCTTAAAAACTGCATCACATGGAAAGGTCAATTCTGATGCTACAAAAAGTATATATATATATTTTCAAGATGAAGTAGGTGGTTCTGGTGCATATCAGAGTTTAAGTAACATCTCAGGTTCAACTCCTGCAGGGGGTGGCCCTTTCGTTTACTCAGGGCCAACAGACTACACTCAAGCTAGACCAAACTATATAAGTGATTTAGCAGAATACAGGACTTTTTTAGATTCTAAGAGCTATGGAGAGCATTTCATGAAATTTTTTATTGTTGAAAATAATGCTACTCCACAGACTACATTCTTACAAAACATATTTAGTGGTAATGAAGGTTTTGGTGGTGCTAAAGGTTTATCTGACAGGTCTGAGGTATCAAGTGTTGGGGTGCTTCAATCAGGTGTTCCATATTCTTCAAACCCAAATTATTACTTCGATTTTGTTATTCAAGCCTTAACTGATTACGGATTTAATATATAATTATGGCAGCATTAGCTTCAGCAACATTAAAACTTTGGATATATGACGGGTTGATAAACTCCTATACAGGAGACCCTCAATATACAATAACTAAAAGTAAAATTTTAGGTGAGACAACTATCCTATTTGAAATATCAGAATTAATAAAAGACTATGTTCAAGTATCTTTTGATGGAGATTATGATGCTGCTAAACTATCATCTTGGGCATCTTTTGAAATAACAAATACCTTTGATGATACACCTAATCCAACAACTACAGTAACTAAAGGAACTAGACTTGTAACTCATGGGTATGGTTATTTTGAGGATGAGATAAACCCTCAGCTTACAACTCCTTTACAGCAATCTAATACTTGTATCTTTTGGAAGAAAGGAGAAAAAGTTAGAATACCTTTATATAAAGAAAACCAATTATATAGTGTAGAGTTTTTTGAAGGAGCAACCTCTACTAGTTCTCAAACTTTTGGTAAAACAATAATTGATTTAACTGCTGATACTACAGATTATAGAGCAGACACAACACTTATAAAAGCGGATGCTACTCACCTTATGAGTGGTAATTCTAAAAGTATAACATCTGGAATAAATGCTACGGTAGGTACAGATAAAGTGGTTATAACAACAGATGATAACAAAACCGTTACATTGTTTATAACCTATGTTGAAGAGTGTAAAAACACTCCTTACAAAGTAACCTTCTTAAATAAATTTGGTAGTCTACAAGATATATGGTTCTTCGGTAGAAGAAAAGAAAGTGCAAACATTACTAAAGAGTATTATAAAGTAAATACAGTTGAGGCAACTACAACAACTAAATTTTATCCAACCTATAGCCCTACAAATAGGGTTCATAATTTAGAGTCAAAGAAATCTTTAGTTTTAAATACAGGATTTATTTGTGAAGAATATAATGAAGTAGTACAGCAAATGATGCAATCTGAATTTGTTTGGATTCATGAAAATAATAGAGTTTATTCTGTAACACCTTCAGATAATAATATAGAATATAAAAACGAGAGATACGATAAGTTACTCAATTTCACAGTAAGGTTTGATTACGCATTTAGTGAATTAAACTCAGTTAGATAATGCAGAGACTTCAGTTATATATTGAAAATAATAAAAGTCAAGAAGTCCTTATTGATCTATTCGATAATGAAACTATACAACTTACATCAACTATACAAGACGTTAAGGATATAGGTAAGGTATTCACTGACTTTTCTCACACATTTACAGTACCTGCATCAGACACTAACAATAAAATGTTTAGACATTTTTACAATTTTAACATTACTGGTAATGCTTTTGATGCTAGAAAGAAAAGAAAAGCTAGGTTGTTTATAAACTATAAGCCATTCAGGGAGGGTAAAATATTTTTGAATAGTGTGAAGATGAAAAACAACAAGGCTTATGCTTACGAGGTTATATTTTATGGTAAAACAGTATCTCTAAAAGACTTAATAGGTGATGATGAGTTGACTGATTTAGATAATCTAAAAAATTACAATCACGAATATTCAGAATCAAATGTTAGAAATGGCTTTACTACAGGATTAAATTTAAATAGTCAAACTAACTCTATTATATATCCATTAATAACGTCTAAAAAAAGATTATTTTTTAATTCGGATGACCCTGTTGCTAGTGGTTTTTTCAATTCATCTGGAAATTTATATTGCGATGAATCAAATCTACCAACATCTTTAGATAGAAATAGAGGTTTAGAATATACTGATTTAAAACCTGCAATAAGAGCAATACATATCATAGAGGCCATAGAATCAAAATATGGTATATTATTCACTAGAGGCTCTAATGGTGAATTTGATAAATTCTTTGGCTCTACTGCTTTCTCAAATTTATATTTATGGTTAAATAGTAAAAAAGGTGAATTTAATGATTTAGATGATAATGAAGATTTTGTATTTAATCACACTGTAACTGGATATGCATCCTCTTT
>VMHT01106259.1_pt1 | contig 29455 bp, 44 predicted proteins | sample 4693611 | NCBI WGS metagenome assembly VMHT01 (sample SAMN12280063, study PRJNA550983) | marine metagenome | isolation source: seawater sampled from same location over 5 years 0.02-0.2 micron viral filtrate | place: USA: collected off the coast of southern California halfway between the port... ... | reverse complement strand
CTTGTCTGGTCGTCCCGGTCTGTGGCGTGACTATGAACGCTTCTGTGAAGAAGCCAAGGATGGTAGAGCCAAAGCTAGGCAAGCTGCTGTCAAACGCCGGAAGAAAAACATTGAGACTGCTGGTAACGTAGGTGTTGGCCTCGTTATTGTGTTTGGCATAGTTGGCATATTGCTGTTTGCCTTTTGGATGAGAGGTGCTTTTGCACAGGCTGCTAACGATTTGACTGTGTGCCGCATGGTTAAATGTATGAAGATTGACAAGAAAACCACAGCATGTGTATATCGCGGCGCACACAATACTCAAGAAACTATTATGTATGCGCCGTATGAGTTTCGGCCACGCGAGTATCTGTGCCAATGGAACCCAGATCAACCACCACCGCCAAACATTTATGATGTTCTTGAAGGAATAAGGGATAGTCAAAAATGAGTGCTGAACAGGTTCTTAAGTGGAAGTTGCTTCCTAGATTTATGATGATTGTAATGACCATCATGTACATTCGTGTACTGGAATGGGGCATGTCATTAGATGACATCAGCACCCAGCAAAGCGCAATGATTTCGATATGCAGTGGGGCAATGACTGGTGCGTTTGCTGTATGGCTAGGAAGCGAGAAGACCTAATGTGGGACATGCACAACAGGACTAAGTAAATGATACAGGCTTTACTACCTATTATTGGCGATCTTGCTGGCGGTTGGCTTAAAGGCAAAGCTGCTGAGAAGGCTGCTAAGAGTCAAGTAAAGGTGGCTCGTGCCGAAGCTGAAGCGGAGGTGATGAAAGTTGCTGCTACGCATGAAGCTGGTTGGGAAAAAATCATGGCCGAAGCCAGCAAGGATAGCTGGAAGGATGAAGCTTGGACTATTCTGTTTATAGCTATCATTGCTATGTGCTTTATACCACCATTGCAGCCCTATGTTGAGCGTGGGTTCGATGCGCTAGGTCGTACACCAAGCTGGTTCCAATGGGCCATGTATGCCTCAATAGCAGCTTCATTTGGATTACGCGGACTAAAAGGATTGAAAAAATGAACATCGATAAGCTGATGGAAGAACTAAAGGTTGATGAAGGATGTGTCATGGAAATATACAATGACCATCTTGGATACCCAACTTTCGGTGTGGGCCATCTTATTCGTGAAGATGATCCAGAGCATGATCAACCCCTTGGCACTATCGTTTCTGATGAAAGAGTTAGAGAGGCTTTTGAACAAGATCTTGATAGTGTGCGCCGCGACTGCTTGCGTTTGTATGACAACTTCACAGAGTTGCCGGATGACTGCCAGTTGATTATAGCAAATATGATGTTCAATCTTGGGTATCCAAGACTTTCAAAATTTAAACTGATGAAAGCTGCCATAGAAAAGAATGATTGGGAAGAAGCTGCGAACCAGATGGAATCAAGTAGATGGTACAGGCAAGTCCCTAATCGCGCTGAGAGGCTTTGTAATCGGATGAGGCTTCTCGCCGTTCCTGTCTAAGCATTTCAAGTCCAACTTGCTGGCATCTGTACGCCATCTCAAGCATTTGCTCGCTCTGCATTTCAACTATAGTTACTTTTCCATCAAGGCTAATAGCAATTCCGTCGTTCCTTGGGATTATGAGTGCCTTAATCATGATCAATCTTTAATGCGTATTGGTTTGAGTGTGTAGCCCAGATAGTTGAGAGCAGCTTCGATATCATTGACTCGTGGCGTATGCGTAGTGCGCCACTTCCTCAATGTATCCCTGTGAAGACCAACTCTTTCTGAAAGATCTATTTGGCAGCATCTTTGTTTATGCATTTCTTTAAATAGAAACTGCACAACAGCGTTGCCGTTAGTAATGACTGGCCGATATCTAAACTTCCGCATATTTATCCTTTTTGTAAGCGTGAAGAGAGCAGTGACAAACATACCTGTCGCATACTCTCTTCACTAGCCCAATGCTTTCGTTCTTCTTCAGACCTAATCACATTAGGTTGTTCGGGTGTTCCAACTATTAAACTCGTATGCCTTTTGCGGGGGTCAAGAGTATTAACCTATACACAGGATATGGATCGTAATGAGGCGTCCTAATGCACAGACATAGATGGCTTTGTGTTCTGCTACTTAAACTTTCATAAACTATTCTGCTCCGTGTGGGCCTCGCGGTTACCACCCTGTCAGAGACAGGGAACAAGTACAAAATAATTCATCCGGTTCTTTGGCTAGGACGAGGGCAAACCCAATGCCCCCCGCCCAGAAAGGAGTGACCCCCTCCTCAAAATGGTATTACGTCACCGCTATCCGCATCAGATTGCACAGGCTTTTCTTCTTTTGCATAATCGCTGGAACTGTCTTGGCGATATTTTGTGCCACCAGAGGTTACACTAAGGTTCAAAAACTTCTGACCGCTCTGCGTTTCATTTGCGTAGGCAAAGACTTTCTCTTCACCGCACGGCCCTGAGTAGGCCCAGTCTTTGTCTTCGTCTTTGAATAGTGTTGCGATCTGTACATACAGTGTAAGTCTTCCTTCCGGCTCTTTGACAACCACACTCTTGGGTGGGTAGCCGTCATCTTCACGACGCTTCCATTCGCTGATGTTAAGCTTGCCACTCAAGATCATATGACCAGTGCGGTCATCTGTAGGAAAGACACTGCCTTTGTTTTCTTTGTGTTCATAAGCCATTAGAAATCCACCTTTGCTTCTTGTTTCTTTTCTTCATGCATCTTCTGCACCTTAGATTTTACAGCCCTATCTGCTGCTGCATTACCATCGTCATCCTCTGACGGCAGTCCCATTGCTGCCTGCAATGAGTAACGCTTGGCATATGTGATGCCGCTGCCCATCTTCTGTGGGTCGGATGGGTCCTTGCTGCGGATCGGACACATGCTGACACGCGCCTCTTTTGTTGGTGCATGTATGATTGTTGTCCTTACAACTTGCACGACCTGATCACCGACAGTGACAAGATCAAGCGGCTGCGTAAAATACAATCCATACTTGTTAGCCTCACGCGCAGCAGACATCACCTCTTCAAGTGTAGAGTATGAACTTTTAAAATGCGGATTTGATCCACCCTTTGTTGCAGATACTGCCTCCATTTGGAATGCCAGCATTGCTTCATCAAAATTTTGTGGTTGTTTTTTCTCAGCCATTTACAGACTCCTTGTTTACAACAATCCTGCAAGATCCGTTCTTGCTCCGTCGTACTGCCAACATATCGCAGTACACTTCACGCTCATCATCACTGATCATAGAGCGTAATTCTTTTTTGCTAGCATCATGTCGCTTGGCATAATCCAGCGTGCTTATGTATGTGTGGGCTGCATCAACAAATGCATTCTCTTTGCTTGCATCCCTAATAGACAGACCATCGATATCAACAGATGACCAATCTATTTTGGTTTTCTCTCTGATTCCTGGTGCTGTATCTAACCTGACATACTCCCAAAATTCTTTGATCAAAGCCATGTACTGATCCATAAGTTGGCTGCTTTGAGACACGCGGCATGTCTCCCATTGGTTGCCAAAGATAACAGACATATGAACCGCTGGCTTGTTTGCCACCCACATATAAAACTGTATCTGCCCCATGTATCGATCTAACACATCAGCCATATTGTTGAAGCTGCTAGTGTGTTTGCACTCAATGATATTGCCGTTCGCCAGCACACCATCCAAGGTTCCTTTACATGGTATGTTATGCCAGTTCTTTGTGTACTCAACCTGTGTATCTGTAACCATGATGTCGGTTTGCATTTCAAACCAACGCATGTTGAACAGTTCTGTTTCGACACCAAGGTTTACATTAAACATATGGGACAGATCATCAGGCTCTCTTCGCCCAGTCTTGATCTGCCATAGATCGAACCAGTTGCTATCATGCTCCAACTTGTAGAGATCAGAGCCTCCAATGAATCCCTTCCTATCCATCTTCTTTATCCAGTGCGACGTAACGCTTGCCTTTAAAAAGGCCATACTTAAATACAACACGCCTGCCAATAGTTGAGCCTCGCGTCATTGCAATGTACTGCCTGTCTTCTGTGATTGGCTCAAGCTGCATGTTTAATATTCTTATCATCGGATCTTTCATTGATGCAGCAATCTTGTCGGCATAGTCAGCCATCTCATCAATGGTAGACAAACCAAATGTCATCTTGCTGTTAAGAAAATCGTCACGATCAGGCTTGTCCCAATCATCTTCATGCTCTTCTATAACGATAGCCGTATACGGCATTGGCATCTCCTGTTGGTGGTGAGGGGCATGCTTGTGTAACCAAAGACATCAAGTGGCGACCAAGATAGACCACCCAATGTCCCACCGCTAAATGACATGCCCCTCTAATTAAGTGCAGTATTGCACATTCAGTTTGTAATTGGAATGCATTTGTGCAGTGCGTCTAACAAATATTTTCTTGGCAGATATCTCCATTCAATATGTTTGTAGAACTCTGCAAAGCTTGGGAAGAAGGTTGCATGTTTCTTCACGTCATCGAAAGAACGCAGCACAATATCGGCAGGATACTTAGCTAACTCTGCTGCCAATGTGCGCGACTTCAGTGACAGCATCTTGTCATCCATATCTCTTGGCAACGTAATAAGCGGAACCATTAGCGCTATTTGCTTTTCAATATCTGATTCCGGCAGACCAGCAAGGCTTTGTCGTATATGGCGAACAGCCTTGCTGACGGATGCCGGATCAGTCTTGCCTTTGATTGTGTAACCCAGAAGGTCTGAGTTGCTGCTGTATCTAGCTTTTAGTGATGGAATCAAGGTAAGCACCAAACCTGTCACTTTGCGTGTTACCGCCACTGGGTCGTTTGCTGCCACTAGATGTGCCACTGCTTTGGTTTGTTCGGAACTTGATAGATCGTGCAACCCAGTTTCTGTATGCTGCATCGATGTCTGCAAACTTGTTGCCTTTGGCCCGATGGTGATCGCGGAAGATAGAGGCTTCATGCCCATGATCAAACTCCTCGTTATGTTTGGTGTTTAGGGTAGCGATCAACGCATCAGATGGATACCAATCTTCTGGCACATCTCGCTTCCTCTTTGTTGTATTTGTTCTTAGTAGCTTAGTGTCGCACTGTGAGACAGGTGGTGTATCAGCCTGAGACACTGCTGTCTCACTCTGAGACACCAGCACTTTGTAGACTTTGCCCAACTCCTGTCGCCTGATGTAGCCAGCATCTTCAAGTAAGTTCAACTTTCTAGCCACAGTGGCACGACTCATACCTGTTTTGTGAGCCAGTGTGAACGTACTTGGCCAGCATATACCTTCATCGTTTGCGTAATCACATAACGTCACAAGCAACCACTTAGAAAGCGGATCGTCTATGTCCGCTCTCATTGCGTCTGCCATATGATGAAACATTAAACGACTCTCCACTCACGCTGCTTGCGACTGCTGCGTCCCTTGCGCTTCTCACCAGTCAACTCAATGATGCCTTTCTTTTGCAGTTCATTGTATCGGCTGCTGACACTTGAGTCAGATGTGATATGTGGATAGTTACGCTGCACCCATTGCCATACTTCATCATGAATGCATGGCTGTATGGCTGTGATACCTTGCAGCACAATGTTTTGCATCTTTGTTGGATCGATGCTTTGCGCGGCTTCGTAGCTTGTTGATGGATCGTTACGCCGTACTAGCTTGTACGCTTCGGTTTCAAAAAGATCGTCGTTCATTGCATTCTCCCTGTTTACTGCACATATGCAACACTACTTTGTACGTTGACACATTGCAAGTGATAACTGCACTATTGCACTAGATGGTTAGTCTTCCTCCGCTAACCACTCTATAAACTTAGCAACCAGTGGATTGCTTGCTTCGATGCACACAAAGGCAGGCCCAGTGCGCTGCTTGAGCAAGTAAATATCCGCTGGTTGTTCTTTGTGGGTTTTGGTTAAGAAAGAGAAGCCTCTTCCTTCTGACTGATACTTGGATTCAGCTATGATTGATCCGAGTCTCGTCTGGATTTTGATGTCTCCACCAAGGTCTCCACCCATTGATCCAGAGAGTGGTTGCCTACGCGCTTGCGCGCCTTTCGTTTTGAAGAAGTCGACCCACCATCGTTCGTGATAGCTGCCTTTGTTGCGTTGCGATGTTCCCATAAATTATTCTCATAACAGTTAATGCAAAGCACGATGTTGTCACCCCGTACTATGAACCAAGGAGTCTTAATGCGGCAACAGTGGCAAGTGGCTGACTTACCTATCCGGTCGTATTTTGATTTCGATTTCCGCGCCAAGTGCGTCCAACCAACATATGAATAGGAAACTAGATGGGACTCGTTTCATTCGCTCCCATTTGTGAACAAGTGACGTAGCGCAGCCGATCTTGCTGGCAAGAACTTCTTGGCTCATGCCCTGTTCCATTCTTAGCATCGTCAAACTGGCAATCACATCTTGCCAGCTATCCGATACTATCTGTGGATTTTTGTAATGAGTAAACTTTGATTGCATCCTCTACCTTTTGCGCTGTGGACAAGTGTAAATCCACACCGTTCTTGGCTCTGTAAAAAGTGCTGGTAGGTGTGCCAGATTTTTTGAAGGCTTCAATCAAAGACACATCGGCTTTGTCTGCTGCATCTTGCAGTTGGAATATATAACTAATCATAGGATAGTTATGGTGCATAATTGCATCTTGTGTCAACCCTCCGAGCCTGTCCATCTTAGTCTTGCTTTGATAAAATTGGCTTGCGCTCGTTGCAAATCTTTTATGGCAGACTCTAATAGGTTTTCTTCGCCTGCCGTTGGACGCATATTATCTGCGATAAGATCATGTGCCTCTCGTATAGATTTGTTTAGTGATGTTTGCGCTTTGCGATAACGTGATGCTTTCTGTTTAAAGGTAAGCTCTTTCATAGCTTTCTCCTTATGTTGTTTATGCCGCGCCTTCTGGATACGCCTAGTGGGCCTAGCCTTTCAAGCGATGGTCGCTTTGCTTCACGACCATTTGGTTTATGTGGAAGGTATCCTCTATAAGCTTCATCTTGTTGAAGCGGGAACAGTGGTGTGTAAGTTACATCATCCCAGTCAGGATCGAGTAACCCACCCACCCACTGGCTATTGGGATACCAGCTAAAGTAAAATGGGTTACTCATCTTTGGCATTAGCTTTTGTCCACCTGTTCTATTTGATACATATTGCTTGGACAGCCGTTCCGTTTCCAAGCTTTGAATATTTCATCAGAGCCTGCCGGAGCGGTGTCTTTGTCTTTGGGATCAGTTTCTATCCAAGCCATTAGACCTTCATCCATACACCAGTTTACTAAAGGCCAGTCTGCTCGTGAGCATACGATCTGGATGCTGTGTTTTCGTTCAATTACCTTGATCATTTTCTTCTCGCAACATTTCTGGGAATGCTTCGTTGATCAGGTTCCAAGCTTGAGCAAGCCGCATGACGTTATCAAAATTAGGATGCTTCATGCCTTCATACTCTTTGAGTAGCTTACAAGTCTCCAAGGCGACAGCAAGGATTGCTTTTTGCTGTCTCAAACTAAGACCGTGCCATCCACCAACACCTTGATTAAGGATATGTGGCTTGGCTTTTGGTGGTCTTCCTCGTCTCTTTTTTTCTGTCATAGGTTCCTCCTGTTAACAGTCTGGGTCAAAATCATGCCACTCTTGCATGGCATCTGGTTGTCCATCGTCTTCAACTTCGATGGGTTCATAGTTGTCGGGGCTGTTTGATGCGTGTTCACTAACTATCTCATACCCCTCATCATACATCGCTTCTCGGATGTGTTGATCTACGCTGCCCATAGACTTGCAAGTCGCATAGGCTTCTTTGGTTGCCTCTTCAAAGGCTTTGTGAATTGCTGGTGTCGTCATCATGCTGCCTCCTTTGCTGCATGCTTGGCGGTTATATGTGTGACCGCCTGCGATGCAGCTGAGGCGGCAGAGAAAATGAACTTGCTGTCGTTGTCGAGTGCCTTGAGCCAGTGCGACAGATAAGATGCGTGATCTTCTCTGACTGTGGCTTCTAGACCAAGGTGCGCCATAAGGAATGCTGATCCCATTTCGGCAACCAACTCTTCGATGGCATAGTCCGTCTTGTTGCGTGAGAACTTGCGATCCATGCGAGTCTTGTGTCCTGTCCAATGGACAAGCTCATGGAACATGGTGCTGTAGTAATCAAGTGCAGATCGGAACTCTTTGAACTCTGGCATGTTGATGTAGTCATGTGCTGGCACGTAGTATGCCTTGGCTTCACCGTGCCGGATGTCTGCGCCTGTGGTTGATATAAGTTTCTCTGCTGGCTTAATCAGCTTGTCAGTGTTGGCGAACTCTTGCACCGGCTGCGGATAAAAATGTTGTGGCAGGCCGTCGATCTGATCTGCATTGAAGACCGTGTACCATTTGTACACTCGGTAGGTTTCATCCTCTTTGGTTGTAACTGGTGCGGTGTAACAGATGCCTGTGCCTTTTTCGCCGCGCCGTACCTGACCGCCAAGCTGCTTGGCTTGGTTGTATGTCATCCATGTTGGTGCTGTGCGGCCCATCATCCAGAGCAAGATAATGTTGATGCCTTGATAGTGTTCACCATTGCAGCGCTGCGGGAGCGGCATGCCGCCCCCATTCCAAGGCTTGATCCAAGGCCGTGTGCCTGACTCAAGTTGCGTTTTGATCTGTCGTGTTACGTCATCGAACTTTGTCATTTGCTTGCTCCTTCTACCTTCTGCCAGATTTCATAGGTTTCGTAGTCACTGATTTCATATTTGATTTCATCAGTGATGTGTCTGCTGAACTCCTGTCTTGCCATGTCATTTGCCTCATCTTCATCACGGGCATTAACTGACATGAAAGCAATAATGTGTAGGTTGATTTCATATCTAAACATTTGTGCCATCCTTGCTTTCGATCATTGATTGATAGTCTGCCTGCTGCTGTGCCAACTCATCAGCGAATTGATCTTCGAACAGTTTGGTCGTGCGCTGAATGAACTTCTCTTCATCGAAGTCTGGGCTTTTCTGTTTGATCAGGCGGGCGACATGCACAATCTCACTTGGATGCGAAACAGTTGGTGCAACGATCTCTTCAATGAAACCAAGGATAGGGTCATTTGCATTCACGATCATTTGCTTACTCCTTTATCGGCTTGTTGATTACTTACGTTACTGCATTTGTGCAGTAGTGACAAGTATTAATTGCATATGTGCAGCACTATCTCGAGTGATAGATGCCCATGACAACGAGGAAGATGCCGGTAAATCCAACGATGGTTGTTCCCATAGTTTCAGTGCCGTTCATGTCGAACCACAATGATGCAAGGCAGGAAAGAATACCGATGGTGATAGTCAGGACAGTTTCGATTGTGTTCATGATGAAAACTCCATGCAAAATTAAAGCTTACATTTCCGATTGGGGAGGCTGGCGCTGGTGGCTCCCACATCTAGCAAGCCAAGCCAGCCTCCTCTTGTCACCAGCAAGAAGCCGCCGGTCACAAAAAAACCCTACCGACTCTCGCCGGTAGGGCTGTGTTAGTTACTCGGCAGCTTGCGCCTGATACTTGTCCATAATGCCTTGCAGCTTTGCCTTGGTTGGCCGCTTGACCGGAGTGGGCTTCTTGTTCGAAGCTGTAAACTCATCTCCGGTGGCATCTTTGTATGCCTGTTTGTTCTGTGCGATGTAGTCACGCAACATATCGATCTCGCTGTCGATCGACTCGATCCGTTGGTCGATCCGCTCTTCAGCCAGATCGGTGCTGTGGATGCCGCCTCGTGCTGCACCGTACTTTGCAACAATAACCACTAGCTGATCGTCGCTGATCTGGTCGGCGCTTGAGATTTGCACCTTGTCATCGATCAGTTGGATGATGTCTTTCTCCTTCATGCCGATCAACCACTCAGCTTGATCCACCGTCTTTCTGATGAGATTTTGAGTAAGGTATGTGGAAGATCTTGAGTTATTGCCATCCTTGGAAGGGAAGGTAGATACGAAAGCTGCGCTGAAGTGATTTGTAGTCTTGCTCATGATAGAGTCCTCTCTTGGGTTGTGACGAACTAGGTCGTCGATAGTGGAGGGAATGAACAGCGCAGTTTGCTAGGCGCAACCCGCAACACGGAGTGGAGCGGGCAGCGGGTTGCAGCGCCAAACAAGACAAGCGGGGCGAAGCCCCTCGTCTTGGCGCGGCCTAGCAAATGCGCTGGGCATAAGGAATCCACGACGACCTAGAGCGGCATAACACAAGGGAGGATGACAGAATGACAGGACTGCAAAGCACAAAGCGCTGCTTGAGTAGATGCCTGACCGCAGGATGGCCTGTGAGCGCTTTTGTGCGTTGACAGCCTGTATCAAAACGAGCCAGAAAGGGGGGGAACCCAAGGGGGGGTTGATCTTGAAGGAGGCAGCATATGAGCGATGCGGTGCAGCGAAAAGTAACCAGCCGACAAGCGGCCCTAGTGGATACGCTTGTAGCAACAGGGTGCAGCATCACAGAGGCCGCTGCTGAGGCTGGATACGCGAGCGGTGAGAGCGGGAGAGTCACAGCCAGCAAGACTTTGCGCCTACCGCACGTTCAGCAGTACATGATTGAACGAGTGGGTGAAGCTCTTGGGCTGAACGCTACGGTAGCGGCAGCAAAGCTGCTGCATTTGGCGAAGGGGGCTAAGAGTGAGTACGTGCAGCTAGAGGCGAGCAAGGATATCTTGGACCGCGCTGGCTTCAAGCCCCCAGATCGCCACATGCACTTGCATGCTGGTGACATCTCGGTGAGCATCGATCTAACCTGAGCTGCAGCGAGGCGCAGGCCTGCTTTGCAACGCAAAGCTAGGCATGCACATATAAGTGTGATTTGCCCTGCGATCCTAGATCGCGCTGGCAAATCTCGCGACACATAGCTGTGCAAATCGACTATAGCTGTCGTGCCCCCAAAAACTACGTGCCTCCCCCCTCGACCCCGCCTATCACTCTTGTTTTTCCTGTTTAAAGCTTGTAGCATCTCTGCACTAACAGGGAGAAAGCAATGTTTATTCGGTTATTCGTTTTTCTAGGTGTGGGGATATTGGCATATTCGGCGCAGGCTGATTGCGTATCTGATTTAGAGTCTCGTGGTTACGAGGTGAAAAGGTTGGCTGCATTCAGCAATGGCCGCTGCGGGATTGATGATCCTGTGTTGCTGTCTGCTACACCTTCTACAAATTTTTCATCTCCAATAACTCTTTCATGCAAGTTTGCTCGTAAGGTTGGCGAATGGGCCGCTGATATAGATGCTCGTCACATAACGCATGTTGGCGGATACAATTGTCGTAAGATTGCTGGTTCTATGTTTTGGTCACAGCATAGTTATGGCAATGCCATAGATGTTACAGCCATTGACGGCGTTCCTATCAGCAAGCGTTGGCGCAAAGCGTATCGTTATGGGTGCAAGCACTTTACAACTGTGATGACACCTGAGCATGATGAGGCACATCAAGACCATCTACATATTGATAATGGTTGGGGCTTGAGTTGTTTGTTTGATTTTGTGCGTTGATTTCTGAAGCTATAAGCGGCGATATAGAGGCATGGAAATAAAAAAAGCTACATCCGAACCCGAAACTGCCACACGCCCCTTACCTACAGTAGCTGGCGTAACGCTTGGCATGATGCTTGAAGACTTACCTCTTCATCAGAATTTTTATTTGCGCGGTGTTATCAATTCGTTTCGCACTGCTTTTATGCCAAGCAACAGAAGAACGCTTACGGAAGATGATATAAGTGGAGAGGCATTAGAGTTATTGCGTGATGTTGTAACCAAGGTTGCGCCAGATCTACCTGATGGGTTTGTGGCTAAGATTTCATATGAAGATATCAACAGGCATTACAATCTTGGCAATGTCTTTAGGGACAAAAACTTTGATCTGTCTGGTTTCCAAGAACAGATGAAGATGGCCCTTGGTGGGTTTGATGTTCGCCGTGATGGCGACAGGTTGATCGTAGAAGATACATATGACTTCCCACCCCCCGGCGAGTGGCAGCAATACTCAAACCTAAAAACTGCATCAGATTATATTAAAGCGTCTGAAAAAGAACCTGAGAAGAGGGTCTATTTTTCTGCGCGGTTTCTTGCTGAAAGGACTATGGCAGAGGGCAGTGACGACAACATGCCTGTCAGGATAGTCATTCCTCCAGAGCCAAATGTAGTTAACATAGATTTTGATGATGACCCGCCAGAAGGTGCGGCAGATTTTGTGTTCCGTGGCCCTATGACCAACAAGCGCAAGTCACTGTGGGACAAGTTTACTAGCATGTTTGTTACTCCAGCAGAGGCGCGTTTAGTAGAAACAAATACCCCAGATATGCTTGGCAACCTTGCTGGCGAGTTTGGCAGTGAAGGAATGTTATATGGTCAAAGCGCATATGAAAGATCAATAACAGAGTCCGGCATAAGAAAAGAACGTGAACTCCGTAAAAAAATAGTGCTTCCAAAGTAATGGCTAAGACACCAGCATGGACAAGAAAAGCAGGCAAGAACCCCAAAGGTGGTCTCAACGCCAAAGGTCGCGCCTCTTACAGAACCAAGTCAGGCAAAAAAGGCAACTTGAAAGCGCCCGTAAAAGGAGCAGCGGATACGCCAGCGAAGATACGTCGCAAGGGCAGCTTCCTAGTTCGGATGGGCAGCGCCAAGGGTCCGCTGATGAAGGATGGCAAGAAGACGAGATTGAAGCTCTCACTAGAGGCATGGGGGCATCGCGGTGACAAAGCTAGTGCTGTTGCTAAAGGCAGGCGGCTGCTTGCTCGTTATCAAGCAATGAAGAAAAGGAAGAAGAAATGAAGAAGGTGGCAAAGAAAGCGGCAGGCAGTTCAATGCTGACCGCCAAACAGAAAACACTTCCAAAAGCCCTTCAGATGAAGATTATGAAATCAAAAAAGAAAGGTAAGTAACATGCCAAATGTCGCTGGTAAGAAATATCCATACACTGCTAAAGGCAAAGCCGCTGCTAAGAAAGCAGCCAAGAAGGCAGCAGCTAAGAAGAAGATGCCTGCTGCTGGAAAGTATAGCCGAGGCTACTAATGGCTAAGTCTCGTGTAAATGAGGCTGGCAACTATACCAAGCCAGCCATGAGGCGGCGCATCTTTAACCGCATTAAGGCTGGTGGCAAGGGCGGTGCTCCGGGTCAATGGTCGGCGCGTAAAGCGCAGATGCTTGCTTTGCAGTACAAAAAAGCTGGAGGTGGCTACCGTGGCTAAGTCTAAGTCACAACGCTCATTAGTACGCTGGACTAAACAGAAGTGGCGCACTAAATCTGGCAAGCCATCGACACAGGGATCAAAGGCAACAGGAGAGCGTTACCTTCCTGAGAAAGCCATCAAGGCTATGTCTGCTTCTCAGTATGCAGCATCTACTGCTGCGAAGCGGAAAGCTTTGAAGAAGGGTAAACAGTTTTCAAAGCAGCCCAAAGCTGCGCGGCAAATCGCCAAGAGGTATAGATGAGTTTCATGCATACGCTCAAGAAGGAAGAGCGTGAGATCTTACGGCGCGTTGTACGCACTGTTCATATGCAATACTTCCCGAAAGAATTTCAAACTGATTACGAGGCAGATAAGATTATCTCCTCTATAGGCCCATCTACCGTTGAGCATCTTTTAAAACAGGGCGTGGATAGAAAGATTGACCAACTTTAATTTTAAGCCTGATGGCGATGTCCTAAAGGCTTTTATGAAATCGGATGCATTCTTTCGCGGCTTGCGTGGCCCTGTTGGATCTGGGAAGTCTGTTAGCTGCTGCGTTGAGTTGTTCCGCAGATCATTGCAGCAGAAGAAAGGCCCGGACGGAATGCGTAAATCCCGTTGGGCTGTTATAAGAAATACCAACCCACAGCTTAAAACCACTACCATTAAAACTTGGCTTGATTGGTTCCCAGAAGAAGACTGGGGTAAGTTTTTATGGTCCGTTCCCTATACGCATCACATCAAAAAGAACGACCTGGATTTAGAAGTTATCTTCCTAGCCCTCGATAGACCCGAAGATGTTAAGAAGCTTCTCTCCCTCGAACTGACTGGCATTTGGGTAAACGAGGCTAGGGAGATACCTAAGTCAATCATTGATGCTTGTACTATGCGTGTTGGCCGATTCCCTTCTATGAAGGATGGTGGCTGCACATGGACTGGTGTTATCTGCGATACAAACGCGCCAGAAGAAGATCACTGGTGGCCGATTATGGCTGGCGAAGTGCCAGTGCCAGATCACATTGGGCGTGAAGAAGCAAAGATGCTTGTGAAGCCAGATAACTGGGACTTCTTTATTCAACCTTCTGGCATGAGAGAAGAGAAGAATGAAGAGGGGGATGTCGAGTCATATGTCCCTAATGAGGCCGCAGAAAACAAAAATAACATGCGGCAAGACTATTACTCAAACATTGTACAAGGCAAAACAAAAAGCTGGATCGATGTTTATGTTATGAACAGATTCGGTAGCATCCAAGATGGTAAGCCTGTTTACCCTATGTTTGCTTCAGACATGCACGTTGCGAAAGAAGAAATCCCAGTCGCTTCTGGTATGCCAGTTTATATTGGCATCGATTTTGGACTGACACCGGCTGCAATTATTGGTCAAAAGATTCGCGGAAGATGGATGCTTCTGCAAGAGATTGTCGCTTTCGACATGGGCATTGTCAGGTTTGCTGAAGTTCTGCGGCATGAAATAAGCACAAGATACAATGACTGCGAGATCATTATCTTTGGCGATCCTGCTGGTGACTTCCGCGCACAGACTGACGAGTCTACGCCATTTCAAATCATGCGCGGCGCTGGTTTGAACGCACGGCCTGCGCCAAGCAATGATGTATCGCTGCGACTTGAATCTGTATCTGCTCCATTGTCTCGCATGGTAGAAGGCTTGTCTGGGTTGCTAATTGATCAGCGATGTCGCACGATTATCAAAGGCTTTGAAGGTGGGTATCAGTACAAACGTATACAGGTATCTGGCGAAAGATATGCAGACAAACCAGACAAGAACCACTTTTCTCACATTCATGATGCATTGCAGTACATGATGCTTGGTGCTGGAGAAGGCAGATCTATCTTGTCTAATGTTTCAATGCAGACTAAACCTTTTCAAGCGGCGAGAGATTACGATGTATTTTCTCGTCGCCCGAAAAAACGCAGAGAAGGTCTTTGGGCAAGGATGTAATTTGTGCGTTGCTATTTAAGCAAACAGCAAGATACACATAAAGAGTAGCAAAGAGGATATTGTAATGTGTTTGTTCGGTGGCAGTACGCCAACGCCTAAGCCTGACCCTGATGTTGAGATTGAACGCGAGAATCAAGAGGCAGCAGAGAAGGCTAAAAAAGATAAGCAAAAGCAGCAAAACCTTGCAGACAAAGTGGCTGCTTCTGGTGGCAGCGGCGGCACGACAGTGCCATCTTTGCTTACAAGCACAGCGGGCGGTGTCGGCTATTATAACGAGACTCTGTAATGCATGATGATCAAATGATAGATCGCATGCTCAAAAAATATGAGCGTGCAAAAGGTAGCCGAAGTAATTTCGAGTCAATATTTGAAGAGTGCTACGAGTATGCCTTGCCTATGAGGCAAAGCTTTTACCACGAAGTTGCAGGGCAACGACGTGATGATAAGATTTTTGACGAGACTGCTGTTGTTGGTACGCAAGAGTTTGCTTCTCGTTTGCAGTCGGGGCTAGTTCCCAACTTTGCACGTTGGGCAGATTTCATTGCTGGCTCTGAGGTTCCGAAAGAACAACAGGATCAGGTGAACAATGAACTGGATGAAGTTACTGACTATGTTTTCGAGATCATCCAAAACTCAAATTTTGGACAAGAAATCCATGAGTCATTCATGGACCTTGCTGTGGGGACAGGCATCCTTCTGGTTGAAGAAGGTGACGCAATTAATCCTGTCCGCTTTAACGCGATCCCTCTCCCTAGTGTCTACCTTGATACTGGCCCTGATGACAAAATTGATCACGTCTATAGGGAACGTAAGATCAAGAATACTGACATTGCCATCGCATATCCAAAGGGTATTGTCGGCGAAAAAACATTAAGGGGAATGCAGTCTGAACCTGACAAGAAGGTAAAGATTCTTGAGATTGTTTGTAGAAATTACAGCGATCTAAATGAAGAGAAGTATGATTACTATGTAATCAATTGCGATGATCGCGAGATGATTTACTACGAACTTTTTGAGGGTAGCGGCTCTAACCCTTATGTTTGTTTTAGATTTAGCAAAGCATCTGGCGAAGTCTATGGTCGTGGGCCTTTGATCAACGCACTTTCTGCAATCAAGACCACCAACCTTACAATCGAACTTGTTCTTGAAAATGCACAGATGGCTATCTCTGGCGTCTATCAAATGGACGATGATGGCATTATCAACACAGATACGATTAATCTAGTGCCGGGAACCATCATTCCCAAAGCTATGGGATCTGCTGGATTGCAGCCAATCAAGAACGCTGGCAACTTTGATGTAGCCAATCTTGTATTGAATGATATGAGAAGCAACATCAAACGCGCTTTGTATAACGATATGCTTGGTGATCCTAATAAAACACCAGCGTCTGCTACAGAGGTGGCAGAACGCATGGCTGATCTATCCAGACGGATTGGATCTGCTTTTGGCAGGCTACAGGCCGAAATGGTTCAACCTGTTTTGCAGCGGGTTGTATACATACTAAAGAAACAGGGACGCATAGACATGCCCGTTATCAACGGGCGTGAGGTGAAGGTAAGGTCCGTATCTCCTCTTGCACAGGCACAAGCTAATCAGGACATCAGTTCTGTTGCTCGTTACTTGCAACTTGTAGGTGGTACGTTTGGGCCAGAAGTTTTGAACCTTCTAATCAACTCAGAAGATACTGCATTGTATCTTGCTAAGAAGTTTGGTGTCCCTGATACGTTGGTAAGAGACAGCGTAGAAAGGCAGCAATTGGTGCAAGCTGCACAACAAATTGCACAGGCACAACAAACAGGGCAACTACCAGATGCAGAAACACTTGGGCTTGGACGGCCTGCCACGCAGTAAGTCCGAAGACGAACGCGTTTCCAAAGACATACAAGCGTTATTTAAAACGCCAAACGGCAAGCAAGTTTTGCAATATCTGCGTTCGATTACTATCGAAACAGTGCAAGGTCCTAATGCAAGCGATGCAGAGTTGCGTCATCTTGAAGGACAACGCTATATTGTTGGCTTAATATCTCGTCGTATCAATCATGCAGAAAGGTTATCTAAGCAATGAATGAAGTAACAGATAATGTGGAAGTAGCTGTTGAAACAGCAACAGAAGCACCTGTTCGTCCTGAGTGGCTTCCTGAAAAGTTTGAGTCGCCAGAGGCACTGGCTACATCTTATGGCGAACTTGAAAGCAAGATTGGACAAAGCCGTGAAACAATTCGCGATGAATTGATGGCTGAGTTCGAACAAGAAGTTTACAACAACAGACCAGAAACTGCTGATGGCTATACAATTCCAGAGTCTGTTGATGAGCAGCTTGCACTTGATAATCCTTTGTTCCGCTGGTGGGCAGATCATTCGTTTGAGAATGGATACAGCCAAGAAGAGTTTGAGGGCGGCATATCAAAGTATGCTGAGTTTTTTGCTGCTCAAGGCCCTGACTTAGAAACAGAGCGTAAGAACCTTGGTGAAAATGCTGATGCTCGTATTGAGGCAGCTAATGCTTGGGCAAACAGTTTCTTTCCTCCAGAAATGCATGATGCGTTTCTTATGCTTGGCCAAACTGCGACAGGCATAAAAGCAATTGAATATATGCAATCGCAAATGAAACAGCCGAATATGCAAGGCAACACAGAAACTGTAGGCAAGCTAAGTCTTGAAGATGTCAGATCTATGATGTCGAATCCAAAGTATCACGATCCTGTTCGTAGAGATCCTGCGTTTGTAAAAGATGTCGATGCAAAGTTTGCCGCTCTTTTCCCGTCCTGATGTAATGTTTGATGATGGCATTAAGAGTATAGTTAAAGCCACATCAGAACACGCAGCATACCTACAGCATCATCTAAGGGATGAGGACGTAAGGGAATGTAAAATGCATGGTGCAACGCCTTGGTTGGCGTTGCATACCCCACTTGCTTTGAAGGGTGCAGAGACTTGGACAGGCATTTATAAAAATGTCCCTATGTGCATGTTCGGCACAACACCCATTAGTTCCTATAATGACATTAGTATTGGCACTGTATGGATGCTTGGCACTAACGCTGTCAGCGATGAGTACAGGGTTTTTCTGCGTTTAAGTAGAATAGTTGCTGACTATCTTTGCTCTCAATATGACATTGTTGAAAACATAGTTCCTATAGAACATCACAAAACAATCATGTGGCTGACATGGCTTGGGTTCAGTTTTAGTGAAATACCTGTTGAAATAGGAGGTGTTGAATGTGTACGTTTTGTGCGTTGCGCTTCTGATGTAGGAGTGTCATTCAATTAGTACGGCCTGTTTCAAACTGACAGCCCCAATGGGACAACTGGACGACGGACGAAACGGACAACCGACGAAACCGTAGTAATCAAATCGAGGACTGAAAAATGGCGAGTACAATTGACGTCGCATTTATAAAGCAGTTCGAGTCCGAAGTCCACATGGCCTATCAGCGTATGGGCAGCAAGTTGCGCGGCACTGTTCGCACGGCTGGCAATGTGGCTGGTAGCGTTGTTCGTTTCCAGAAAATCGGCACTGGCTCTGCTTCAACCAAATCACGCAACGGTAACATCACTCCGATGGAACTGACGCACACAACCGTCGAAGCTACAATGGCTGATCACTATGCAGCCGAGTACATCGACAAGCTGGATGAGTTGAAGACTAACATCGATGAGCGTCAAGCTGTAGCGACATCCGCTGCTGCTGCTCTTGGTCGTAAGACTGACGAAATCCTGTATACAGCAATGGATGCTGGGGCTAGCTCAACACAGATCCATGACACATCATCTGCTCTTGAAAAGGCTGATCTGCTGTCACTGTTTGAGACTTTTGGTTCTGCAAATATTCCAGAAGACGGTAATCGTTATCTGGCTATGCACCCAAAGGGTTACGCCGATCTGTTCCTTATCAATGAGTTTGCATCGTCAGACTTTGTTGGTGAACAGAACCTTCCGTTCGCTGGCGGCATGACAATGAAAGAGTTTCTTGGCTTCAAGATCTTCTCTACATCAGCGATCACTGCCGGTAAGAACATGGCTTATCACACTTCTGCTGTTGGCCTTGGCGTTAATGCCGATGTCTCAACAGAGGTGAACTATGTTCCTGAGAAGGCCTCACACCTTGCAACGTCGATGATGTCGATGGGCGCAGTTGTCATTGATGACAACGGTGTCTACGAAGTCCTCGACAACAATTCATAAGGGGGATTTAGAATGGCTTATTCTTCATCTGGTCTTACTCGTATGGCAGGCGGCGGCGGTCATAGCCTTTGGTTCTATGACTCAACCGACGCTCTGACTGCTGTTCGTGTGTCAGGATACTTTAATGATGCAGCTACCATGCTTAATGTTGGCGATGTCATTTTTGTATATGACAGTGATGCGCCGACTATGGGTATCTCTGTTGTCCTGTCTAACACAGGCTCTGTTGTCGACATTGCTGATGGCACTGCCATCACAATGACTGACAGCGACTAAAAGGATTGAGGGGGCGTCTCTCCCTGTGATGCCCCCTCTTACCAAACATGCCATCAGTAGCTAACTCAGATATAGACATCGCGGCAGCGGCTCTGATCCTTATTGGAGCAGACCCAATAACGTCGTTTACTGAAACTTCTACTGAGGCACTTGTTGCCTCAAACATATATGAAGATGTCGTGCAGTCAGCATTGTGTGCAAGTCGTTGGAGATTTGCATCTAATCAGGCTGAGTTGAATAGATTGTCTGATGTCCCAACAGGCAGATATGATCTTGCGTATCAACTGCCAGCAGATCTTTTAATGCTGCATGCAATAACGGTTAACGACAACATCATCGAATACAATGTATATGGTGATCTTGTTTACACAAACGGATCAACATCCGACAAGGTAATTGCTGATTACTCTTTTAGAGTAGGCACTGAAAAATTCCCAAGCTACTTCATACTTGCTCTTGAGTATTCTTTAGCTTCTGCATTTGCTGTTGCTATTGCCAGAGACGAGGGGCTTGCATCTTTGCTTGAACGTAAAGGTATGCAGTTGATGCAACAGGCAAAGACCTTGGACAGCCAGCAGCAGACAACGCGGAAACTTGTTACGTCGAGGTTCATTACTGAAAGGCGCAGTTAATGGCGAGGATCAGAGTACCGCTCAACAACTTTGCTTTTGGTGAAATAAACCCGTCTTTGACTTCGCGGACAGACACACCTGTGTACACTTCTGCTGCCGAGACTGTGCAGAATTTCTTTATTAGGGCAGAAGGTGGGGTTGTCACAAGACCGGGAACCCAGCGTATACACAACTTTGGGCATACGTTTGATGCGTCTTTGACGCAGCAAGTTCGTATTGAGGCATTCATTTTTTCAGATGATGAGAAGTACATCATCGCATTTTCTGCTGGCAAGATAGAATGTTTCCGTATTCATCCGACAACGGGCGTTGTAACTCTTGCACAAACACTGACCGCTGATGTCAGTAGCAATGCAATACCAATTACAAACAGCAACCTTACTCAGTTTACATTCGCTCAAAAGGGCGACTTTATGTTTTTGGCGCACACATCTTTCTTGTGCAGAGAGTTGGTGCGTACTGGCTTAACTTCATTTGAGTTGCGTGTTTATTCTTTTGAAACAGACACGACTGGCGACAGAACATTCCAGCCATATTATAACTTCCAAGTTCCCGGAACGAGACTAACAAGTAGTTCTGCTGCGGCTGGCACTGGGCGTACTCTAACAACATCTGATGTTTCAGGCAGTGACGCTGCTTATTTTGTTTCTGATCATGTTGGCACAAAGCTTCTTATAGGGGATGCAGAAGCAACGATTACTGGTTTTACAGACAACCACACAGTAACGGCAACCTTACATGGTGATATAAAAGTTCAGCTTGATATCGATGCATTAGAGACAAAAAAGGATTCTGACAAAGTTGAAGTTACTCATGCGCTGCATGGTTTGAAAGCCACCAACTCAGTTACAATTGCTGATGCTGGTGGACTAGGTGGTATAACCGCTTCCAACATAAATGGCTCTCGGACTATCAACAGAATCATAGATGAAAACAGGTACGAGATAACAGCAGGCGCAAGTGCAACTTCAGGAGAAACAGGGGGCGGTTCTCCTACAATACAAACAACCAATACAACTGAATGGTTTGAGCAGTCATACAGTTCTTATCGTGGCTTCCCTCAAGCAATCACGTCTCATGAAGATCGACTTTGGTTTGCTGGAACGCCAAGTCAGCCTGACGGGCTTTGGGCATCACGCACTGGGCGTTACTTTAACTTTGATCTTGGTGATGCAAGCGACGATTTTGCATTAGACTTGGATGCTGCTGTAGGTGTTACCAACCAGATTAGACATCTTGTTTCAAACCGAGACTTGCAGGTTTTTGCTTCTCAATCAGAGTTCTTTTTGCCTGCATTCAATGATCGCCCAGTAACGCCTGCAAATGCCAAGATTTCTTCTCAAACGCCATTTGGCACAGGCTTTGTTCGCCCTCAATCTTTAGATGGTGCAACATTATTTGTTCAAGCAACCGGCACTGCTGTAAGAGAGTATGTATTTTCTGAAGCAGAAAACTCATACACCGGCGGCATGGTTTCGCTCCTGTCATCACATCTAATCAAGTCTCCTATTCAGCTTGCAGTGGTAAAGGGTTCTTTGTCTCGTCCGGGAGCCTATGGCTTTTATCTGATGAATGATGGAACGATTGGTGTTTATCATTCAATGCGGCAAGAGAAGAAGGCCGGTTGGATGAGGTGGACAACTACAGGCAAGTTTCATTCTATCTGCTCTGTAGATGAAGACCTGTTCGTAGTCTCTTCTAGAGATGATGGATCAGGAACAACAAAACTGTTTTTGGAACAGTTCAACACCGATATGAAGATGGATTTTTGCGATTCTTTTTCTGGTTCAAGCGGTGTGTTTAGTGTCAGCAGCCACTTCTCAAATGGCGCAGTTGTCGATGTTGTAGACGATACGGAGTATTTAGGTACGTTTACAGTTGCCGGTGGGAATGCAACCGTTGCCGCAGTTAAAGAATCTACATCTTCACAGATTGGTTATAAGTTCACGCCTGAGTTAAAAACACTGCCTATAGACGGTGCAGTTCCCGGCGGGCAGCTAACAGGGCAGCCAAGAAAGATCACAAGGGTAATCCTGGATTTAGAAGAGACATTGAGTGTAAGCGTTAATGGTACGGATTTGATTTTGCGTACTGTGCAACAAGATCAATCTCAATCTTTGACCGCTGTAAGCGGCAAGAAAGAGTTTAGGGTTCTTGGATACAGTAAGGATCCAAGGGTAACAGTTACGCAATCTGCTCCACTATCCTTACAGATTAATGGTTTGATTGCAGAGGTGGCTTTCTAATGAGTTTACAAATTGCTGGCGCAATTCTTAGCGTAATAGGACAATCAAGAGCCGCAAGCGCAGAGGCAAGGCGGCAAGAAGCTATTGCCATACAGCAAGAGCAAAACAAAAAGTTTGAGCAGCTTCGTGCTTTGCAAGAACACAATGCTCGCGTTGGCGCTTTCATTGCTTATCAATCTACAACAAACGCTGTCAGGGCCATAAATCGACGCGGCCCTAATGACAGGTCAATCAAGGCTTTGATGAAAGCAGGCAAAACAAAGTCTCAAGAAGATCTGGCTCGTTCTGCCACACAGTCGTTGTTTACTCAGTCTCGTATGCAATTTGCAGCAGACGATGCTCGTTCCGCTGGCGCGACGGCACTACAAACCGGATTCTTTAAAACAGCATCAAGTCTTGCAATGATGGGCTACCAGATGCAGCAAGTCACTCCAACAGGAGACTGATTATGGCAGAGATAAAAAGATTCAGCGGCGATACTGTTTTCAACAAAGCTATTGGTGTTGTCCGCCCATCTTCTGCTGGTGTTCAAGCTGGAAATGAACTGGCGCAAATTGGTGCGCGTATGTTCCAAGCTGGTTATGAAAGAGAAGTTGCCAAACAAAAGACAGTTGGCAAGGAATCTGGCATGACCATGCCGATCCGTAACGCAGAAACAGATGCGCTTGAGTTTCGTTCTGTTCCTGAGTCTTTGTCTCCAGTTGCCGCAAGAGAAGCGCAAACTGTTATTGATCGTCGCTATCTTCAAGCTTTGAACTTGGATATTAAAAAACATGCAGCAGAATTGAGGTTGCAGCATGAAAGAGATCCAGAAGGTTTTGATAGCGCCTTCTCTGAGTACATAAAATCTACTGTAGATAACGCTGGCAGATATTCACAGGCTGCTAGAGAGATTGGCTCTGATTATGCTGGGCAACATTACACAGCAATAATGGCCGCTAAATTAGACTTTGAAGATAGGGTTGATTACCAAAATAGTTACGCAACTATTGTTGCAGCAGGAGATGATCTGCAAGCCAGAAGACTTGCCCCAGATGCAGTTGGTGAAAATGACTTAAGAAGTCTTGATGGTGAGTTTGATGAATTGGTTCGTCCTAATGGCATCATTGATCAGTTTGGCGATAAGCATGCTGATCGCATTAGTGTGACGCAAATAGTACAGCTTAAGAAGGCAATACGCAGTCAGTATTACGGATCACAGCTATCTGAGATAGCAAGGAATGTTGATTCATTTGCTGATCAACAAAATCCCTATGCCCCAGAAAGCATTGTCACACAACAGTTAAGATTTATGCAGGACGCATTGCGTACCGGCAGCATTGAACAGTTCCCAGAACCTTTGCAAGACTTGCTTAGTTCTTTTGGCTTTACACAAGAGTTTCTTACTCAAGAAGGTATGGCTGGTGTAAGGAACCAATTAGCATCACAGTTGGCTGTTATAGAGGGCAATAAAGAAGAAATATTTAACAGTGAAAGAGCAGCTAGAACGGTTCAGCTTATAGACAACAGAATAGCTGGTGGCTTTGTTGTTAGCGCAGATTCAGCGCAAACTTATATGAACTCTATTGGTTTGCAGGACGCTTATGCTGTTGCTGATGCTTTGCCCGTTATATTGAAAAACGGTGCTGGCCATAAAGACACAGGCCGCATTTATAGCCTTTTGATGGGCAACGGCCAGTTGCCTAAGTCTGTTAAAACTATGCTTGGGGATATCGGTGTTGTCAGAGACATCATTGCTCGTGACCCAAACATGCTTCCTATCCTGCAAAATTTTTACCGCCAAGCGACAACATTCCAACCATTCGACGCAGAAACTGGCATGGGTACAGGCCTTCCTATTTACACAAACAGAGGTCTAAGTGAAGATGCGACAGTATTTTGGAATACACTTGAAGCATACTCAAACTCTGTACGCACACTTGATGTTGAAGGGTTCTTTGCAAGGCAGTCTGCATTTGACCAAATGCCAAAAGAAGACAGAAAAGCATCTGTAAAAAGAATACTTGGTGATGATGTAAAGCTTGAAGATTTTGTTATTGAATCAACCGGCGCTAGTCCTTCTGATTACAATCAGATTTCCTTTATGTCGAGTTATGCTGACGAATTACTTCTAATGCACGGCAAAGAAAAAGCTGCACAAATTTTAAGGTCTACTGCAAATCAGGTGTTTGTTGATGAGAAGATTGTCTTTGGGGATTTTCCATCTATCTACTCAGTGCAAAAATCCTACAAGGGTGAAGAACAGACAATATTTTTAACCGATGTTGCGGAGCAATTATTAAGAAGTCCTCAGTACAATTCTGATATGAAGGCAGGCGAAGATTACTTCTTAATGCCAGATCCAAGGGAAGGCACTGTCTTTCCTGTGTTTACAATAGTTGACGCTAATGGTGTCCCGTTTACAGCAGGACAAGAGGTTTTACAGGTTGGTCCAAATAGTGTTCTTGCTTACAGGGCAAGCCAAACAAAGAAGACTAGGGAGCAGTTAATTGCAGAGGCAATGGAGCAGCGAGAGCGCACTTTGCGTAATCGCAAGGCGTTCCCACAACAAGATGCATTCTTAGCTGGCATTGGAACAATGGGTATTATGTAATGGCAGCTATTGATGTAGGGCGTAGAGACTTTTTTATTGCGGCCACCCCCGGCTTTCAAGATCAAGTTGACCCAACTTGGTTTGAAGGTTGGAGAGCAAATGTTGCGTATAACAACATGCCTATTGTTGAGTCTTTTGAAGAGTTCCGTCTTTTCAATGAGGTTCAGCCAGACCCAGATTTTAATCCTGTTGAAAATCTAACAGATGAGTATCTGCCCTTTTATGAAGATTTGATGAGGGCAAAAAATGTTGATCACTTTAACTATCTAAAGATGCGTGTTGATCGCGCTAATGCACGTCGCGCAACTATGGCAAGATCACATTGGTCAGCAACACTTGCTGGCGGGATTACAGATCCGTTGTTCCTTACAACGTTTGTTCCCGGCCTAAATGCAATAGGGCTTGGCAAGACTATAGTTAGTGCTGCGGGTCGAGCAACTGCGCTTGGCTTTGGCTATGGTGTCGCCTCTGAAGCTCGTCGTGCGCCATTTGCTGTGGCTGATGAAGACTATGAGTCGGCAATGAACATTGCTACCAGCACTGCTATTAGTGGTTTCTTTGGCGGTGCATTAAAGGGTGCTGGGTATATGACACCCTTCATCAAATCTACTGCCGCCAAAGTTGGCCGCGTTGCCCGTGGTGAAAAGATAAACCACATCTGGTCAGGTGATGGTGTGAATCTTGATAGCGGATATGTAGGGCAATCTGGTGGAGATTTTGATGCGGTAGTGGGCAATCCTCTTGGCAGCCCATCTCAACGTATGTTGTCTGACCCAGCAATGCCGCAAAGTGTAAAAGAGATGTTTGTTAATTTGACATACAACTCATCTGTTCCCCTGCAAGGCAATCGATCTGGACTTGCTGCACAATCTGTTTCACAACTATCAGCACCATATGAAGGCTTGGTACGTCGCGTTGAAGTTCAGATGCGAGATTTTCACGCGCAACATCTTGGGGTTGGTGATGAGGCTGTATCTATAGCTGGTGTGTATAGCCCGTTTACAAGAGAGTTTGATGATTTTGTTGCGGACACATTCAAGCGGTACATCTTATCCGATGCTCCAGATCCAGCAATGCGTCGTGCTGCTCTTGATGGCATAAGCGATCCGCAACGTGAGGCAATCAAAGTCATTACTAAATTGTTTGGTGATATGGGTGAGGACGCAAAGTTTTATGGTCTATTCCCCGGTCAGGAACAAATTACAAAGAAGATTGCCAACTTAAACCAGCGCATCGATGACAAGGCAAAGGTTATAGCTGACATAGAATCAAAGCGACGTGCTGATGGCACATTGTCGGCTAAGGCCAACAAAACACTTTTGCAGTTAGAGGCTGAACAAGTAGCGACTCGTGGCAGAATTGACATGCTTGAAGATGCTCTTACTCGCCCACCTCGGCGTGATTTTAAGTTTGGCATCTATTACAACAAAGAGTTGTTGCTGTCTGATGATGCTGCGCGAGAAGGTCTGACTCGCAAGTTTGAGGATCACTACTTTAGACAGCGCATGCAGGATGAAAATCTTTCATATGCAGAAGCAAAAGCTGGCTATTCGGAAAGTGTACGCGAGGATGCAGAAAGAACGCTAAAGCGTATACTTGAGGAAGACGCAGATGATTTAGAAGATTTGATGCCAGCTAATGATATCAAAGGTGGCTCAAAACATTTAGCGCATCGTAAGACTAACATTCCAGAACATGAGATCCTTGAGTACATGCATCTTAGCATGGACGCTGTACATGCGTATGTTACTCGAATGGGAAAGCAAATTGCTTTCGCCCAGAAGTTTGGCGGCAGGAACATTGATGAAGTTCTAGCTGATATGACTCAAGATATGGAGAAGGCTGGTCTTTCTACAAAGAAGATTGCAGATGCTAGGACTGCTTTTGTCGGCGATTACAGCCGTGTTATGGGAACCTTTAGGCGTAATCCTGATAGGTTTGACAACCAAATGGCGCAAGCTGCAAAGGGTATAACTGCATGGAGTTATCTGCCGTTGGCTGGTGTTTCAGCAGTTACAGATTTTGCTTCTATTGCTCTGGCTCACGGATTCAAAGATGTGTTCAGAGCGGGTAAGGCTGGGCTTGCTGATTTTGGTTATGCTGGTGGGGTGCTGAAAGAGGCGCAGTTTGCTGGTGAGGTTCTGGATGTTACTAGAGCAGTACACCAAAGAGAGATGGTGTCTGACAGTGTAAAAAGAATAAACCCAACTAAGACAGAAAAGTTTGTGTCGATTGGTAATTCTGCTTTTTACACCTTGAATGGTCTTGCCCCTATTACATTTGCAGGCAAATTTTTAGATCAGTTAGTTGTGAATAATCGCTTCATCACAATGTCTCGCAAAATGGCAGCGGGTAAGCTTGATAAGTATAACTCTGAATACTTGCGTAGATACGGCATTGATGAAGAGTTTGCTGAATACATTTCTAAGATGCCCGTAAGCAAGCACAAGTCTATGCAGATGTTTTATGCAAACACTGATGAGTGGCCTGCAAACACGCCGCAAGAAAGGGCTAAGATTAGACAGTATCAAGCAGCGACAGCCGCTCATGCTAACAACACGATCATCATGGGACAAACTTTTGATAAGCCTCTAATGATTGATGGCATTGTCTACATGCGTGATAACGCATTCTTCAGAATGATGAGGAAAAAATATCCAGAGTTGTACAAGATAGATAGGCAGGCATCTTACAAAGATGTTCAACTTGTCCGACTTGAAAGTGGGGCAATGACCTTGCCGTTTACATTTATGAATTTTGCTTTTGGCGCAAATAACAAAATACTGAATGCTATCCGAGATCCAAATCGTAAACATAGATTGCAAGGCGCAGCAGCTTTGATTGGATTGTCTTACCTTTCTTTGTCTATCAAGAAATCTGACTACTGGTTTGAGAATAGGGATTCTCCAGAAATACTGGCAAGGGTCATCGATCATTCTGGGTTGGTTGGCATCTACAGTGATCTTGGATACATGGGGTTATCAATGGCCGTTAACGGCGGTTTGCTGCCCGAAGAGGGCGTTCTTGGCATTAAGCCTAAGTATGTATCCCCTAACAAAGAAGAGCGCATGATGGACGCTCTGACAGAGCCTTTTGGTGCGCCTGCTGGCCTTGCTCTTTCTTATGGTCGCGCTGCTGGACATTTCTTAAATGGAAGATATGACGAAGGTACGTCAGAGTTCTTCTATAACGCACCGTTTCTGGGGCTTCCATATATACGAGATGACGCAAAAGCATTGCTAGATATAGGGCGTTAAATTGTGCGTAGAGGCAAACGAATTAGCATGGTAGGGGTTAAACATGACTATTAGCTTATCAAACAACGCTGCTAGACAGTCTTATGCTGTTGCTCAAGGAGCCACCCAATCTACTTTCACGGTTGGGTTTGAGTTCTTTGATGACGATGACCTGACTCTATATGTTGATGGCACAGCCAAAACCATAACAACACATTACACAGTGTCAGGTGGTAATGGCTCTACTGGCACAATCACGATGACAAGTGGAAATCAAGTTACTGGCATCAGTGGCGGCAGTACAGTTGTAATCACTAGGGACATAGATCTAGATCGTGTAACAGACTTCCCATCATCTGGACCGTTTGCTGTTGCAACACTAAACACAGAGCTTGATAGGTTCACCGCAATTGCGGCTGATCAAAAAGATGAGGCTGATAGAGCATTAAGGCTGCAAGACTTTGATGCGGCAGTCACTATGACCCTGCCACTTAAAGCCGCGAGGCTTGGCACAACACTTGGCTTTAATGCGACTACTGGTGCGCCGGAAGCTGGGCCAAAGATTGCTGATGTCCAAACATTATCTGCTATCACTGCTGATATAGGCGCTCTTGCGGACATTGAAGATGGCACGACAGCTACAGATGCCATCTCTGGCCTTGCTGCTATTAAAGCCAACGTGACTACGGTTGCAGGAATAAGCAGCAACGTGACTACGGTAGCAGGAATTAGCAGCAATGTTACCGCTGTTGCTGGTGATGCTTCTGACATTGGCACAGTTGCATCCAACATCTCTTCTGTAAACACCAACGCGACAAACATTAGTGCTATCCAAGGCGCGGCTGCAAATGCCTCAACTGCCACGACTAAGGCATCAGAGGCGGCATCATCGGCTACGGCTGCTGCGGCGTCTGCCACAACGGCCACTACTCAGGCCACTACAGCCACCACACAAGCCACAACATCGACCACAAAAGCTGCGGAATCGGCGACATCTGCCACGGCTAGCGCAACTTCTGCAACCGCTTCTGCAACAAGTGCAACCGCATCGGCATCGTCTGCCACTGCTGCGGCGGCAAGTCAGACTGCTGCTGCTTCTAGTGCGGCTGCTGCGGCATCTAGTTTTGATAGTTTTGATGACAGGTATCTTGGACCTAAATCATCCAATCCATCTCAGGACAATGACGGAAATGCCCTAGTTTCT
>VMHT01081949.1_pt1 | contig 29480 bp, 38 predicted proteins | sample 4693611 | NCBI WGS metagenome assembly VMHT01 (sample SAMN12280063, study PRJNA550983) | marine metagenome | isolation source: seawater sampled from same location over 5 years 0.02-0.2 micron viral filtrate | place: USA: collected off the coast of southern California halfway between the port... ... | reverse complement strand
AAGACAGAGAGTTACTACTCAACATTATTCCATGAGATTACTCATTGGAGTGGGCATAAGACTAGATGTAATCGTACACTATCAGGTTCGTTTGCATCAAATGATTATGCTTTCGAAGAACTTATAGCAGAACTTGGTGCTAGTTTTCACATGGCTAAGTATGGTATGTTACACACAACCAGGCAAGACCATGTGCATTACTTAAAGTCATGGGCTAAGGCTCTTAGAGATAAGCCAGATGCACTACGTTCTGCTTGTAAGTATGCTAGTCAATCTTTCTTTTACATTAGGGATGTAACTAATAAGATAGATAGCATAGAACAAGTAGCAGTATAGGAGGTGAACATGTACGCAGTAAAAATTATATGGAGTATAAATATAATAGTGTGGATGTACATTATTTTAATAACAATATATTAAGGAGAATAATTATGCAGAAAGATGAATGGTATAATATAGTAAGGACTACCGATCCTGAAACAAGTAGAGTTGCCGCCAAACAAGAAATTGGTAGAGTGCGTAAAGCTAAAGACAGAGTACTAGAGTTAATCATGGAGATAGGTGGACTATCTGGTATGACTGATGAAGAACTAGCATATCAAGATGGTATTATTACATCTAAGTATAGAACAGCTAGAGTGTGGTTAGAACGTGAAGGGTATATCGAAGCTAATGGTACACGTAAATCTACACATGGTAAACAACAACGCATATGGTTTGCAACAAGACAAGGCAAAGATATGTATATAAATATAAAGGAGAATTAAATGATAAACCAACAGCAAAGAGAAAAAATATTTCCAACATTATGTAAACGTACACAAGACAGAATCAAAAGTGGTGAAGATATATTCTGGATGGTAGATTTTGCAGATGAACCACAGATCTTTTCATATACTTATTATGAAATGATTGAACAATTAAATAGTTGGAGTGGGTTTGTTCAAGATGATTGGTCAATAGCATATGATCTAAAAGTGTTTGATGATTACTGGGATTGTCTTGATTACTTTAATACTAAACGTCAAGAGATACGTGATGCGTATGAAGCAGAAGCACAACTAGCTTCGGAGGATAACCATGTATAGAAGTGAACACATGAGTATGCTACATGAGATAGCACGTGCAGTTAATCGTGTCAAAGATATGGTTGATGTGTATATAGATTTCATAGATGAGAATGATATAGAAGATAAGGTACGAGAGATAGAGTACATGCATTACAATAGATCAGGTGGCTTCTATAATATACATGATTGTAATTGGACTCTTGATAAAGTTATAGGTGTAGTAGAAATGATAGAGAAAACTTATGATCCTAAAAGACATATAGCATATAGAAAAAAGAAGGAGAATAAGAATGGGTAGATCAGCAATAAACTTAGAAGATTTTAAAGATGTACCTCATCATCATAGTAAGATGTTGTATAAGATAGCCAAAGACAAAGGACTAACTGTTACACAACTTACTTATGAAGTAGATCTTTCTTATACATTTGTATTGCAGATACTAAAAGGTATACAAAACATGAGTCCTAAAACTGCAAGTAGAATAAGAAAGAAGTATGACTTCCCTATCTATGGATAGTAAGTGTAAGGTTCAGGCATAAAAAACGTACAGAGAAAAATGATTAAATTATTCCTGTCCCTAATATCTGGGCATAAACAAAGCCTTGCACTTATGCAATAGATGAGTATGATAATGATATGAAAAAATTAAATACATACATGGAACAACTTACTTTGGTTGCAGATAAAAAAGGTATCAACTTGCGAGAGGCTTTCCGTAAGTCTGGTATACAAGATAGTACTTACCACAGAATAAATACTGGTGAGTTTTGTTTAAGAGAATCAACAGCACAAACAGTATGGGAGTACATACATGAAGAACACTACAACAAAGTCCGTAAAGAAATCTAGGACAGGTAGATACGAAGCATATAATGGAGAGATGATTTACTTTCAATCCAATGCTAAAGCAGATAGATACTTACAGCTTGTAAAATTTTTAGAGAATAAATCTATTACTGATTTAGAAATCAAACCTACTTATGATGCAGTTGTACAGAATAAAAAGATGTGTACATTTACACCAGACTTTAGATACATGACACTTGAACCTAACGATCACCGAGGATATCAAGTTATTGAAGACGTGGTGGGTGTAACTACAGATGTATACAAATTAAAAGTAAGTCTTATTGAAGCAACGAACTTCATTAAGGTACATAGTATACCAGCAAAGGAGATAGAAACATGGGCAGAGATTATACCATTAAACCAATAGATGACGAGTGGATGCCAGATGATAAGTTGCAACTCTGGTTTTTCAATACATATCAACATGCAACAGACGGAGATTTAAATTATGAAACAGATCAATTTCGAGACTACTACCTTTCAAGAGGGGAAAGAAAGTACGACTGGTCAGCTTGCTTCAGGTTCTGGTGTCGTAAATCTTTCAGATTGGATAAAGCTACATCAACGACCAAGGCCTATACTAAACAAGATAGAGTTAGTAACAACAACAATGACTCAATCAGATCTTATCTTGATAGATACAATAGCAACAGTAACGTACGACAAATTAGAACAGATAAAAAATAACAGTGAGTTGGCTGAAGTCAAGGAGCGTATCAGTCGTGTGTTGTATAGTGTAGAAAAAGATTTACATTGGAACTGTAGTGTAGAACAACAAGACAAAAAGATAATACCATTCTTAAAAGTATTAGCTGATACCTTCCAAGTAGAAATGCCCAGGGCAGAAGGTCTAAAGTTTTATATAGAATCTATAAGAGATATACCACCATTGTTATTACAAGAAGCAACAGTCAAAGTATTAAAGACACATAAGTATAATACTTTCCCTTTGCCTGCTACCTTACGAGAAGCTATTGACACAAAGCTAGATCAAATGTTATCCTTTTATAATTGGTGCAAGGTGTCTTACTCACGTATTGCAACAATACAGTAAACATTCTCCGACTCTGAGCCAGTAACATCCCTTAGTTACTGGCTTTTTTTATGTTGATTACAATGCAGAAATGCATTACAATAATTTAATAAAGGAGAATGTAATGAAGAACTTTGATAGAACCATTGGTCTTGGTGGTAGTGATGCTAATAGTATATGGCATAACTATGACCCAGTAAAACTCTGGGAACTAAAGACTAATAAAAGATTAGAAGATGATTTAAGTGATAACTTTCAGGTGCAACTTGGTACATATACTGAGTCGTTCCATGTAGATTGGTTACGTAAATATCACAAACCATTTCATGGTATATCTGAATCCACTCATACTTACACTAGAGAATTGTATGGCATAACATTGTATGCACATCTTGATGCTATTGTAAGAATAAATGGATTGGAATATATACTAGAGTGTAAACACAGTAACAGTAGAGTAAGTCCAGAAGTAAAAGCTAGATACTATGCACCACAATTACATCACTATATGCATATACTTGGTGATAGTTATTGTTACATATCTATTATATGCGGCAATGATACACCAGAGGTATTACGTGTAGATTTCAATGAGGAGTTTTGGAATAGACTAAAGTCTAAGATGATAAGGTTCTGGTCGTTTGTTAAAAACGATAAGCAACCACCAGTGATAGGGAAGCCTAGTGATTCAGACAAAGAGATAGTGTCTGACATATTAGTCAATGAATACAAGGACTATAACATGATAGATAATACAGAGTATGTAAGATTAGATTCTACATTAGACCAATACTCTGGTGCTATCGAAGGCTTCGAAGAAACGAAGATGAAGATTAAGTTACTAGTACCAAAGGATGCAAAGAAAGTATCGTATCCTAATAGTAATTATGTAATAACACGCAACAAGAAAGGTACACTTGTTGTAACTAAATCAAAGGAGAATGATAATGGCAGATAAAAAAACTAAACCTGATTTCAATACAGATTTCTTTAACTTGCTACATGCAGTTACTAATCCGTATAAGTCAGGTACTAACCCACACTTCAAGAGTAAGTTTGCAGACTTGCCTACTTGCTTAAAGACAGTTAAGCCTGTATTAAAAGAACACAACTTTGCATTACATCAAATAGTAAAGCAATCAGATAAAGGTGAAGGTACTGTATTGCAAACTAACTTGATGCATATATCAGGCAATGTAATGAGAGATGGTGGTATACCTTTAGTGTCTAAAGATTCTAATGATCCACAAAAACTTGGTGGTTCTATTACCTATGCTAGACGTTATGGCATGTGTGCAATACTTGGTATTGTAGGTGATGATGATGATGATGCTAATAAAGCTAGTGAACCAGACTTAAAAGGTATCGATAGATTGTTTAGAGAATACGAAGCCAACATAGAAGAATGTGCTGACGTACAAATGGTTAAAGATATTAACAATAGTTTCTCAGATGAGATCAAACCATTAGACGACAAACAGATTGCTAGGTTTAGAGCAGTGTATACTAAGAAAATTAATTCATTTAAAAAGGAGAATAAAAATGCAGACAGTTAATCAAGTTACAATACTAGGACATTGTGCAGTAGATCCAGAGTCAATGAAGAACGAAGACTTTTGTAAGTTAGTAGTTACTACCAACTCAGGTAGTAAGGACAATCGTAAAGCACATCATCATAAGATCAGTGTCTTTGATCCTTACAAGACTGGATTTATTATGCAGTATATTAAGAAAGGTATGATTGTATTTGTTCAAGGTGAACTACAGTATAGCAAACTAGATGATGGTACATACTATACCAGTATCGTGTGTGGTAAGTTTGATAGTAAGGTAGAACTTTGTGAGAAAAAAGCAGTAGCAGATGATGACGCACCACCATTCTAATATATGTTTAACATTACGTAGAGCCAGAGCAGATTGTAATTACACCTACTTAGATGTATCCAATCTGACTGGCTTGAGTATATCTACTATAGTCAATGCAGAAAGAAAGATACCTAGTCCTAGAACTATCAAAGCATTATCACACTGCTATGGTATCAAAGTAAATCTTGCACAAAATATTAAAGGTAATGTAGTATACTTATAATTATGGGTATGTTTGATGATGCTTGGCGAAAAGCTACACTAAAGAAACAATGTAAGTATTGTGGAGATGAAGCTATAAAGTGGAAAGGTGGTACTTATTATTGTAGGAAATGTTACGAACAAGTAGTGGTAAAAAGAATAGACAAGGAAATTTCTGCACCCCCTTATAGGAGAGGAGGGGGGTCGGAAATTTCCGAACACCAGGGAAAAAGAAAGAAGCCAAGAGAAATTAACATATCAAAATATAAATTTATAAAATAGGAGTATATATGATAAATGAATTAGTAAATCAATTAATGATAGATGAAGGTAGTGTGACGAATGATAATGGTAGACACATAGCATACCTATGCCCAGCAGATAAATGGACAATAGGTTATGGTATTGAAGTTCAGGATCATGGACTATCAGAAAAAGAAGCAGAAGATTTATTAAGGCAAAGAGTTATGGCAGTAGTGGATGAAGTGCATATGAACTATCCGTTTATAAAGTCCGCACCTTTACCTATCAAGTTATCTTTTTATAACATGGCATACAATTTAGGTATAACTAGACTTAGTAAATTTAAAAAAATGATTGCTGCTCTCGAAGCTACAGACTATTTAACTGCAAGTGAAGAAGCAAAAGATAGCCAATGGTATAGTCAAGTAGGTGAAAGAGCAGAACGTATTGTAAATATATTTAAAGATAGTGCAGATAAACATTTCTCTTGAAGTAAACGACAATAAATATATATTATTTGTACTAGGGATTTTATTAATAAACACAATTGTTATAATTATTGTGGGATAAATTACTATATGTTGTGATTTTAATTATATCCCTAGTACAATCACAAACCCCAGAAAACTGGGATTTCTTGGATCGATATAAGGCTCACTGAGTGCCAGTGAAAAATGTTTGCTTATGATTGTACCTAGTTTTTAGGAATCTTAGTATCAGTTTTCTTCAACTTGTCAAAACTCCTGAGTCCACCAAGTCCTAGCAGTCCGAGCAACAACGGCATCATGACTGACATGTCAGCTTGTGGTATTGTTATACCAAACCCAGCACAAATTGGTGAGATCATATAGTTAACCATTAAAGATATACTACAGACCCAGCCTACGAGAGGTCGCCACGACGATTGAAACCAGTTACCTTTAGCTTCTGCTTTATTAATTTCTATTTGTTGAAGCATTAATTGCTGACTATGTTTCTCTGCCATAGTACTTATCTCATGAGCAAGCTGTGCTTGTTTATCTTTATCTCTTACAAATTTACCAATGAGTTTTGTTGCTGGTCCAATTAATGCAGTAAGTGCCATGTTATTTCTCCTTGTTAGGTACAGTTATATATAAAGATTTGTATTCAAGTATGTCTAAATGTTGCTCAACTAAAGCCATGTCATGTCCTTCGTTCATACATATCATATAATATTTTGGTTTAAAAACCATACACTCTGCTGTATCTATTTCTTCTGCAAATGCAACGTAAGCAATTACACACATGGCAACTATAGTAAATATAACACCAATACCAATGCTAGCTTGCTTTGCTACATCCATCATCTCTTTTTGTTTTTGCATCTTTCTTTTCCTTGCTATTTTTTTTTGTTCTTTAATTTCATCTATCCTACGTTTACGTTCATTTAATATTTCATCCCAAGTACTTGGTCCGAAACGAAGGTTAATCATATTTTTAACTTCTCTCATTTGCTCTTGTGCTAACTTTGCATCTATTATGGATTCAGTAACATTAGATAAACCTAATTCGTTTGCAGTACTATTAGCATCTTTACTTCTTTGTTTATTAATTTGTTGTTGACCAGTAAACATTTGATCTATCTGTTTAGCTATACCAGATATATCGTTTACTGTATTGATATTATCTTTTATAAATGAAGTTGCCTGTTTAAATAATGCTATTCCTGACAACACTGCTGTTACTGGTTCTACCATTAGAAAGGTCTTTTCTTAGGGGGTCTACCTCGTTTCTTAGGTTTGCATTTGCATAACTTACCAAACAATCTTTCTTTAATCTTTTGATAAATTTTTTTAATAGCTATCATTAAACCTCTTATGGTTTAGTTGGCATTGTAACTTTATTTACTTTAGCAACAGTATCTAAACCAGCAGTAATATCTCTAAGCTTTTGTCTATAAGTTTTCATATCATCAGACATAGTAACATCTGATAAAGCATACCAATCAGTCATAGATAATAATTCATTCCTTATTCTTCTTAAACCATCAAGTGCTATATCTAATTCTACTTCTGAATATTTTGCTTCTATATCAGATTTTGATATGGGTGTAGTACCATTTACCCATTCTATATTATCAATATTATCAGCATTTATAACAAATTCTGCTTTTGGATTAATTTTATGTATTGCTCTTTCTATCATTATGCTCCTATCTCCATACAAGTTAAAGTTGATATACCTCTAGGTGTGTGTGATGCGTTATTGCTTGAATCATCTGAATGTTTATTTACAAAAATAGTACTGCTTCTAGCTTTTACTTTTACAGTATAAGTTTGTTGAGATGTTGAACTAGGTGAATCTATTAAACTATAAGCTAATCCTTCAACACTACCACCAGCACCTCTGTATCCATGTTGAGATAAAGTTCCTGTTCTACTTCCTTGACCAGTAATTTGATCTTCAACAATATTTGTTGATCCCCTAAAAATATCTACTCTGTTATTACTATTTTGACCATTTGAATCAGTATAATGACCCATACAAGCTGTTAAATTTAAAAATATAGCAATTTTACTTGTAGTTGCTGACGGAGTAATATCTAACGTTAATCCTGTAACTGTTGTATCTGAAGTACTTGATGTAGAAAAAGTATCATTTTTTTGAACAGTCACTACTTGTAATATTTTACCACCTCCAGGAGTAGCAAAACTTAAATTACCAGAACCATCTGTTTGTAAAACTTGATTAGCTGAACCATCTGATGTTGGATGAGATAATCCATCAAGAATAACTTTACCAGTACCATTTGGTGTAACTGATATGTCACCATTTACTCCATCAGCTATTGCTATTGTTCCTGAATTTGTACCTGAGTTTGTGCTAAGTGTAAGATCACCTGTACCTTGAGTAGTAACTATTGCGTTAACATTATTGTCACCAACCATTACTGTATCAGCACCTAAATTTACATCTCCTGTACCATTGGGTGTAATGTTTATACTTGCATTTGATGTTGATACAATCGAGTTGCCATTAACATCTAAATCACCACCTAGTTGAGGACTTGAATCTCCACTAACATCAGATGATACACTTCCAAAGGATATGTTTCCTGATCCATCTGTCTTTAAAAATTGTCCATTAGTACCATCAGCAGTAGGTAATGATAATCCATCTACTATTACTTTACCTGAACCATTTGGAGTTATAGCTATATTGCCATCAGATGCAGATACAATACTGTTTCCATTTACATCTAAGTTTCCATCTAGCTTAACTTCCGTACTAGCCGCTCCTCGTACTTTATCTACTTTAATTGTGCTTGCCATATTTACTCCTTAAAATATTTCTAATGTGCCATTACCACTTACAGTCCAAGTAGAACTACCACTTACAGTTATCGGTCCAAAGAGAAATGCGTTCTTTGTGCTGGCTGTTGTTGATGTAACATCACTACTTACACTATTATAATTACTAAAGTAATTTCCTTGTGTTGTCAACTCACTTGCTTGTACTGTACCAAAACTAATTGTTCCAGAACCATCAGTTTTAAGAACTTGGTCTGCTGATCCATCACTAGAAGGATAACTTATTCCGTCTAAAACTACATTACCAGATCCATTTGGTGTAATATTAATATCTCTATTAGATGTAGATATTATTGAATTTGTCTGAACATCAAGATTTCCACCTAATTGAGGAGTTCCATCTTGTACTACATCTGTTAAAGAACCAGCAACTATAGTTACCCAAGCTGATCCATTATAATATTTAAGAACATTAGCTGTGCTATTATAAGCTAGATCACCTTCATCTAATGATGCCGTAGGATCACTACTAGCTACCCTATATCTTTGTGCAAAACTATTTACTTCTCCTATATTACTAGCAACAACATTTATATTTGATGTATTTGTAGTAATAACATTACCCATACCATTTCCATGTGAGGTACAATAATACTTTAACGAAGCTGGTGCATCTGAAGGTACAACAAACGTAGTTTTTGCTCCAGCATTTCCAGGAGTACCAGTAGAAGTTACACCTGTAGTATAACTTGCATCTGTACTTGTTCTAAATGCTATAGGATGTCCACTATTACTAGAATTACTTTGATCAAATACATATGTATTACCTCTTGTTAAAGTAATAGCTGGATTACCTGTACCATCTAAATAAAATACATTACCAGAACCACCACCATACAATGTACCACTAGCAACTGTTACAGCATAATTTGTAGTAGATGCAAGAGCACTTGCAAGAGATGTTACATCTGTACTTATGCCAGCTAATGTAGTTATGTTTGCATTGTTACCAGCAACTGTAGTTATATTTGCTGATATACCAGCTACTGTAGCAATATTACTTGTAATACCAGCAACAGTAGAAACATTACTTGATATTCCAGCTACAGTAGAAATATTAGAATTGTTACCAGCTACTGTGTTTATGTTTGAGTTATTGCCAGCAACTGTTGCAATATTATTTACGTTTGTTGAAGTAGCTATTGTATTTAAATCTGATACAAAATCACTTGTAGCAAGTGTATTTAAATCACTTACTATATCACTTGTAGCAAGAGTGTTTATATCAGAAACAATATCACTTGTTGCCAAAGTATTTAAATCACTAACAATATCTGATGTTGCTAATGTATTTAAGTCACTTACTATATCACTAGTTGCTAATGTATTGATGTCATTTATTACATCTGTAACTGCTAATGTATTTAAATCACTTACAAAGTCAGAAGTTATTAAACTAGCAACTGCCGCCACTGAAGTAACCTCTGATGATTTACCAGCTACTGTAGTTACGTTACTAGAAATACCAGCAACAGTAGTTACATTACTAGCTATACCACTTACAGTAGTTATGTTACTTGATATACCAGCAACTGTGCTTACATCTGTTGCAGTAATAGAAGTTTCTACATTACCTGTACTACTAAATGTAAGTACTTTACTTGCTCTATCTGCTTTTAATGGTAATGTTAATGTTGCTGAAGGGTCTTCATCTTTTAGTCTTATTGACCTTGATATCTCATCTTCTCTTTCACCCATCATTCCAATCATTTTATCAAGATCAGTATTTAAACTGTCAATAACAAATGGTCCAGATAACGGAAAGTCTGTTGTTCTTTTAACTGGTATGTCACGTACTATAGTATAAATATCATTTACAGTAGCACCACCTCCGAGAGTAATATTACCACCACCAGTTGTACCAGCACCAGATACAGAATATTGTGTAACACCTGATGGACTACTTGCAAAAGTTAAAAGAGTTGATCCTTTAAACACCTTAATATCTGTTACTTCAAATATTTCAAATGAGTAAGCAAATACTGTTTGCCCAGCAGATGCAGTGTACTGGTTTCTGGGAGTCGTATCGTTAACTAATATAGCCATAATTAATCCTTAACATATTTTTTTAATATTGAATAGTATTATTATCATCTACTATTGCATCCTTTAATCCATTAAACATCCACTTTAAATAAAAAATATTATTATATGGTATCATTCTTTTTACCATGTTTGCCTGATCTTTTAATTCTAATGAATCATCAGCAAATAATTTATATATATCAGCTATTATACTTCCAGCTGGACCACCTACTTCAGATATTTGATCTGGTAAAGTTCCTGTAAAAGGATTTTTTTGTCCTAACATTGGTCTTATACCTACATAATTATTAGAAGCTATTTCAGCAAAACTATTTATATCTAATAAATAAGCAGTAATTCCAGAATACTCAGTTGCTTTCATAATTTTTTCAGTGGTTGATTTATATTTCCACCATTCAGGATTTCTTGCAAAGTCTGATAGCATACCTAATGCAAACATAGACATTATTCCAGATGCTACTCCTTGATGTCTACCTTGTAAAGTAGATAAAACTATTTTATTACTTGCCGCCAATCCCCAAGACATAAATTGTATAGGTAACTTAAAAATATTATGTTGTCTATTTTTCATAGATTTACTAAATCTTTCTCCTTTAAATAAACCATATGATAATAATGGTTTATCTGCTTCAGTGGGTGTGATAACTGTACTTAAAACATCTGCTCTCACTGATGCAATATATTTTCTAAATAACTCAGGGTCTTCATCCATCCATTTATCAGCATTAGAATAATATATATCTCTACTTTTAGGAGCTCCATTTTTTTTCCATAAGTTATATATTTTAGATAAATCTTTTTTTTCTAAACCAAACGACCTTAATATATCTAAATCATCTTGTAGATATTGTTTAAGTGCTTTATCTCCTTTATAATCATTTGCCACCATAGCACCAGTTCTAATAATTCTATCTACACTCATAGGTATTACCATTCTTTTCATAGTAGCTGTCCAATGATTTAATAAATTAACATTATAAAAACTACCAGATACCTTATCAAAAAATTCAAATAGTTTATCTCCAGTTCTTCCTAATACTCTATTATTTATTTCTCCAATTCCAGATCCTTGTTCTACTACTCTTGATGCACCAGCACCAGATACTGTTTCCATACCATCACCTAAAAACCTTACCATATGTTTATTTGATGCATCTTTTAAATTTACAGATTCTACATCTCTAAACCAGCTTATAAGGTATCTACCAAATACTTCTTTTATTCCTCTTGATAAAATTATTTTTCCAAAATCAGCAAATCCAGCTATTGTTGCTGTTCCCATCATTGTAAATTGTGCAAATTGTTGTGCTGCTTTTACTATTCTATTTGATGCACTTCCAATTTCCATACCTCTTGGTGATCTATTTAATATTGCATCAGTCATTTCTTCTATATCATCTTTTTGATAAAATAGTCTATCTTCAAAATCTTTAGCATTTATTTCTATTTCGTCACTATGTCTTAAAATAACATCATCAAATGCTTCGTATAATTTCATTTTACCAAATCTATCACCATTAAACATTCTTGCCATTTCTAATGCTGGACCAAATTTATTTAAATATGTTCTCATTAAATCTGCACCATTAGTATCTATAAAATCTGCTATACCATTATGTTCTTTTAATAAAAAATAATTAGGTATATTAAAATTCCTGTGCATAACAAATTTTTGTAACCCTCTACCAGCAATACCATCATAGTCTTGAGCATCACCTTCTCCAATAATTTTATTTATTATTTTGGTGGCTTGTATATCTGCTTGTTTTTTTATCATTTCATCTGTTACTGTTGTTTTAGCTAACGATCCATCTTCAAAACCTAATAATGTTTTTGTTTTTTTTCCTATAGAAAAAGGTAAAGGTAAACCTGTTCCATCATCTAATTTAGTTTGAAAATTTTTCTTTTTAGTAGTTCTATCAAAGAATTGCATTACATTAGATGCTTTTCTTTTATTACTAAATACGATTAATTCTTCATAAATTTCATTAGGTATTTTTCCTTTGTATTTTTTATCTATATATCTTGCTTGCCTAGCTAACATATTTAACTGCTGTCTACTTATATTATCTCCTAGTTCATTAGAATTATATTTAAAAGCATCATAAGTAGTTCCCTTTATTCTTTTTTTATATAAACCACTTTTTGCTACAAGTGGTGCAGTATCTATATCTAAATTTTCTTTGCCAAATCTATCTGCAAAACTTCCAAAATCTTTTTCTCTATAAAAATAATATCTACCATCTTCTAATATATAGATATTTTTATTATTAAATTTAATAATATCATCTACTTGTCTATCTAATGTTTTTTTACTTTTAATTAATTTAAAATATTCTTTTGGTAAATCTAATCTTGTAAGTAAAGAATTTTCGGCTAATTCTTCAGTTGCTGGTTCTATAAGTTCTTGTCCATTTTGTTGTAAATCTATTAATTTTGCTAATTTACCTGATGGATTTTCCATTATATATGGTATTATTACTTCATTATGAAATGCATCTCTTTTATCTATAATAGTATCTGTCATATACTTACGCATAGTATAATGATTTTCTCCAGCAGGTCTTGTAAAATCTTTATTAATAGATTTAATAGAATCTTTAAGAGAATTAATAGAAGCTCTTACATTAAATTCTAATGGTTCTTTTAATTGTGTTTCCATTTTTTTATAAAAATCTTTTTGTTTTTTTGAAAACCCAGCTTGTTTATCTTTTTTTAATATAGCATATTCATCTAATATTTTTTGTTGCTTAGGTGTATATTTATGATTATTTATACGATCATCTAATATTTCCATATATTTCATAGCATCATCAGATAAACCACTTTCTTCAAATTGTTTTCTTAATTCTACAAATATTTTTAAATCTCTTTCTTGTCTTTGTATTTGTGATAGCTGTATTTTTTCTGATAATTGTTTATAAAATTTTTCTCTATCTCCAGCTTTCTTAGACATTTTATTCATAATATCTGTATAAGTTTCAGTTAATCTATCATCTGTATCTATTTTTTCTAATACTTCATCTAAAGCACCATACAGTTTTTTTTCTGTTCTTATTAATGAAAAACTAAATCTTTCTAAGATATGCATTTCTCTTAAAGAATTTTCTAATGCTTCTTCTTCATTACGAATAAGCAATTTTAATGTTTGTGGTTTAGTTGTTTTAGGTATTTGTGATTTTAATTGCTCTAATTTAGAAACTCTATCTCCAGAAAATTTTGCTAAAGCATCCATTTTTGTATTTAAATTTTTACTAGTATTCATTAAACCAGCATCTTGCCCTTCTTGTAATGTTCTCTCATTTAATGATCTAGTAAGCCTTACACCATCTAATACATATTTAGGTTCATTTGCTATTACATCATCATTACCAAAATAAGATGCTTTTATATTTGCTTTAGTTACTCTCTCTGTATATTCTTCAAATGATTCTGCTTTGTTTATTTTTGTTCTTATATTTTCAGCAGTAAAAGATAAATTTTGAGTGCCAACTATTCTTGGACTTTGTATACCTTTACTTTTTAACCATATATCTCTCATGTCTTCTATATAACCATAAGATGCTCCATACCATGGTCCACGATTTAAATTTACCGTACCTCTTGTAAAAGGAACTCCACCTCTAGCAACCTTTTTTGTATTAGCACCAGCATCTCCTACTACTGAGATAACCCAATCTTCCATTAATTGACTATTTGTTCTGTGTAATAAATTTCCTAAAGTAGAACCTCTTGTAAAAAATTCATATCCAACTCCTGTTTTTTGATAACCTGTATCTAATTGAGCATTTAATCTAGGGTCTTCTTCTACTGGAATTACTCCTTCTTCTTTTAAGATAGTGTTAGGTTCTATATTCATTACTGGTGTAGTAACTTCTTTTGCCATTTTATCATTAGGTGCTTTACCTTTAACCTTTACTTTTTTTGTTACAGCATCTTGTCCATTATCGTAAGCTGTAGCATTAGATATATTTTTACCTATTCTATTAGCTGTTACTTTACCTATAGCACCACCTAATAACCCACCAAAAAAAGCAGAACCACCTATAGCAAATACACTTTCTGTTGGTTGATATGTAGGATCTGATGGAGCTCTTATTATTTCTGTTCCAGCAGTAATACCAGCAGATCCAGCACCTACTCTTAATGCTCCTTTTGCAAAACCTACACCTAATGCTCCAGGTAATGGTATTAAATTTTCAGGTCTTAATATACCAGAAAATAAAGCTGAACCAAATCCACCATGAACTCCCATTGTATTTTTTAAATTACTCATACGTTTGTATAAGTTTTTATGATAATCATACTCTTGTTGACTTTTAGAATTAATCAATTCATCAATTAATTCTGATGGTTCATCAACTAACATATCATTAGTAACTGTAAAATTTGGATCTGGTTTTCCTATAGCTAATTGTTTTATTGCATGAACAGATGGTAAATAACTATACCTATATTCATTGGCTACATTTTCCCAAAAACTGGGAGGGTTTTCTGGTATTGCATTAAATGTTAAATTTTTTCTAGGACTTAATTTCATTGTATAAGTTTTTTATCTTCCATTTTAACTCTATTAATTCTTTTCAAACCTTCATTAGCTTGTTCTTTAGAATCATATACTGGCATTTTATTTATATTAAAATATTTTTTTAAAGATTCTTTTTCACTTATAGGAAATATTTTATATATATTTGTATCTTCTACTTTTTGTATTTCTCTACTAGGTAGTATGTAAAACTTATTATTTTTTTCTATTATATAATCAGAATAAGATTCATTAAAACTTTCATTTGCTTCTATAGATAATGTATAAAATGACCTATTATGATTTATAATATTTCTTTCTTTTACTAAAATATCTCCATATTTATTATTTGATAATGGTAATAATTTTTTTACTGGATTTAATTTTTTATTAACTATTTTTGCGTTATCAATATTTAATGCTATATTATTTGCACCAGAATTAGTATTTAGCATATCTATGTTTTCTTGTATAAACTTAGCTTTTTCAGGGTTTACATTTAGTATTCTTTCTTTTTCAAATGAATATTGATTTGAAGTATACCTTAATATATCAGATTTATTTTCAGGTATTGTAATAACTATTGGTTCATTGTTGTTATTCATTATAGGTAAAACTTCATCTTGTCCATCTGTTCTAAAAGTTACTTTTACATATCTTTCATTACTTGCTAAGTTTGGATTAGATACATATTTTAAATTTTCTGGTAATACTGGCATACCATCTATAGTAAAAGCATCAACCATGTTATTATTTTCTGTTTGATTTCCTATTACATCTCCTAATATCCCTTCAAAAGCAGTTTCTTCTTTTACTTTATTTATACCTATACCTCTACTTATTTCTGAAAGTTTACCTTTCCAAGTGTTTTGTTTTCTACCAGCTTCACTTAAATTTATAGTTCCATTTTGTTCTTTTATTTGTTGATATACATTTAATGTTGTAAGTATAGCACCAAAATGAAATCTATCTGAACCAAAATACTCACCGAATCTTTCAGCAGATTTTATTATTGGTGCATATGGATTGTTAATATCAGCTTCTATTTGTTCTCCTTGATTATTTGTAATTACATTATGTGTATAAGTAAAATCTTCATTTACATTAGTAACTGCATCATCATTTAATTTATAAGATGGCATATCACCATCTGTAGTTATTTCTAATATATCCTTTATTTCATTTTTAAAATCATTTTTTTTTATTTCAATAGTTTCATTTCTTAAAACATTATTAAATAAAGTAAAATGTAATTGTTTTTCTATAGCATCTTTTAATTTATGTCTTTTTTCTTCATCTATTTTATTAAATAAATCATTGTATACTTCTGCTACTACATCTTGAAAAACTTTATTCTCACTTTTTTTTACTACATTTGCTAAATCTGAAGGTGTATCATTAAATTCATTAAATATAGTAGCTAATTGCAATTTAATTCTATCACTAGTTTTATCCGATTTAAAATTAACATATGCTGTCATTACATCTTGTCTTTGATTTGGACTAACAGTCATAAATGATTTTACAAAACCATAATTTACATTACTTAAATTTATTTTTTCTAATGGCTGTTTTGCTTTATCTATTGCATCTATTAAAGGAACTACTATTTTATTTAAATTATCTACATTGCCTGTAGCTAGTGTATCTTTTATTATTACACCTAATTGAGTAGCTTTATAACCATTTTCTATTAACTTTGTAAATACTTCTATATCTGTATTTGATACTTCATTGTCGCTTATTAAATCATTTATTAAATTATTTACATCACTACTTGAAGTACTTAATGCAGATAACCTATTTGGTTCACTAGCTGTAATATTACTTATTATTTTTTTATTTGATATAGATCTAGCACTTGGTTGTTTATTTGTAGATTTAAATGCTTTTAATTCATTTAAAATAAATGGTTTAAGTGGCTTTAATTTATTATATAAATCTTTTCTTGTATGACCTAGTATTTCTCCTGGTACTAATGTTTTGTTACCTTCTACTATTTCTATTAATTCTTGTATTATATCTACATTTTGCACTGATGCTTCAGTAATAAATTTTTTTGTTGTTTCAAAAGTTTGTTCATTTACTGTTTGTAATTGTTTAGCTTCAGTAGAGTCAGAATCTAATAGTATATAATTCTTTACTGCTTCTTGAAAAGAATTATAATCTGTTCCTAAATTTATTTGTACATCTTTAGCTACATTTTTTAAATTACTTTTATAATTATTTTTATTTATGTCTGAAGTTATACTTGACGTTTTACTTTTAATTATATTTATAGCTTTATTTTTTGCTTGATTAAGTTGTGCCTTTTGTTTAATACTATCGCCACCTTCAATATCATTTATCTTACCTTCAAAAATTTTATTTTGTTCTCTTATTTCATCAATAGATAATTTTTTTTCATCAATTAAAATATTATATTCTGTTACTATATTATCCATTTCAGTTACAGCATTACCATATGATGTATCTCCTCTTAATCTTTGATTATAATAAGTATTAAATTTTTCTCTTACTGAATTTTTTATTTCATTTGATGGATATAATTTATCTACATTCTTTTTGTCAAAAATAGTTCCATCATCAAGTACTACTTTTTTATTAGGATCACCATTTAAAATTTGTCTTATTGTATCTAATTGACCTATTGTTACTTTAGGTTCTCCTAATTCATTTGTTTCGTTAAGTTTATATGCTAGTTTATTATATTCAACAAATCCTAATAAATTTGCATCTATTTGATTTATATTTTCAATAGAATACGTACCATTAGATATCATATTAGTGGTAATAATATTTTGTTTTAATTCTTCTCTTTTCTGATAATATTTATCAGATAATATTAATTTACCATTTTTATCTCTTACAGGTAACATTGCCATTAATTCACTTTCTAATCTTTTATTTTGTTGTGTTAATGCAGATACTTTATTGCTTCTAGCTAAATTTGCATTTTCTTTTGTAACACTAGATAATAAAGGATTTACTTTATCTCCAACTATAATATCAAATTTGTTTAAAAATTGAGGAGAAACATTATCTCTCATTGGTGCTAATTCATTATCTAACATACTAGCTAAATTATTTACATCTTGTCTTTTTATTGGATCTTCATAAAATTCTTTTTTTATTCTATTAATTTTAGAAGTAACAGAATTTTCTAAAGAATTTTCATAAGCTACTCTTGATGCTTGATTGTAAGCATCATTGTATATAGTTCCTCCTTCTGACATTTCTTTATACTGAGGAACTCCATCAATCATTTCTATCGGTGCTTGACTTTGATCTAGTTGTGCTTGCCTTAATGCATTTTCTTTTGCTTTTTGCATATATACATTACTTATAGTTTGGCTAGCTTGTATTAAAGATTTAGCTATAGATTCTTGACCAGTAGTATCTATAGATATATTATAGTTTACCTTTGGTTTATCTGCTGTTCTTATTCTTCTTGTATCTTTATATCTTGTTACCATTATTATCCTTTAAATGTATATCCTTTATTTGCAAAACCTGTTGTTTTCCCTGGTCCACGACTAGCTACATTTGTAACACCACCAGGAGTGTAACTACTTGTAACTGTAGGTTTAGTAGGTGTTGGAGTTTTAACAGATAGATAATTACTATATCCACTAAAAGCTGTAGCTGTTGCATTTATGTAGGATGCAGTTCTTATAGAACTAGCATAACTAGGCATATTTCCTTGAGCAGTTAATACACCTATTTGTCTATCAGCTTGTGTATTAGCTATAGTTAAATTAAATCTATTAGTTGCTACATCTGCTCCAAATAATTCTTGTGCAGTTGATTTAATATTGTCTTTACTTGATGAAGCAAAACCTCGATTATAAGCAGTTAAAGCTGATAAATCTTGTTCTAGCAGTCTTCTTCTTTCTATTTCTTCTTCTCTAGCTTGAATTGCATTTATTCTTTTTTGTTCTTTTACTTCAGTAATTTGTTCAGATGTTTGAAACTTCATCAAAGCATTACTGTTTTCTGCCATTCTTGCTTGAACTTTTCCTTGATATATTTGAGAGCCAGCAGTTATTGCTGTTGCCGCTACTGCCGCTGATACTGGGTCACACATTAAAACATATACTCCATAATTAATCCTGTTATTCTTACTGGTAAAGGATCTGATTGTGTTATACTAACTGTCGCATCTTTATTATAACCTAACAAATAGAAATCTCTTTTACCTGTTATTGGTGTAGGTGCATTTGATAAATCATCTGTTACTTGTCTAAGTGTAAGTTTGTTATTTGATATAGTAGTAGCTAATGCAGAGTTTAAACCTAATACTACTTTACTAATTCTTTTAGGTTTACCTTGTAAAGAACCAGTTGTTACTACTGTTTCTACTGGCATAGTTTCTACTTCTACATCATAATCATATCCTACTGTAATAGTTGTAGTATCAAATCCAGAAGACAGTTCTAATACACCACCACTAGTTACTGCAAATGTACCCATATGATAATCACCACTACGTACATTTACAGTTTTACTAGCATAATTACTTAGTCCTGTAAATGTAGTACCAGCACTTCCTATTGTAAAAGTACTTGAATGATCTAATGTATTTTCTTCTGTTCCCATTTCTTCTATATAATAAGTTGAATTCCTATATACTGTAAAGAATAATCTACTTCCTACTGCTTCTATACTTTTAAATGTAGCACCTGTTGTTGTTTTCCATTCTGTCCAACCAGCTAATTTTTCAGAACGAACTGCATGAAACACACCAGCAGTACCATCTGTGTTTATAAATATTGCATAAGATTCTGGTCGTTCTGCTGTACCTTGTAATATAGTCATATCTATTGGAGTATTTATTAAATGACTAGCTAATACACTAATGTTTGTAGCTGAGTAAGATAATTCTAAATCTGTAAATAATAATTCTCTTACTGCTCTACCATGCTTTTGTACAAATAAAGCACCACCTTCTAATGTTTTTATATTTACATGACTACATCCATGTGTAGTTTGTCTACGTGCTGTAAAATTACTAGGAGTTAAAACAGATTGTGTAGCTTGTGGAGCAAAAAATTCTCCATTAGCTGTAAATATAAGTAAGTGTCTATTAGATTGTAAATGTCTTATGTCAGCTACTTGTGATGCACCAATAGAAGATTGTATGCTATCTGCATCATCTGATTCACCAAGATCAAAATTAAAATACTGATCTACTTTAGATGCCCATAACCAATCTGGTAAACTAGATGAACCACCAAACCACAGCCTACCATCATGAAATGTTGCTGAAGCTGGATAACCTCTTACTGTGCTAAAAACTTGTTCTTGCCATTCTGTATTTGCTTGATTTGGACTTGTAATAAATACAGCAGTTCCACCACCAGCATCAGTATTATCTGCATTAGTAGATCCACCAGCAGTAAAACTATAACTATCTTCATTTAATACTGTTATGGTTCTTGCTCCGTTAATATTACCAGCAGTAATTGTATCTACTGTATTAGCACCAGCTATAGTAACACTTGCATTATTTGTTAATCCATGTAAAGGATCATTTACAGTAATTGTTTTTGTACCTACTGCTGTAGTAAAAGGATCATTGATTAATTTTTTTTTCAGTGTGCCTTCTATTGTAGCTGTAACTGTAGTTGCATTTGTGTGTCCTGTAATTTCTAAAGTAGTATTTTCTATTTTAATATAAGAACCTACATAATCAGCATTAAAATGATCTGCACTAGATGTAATTGTTACTGATCCTGTAGTACCACTTGATGATAATGTTACTGCACTAGATGCAAATTTATAATATGGTTGGTATACATTTTCTGTATCAGTATCAAAAGCAAAGTTAGATCTACTAAATGCTGTAAGACTTGTTCTTGTTATAACTTGTGTTGCCATACTAGGATGTGTAATTATCATAGTATCACCAGCTTGTGTAAATTGCATTTCAAATAAAATAGATGTTCCCCAAGGACATGATGTAATAGTTTGCGTTAAACTATCGTTTCCTAAATAATATATATCTACTCTTGTATTACTAAATGCACATATATACTGTTCATTATCATCAAAATCAAAACCTACTAGTCTAGCATTGCCAGGTAAACTTGCATATCGTTTTGTACCATTACGTCTTTTAAAACCACCTTGTGAAAACAAAGATACATTTTGCATTTTCTTTGCTCCATTTGTATAGGCAGAAGTATCACTACGCAAGTTCATCATAGGATCTAATTCACCAGCCTGAAAAGTTGTTTTTAATTGTCTTAGTATTGCTCTAGTTTTTGCCACACTTACTCCACAGTTCCAGTAATATTACCAAGTCCTGTTGAGTTACGAGTATTAGTGAATCTAGTAGTACGTAACCTACTGGATGTTCTTTGTTGTGCATCTAAGTTTTTAGCTAAAGCTATTTGCCTTTGTGATTTAATTTCTAATGAATCTGATAATGATGTATTCTGTGCTACAGCAAAAGCAAATATAGAAGCTAGTACTAATTCTGCTGAGAATATAAAATATGGTGGAAAAAATACTTCAGGATTTGTTGCTGACTCATCATAAAAAGTATAATCTGCATATACACTATCGCTTGATACTGCATCATTATAGACCATATCTCCATATCTTTCAAATTTAATAGGTGTATCATTTACAAACACACCATGTAATCCTACTAAGTCTGAGGGTAATTGATATGCTGAATCCCATCTATGATCTGGTGTATCAGTTAATTTTGAAAGCTGTGCTTGTTTACTAGCAAACCTCCAACGATAACTTGATAACATATTTTTAATTGTATCTAAGTACAAGTTACTCGCTACTGTACTTTCTGTAGTGCCATCTGAAAAAGAACTAATAGGACTTGCTCCTATCATTACTAATGCTCTTGCACATATATCTATCTTTGTTGTTGCCATATAGGTTTGGGGAGATTGCTCTCCCCACTCCTTGTTAAGTTATGCTAAAAGTGCGACTGTTACTGTTGCCGCTCCTGTAGCTGAAGTTACAGTTGCTAAGTCTACTGCTGGTGTACCACCAGTAGCACTTATAATAACTATAACATCAAACTGCTTTAACTCATTAGTAGCACTATTAAAGTACCCTGAGTTGTCAATGTCGCCAACTGCTTCTGTAGATTTGTATATCCACATACCAGGATTAGCACCACCAACTTTGTATAAATCACTTGCTACGTAAGCCATGTGTACCTCCTATTCAGTTATTTGCACTTCAAAGACTGCGTTATCGTCAATTAAGACAACACCCAGACTCATATATGCAGTTATTAAATTAGACACTCTTTCTGGAATGTAGTTAATTTCTGTGGTTACATCTGCACCCATAGCTACACCTATTCCAGATCTGTGATATGCGAAACATTGTCTTCTACCACCTGTTACTGGTAGTCCACTATGTGTCATCCACATAAAACCAAGCCATCTTTTAGCAACCATACCACCTTTGTATGGAAGTTCATCTGGTCCAATGAAGTCTGCATCAGCAAACGCATTGATTCCTAATAAATCAATCCAACCATCAGGTGATACTACAAAGTATCTATCACCATCATCAGGTATATCACCTTCACCCATTGATCCAAATACACCATTTATCTTGGCTATTGTTAAACCATCTGAGTCAGAGTTACCTGATAGGTTTGATGTTCCATCAAGAGCAGTAGTAATTAGTTCGTCAGTCTTTCTTCCTAACGCACCAGCACTACTCTGTGCTACTACCATTCTTTCATCAATGTTGGTTTTTAGTTCGTCTAGTCTATCGACATAGTCAGCACTAAAGAAATCTTGTAGTGTAACTGTTACGTTTGTATGGTCGATATTCATGATCGGCACTTGTCCATGTCTTGATTTTTGGACAGCAGAGCCTTTTCCTACTTTTTGAAAAACTGCTTGATTACCATTCACACTTGGTTTTTGTCTGATGGTGTCTTTAAGTTTTGATCCCATTCGCTGATAAGCCATGTGAACATCACTCTCAAACTGTTTTATAAAAGCAGTGCTTATTCCTATAGACATAAGTCCTCCTTATTAAGTTAAAAAAGTTTCACCGAGTTTATCCAGCCTATCTTTGTAAGGTTATCCAAATGGGCAATACTTCAATACTCTGGGACTGCTATATAAATCTATATATTATATTAATGTTTTTTGCAACGAGAAAATTTTACAAAACTTAAATTATTATTTTTTGTAATCTCCGAATCAAAAGTACAATTAAGATGTTTAAGAAGTTTTACTGCTTTTTCATTACCAGTATGTACATAATTGTACATATATTCATAAGGTTGCTGTAAAAAATCTACGTATTTTCTACTTAATAATGCTAATTTTAAAGGTTTTGTATATGCTTTTTTAGTAGCTAACATCCATAATCTTGCTACACCTATACTTTCTCCTATAGTTCCACCACACAAAACAGGTTCTTTATCAAAGAATAATGTAAATGTTTGTGCATTTGTACAAGTAAAAGGGTAAAGCATAGACTCTATAGGTTTAGATCCTACAGCATCTAACTCTATAATGTCTTCCATTCGCATATTGTTTCCAATATATCTAGCATCTTTTTCTGTACTTGGTCTTACTTCAATAATCATTTATATAATTTTTCAAATGCTGAGTCTATCTGTCTTATATAAGTTTCATCTCTACTAGGTGCGTGCCAATATCTTCTGTCCTTCATCATCTCTTGTAAGTCTTCTTTTGTTTTACCAGCAATAAAATTATCTGTAGTTTGTGACATACTATTTTGTAACATACCCATAATTTTTTCTACTGCTTCTACACCTTGTGAAGTAGAACACATCATTTCTAACATAGGTCTTTGTCCTTCATCAAAGTTTTTATTTACCCACAAACTTACAGCTTCAATACGTTGATTTGCATTTTCACCTAGCTTTTTCTTTTCACCATCTATATCTACTTGTGGTTGGCTTTGTATAAATAAGTCTATTCCTTTATCAAATGCTTCTTGACTTAGTTTATTATCTTTACAATAAGTTTTCCATCCATCCATAAGAGGTGTTTCTGTTTCATATGTGTCTGGTATTTCTGGTAATACATAAGTTTCAGGTACAGCTTTAAGAGTTTCTTCTTCTAATTGTGTCTTTATTTCTGTAGTTAAGTCTTCTTTTTTCTTACCAATATAAGTTTCAGCTTCAGTATAAGACTTTGCTAGTCCTTCATAATCAGGGTTACCATCTTTAAAAAACTTCTCTGGTAACCATTCTGGTCTTTCTGCTACTTCTCCTACTTCATCTTTTACTTCTTGTTCGCTATTTATTAGGCTTTCTTGCTCGCTCATTTTTACCTTCCTTTATTCGTTGTTCAATAATACCAACTAGAAATCTCATACCTTCTCTTGCTCTTAACTCTTGATCAGATATATTAAATCCAGCTACACTTTCTATAGTAATAGATCTTAAATATTTAAGTGTTAACATTCCAGCATCAGTTACAAAACAAGATAATAAAGTTTCATTTAATCTTTTTTCTTGTTCAGTACTTCTACGTATTCCATCTATACTAACTTGGGGGAGTTTCTTGTCCATCATCTTGTGCCATTTGTCCTTGTTGTTGTTGCATCATTTGCTGTGCTTGTTGCATTTGTTGCATTATTTGGTTCATTTCCTCTTTTGATCTTGTAAGTTTTGCTGGTATTCCAAATTTTTCTGCTAAATATTTAGTAGCTTCATTACTATCTACCAATAAATTTATTAGTTGTGGTCCAAATCTAGCACCAATTAATTCTAAAAATCTATTAAATCCATTAATATCTTGGTTAGCTTGTGCTTGTGCTAGTGGAGAAGTAGACTGTATTTTTATTTCTCTACCATTTACTGTTGGTATATTTATTCTACCTTGTTTCTTTAGAATATGTATCACTCTCTGTAATACTGGAGTTACCATCTCTGCTTGTAGTCTACCAAATGATGAACCTATTTGTCTTGATAGATCAGCCATACGTTCTGCTACTTCTGTAGCTGACATTGGTGTACGATTAGGGTCACCTAACATTTCATTATACAATGCTCGTTTAATATTCTGTCGCATATCTTTTAATACAAGATCAGCTACATTAAAGTTACCAGCATTTTTAATTGGCTCTAGTCCTCGAGATGATGGAGAACGTGGAATGATAGTTCCTGGTAAGAGTTGAATCGTATCCACATTTATAATTCCATCATCTTCCATTTGATACATACCAGATATAGCCATCTGTGCATTTTCTAATATCATTTCTATTACAAGGTTACAGGTCTTAATTGCTGGCATAGAATTTAAAAGTGGACCACGCCCATAAATTTCACCAGCGGCTTTGCTCCAACGAAATACTACATATGGGTTTGATCCTTCACCTGTAAATTGATTTTGTAAATATATATGTTGAGGATTTGTACCAAATACTGTAAGATCATTTACTTCTACATTTGGTTTACTATAATTTCTTGATACACATTCTACTAATTGCACAAACATATCATTACCATTTTGTAACTGTCTAGTTATTTCTGCTGGTACATTTGCTTGTGGATAAATTAATTGAATATTAGATGCTTTTATTTTTCTTGTTCTATAAACTGTGTCTATAATATCATTCGGTCCTGTATCTAATGTAAGTCTTGATAAAGGGACAGCAGTAAATTTTATAGGCTTTATTGCATCTCCTTCTTCTATTAACATTGCTCCTGTTCCTACAGCTAAGTCTAAGAATGATTCATGTATTTCTTGTGCAAAGTTTGAGTTCTGTAATATTTCAAATACATAATTTGTTACACCATCTAATGATTCATTTACTTCATTACGATCTTCTGATGGTATTTCACTACCAGCTATAAGTTCTGCCCATCTTGCATAGTTAGGAACAATACCAGCTTGTAATCGTGATGCAAATTCTTGTACACCAACCACAGCAGTTTCATCAAATATCTTATCAGTTTTAGTTTGCCCAGCAGATGTAGGATAAAAACTTTCTCTTGCTGGCATACTGTATTCAAAACATTCTTCGAAGGTAGGTCTCCACAACTCTTTTATACTTTCTGCTCTTTTATATCTAGCTAACATATTTTCTAAGCTAGACATTTCTTTCAGTATGGGTTGAGGAATTAATGCTACCATTATATCTGTTTAATTATTATTGTTGCTAACATTACCATAATAACACCACTAAAAGCAATAAAGATTGTTTCTAATCTTTTTACTCTACTTATAATCTCTAGCCATCTTTCTGTACATACAGCTTCATGTGTATCTAAATGTGCTTGTATCTTTTGTGCATCTGGTTTCATATTAACTTAAAGTTGTATTATTAGTAGTATTAGAAAGATATCCACCACCACTTGATGTTAGTAAACTTCTTCTACCGAAGCCAGCTTGTATTTGTTTCTTTCTAGCTTTACTTGCTTCTGATTGATCGCTTAAATTTTGATCTCTTATTTCACCTTCTCTAATAGCTATAGATGGATCAGGTTTGGATGGAGGTGGTAATACTACTCTTGGAGGTGATTTAAATAATCCTGAACACATAATAATTCCTTTCTATAATCTTGATCTAATATCGAATACGTTCCACTTCTTTCGTATACTCTTTTTTGGTGCTTTTGTAAAGACATCAAAATTAGTTTTTGCTTGTACTACTTTGCTAGTAATAGAACTCTTAGTAATCTGCCTACCTTCTCCAGCACCTAATAATAAATATTGTAGTGCGTCATGTACGTGTGAGTAGTGATTCTTGTCTGGTTTTTCTGTGTATCGTTCACCAGATACTTGCATACGTTTGTACTGATAACCACCTTCAAATCCTTTAATTAAATGTTTACAACTTTTATCAATTAATATACCTGACTTACCTTCTAACAATCGCATCAATGGTGCAGTTACAGATTCTATTCTTAACGATACATCATTGGATGGTGCTGGAATGGCACGAATACCAGCACCACGTAGTATTTGGAATGGAGTAGACTCATCAGTCTGTGCTCGATAATCTCCAGCTGGATCTCCAAATATTCGTGCTACTGGTATGTTGGGAAATTTACTTACCATCTCTTGTCTAAGTAGTTCCCCAAATCGCACCATACCCATATCTTGTGCTACGATCTCGTGTAGTATTAACCATCTCCCTCGGACTTGTTGTGCAAATACACAAGCTGGAGTTAAACCAAAGTCGATACCTATATAGTATGGAACTTCTGCTGGTATTATTGGTTGCTTGGCAACGTGTAAGTCTGAAGCAAATTGTTTGTATACAGGTTTACCATCTTCGATTGAACCTAATCTATTCATTACATACACATCAATCCATGACTTTGTCTTTCCTCTAATAATAGAAGAATAGTAATCTCGCATTAGATTGTTTCTATTCTCTGCATCTGGATTATTTATATAGTTTTCTACTTCTTGATCTGAGTTTCTTTTTTCTAACATACCTGGTGGTTGTGTAAAAAATTTCCAGTTGTCAGGTTTGACTAACATCATAACTTCTTCTCGTGATAGATGTTCTGGTGGTGGTGCATCTCCACTCATCACACTCCACCAATGATCTTCGTCTGGTGCGTTGGTATCTGCTATAACACCATACCAAGTTGGTCCACCATCTTTCATAGAAGGGTATCTTCCTACACGCATAGTACCAGCATCTATAATTGGCTTGGCTATTTCTCTGCTTTCATTAAAGAAAAGGAATGTTAATTCTAAAGATAATAACTTCTTAACATCTTCTGGTCTATCCAAAGCCAGAAAAATTACTTCTAAGTCTACATCACCTACTTGTATTCTATGTGTATAGGGTGGTGACCAATTCATTTTACCAAACTCTTTTTCAGGAAACCAATCTAACCATGTCTTCATAGTCGTAGTCTTTAACTGTGGGTTTGTATTTCTTATAATAGCTACACGAGATTTACGTATGCCATCTGGTGATGGTTTCTGTGCTAAGGCTCTACGGAATACTTCTATACAACAAGCAACAGATTTACCAGAGCCTACTGGTCCACGTAGTCCACGAAAGAAACTATTGTCTTTCATAAAACTTTTGACTACTGCACCATCAGGTTTGTAATTTAATTTCATTCGACTTGTTTGTTGTCTACTGCGTATCGGATCATCTTACCAGCTAGTTCTGGACCGACTGCATTTATAAACTTATCAACTTCTACGTTAGTCATAAACTCATTAGGGTAAAATTTTAAATGAGTATTACGTACAATAGAACGTAGTCTATTTAAATCTTTTAAAGATAGTTCACGTATAAACATTTTTCTCCTCTATAAATTTTTTATACTCTGCATCTTCTTCTGGTGTGCGTAGAGTAAAACCTTTAGCTAATAGATCCCATAATCTACATTGAACTTCATATTTACTTGGTCTTGATTTAAACTCCATCTTATAATTAATGGTATACACTAACAGTTCCAAGCACGTAAAGATTTATTTATTCTTGAATTAGGATCACGAGCTGTCTTCTTACTCGTTAACTTCTTCTTCATACCTTTCATCCTTGCACAAAACGAAGCACGTCTTTTATTGCCTACTACTTTGCTCGGTGCTTTTAGATTTCTTTTCTTACCAGTCTTGGTACGACCTTTATTATAACTAGCACGACCTTTAGCATTTAATCCACCTTTAGGATTCTTGCCTTCTTTTCTTGTCCATGCTGGTGATTTAGCCATTTGCTTTTACTTTCTTTTTAGCAGTCATTGATAAATCTTTTAAATGGAATAATGGCTTACTAGATTTGGTATGTGTTTTACCAGTATGTAATTTACCATTAGACATTTTATGCATAGCACCAGTATGTACTGTACCATCTCTTAAATAATGTTTAACTGTTTTTGCCATTTCTTTTTTTCCTTTTAAAGGTTGCTACATTAGTAGGCTTACCACCCACTCCTTGTTTAACACTACGTTTTCTTTTTACTGCTGATGTCTTCTGTGCTGATGTCATTCGCTTTGCTTTAGCTAGTGGTACACATTTAGGATACTTACGTTTAGATCCTTTGCTTCTACCACATGGTTGATACTTACCATTCTTCTTTGGTGCTCCAATATCAACCCACTTCTCACCAACCCATTTACGTAAACTCATATCCTACGTATCCATCTATATAAAGCATATACCCCCAGACCTAAAAAAATATAACAGATACCATCAAACCAAGATATGTTGTGTATTGTTTCTATTAGTTCAGGAGTTATGGTCATGCACGTTTCCTTTTCTTAGATGTTTTTTTCTTGGCAGACTTTGGCTTGATCCTACCAGAGCAAACACCAGAAGCATACATATTAGCATAAGCACTTGGGTATACTTTAAATTTTCTTTT
>VMHT01174233.1_pt1 | contig 29498 bp, 19 predicted proteins | sample 4693611 | NCBI WGS metagenome assembly VMHT01 (sample SAMN12280063, study PRJNA550983) | marine metagenome | isolation source: seawater sampled from same location over 5 years 0.02-0.2 micron viral filtrate | place: USA: collected off the coast of southern California halfway between the port... ... | reverse complement strand
GCTTTTAATGTCCATACTTTATTAATACACACAAGTGTATTAGTATATGGGCTACTTTCCTTACGTGACAATACAATACGCTGATTTACGTTATTACCAAATTGGGTAGACATAGCACCAGCATTCCATTCATTATTGTTCTTGTTTGATTTAAGAGACATTTCACAAGGTACTGATCCAATTGAATCCCATAAGAATAATAAATCATAAGGTAAATTACCTGCTTTTTGTTCATCAATTAAATCTAAAATAAAGGCTGATACGTCTTCAATAGAATTAATTGATTCTCTATCTACATAAATAAAATTACCAGTATAATCTAAAACTTCTCCTGTTTCTTTATCAACAACTTCATTTACTTCTAGACCCATTTGTATAGCATGCTCCCAATTCCATTTCATTTCTGTAATAATGAATACAGGAAGTACTTTACGTTTTTGGGCTGATACAGCTGCTTCTAATAGAGCAGTTGTTTTACCTGTGTCTGAATGACCTCTTAGTAAAACAATATGCCCCATTGGAATTCCAGGAACCGAAGTAATTTCTTGATAAGCATCAGAAAGAGGAATCCATTCTTGTTCTTTAAATTTAGCTTTTGATGTTAAACCTTTTTTAGATTTAAATCCATCTAAATTAAAATTTGCTTTAATTTCTGAGGAGACTGCCTCCGATAGTGATTTTTTCTTTCTTGCCATGTAATTTTAATTAAAACGGTAAATCATCAGTTTTTGAGTTATCATTAAACAAATCATCGAATTGTTGTGATTTACTCTTTTTAACTGTTGAAGCCGTTGTATCTAGTGAATAATTAGATTTCTTTTCATCACTATCAAATGCAACTGCAGGTTCTGAAGTAATTGATCCTTCTTCTTCTTCTCCTTCAGGTGATAGCCATTCTTGAAGAGCTTCTTTCATCTCATCATAAGAAAGTGGTTTGAATACTTTCATTGGATCTGCTTGGTCAGTCATTAACTTTTCAACAACTGCTGCATCTGCATGAAGTGGTGATGTTTTTAATGATGGTCCAATTGATGTTTTATTATATGGAGTACCTGTAGTTTCTGGTCCTACTGTAGATAATTTAATATCTCTACCACCAACAACATCAGTATAATCTCCAATTTCTTCATCAGCAGCCATATTTAAAAATTCTTGATAAACTTCTTTACCAAACTGCCATAGTTTTACACCTTCATCCTCTTGACCACGAACTACTACAGGAGCAAATATACGAGTTTTTGGGTCTAACTTTTTAGCTAGTCTCCAATTTTCTTTGTCATTTGTTCCACGAAGTTGTTTAGCAAATTCCATAATTGGATCTTTCTCACCCCAATTTGAAGGAGAAGCCATTACTCGTTTACTACCAATTCCATAATAGAATTTCATTTCTGTAAAAGGAAAATCTTTGTTGTACTTGTTAGGAGCAACTCTAACTACTTGCTTACCTACTGATGGTTTCCAGAAAAGTTGTTTTTGACCTCCTCCAGAATTACTTGCCTGTGTTTGCATATCATTCAGGCGTTTTTTGATTGCGTTTAAATCCATGTTTATAACTTTTTAATTTTAAATTTAATAACTGTGTTAATATAAGAACCTTTTTTGTAAATTCCAACCTATAGTTCAATAATTCTGTGAATTTTTGTTTTTAGTTGTTTTAACTCATCATGTTGAGTTAGTAAAACTGTATTTTTATAATGATGCCAATCTATAGGGAAACGAGTATCGACAACTCCTCCGTTTAATTTTTTAATTAGCTCATTTAAAGCATTTATAGTATATAGAGTATTAGTGTCTTTTTTTCTATGAACCATTATAGTATTAGGAGGTAAACCTTCTTTACTAATAGGAGCCATATTATTACCATGTTCTATATTGTAAGTACAGACATACTCATCATTACTCTTAATGTGGAGAACAAAGATCTTATTATACATAATAGCATACTGAGATGTTATTGTATTTAAAAGATCATCTAAACCTTCTAAAGTTGTAAATGTACAAAATAATTTATTATTCAAATCTGTTATATTTAAGTTATTCAACTCTTGAAAGTCGTCTACCTTATACATATAATCAGGTTTATTTAAAGTCGTATGTATTTCCATAATTTATCTTTGTTTGCAATTTTTTATTTTTAAAAACTTCACTTATTTTATTTAAAAGATCTTTTTCATTTTTATCAAAATCAAATAAGAATGAATCATAAGTGTAAAGTACTAACTTAGTATTTGCACTCTTTAAGATCTTAAATATTTCCCATAATATACAAATGTTCATTGATGTCTCCAAGTTTTGGAGTACATAATTTAATAGTTTTTGAGGTTTCATATTATCTAATTCATCTCGTTTGTATATGTGTTTTGAAATAGGACATTCAATGTAGCCTTCACTTTGAAAACGAGCCCACAAATCATCAGTATATACTTGAACTTTCTTAAAAAATTCCAGATCTTTATATTGATCAAAAACTCCTCCGTATAGCTGCTTAAATGTTAATTCTTTTGCTTTTTGATAATCAACTCCATACATTTCCGCAAAGGCCATATGAATGTCTTTATTACCAAAATCATAACCCACCAACTTAGCCAACAAAGTAGGGTGATAAGCGCTAATGTCAAGCTCAACAAGAGTACTATTACGAGGGATAAAACACTCTCTTGATCCGTTTTCTTTATTAAGTGCGGCATAATTTACTCCCCTAAATTTGTTGCTTGGTCTTCCTGTAAGTGTTTTGAAGTTGAATTGGGTGTAGACGTAATCTCCATTGACATCGTGAAAGTACGATTCGAATTTTTCTCTATCAATTCGTAATCCACTTTGCTCCAAGGCGTTGAATACCACTGTGGCTTTGTTGTTGTAAAAGTTGTTGATTGGCTCATTTATTTTTTCTTTTAATTCATTAAATAGATTTTCACAATATTCATAATGTTTTACTATCGGAATAATGCGGTTTATATCTTTTTTATCCCCCATTTTATTGTAGAAGTAGGAATGGGTTTGTGTTGTTTGTCGTATATACGTATGAGAATGTAATGTAATGTCATAAAGAGTTTTTAAAGGAAAATAATGTAAAAATTCCTTCTTATCACGCACATACAACGCATCATAATTTGATAATATATGTTTTATATTGTCAATATTAACATTAATAGTCTCACTATGGGAAATGGGCAATATAAATCCTTTAGTTGATACTAACGGACGAATATAAATAGCACATACTTGATTTTGGGTAGGGTGTATGGTGTCATTATATGGAATTATTTCTACAAATGCTTCCTTATAACTACTTTGAAAAAACCTTTTTATTTGATCTTCAGATTCTACTAACCAAAACATAACTATTAATTTGTCTCAATATAAGAAACAAAATTGCAATTGCCACATTTTAGTTAATACCTTTACAAAATTTTAAAAAATTAAATTTTAAAAATCTTCCAAATCCTATTCTTTTCATTCTTTTTTCTTGGATTTCAACTATATTACTATTGGTTGTTTCTACAAAGGATTTTTCACCATCTATAGTCCATTGGATTTTAAAAGGCATATACATTTGCCAAGAGATTTTTTGATCTTCATTTACTAGCATATCATATGTTTCTTTAGATAATTCAGTATAAAGATCTTCATTATATTTTACACAAAAGTATCTTGTAAAAGATCCTAATTCATAATCTTCTGGGGTAGGTCTTGGATATGATTGTTGGGGAATTAGTTGTGTTTTGTCATAATTAATATCATTAACTATATGATATGTACCTACTGCTTTTACATCTTGAATTTGACCATCAAATACTACTCCATCATAGTTGTCAGCAAAATATTGATATGGTAAATCTACTACATCTGCCTCAATTTGGGCATTTGATGAATTTAATATACTAATTATTTCAACTATTGGAGGATCGTTTGGGGTTCTACCTGTATAAAAGGTACCATCGTATAAGCTATGAAAATATCCTTTATATTCTTCTTGATTACCTTTAAAGACATATTCTCCACCTGCAGTGTATAAATTGGTTTTTATTCTATTTTTAGGTATATACATTATAATCTATTTGGAATTAAACCTTTGGACTTAAATGTGCTTTGAACTGATGGATCAGTCCATTTGGAAGGTAATGATACAGTAAGTATTCCTCCCTTATTTTGTATTTCCATTTTAAATGAACCTAAAGGATATAAATCTTTTAGTATTCTATCTAAAGCTTGTCTAGACTGCTTAACTACCGGATAAGGTTTTGTTGGTGAGCCTGTATAAATTTTACCTGTTCCTTTTTGCCTACCTATTTGATTATTAGTTTCATTAAAATAAAGACCAGGACCTATACATCCTTGAGCCCAACCAGGAGCTTTTGGATATTCATGAATTAATACCCAATTTCTTGTGTAACCATTACCAACAATTGCATTAGGAGCAAAACCTCCTGCTTTATTACCATCTAATAAGAAGGTTTGTTTATATTTAGGAGAAACATTTGACTTAACTCTATATTCATCTACAGGCACACAACTAATACTATTTGCATTATTTTTCCAAGAAAGTTCTGATGTTGCAACTGTGTATAATATTGTTGATTCATCTTCAGCTAATATATCTAAATACCCTAAAGTTTGAGTCCCATCATCCATTACTCTAGTTAACCTTAATCTTAATTTTTCATCTTCTCTAAGTTGTTCACCTGGTGGAGGAGGAGGTGTATTACCATTTCCTGGGGTTGTGCCATTTGATGGAATTCCTGCTGATTTTGTTATTTTAGGAGGTGGATTTACTGGTGTTTCTTTAAATTTAGGAGTAGATAAAGTATCTACTTTAGTTATCCAAGCACTAGAATTTATTGAATGGTTAATTCCTTTAATAGATAATTCTACACCATTTTTTTCATATGAAGGAGGTAATATATCATCTGTCATTTCAAATTTTTGATATAAAGCCATACCACTTAAACCATCCATTTCTAAAGATAGATTAAAGGGTAAAAAGAAAGGAGCACTTAATTGAGCTTCAGAAGGAGATGTTAAAATTCCTAATGCTAATTGAGTTGCTGTAAGGAAATTTTCTTTTAGTGCTAATATATTTTCTTCAAGAAAATTAATTTGATTAATTACTTGACTGTAGTTTTCGGTTTGAGCTAAATATATTTCAGATAATTGAGTAGGTTTATCAACTACTTCTTCAGCCCCCGTTTGGGATTCAATATCTGGGGATGAAGTTTTTTCTTTAATAATTCTATCTTTTAACCCAGCATTATAATTTGAAAATGAAGTAGCATTTTCTGAGATTTGATTGCCACTTTGTTGGGCACCTATAGAAATCATAGTTGCAAAATTATTGGATAAATCTGCTGTTAAATCTATATTTCTTATAAAGCTACCTTCAATACCCGGTTTAACCCCAAAAACATTAAATTTAGTATATTTATTTTGTTTTTTCTTAGAATTAAAACGTTGGGGTATATCTTCAATAATTTGTACTTTTAGTCCACTTTGACTTAATTTAAAGTCATATTTGTTAATTCCCCCTGTAGCTTGAATCATTCCTTTATTTAATGATTTTAAATAATCTAATAAAACAACTTTACCTTCTTCATCAGAAGTCATTCCCTTTAAAGTATTAGCTAAATAATTTATATTAATAAATAAATTAGATATTCTTCCTAAATAATTATTTTCTTTATATTGAAAAGAACTTTTTCTTAAAGTATCATTTAAAGCACTTGAGGGAAAAGCAGCACATCCTTCAATATTTGAGTTTTGTATAGGTATTAAACATACTCTTGGATCTGATGAGATTTGCCCGGGGATTGTTAGTATAACGTTTTCATCATTATCGATATCATCAAAATTCATATCGAATGTAAACATAGGGGTTTCTGTAGTTTTATCATATAATAAACATTTAGCTTGAATAAAAGCTAAAAAAGCACCATATTTAATCCATACTTGAGGACTTTCTGAACCATCATCTGTTGTAGCTCCTTGGGCGTACAATAAACCATTTTTAAAAGTAATATCTCTTAATTTTCCTGTGCCATCTCTAAAACCTTTAACGGTATAATCTCTATTACCAATTATTTTTTTTCCTGCGGTTGTTGAGGATTTAACTGATTGGTAGATATTCCATAACTCTTGATTAATAACAGAATCATTTTTATTCGCTACTAAAGGTGATTTTGGTGTTTCCCCAGGTGTAGTTGTAGTTGATCCTGAAGGTGGTGTTTCAATTTTACCTACAGGAGTAATATTGGTTTTTAAAGATTCAATTGCATCCCCTACAGAAGTTAATTGAACTTGACAATCATAACTTCCATCAGGGTTAAACTGCCAATTAAATTTACTAATTTTTCCATAAATAGCATCATAATTACCATAATATTTTTCTCTTTCTTTTTCAATAGATTTATAAATAGTATATTGACTAGTATTAGCATTAGGAGATAAAAATAAACTTAAAGGATTAGTTCTAAAAGGAGTTATAGTTTCTAATGAATAATTCCCTTGATCATCAGCATTAGTTAAAAAATTACTCCACCCAAACTCCATTAATAATGTATAACCAGGTCTTAAATATAAAACATCTACTAATTGAAATTGGGCTTTACTAAAACATTTGATATTGATTGTTGTTTTTGATAAAGCACCATTATTAAAATAAGTAACATCCGCATCTGTAATACCAGGCATAGGAACATATCCCCTTTCTGATATTCCCCCCCATCCATAAGCTCCATTAAAAATATTACCATCAGTTAAGCCTGAATTTAATGTTAAATTATTTGAACCTGATGGGTTTGAAATTGCTCCTCCCTGTAATATAAAATTTTGAGCTAATTCATCTCCTGAAATTAGATCTTCGGGGACACCTACATCTACTAATTTTTTTAAAACAGAAGGTAATTCCGCATTTGTAGATGCATCCCTTTGACGATATAAATTAACAGAACTTGCTAATCTTAAAAATGGAGTTTTAGTATTTTGATATTGGTAATCTACAGGACTAATAGTAGGGTTAACACCCCCACCCTTTCCTAAAGACATTTGTCTTGTTTCTACTTGTTCTCGTACCCAATTATCAAATGGCTCATTTAAGATATTACTCATAACTTTTACCTATTTAATATATTATAACTTTCTACTATTGATGATATGTTTTGGGGGATTCTAATTTGACTACCTGGTTCTAAAAAAATAGAACCCATATTAATTTTATTAGGATTAGCTATGGAAATAATCCAATATAAAGTAACATCATTGTAAAATTGAAAAGCTAAACTATCTAATCTATCCCCAAATTCAGTTTCTACCCAAATATCATTTTCTGAGATAGGAATTTCAGGATAGGTTACATTAGTATAGTATTCTGTCCCTAGAGTTCCTACAAACTCATTTTTATTTCTTAATTTTTGTATATCAGCGTACCTATTCATTATGTTGTTTCAATATTATTATCACCATCTCCTCCATCAGCTACATATTTTTTATAAACATCATTATAATTAGTATTAACCCCATTAGACAACGCAATAAATTTCTGATTTGGGTTATTTGGATCTTCATTAAATGATGGTTTAGATGGTACAAATGTATGAATAGGAGTAAACGAAAACCCGGTTACGTTAATAATATGTGGTAATTCTTTAACACTTGAATCTGATCCACCTTTTTCATTAAGAGCTATTTCCCAAGTTGCTTCTTGAGGTACACTATAATTTAAACTTGTAATAAATCCTGGTTGTTCATATAAATAACCACCTACAGTTAATCTTACTAAATTACCTTGCATAAATCCAGCACTTGTATATTCTGGGGCTAAAGTAGATGCTAAATAATTTAATTTTTTATACATTGGGATTAATTCTGCTTTTGATTGAGCCGCAACTGTAAATCCTAATGATATACTTCTCCCAAATCCTCCATAATTAAATAAAGGTTCTGCTCTTCCTACATAATTTACAGCATTCCAATTAGCACTATAAGCATCACTAAAATCATCTAAAAATGCTCTAAAATGCATATAAACATCTTTACTACCATCAGTACCACTATTAGAAATAGAAGCTATTCTAAACTTACATAAATCATTAATTGACTGATTAGTATCAAGACTACCAGTATACATAGGCATTGCTGTAATTTTATCTAATGCTTGTAATTCATTAGCTGCTACACCATAATTCCATACATTTTTACCTCCTGAATAATTTGCTCTTTTTTGTCCACCTTCTTTACCAGGGGATCCTTGATATGTTCTATTATCTATATTTTTTATTCTATAATTAGGAGATAAACTTATTACTGAAGATTGTTCTGTATCTTCTAAATTTACACCATTAACATCATATAATTCCTTTCTAAAATCTGTAGGATATAGACCAGCACCACCCCCTTCAATTACATTCTCTTTAGCTATTAATTGTGGTTGATCATAAGTACGTGATGAATTTTTATATAAAACTTCTGGGTTGGTTTTAAAGGCAAATGATGTATAAGATTGAACATTTCCATCTTCATCTTCAAACTCATTTATTTCTGGTATAAGACCGTTTACTTTGTAAACAAAGTTTTGGTAAGGACCATTAGCTCCTATTTGTATAGCGGGACCATTAGAAAGAGAATCATTAAATATAAACTCTCTATCTGATTGATATTTAAATACTGTTTTAAGATAATTTTGTGCATATACTGCAGTAGCACTATTTTGTCTTGATAATTGATAATCTAATTTAGATAATGAAGGATCAATTTGATATCCTCTATTTTTTACCCCTCCTAAATAGAATTGTCCTGGGGTAGATACTGATAAATTATTTGCAACTCCTGTTCTTTGATCTGCAAATTTAATATTAGTTTTTCCAATTCCTAAAACAGCACCAGGTCCCCCTGAATAAGAATATACATTTACATCTGGGTTATTTCCTACTTCATTAGCTCTATTATTAAATATTACTAATCTATTACCTTCAGCGGTTTCATTAAACTTTTTAGTAGCAGCTTCATAAGTGTTTAAACCTAAATTACCATTAAATAATGATCCTTCTACTACTCCAGTCATTGGAGAAAATGGATCTAAACCTAATAAATTTGCATGAAAACCTAAACCATTACCTAAAGCTGTTGCTATAGTTCCTATAGGAGTATAAACTCCTTGATTTATATTACCACCTCCAGTAGCTTCTAAACCACCTGAACCTTCTGAAAAAACATATGGAGCTAAACCTGCATATCCTAATCCAAATGAAGCTGGGGTTTTAACTGATGTTCTAGATAATATATTTTGTTTAGCTATAAATCCTAAACCTGCTGAAATGTTTTTAGTATCAATAAACATTTGAGCTAACCTACTTACATCATCTAAAGCATTAGATACTGATTTTAATCCTCCTCTAACTATAAAATCTGGGCCTGACCTTACTGGAAGGTCATCAGATTCCAACCCTGTAGGGATATCTTTAGTAACATATGGTTGATTACTATCACCACCATCACGTTTATCTTTCCCCCAAGGCAGATTAGTTAAATCTGTTTGGAAATTAATTAGAGGCATATTTGCTTATTAAAATGAGCGTCCTTCAGGTGCGTTTGATTTGTATCTTTTTCCTTCTTCTTGATAAGCTTGAGTTGCTTCACCTAATTGAGATGTGTTAGGATTAGTATAACCCATAGCACCAGCACCAAAGTTATTGTAAGCTGGTTTGTTAATTTGAGGATCACCTATATTAGAGTATTGATTGTGAAGTAATGAATTACCTACTATACTAACACTATCAGGAGTAACCCCATCAGCAGGAGATACAGGAACAGCTAATGATGAGCCATTTGTGTCGAATTGTTTTTTGATTGATTCAGCCATAATTTTTAATTTTATTTGTTGTTTTATTATAAATATTAACCCATTTTGGAAGTTGCCAATGCTAATGATTTACCTGCTTTAGCTCCATCAATAAATACATCCCCACCTTCTTTAACAGCTACTATTAATTCTTTTAGTAGTACTACTACTTCATCATTATTAGATTTTTCATCATTACCCCCAAATATATTTGAAATACCTTCTTTTGCACTTGAAAAAATATTTCCTATACTACCCATTGGGTCTTCTTCAAATGATGATATTGAAGATTGAATACCTTCTGATGGTATTAAACTTCCTATTGCTCTCATTGGAGCTGTAACTGCTTTCATTAATGAATTACCCATATCCATCCCACTAGGCATCATTGAAGATAATTTACTTAAAGGAATAATAGCTTCTGGTTCTGAACCTTCACCTATCATAGCCATAGTAGCTTTTGTTACAATACCTCCTGAAGCTAATTGAGGTACATCCGGAGTTTCAGGTTCATCTCCAAATAGACCACTAAAAAATCCACCAATTGATTTAAATGGAGATACAATAACATCAGTTACTAACTGACCTACATTACCCATAATTCCACTTACAGCACCCATAATTTTTTCGCCATCAAGAGTAAATATACCTGTAAATATATCAGCAAATTCTGCCATATTACCTGACATAAAATCCATAAAGGGTTTAACAACTTTCATTACTAAACCAATTATATCCCCTAATAGTTTTGCTACTGGGGCTAGTATAGCCATTACAGGTTTTAAAACATTTATTATTGCATCAAATATAGGCATTAAAGGGTCCATTAACTGAACAAATAAATCACTTAATTTTTCCATAGTAGCAGCTAATTTATCTGCTTGGGTTGCAGATGCCATTTGTTCATGTACACCAGCTTTGATTAATTTATTTTTAAGCTCTTCGGTCATAGTACCGTTTTCTAGAGCTTCATTATATTGGTTTTGAGCATCACTAGCTGATTTGAAACCCTGGGCTTTTATTGCTTCTAATTTTTCTTGTTCTATTAACATCCCTGCCATGTCTTCACGAGACATACCAAATGCTTTAGCCATAGCTTCCTGTTGGATAACATTCATTTTACCAAATTCAGCTGCTGTACCTACTTCTTTTCTTAGTTCAGCTGCTAATGCTGCTTGATCTCCTGCTAGTGCTGCTGCTCTAGCTCCTTCTAAATTAAGTTGTTTACCAGTTAATAATTCAGCTTCCATTTCAGCTGCTATAGAACTCTCAAAGTCTAATAGACTATTTTGAGTACTTTCTAATTGGGATTGAGAAAGACCTAACATTTTAGCTTGGAATACTTGTTTAGCCATTTCTTTAGTATTCATCTGGTTGTTTAACATCTGTGTTTTAGACATTTGTCCAATACCTTCTTGAATATCTTTAGCATTAAGCATTATACCAGTTTGGGCACTTAATTCCATAGTAACCCCTCTAACTTTTTCTAATTGTTTAGTAATTGATGTACCAGATAAAAGTGCTTTTTCTGCAAACACTTCCATGGCATGTCCTGATAAACCTGTTCTTTCTTTTACAGCAGCAAATTCAGCAGCTAGTTTTCCAGACATTACTACAGCTGTTCCAAATATTTTATTAAGTTCCATATTTGCAGCTACTACCTTTTGAGTAGTTACCAATAAATCCCCAGAGTTAGAAGCAGCATCTGCCATTTCAGCATTAATTTCTCTTGCTCTAGCTGCGGAAGTCCCCATGGCTTTTGCTACTTCACCTGATGCTTTATCTACTCTTATAATAGCTTGAATAGCTTCAACAATAAGACCAATAGGACCTAACATCTTTTTAGCTATAGCAAACATAGTTTTAAATCCTGCTTTAAGGGCTATCATTCCTTTTTTCATGCCCCCCATACCTTTTAACCTAGCTTTTGCAGCGTTATGAGTTAAACCATTTAATTCTTTTTGTAGACCTAATTCTTTGATTTTATTTTTGGTAAGCTTTCTACCATCCATATTCATGGCTTCTTGAAGATTTTGAGCCATTCCTCTTGCTGATTCTGCAGCTTGTTCTACTCCTAGTTGCTTACCAATTTTCCCCATTCCCAACTTACCCAACACCTCATCAAGGCCCCCAAAAGCTGATACTCCAAGGTTATCACTAATTTCTTCAGAATTTTTTGCTACTTTTGCTAATTGATTTTTAAGATTTTTAGCTTCTTTAACTTGATCAGAAATTGATTGAGCTATATCAGCATTTAATTCAGCATCAGTAGCTGTACCATCATTAATAGCTGCTATTAATTGTTTTCTTTGTTGTTCTAAAAGAAATATGTTTTTAGTTAATGCTTCTTGCTGTTTTGCAATACTAACATTGGTTTCAGTAAGACCTAATTGATCTTTACCAATAGAATAAGCTTCATTTGCTATTTTAGTAACGGATGCACTTAAATCTCTAATTTGTTTTCTTTGAACTACTTCAAAATTCATGTTCTTTACCTGATCTATAAGAACATTGTTTAAATTTTGTTGGTCTGAGATTATTTCAGAGTCTATACCTCTTCTATCAGCTAATAGGGATAGTATTTGCTCCTCTAAAGAAATCTCATTTCTGAGTTCTTCATTAAGATCTTTTTGATTTTGAACGTCTTCCTTTTTAGCCATTTAAGTGATGGTTTTATTATAAATATTAGAAGGCATCATTTTTTTGATACCTTCGTAATATAATTGGGGGAAGTAGTTTTTGGTCGTAAAGCTTCTTTTGGGATTTTGGCTTTTGTGGCTGAATTTAAATCTATATTAGTTCCTTTACCTTGAGATGCTTTTTTATTTGCTTCTGCTTCTTTGCTTCTAGTATCGTAAATTTGTTGGAATGTAAATTTTCTTAACCATATAGGCATATTATAAACTGTATTCCAATCATACCCACCATTCCCATAGTAAACTATCTCATGGATAGTTTTAAATAAATTAACTCTATAGGTCGGTGTCAGGCCAAAAAAACGAGACGGTCATTGGAAGGGTGATATCCCTTTCAACGCCGTCACTACTCTCATGGTTAAATTTCATTTCAATATCTGGTTGAAATGTTTTTACATATTCTCTAAACGCTCTTGAATCTCTGGCTAACATATAATTATCTACAAATTCTCTAATAGTTTTTACATCACTGTTACCATTTATAGATGTAATCATATATTTTAAACGAGTTGATAATTCAGGTGATGATTTTTTATCTAATTTTTGTAATCCTTTAACTTCACCTTTAATCTTTTTATCATCTTTATTGTTAAGTAACTTAAAAGTAATCTCAACCTTTGAATGAGGTAAAGTAAATTCAAAATTATTTACATTTTTTTCTACTAATTTTTCCTCATCAATAAATCTTTGTTCTAATTCTGATAGATCTACTGTAATTTCTTCACCTTCATACATAAAGGTATAATCTTTACCATATCCTAATAACCTAGCAGCTACCATAATAGCATTTTTATCTCCAACAATTAAATCATCATAATTTATTTTAGTAACAATTAATGATTTTAAAAGTTTATCAATAACAGATCCATCTTTAATATAGTTTTGGTTTGTTAAGATATCCTCTTCTTTAGCGGTCATGTACTTCATTTCGATTTTTCCCGAGGATAAGGGATTATCAGTAGGATATACTAATCCTTTTGAAGGTAAATCTACTTGTTCAGTAGGGAGTTTTAATTCTTCCATATAAATTTTATTTGTTATAACTTAATTGTCATGTATACATATATAATGTAAAAAAAAGCTTGACCGAAGCCAAGCTATTTTTAAAAAAATATATATTTCTGTTAGAAATTTAACACGCAGTAATCCATTCCAATTGTTAAATCAATATTCATTGCTTCACCATCAGTATCCCAATTCATATCAGCAAATGAACCATCTTTAATAAATGCACCTTTGATAATCCATTCAGATACTACATCACCTACAGGACCTAATACATCAATAGTTAAGTCTTTCTTATAGAAATCACTATAACCATCTCTACCAGTTACTGATTCGTGGTGTAATCTTACCCATTCCATCACGGCTTGGGCTCCAGATGGAGTAATTGGATCAAATAGTTGCATAGTGATATCATTCCATCTTAATTTACCTTTAACTTTTCTATAAGTATTGATATGATTTAATGTAATTTCATCTTGTGCAAATCCTAATCCACTAACTCCTTTAATAATGTAGGATGGAAAACCATCAACATACATTATGAACCTATTAGCTACTTTTGGTTCAAAAGCGGTGAAAAATATTTCGTTTGGGTCTAATACTGCCATTTTATGTTTGTTTTATTTTTTTATTCAATTATAAATATTATACTCTCTAATTCTTATGCAGGGAATTCAGCTCCTGTTGGTAGAATGTTGAAATCTAAGTAAATGAATTCAGCCGTTTTAGTAGGTTGTATGTATATAGCACCTCTTAATTCGTTTCTATCAATTACATCGGGTCCATTATTTGAATCGTTCATTACAACTTTAAACGCGTATAAACCTTGTCTTTGTTGTACTGATTCCAAATATGGGTTAACTTGACTTAAGAATACATTTCTTGTTGCTGCTGTATTTTGTTCAAATACTAAATTATCAGATAATTGTGAAATGTAATTTTTAAGAGCTATTAATAATCTTCTAACATTTACTCTATCTAAAGCACTTGCTGTATTTTGTAATGTTTTCTGACCAAATACTACAACTCCTCTACCTGGGAATGTTGCAATTGGATTTACTTTATTAATATATAACTCATCTCTATTAGCTTGAGTTAATTTTCTTTCAGCTTGAATTACTTGACCTAATCCACCTCTATTAATACCTGCTGGTGCAAACCAAGCTTCTGCTGTTCTATCATTATTAGCATATACTCCTGGAATTAATGTTCCTGCTGGTACCCAAACTCTTTGTCCTGAATCTGGATCTGTTACCATACACCAAGGCCAATATGAAGCTGCATATGAAGTATCTTTACTAGCTGCTGTTGTTGTTGTAGCTGTTATTGAAGAATCATAAGCTTCAAGATCTAATACTACAATATTATCACCTCTATTTTCAGTATTTGCTATTAAAGTATTTAATACTGAACTATAATCTGATTGGTATAAACCTGGTGTTGAAATAATATTATATTTAAAGTCATCTTTATTTGCTAATAAATTAAATGCTGTTGTATAATTAGCTCCAACTAATCCTTGAGTATCATTACCATCAATTTCTTCATAATATTTTCCAGTTCCAGTTAAAATACTACCTACTGCATCTCCAAATGTTCCTGAAGCTGCTACTGGGATTGAAGCTGTATATTGTGATTTTGCTTGTCCACTATTATCTAAATAATCTGGAGTTTTAAAATTAACTTGTTTTACTCTTACATATCTTGAAGCATTAGCATAAGATCCAGTTGTTTGTAAATAAACATCTGTTCCTGATCCTCTTACTACTTGTGTTTGATCACCAATTATTCTTGAAATATAATTTGATGATTTTGGGTCTAATGATACATTATTAAAGCTTTCAAGTACTGATTTAGCTCTTGTGTTATCATTACCTTGTCTAATTACTACACTAAATGTACCTGAAGAAGTGTTAGGTGATGTAATTTCCCATCTTAAATTATCTGATGTTCCATTTGTTAAAGCACCTTGAGAATTTTCAGCTCCTGAGCTATTCATTATTTCACCTTGACCAATTGATTCTAATACAAATGCATCTGAATCTGTAATATTAGCATCTGCTAATGTAATAGTTGCAGCTGATGCTCCTGCTCCTAAAGTAGCACCTGCAATTACTAATTGATCTCCTACTACATATCCTGTTCCAGCTGTTAAAGCATTAACTCCTGTTAATTCTACAAAAAATCCTGCAGCTGTTAAGGTTAATGTTAAATCACCAGTACCAGTACCAGAACCAATTGCAGTATTTAATGCTGTTGATGACCATATAAAAGTATCACCTTGAACATATCCTGAACCTGTTGTTGCTGCTGTAATAGCTGTTAAGGTAGATGCTCCTGCACCTCCTGCAAATGTTAATGTAAATGTTGCTCCTGTACCACTATTAGTTCCACCTGTAGGTGCTACTACTGTACCAGCCATTACATCATAATCTGAACCTACACCACTTGTTTGGGCTAATAATGAACCTTCAATTAATTTACCACTACCTGAAGTTGTTTGAGCTGTTAATGTTAATCCTGTACCTGAACCACCTGTAAATGCAGCTGATCCTGAGAATATAGCACTACCTCCATCACCACCAGAGGTTTGTGAGAATAAATTTGTTCCTACTGGAATTTCTCCACTTTCAACATCATTTAAAATTGCTGATGAGGAAGCTGGGGTAAATGAACCTGAAGCTACTCTAGTAACAATTAATGAAGTACCCCCATTTTGGAAGTAATTATAAGCTGAGATAGATGTTAAGAAAGTATATTCACTCAATTGATTTGCTGACCCACTTTCGAAGGTAGTACCAAAATTAGCTTGATACTCACTATAAGTAGTAATAAGCTTTGGAATATTTACTTGACCTTTAACTGTTGGTCCTACTATTGCTGCTCCGGCTTGTATTGGTTGAGAAGTAATCTGGGATTGATCATTTTCTCTTGCTAATACTCCTGGGGAAATTAATGTTTCTGCCATGTTATGTAATTGTTATATTTTGATAATAAATATATGGTTTTTTGTCAAAAGTTTATTTATCTGGAGAAAATTCACCAGTTTCTAAAGAAATAGTTCCACTACCATATTTTTTTTCTAAATCTTTAGCAAGTTCTAGTTCTTCATTTTGAACTTTTAACAATTCCACTTTAAGTTCTTGTTTTTTGTTATCTAAATTAATAAGTTGAATTTCTAGTGTTCCTAGGGATTCTACTAACTTAGAATAAGTTAATTTTAATTCACTAACTTTTTTTATTTCTTCATTTGATAATTTTGTCATCTTTTATACGTATTAAAACTTGTTGTTAAAATTTATTTTTGTTATACTATACTGTAAGGGGTAAATGTTATTTCTACAAATCCATTATGAACTATACTAGCTCCAACATTACCTGTACTACGGAAATCAAAACCACCGGATACAATAGATATTGTTTGGGTTGTACTTATAGTTCCAAGTGAAGCTTGAATATTAACAGCTGTAGGGGTTGATCCATTTATTAAAGCTGTTGGGTTAGTTCCAATTTGACTAGAGGCTATTACAAAACAGTTTGTAATTTCTTGTACTAAACATCTAGTTATTGGGGATGCATTTTCGGTTTTCATTACTGTAAATTTAACCATATAAGCACCTCCTCCACTAACCTGTACTTGACCTAAAGAAACTGCAGAACTGTTTGTGGTAATAGCACCTTGTAACATAAAAGTTTTTTTCCATGGTTTTTGAGCAGCACCTCCTACAGGCCCCATACCAAAGTAATCTAAATTGGTATTACTTACAGGAGTATTATCTAATCTAACCATAACATGGTTATTATCTGTAGGGAAGTCTATTACAGGTTCTGCTACCGATTTACTACTTCTATATATTGTTGTTGATGATTCCTCAAATGTACCTGGAAGATTTGATCCTAAATCACTCCCATGATGTAAAATACCACCTCCATATTCATTACTACCCCCCAAATATAAAATACCATCAGCTCCACTTTTTCCTTTTATAGCAACACATGATGCTGATGAATTATTATTATTCTCAAATTGAGCATATGAATTAAATTCACCAACACTATAACCTAAAGGATAATCAAAACTAGTCCCAGGGTTACCAAATGTTAATTCTTGGTGTTTATTAATTATTAATGCTGAGTATGTAACTGAACTAGGACCTCCTACTACTACTGTTAAATTAGCATTTGATCCTGTATTTCTATTACCTAAATATGTGGCTTGGTTTCGACTGAAATATAGAGTACTTGCGTCAAATGTTCCTCTTATTTCTTCACTTGTTGCACTATCTAACTTAGATGCTGAAAAACTTGATGCACTAACATTACCATCAACTGTAGCATTTGGAGCATAGAACATTGTTGCTGCATGGTCATATTCAAGGTTTGAATGGTATGTACTTACTCCTACACTATTTCCAAATGGAATTTTTTTCTCTGGTAAGGAAATTACTGATGATGTTGAAGCTTGAGATGCTGTTGAAATTAATACATAGGAAGCTGATAGAGCATAAGATGCTGAGGTTGCTGCTTCTGCATTAGTTATAAGTCCATTTAGTACCCCTGTAGCACTATTATAAGTTAAGTTATTTATATCAACCATAGCTGTAGAATACTCATCAAGCCCTACCCCAGGTTTAAACAAAACAGGATTAGTGAAATTTGCAATTGCAGTAGCCGTATAAACTTTATCAGCCTGAGCAGCTGTACCTACAAGTTCTCCATGAAACCCACTTGAAGCTGTAATTGATCCACTGACTAAAAGTGTATGGTTTGGATTTGTTAATCCCATCTCACCATAAGGCCAATTAATACCTACTTTTTGGAATAAAGCTGTACCTGTATCATTTCTCATTACAATTCCATTAGAAGAAGAGTAATCTACTAAAAGAGGGTATGTATTTGTTTCTTGATTTTGAAGCAGAAATGAATCTGAACTTCCTCCAAATAATCCTATATTCCATCTTATATCAGCATTTTTAAAACCTAAAGTTGCTGAATCCGCTACATCAAATCCTTCTAATAAAATTACAGGATCATCAGTAGAATCTTGAGCTTTTACATAAATTGGATATTGTGGGTTGGCTATAGCTCCAATGCCTAAATGGGTGTTATTTGCAAGACTAACTGAACCAGATAAAACTGTAGATCCTGTTTGATTAAAAGATCCTGATTGGTGAATATCATAAGCTACTAAACCCGCAAAAGCATCTATTGATTGTGATACTTCAGCAGATTTTACTACTGAACCTGAAGTGATTCCTGAATTGGAGAGAGTTATTGCCATGTTGTTCTAGAATTTTGTTATAAATATCAGGAAGATTTTTCTAATTGACGATTTATAGCATCTATTACAATATTAGGAGTAATAGACTTAGTACATTCATACATTCTATCAGAATCCTTATGATCGGGGCACCATTCCCAATCTCCTCCATCTAATCTTAATCTATTAAAACATCCTGAACATTTATTTTGGGGAGAGGTTATTCTTTCACAATCCTCAAATTCACTATATGCTTCACTAAACCCTGAAATCATTACTACAGGAGTATTTAAAGCCCATGCTAACCAACTTAACCCACTTCCAATGCCTATAAAAGCTTGGGCATTCATTATATCATTAGCTCTTTCACTTAAAGGATGATTACCTGTTTTATCAACAACTCCTGTTAGAGTACCTCCTAATTTAGAATCATGCCATTCATCTCCTAAAGGTTCTTGGGTAATCATTACTACTTTATAACCTTTATTATTTAAATAATCTATTACAGTTTGCCATCCATTTTTATGATTCCAATATTTAGCATGAGCTGAACCATGGGGGGCTATTACAACATATTTACCTTTTATTGTTGATCCTACATTTTTGTAAGTTAAATTAGGTTTAATTTCTTTATTATCTAAACGTAATATATCATAAGCAGCTCCTTGTAATGGTATTTTTCTAAAATCTAAAGGATTTCTATTATGGTCAATGTTTTCATCTTCATCATAATGCCACCCAACTTCATACATAGCATATAAACCATCTTGAGGGGTACCAGGTTCAATAAATTTTATATCTGGGTAATTATCTTCAAACATTTTATTGTGAAAAGTAGATACTACTAATTTACATTGGTGTTTTCTTCTAAATTCTTCTGCATATGGAAACCAAGCTATAGTATCACCTAATGCTTTAGAAGCAAAATGAATGTATACTGTTTTATCTTTCGCATCATATTTATGTTCTATAACTTCATTAGTATCTAAATCTGTTACCTTAACTAAACAATCAATAAAATATTGTTTATTTAATTTAGACCACATATTATTTTTTATTTCAGTTTCATGAACAATTGAATTATCTAATTGATCAATAAATTGAACATTATATTTTTTATTTATTTCTCCTAAAATTTCAACTTTAGCTCCATTAATAAAAGTACAATAAACATTATTATTAGGAAATAAAGGTTTTTTTATTATCTTTTTAAGATTATTATATTCTTTAATTAAAACTTTTTTCATTATATATTTTTATTAATTCTTTTGTACGATTAAACCACGATAATTCAGTAGAAGTTTTTAAACAATTTAATTTATAAAGTTCCCATTTATCTAAAATATTTTTTAATCCTTTATCCATTTCAAATACATTACGAGGAGATCTCCAACATCCATGTAGATCAACTTCTTTTTCCCAATCAGCTATAACTGGAAGGCCTGCAGCCATTGCTTCTATCATAGTTAAATTAGGATGACCTGCTTCTAACATTGTAGGGTGGATAAAAATATCATGATCATGGTATAAATTTAATAATTCACTATTAGGAGTATCAAATACTAAATTTAGTTTAGGATAATGCAACATTTCAAGATGACCATTAAAAAAGTTTTTATTATTAGAAGGTCCAGCTATAGTAATCTCTAAATTATTCATAGCAGCTAATGCTAAACCAAATTCAAATCCTTTTCTATCAAAGGTATGATCTCCCCCTAAACCATTATTAGCTAACATTAATAACTTTGGATTTAAAGGGCGATATTTTTGTTTTTTAGGATAAAATTCCTTAGTGTTGACTCCGTGAGAAAAATAAACACATTTAGGGTGGTTAAAATAAGTTACTAACCAATTAGCAGGCATTAAAGATATTAATGATCCTTCAATAGCTTGTAAATTTTCTTTATAAACTCTAGAATCTTTACCATAATGTAAAACATGATGATCATGTAATTGGTATATATAAGGTATACCTTTCTTTTGAAGATCAATTGCTAAATTAGCTACATGACAATGTACAACATCAAATTCTTTAGGTTGAATATTAGCAACCATTTTATGGGTAGAATCATGACCTAGCAATATTTGATTTTGTTCAAATTCCCAAATAATTTTTTCAATAGCTCCCCAATTTTTAGGTGGAATATCTAAACCACAGGCTGGGTCTACATGGCATATTTTCATAATTTTATATCTCCTTTAATATTAGTTTCACTTATTTTTTTATCTATTAAACTATATCCTTTTGCTTGGAATACTAAAGGTTCTTTAAAAAATCCTTTTGGTTCTTTTCTAAAATTGTTAGTTACCCATAAGTCAAAAGCATCCCATTTTGAATTATTAATTTTATTATGTACATTATTAATTTTATTTCCTCTAATTAAATAAGCATGGGCATCTGTAAACATACCAGCATCAATGTGAGTTTCATACTCATTAAATACTTCATAATTATGTGCAAAACTAAAAAATGTATAATCTTTTTCTTGAGATATCTTAATAGCTTTATTTAAACTTTCAATAAATTCATTGTGGTTTGTTAATAATAAAGCATCACATTCAAAAAATAAATAAATAGTATTATCATCTTTAGGACAAGATAATATAGCATCAGTATGGGCTTTAAAACAACCATAATGTCCAGGAGCTAATTTATAATAACCAGGTTCCATTTGTACATCGTTTGGTCTATTACAAGTTTTAGTTGGTGGAAAATCCGTATAGGGTTTATTAACAGCCTGAGTGTATTCTATTCCATCATACTCTCCTAATTTACTAATAGATTCAATAGAACGTTGTTCTCTTTCTTCTTCTGGTTGAGTTAATAAATGTATAATTTTAATTTTTGGGATAGATTTATAGTTTGTTCTATCACCTTTCCAATTAAACATACCATTACCAGGCATTGTATTTAAAAAATAATCTTTATTTAATTTAAATTTATGATATTTTACTGTTTCTCCTGTTGTAGTATCTTTAACATCAAATGTAACTATAAAATTATCATTTAGGTTATATTTTACTAAATCCCAAAATAAATACTTACCTCTAACTTCTAATGTTCTATCAATAATAGTTTTACCATTTTTTTCTACAGTATAATGAATATCTTTACTTTCTTTAGAATTAGATATTGTTACCCAAGGACAAAAATAATTATTTACATCTGTAGGAAGAATTGTATAATATTCAACCATTGAATAATCCTCAAAATCAAAATATTTTTTAGCATCAGATTCAAATTTTTCTCGAGGTTCAATATAATTATTTATATTATTTTTAAATATATGATAATATAAATTTTCTATACCATTAGATTCAGCCTCATATTTATTCATAAGACTATTATATTGGTTTTCAGTTTCTATAAAATTACAATGTCTTAAAATTGCTTCGGGTTTTGATGCAAAGAAATAGGTATAATAACATTTACCTTCTTGTGCTTCATATTCACCAAAGAAAGTATCATGAGTATTTAATTTTTTAGATATATAATCTATATAGCTATTATCTTTAAGAATATAATCAAAATTAATATAATATAATTTTTTAATTCCTAACTTATCAGCAAATGTAGCAGGATTATAAAAAGATGTATAACAAGCTGGTCCATGGTATCTATCATTATCTTCACCTCTTAAATTAATATAAGTATCATATAAACTATTATAGGCTGTATATCCTGAATAAAAAGTATGTTTTGTTAATAAATTATTTTTTTCATAAAATACATAATCAACCATTTCCTGTAATATTTTAGGAACGGGACAATGAGCTGAAATAATAATTTTCCTGTTACTATCTTTTCTTAATGATTTAATACATTCTATTGTAGTATCTATAATAGCTTGTGTTTTAGGGTAAGTACACACAACATATGCTTCTTCTTCTTTAGATACTTCAGGAAGAATTGTAAATTGATTTTTAATTAATTTAACATTTTCATTAAAATTATTAAAATTTAAATAATTAATTGTATTATAATCTTCAAAATAATTTTGATAAACCTCTAAATTATACAATAATTGAGGGATTTGATACGATAAGGCTTCTCTAATAACTAAAGGCATTGTTTCTTTATCATTAGCTGTTCCTCTAGATGTAAATAAAAATAAATCCATTGATTGGTAAAAATTCTCAACATCCGTTCTTTCATTCCACCATGTTAAATTATCAGGTTTTTCTTTCATTAAAGGTTCCCAATACCATTTAAAGTTATCTGCTTGATTTCCTACACTGTGAAATTCATATTCAGGTAAAGCTTTAGCATATTCAAAAAATTCTTTTTGATTTTTCCTTGAAGTAAATAAACCAATATGTAAAATATGTTTTTTAGAAGGGTCTAAATTTAAACGTTTTAACGCATGTTCTCTATTAGGTCTGGGGATATATTCAATGGGATATTCAACTAGTATTTTAGGTATATCTATGTTTTTATATTGCTCAATTTGCCAATTTGACACAAACATAAATTTATCAGGAAAAAATAATTTATTTTCTGTATTCATTGATGAATCATGAGATGTTTCAACTAAAAAATATTCTCTTTCTGTAGAGTATAATTTTCTAGCTATATCATCATCCATAAAATATTCAGGTATTTCTTCTAAATGGATAATATCAGGTTGAACTATATCTATTATGTTAAATAGTTCTGTCTTATCTTCCCCTAATGTAAAAAACTTATTAGGAGGTACAAGTTTTTCAAGTTTGTTTTTAGTAATAACTAATCTACCCCCAGTACAATCAACCCATTCAATAAGATAAACATCAAACTCATTTTTAATAAGTTCAATTTTTTTAGTTAAATATTGTGGAAGCCCCCCTGTTGATAAATGGGGAGCAATGAATAAGATTTTTTGCATATGACACTTTTTGAAAACTATTTAATCAATATAATAAAAAATTAATTTACATCCAAATTATATTATTATAAACCATTAACTTGATTAATATCACCACTTGATATACCATTAACTTCACCAATATTAGCTCCTGTTATACCATTTACTTCATTACCATATCCAGCTGCTGTATAGTCTACTTGAAGTGTACATTTTGTAACATTATTAAAATCTATAGTATTATATAAACTAATATTAAACCCTCCATAAGGGTCAACATCTTGATAATCATAATTATAATCTATAACACATACTCCTAAATACCCATTTGCTATTATAAAATTTCTTGCTGTACTATTTAAAGAATAGGTGTTAGTAGTAAAAGAATTGTTCCACCCACCAGGTGAATTTAAATAATTTTGATTAAAATCTAAATCACCAAATTCAGAAGTAGTAGCTATAGCATTAGAATTATTACCAAAGGCAAAACCTTCAACTACCATTATATCTCCAATTGGAATACCTGGGGAAGTGTCAGTTGCTATATTTAAATCAATAGAATTTATTGATGCCCCTGCAGGGTATCCTGCACCAACAACATCATACCAAGCCCATATTCTATTTAAATAATAACTTGTACCCCTACCTCCTGCAACTGCTTCTACTTTGATTGCAGGGTTTGTGTTTCCTGAAGTATAAGTTCCTGTACCAGATGTAGCATTTCTAATACTAGGCCAACTATTAACAGGACCTCTATAAATCACATTTACAGCATTACTTGCTCCTGAATTAAATGGTTGGATGTTTAATATTGGCATATTTTTAAGCTTTTAGCACCCATGTATTATCTGGATTAAAGTAAACTACATCTGTTGATGAATTTGTACAATATCCAACTATTCTTGCATAATCACCTGTTCCTACTACACTTACAGAAGTATTCATTAACCCAGAAGTAGAACTAATATATAAAGGACTACCTGGTGTAAAGTTATAAGATGATGATCTAACAAATCCTCTCAATAAAACACCATTTGTTGATGGGTTAGAACCTAAAGCAATACCTAACATTTTAGTAGCATTAGAAGAGTCATTTCTAACTTTACTCCAGTTTCCACTAGTATTCATATAAATTAAATCATCAAATGCTATTGTACTTACAGCACTTCCTCCAAAGAATACTTCTCCACTTGCATTTCCATCACTTGAAGGAATACCATATTCTAATAATCCAGCATTAGCTGTTTGGTTTAAACCAATTCTAAATGGATTTCTAATACCTAATGTAAAGTCAGCATTCATAGTAAATGTTGAATCTGAACTATCTATTAAGATATTTCCAACATTTGTAGTATTTAAAGTAATATCTAATGGATTACCAGATCCACCTGATGGAGCTGATGAACCTGATGAACCTGAAGTACCATCAGCACCACTACTACCACCAGTACCTGATCCACCTGAAACTCCTCCTGCTCCCCCAACACCACTTGATCCTGTTGAACCTGTAGAACCACTTGTTCCACTTAATCTACTTGAACCATTTCCTCCTTGATTACCATTTGAACCTGCAGATCCTGATGATCCTGAAGTACCACTTAGTCTACTTGTGCCATTATTACCTGCAGCACCTTGTGAACCATTTGATCCTGATGAACCGCTAGTACCACTTAATCTACTTGTGCCGTTTCCACCTGCATTACCCTGTGAACCATTTGAACCCGAAGATCCTGAAGTACCACTTAGTTTACTTGCACCATTTCCTCCTTGATTACCACTTGACCCTGTAGATCCTGATGATCCTGAAGTACCTGATAATCTACTTGAACCATTTCCTCCTTGATCACCCGAAGAACCATTTGAACCTGAAGATCCTGAAGTACCACTTAGTTTACTTGAACCTGCTGCTCCTTGGTTACCGTTTGAACCTGCTGAACCTGAAGTACCACTTGTAGCACTTACATTACTTTCTCCTGATATTCCTTGGTTACCATTTGAACCATTTGAACCTGAAGATCCTGAAGTATTACTTAGTCTACTTGAACCAGCTGCACCTTGATTACCAGTTGAACCTGCTGAACCACTTGAACCTGAAGTACCACTTAATCTACTTGAACCATTTGCACCTGCATCACCTTGTGAACCATTAGAACCTGAAGATCCTGAAGTTCCTGATTGTCTGCTTGTACCATTTCCACCTGCATTACCCTGTGAACCATTAGATCCTGATGATCCTGAAGTACCACTTAGTCTACTTGTGCCATTATTACCTGCTGCACCTTGTGAACCATTAGTTCCTGATGATCCTGAAGTACCACTATTAGCACTTTGACCTTCTCCACCATCAATACCACTTGAACCTGTTGTACCACTAGATCCTGAAGTACCTGATAATTTACTTGAACCATTACCACCAGCTGCACCTTGCGAACCATTTGATCCTGAAGATCCTGAAGTACCACTTAATCTACTAGTACCATTTGCACCTGCAACTCCTTGTGAACCTGCGGACCCTGATGAACCTGATGTTCCTGATTCTCCACTTCCACCTTTATTACCAGTAACACCAGATGAACCATTTGAACCTGAAGATCCTGAAGTTCCACTTAATTTACTTGCACCGTTTCCTCCTTGATTACCACTTGAACCTGTAGATCCTGATGAACCTGAAGTACCACTTAATCTACTAGAACCATTTCCTCCTTGATCACCTGAAGAACCATTTGAACCTGAAGATCCTGAAGTACCACTTAATCTACTTGAACCATTACCACCAGCTGCACCTTGCGAACCATTTGATCCTGATGAACCGCTAGTACCACTTAATCTACTTGTGCCGTTTCCACCTGCAACTCCTTGTGAACCATTTGAACCTGAAGATCCTGAAGTACCACTTAGTTTACTTGAACCTGCTGCTCCTTGGTTACCATTTGAACCTGCTGAACCACTTGAACCTGAAGTTGTGCTACCTCCAGATGCACCAGCAATACCTGCTGTACCTGTAGTACCACTAGATCCTGAAGTTCCTGATTGTCTGCTTGTACCATTTCCACCTTCAACACCCTGTGAACCATTAGACCCTGATGAACCACTTGTACCACTTAGTTTACTTGAACCTGCTGCTCCTTGGTTACCGTTTGAACCTGCTGAACCACTTGAACCTGAAGTACCTGATTGTCTGCTTGTACCATTTGCACCTGCAGCACCTTGTGAACCATTAGAACCTGAAGATCCTGAAGTACCTGATTGTCTACTTGTACCGTTACCACCAGCTGCACCTTGTGAACCTGTAGATCCTGATGAACCTGAAGTACCTGCTAAACCTGAAGTTCCATCTTCACCACTTGAACCTGCTGTTCCTGAAGTTTGTGATAAACCACTAGCACCTGCTAAACCTGTAGATCCATTAGAACCACTTGAACCTGAAGTTCCACTTAATTTACTTGCACCATTTCCTCCTTGATTACCATTTGAACCTGTAGATCCTGATGATCCTGAAGTACCTGATTGTCTGCTTGTACCATTACCACCTGCAACACCTTGTGAACCATTAGACCCTGATGAACCACTTGTTCCACTTAGTCTACTTGAACCATTTCCTCCTTGATCACCTGAAGAACCATTAGATCCTGATGAACCGCTTGTACCACTTAATCTGCTTGAACCTGCTGCACCTTGATTACCATTTGAACCTGCAGATCCTGATGAACCTGATGTTCCTGATTGTCTACTTGTACCATTATCTCCAACAGCACCTTGTGAACCATTTGAACCCGAAGATCCTGATGTTCCTGATTGTCTACTTGTACCATTTCCACCTGCAGCACCTTGTGAACCTGCTGAACCTGATGAACCTGAAGTGCCTGCTAATCCACTTGTTCCATCTTCACCTGAAGAACCTGCTGTTCCTGAAGTTTGTGATAAACCACTAGCACCTGCTAAACCTGTGGATCCATTAGAACCGCTTGATCCACTAGTACCACTTAATCTACTCGAACCTGCTGCTCCTTGATTACCATTTGAACCTGCTGAACCACTTGAACCTGAAGTACCTGATACATTACTTGAACCTTGTGCACCAGCATTACCATTTGAACCTGATGAACCACCAGAACCTGAAGTCCCGGATACATTACTTGAACCTTTTGCACCTGCTGCTCCATTTGAACCTGATGAACCACCAGAACCTGAAGTTCCTGACACATTGCTTGCACCATTTCCTCCTGCTGCTCCATTTGAACCTGTTGAACCACTTGATCCTGAAGTACCTGCTAAACCTGAAGTTCCATCTTCACCTGAAGAACCTGCTGTTCCTGAAGTTTGTGATAAACCACTAGCACCTGCTAAACCTGTAGATCCATTAGAACCACTAGATCCACTAGTTCCTGATAACTGACTTGCTCCGTTTGTACCTTGTGCCCCACTAGATCCATTTGAACCTGATGATCCTGAAGTACCACTTAATTGGCTTAAACCATTTGTACCTACTTCTCCAGTAGTACCATTTGAACCACTTGATCCTGAAGTACCTGATAATTGGCTTGCTCCATTAGTCCCTACTTCTCCTGAAGAACCATTTGAACCACTAGATCCACTAGTTCCACTTAAATTACTTGAACCTGCTGCACCTTGATCACCGTTTGAACCTGCAGAACCTGATGAACCTGAAGTACCTGATAGTGCACTTTCTCCTTCTTCACCAGCATCACCATTTGAACCTGCTGAACCACTTGAACCTGAAGTACCTGATACATTACTTGCACCATTACCTCCTGCTGCTCCATTTGAACCAGCTGAACCTGAAGAACCACTAGTTCCTGCTAATCCACTTGTTCCATCTTCACCACTTGAACCTGAAGTACCTGCTGTTTGGCTTAATCCACTAGCACCTGCTAAACCTGAAGAACCATTAGATCCTGATGAACCTGAAGTACCTGATAATTGGCTAGCTCCGTTTGTACCTTGTGCCCCACTAGATCCATTTGAACCTGATGAACCACTAGTTCCTGATAATTGGCTTGCTCCATTAGTACCTACTTCTCCAGTAGTACCATTTGAACCACTTGATCCTGAAGTGCCACTTAATTGACTTAATCCATTTGTTCCTGTTTCTCCTGTTGTACCTGCTGAACCTGAAGAACCACTAGTTCCTGCTAATCCACTTGTTCCATCTTCTCCTGAAGATCCTGATGAACCTGCAGTTTGACTTAATCCACTAGCACCTGCTAAACCTGAAGAACCATTTGAACCACTAGATCCACTAGTTCCTGATAATTGGCTAGCTCCGTTTGTTCCTGCTTCTCCTGAAGAACCATTAGATCCTGATGAACCACTAGTTCCACTTAATTTACTAGCTCCATTTGTTCCAACTTCACCAGTTGTACCATTTGATCCTGAAGAACCACTAGTTCCTGATAATTGGCTTAATCCATTTGTTCCTGTTTCTCCTGTTGTACCTGCTGAACCACTTGAACCACTAGTACCTGCTAAACCTGAAGTTCCATCTTCACCACTTGAACCTGAAGTACCTGCGGTTTGTGATAAACCACTAGCACCTGCTAAACCTGAAGAACCATTAGATCCTGATGAACCTGAAGTACCACTTAATTGGCTTAAACCATTTGTACCTACTTCTCCTGAAGAACCATTAGATCCTGATGAACCTGAAGTACCTGATAATTGGCTTATTCCATTAGTTCCAACTTCACCAGTTGTACCATTTGATCCACTTGACCCCGAAGTACCACTTAATTGACTAGCTCCGTTTGTTCCTGTTTCTCCTGTTGTACCTGCTGAACCACTTGAACCGCTTGTTCCTGCTAATCCACTTGTTCCATCTTCTCCACTTGAACCTGATGAACCTG
>VMHT01191630.1_pt1 | contig 29509 bp, 47 predicted proteins | sample 4693611 | NCBI WGS metagenome assembly VMHT01 (sample SAMN12280063, study PRJNA550983) | marine metagenome | isolation source: seawater sampled from same location over 5 years 0.02-0.2 micron viral filtrate | place: USA: collected off the coast of southern California halfway between the port... ... | reverse complement strand
TTACAAGTATCAGTAGCAGATAAGTTGTTACACAATGCCGCACATGCAATTCAAATATGGACAGATAAGAACGATAACGTAGATAATGATCCTATCAGAGCAGGCTTGCATGATGACGATTCTGTAATTTATACATGGAAACACGAAAGCGAAGAAAGACTTGCTCATCACAGACATTGTGGACATCAAGATCCTGTTATGAAAAGTAGAGCAGAGGAAGGATTAAAAATAATCCATGAATTCATACATCTACTAAAACAAAAAGGTTGACAAATATACACAATCGTGTATAATACTTCGAAAGTGGATGGAAACAGTTAGGCATCGACCCACTATAAATATTCCGCACTAATGGCCTTCTAATTATTTAGGAGATACAAATGAATAAGAGATTTTATTCAGGTAAAACATATTCGCATTCAACTGGACACAGTTGTGCATTTAGGCAGTGGAAGGCAACAAGCCACTGTAACTTAATACACGGTTACGCATTACAGTTTGAATTCACTTTTGGTGGAGACGAACTTGATGAGCGTAATTGGATTGTAGACTTTGGCGGACTGAAGCCACTCAAGGAATGGTTAAAGAGTACATTTGATCATACTTACTTGGTAGCAGAAGATGACCCAGAGTTAGAAACGTTTGTTGATTTAGCAAAGAAAGATTTGGTAGATTTACGAATTGTTTCGCACACAGGTTGTGAACGTTTTGCTGAAATGGCTTTTGACAAAGCAGATGAAATTGTTAAGGAATTAACAAACGGAAGATGTTGGGTACAAAAGACCACAGTAAGAGAACATGAGCATAATAGTGCTACTGTTGAACTTAACGACCATACTAAAGTAAAATTTAGTTAAACAACAAAGGTTTCACTGTGAGCCTGAGACGTCTAACACAGTGCTATATGATGATATACTAAGAGTTTAGAATGTAAAAGCCCTCAACAGACGTGTTGGGGGTTTTTTATTGCACGTCTATGTGTGCAAGGCCATCTATCATTAAGTTAACAAGAAAGTCTGTATCTCTGAACAGCATCATATTGTGAAATGAATCTTCGCGATATTTCTCATGCGACACTTTTGTTTTGTGATCTTTGATTAGAAAATCAGTTATTGCTTCTCTTCTTTCGCCACCCGACAAGTGGTCCCATCCAAAATCAGGTATCCTAAATCCTATTCTTCGTAATTCAGCATCTGCTCCTGCGGCACTTAATACTAATGGGGTAATTCCATTTAACAATAATCTAAATGTTTTCTCAGTTATAAAACCTTGGGGATTGGCATATGCTGGGTGTTCTTTGAGCGTGAATGTTTCCAATGACACACCCCATCTAACATTTTCACCCCAAGTCCAATCGTTAGTAACTACATCTTCAAACCTTGATGGCAAGTCTGGTAATTGCCGCGGTAACTTTTTCTCGTATGCTTTGATGAACTTTTTGATATTTTTATCACCTGATTTCTTTGCAGTATCTTGGTGAGTCTTGATATTAGGAGTATTGTTGAACTCATATTTCAAGTAACTATCTTTTTTACTCCATGCCATTGACCACAAACAATCATCTAACACTTTTTTTGCATGTAAGTCTGCAATCATTTTTATACGTGATTCGCGAGGTTTTCTCACAGACAAGAATGCATGGTATTTGAATTTATTACTGTCACGTGAATCTAATATAGAATGAAATAGCACACCTGCTTCCTCAGTGTTGAGAGTTCTTTCATCTACTGCTTGGGCAATAATTAAAGCAAACAAATTTGCATTTGGTAAAACTGTACAATTTGGTATGCTTGTTTCCTTGAAGTTATATCCTGTTGTGTGTAAGTATAAGTTCTTAGGCTTAACATTAAGTGCTTCTATTGTTTGTGTTAAACTTGTTCCGAGAAAACTGCCGCCTTCTATGTAATCATATATTATTACATTACATGTTTTTAACAATGACTTTGCATAATATTTAGGCAACTTAATAAATTCTCTATCAGATATTTCAAAAACCACATGTTCGTAATCTGTACTACTTGCTAATAGTTTTTCGCAACTGATTCCGCTAATGCCAAATAATTTTCCTACAGCGATACCTTTGCGATGTGTTTGTGTAATAAAACTTTTGTCACACATAGTTTTGATATTTTTGTATAACCAACCCATGTTATATGTATCAGCAGGATTGCCTAAAAATATATCTATTATACCTGGATTTGAGTTTTGTGCTACTATTTCAGTAGCAATTTTTTCTATAACTATCATAAGTAGCCTTATATATGTGCTTGTCTATATTTATATACCATGTTAACAGCCAAAGAATGTTCCCGGATACGACAAAAATAGCATAAATAGTACTATGAAATTCGGAATCATAACATTAATAACAGCCTTAGCAATTGCAGGCGTGGCGGCATGGTTTAGTATAGCAGGACTTATGGCTATCTTTAGTGCCGCGGCATTACCCATTGCAGTAATGGCTGGAACACTCGAAGTGGGTAAACTACTCACAGCCAGTTGGTTATACAGATACTGGAATGAAACATCCTTTGCATTAAAGTCATATCTCAGCATTGCTGTGGCAATACTTATGCTGATCACAAGTATGGGAATATTTGGCTATTTGTCAAAAGCACACTTAGATCAAGCAGGTGCAAGTGGTGACGCCTTTGCTATTGTAGAAAGAATAGATGGGCAGATTGCAAGAGAAGAAAATAAGATTTCAATACTTCAGGATAGGATTAGCAGTTTAGACGGCAGTTTTGATATCAGCGATAGTGTAACACAGCAGGAAGTAATCAGAGACGGCGCCTGGGATAGAGTACAAGGCGACATTGATTATGCTAAAGGACAAATTGCAGATATAAGAACTCAACTAAGTGTAGATCTAAAAGCACAAGATGACAAACTTGTATCATTAGATAAAATTGTAGAAAGTTATGCTAATCAAGGAACGACCACAGTAGAAACAGATTCGGGTGGAATATTCCGAAGTGCAGAAACTGAAGTTATTGATAATGTTGCTAAGGCACAACAAATTAGACAAGAACAAAAGCCACAACGTGATGCTATAACTGAAGAAAAGAAGAATTTGCGTATGTCATCACAGCAACAAATAAATGCTTTGCAAAAAACCATTGATGAATATCGTGCAGGCGCACAGCAAACAATAGACACTGCAAACAAAGAAATTAATCGATTGAGAAATCTCAGTTCTCAATCACAAGACGACAACCTAAACAAAGTAGATGAGTTCAACACGCAGATTGATAATTTGTATGATGGTATAGTTGTATTAAAAGATGAAAAGTTTGAAGCAGAAACTATTGTTAGAGAATTAGAAAAAGAAGTAGGACCTATCAAATATGTAGCACAACTAATATTTGGTGGTGACAGCGAAGACTTACTTGATAAAGCAGTTCAAGTGTTTATACTATTGCTGGTATTTGTATTTGATCCACTTGCAGTTATGTTAGTTATTGCGGCCAACCAAACACTGTTACGTTACGGTATTGACTTAGAGGACAGTGGGCCACCATTACCAACAAAACCAAAACAACCTATACCAGAAGAAGAATTCAATATTGACGAAGCAACTGGTAGGGAAGAAATACCAAGTGCTGTAGACGATGCCGCTACTGCAATGCAAGAATCCGCAAGTCAAAAAAAAAGATTAGAGGAAGCATTAGCAGAAGTTAATGCCAAGTACGAAGAAACATTAAAGGCATTAGAAGAAAAACCTAAAGTAGTAACTAAAACAATTGTTGAGCATGTTCCAAAAGAAGTATTTGTGCAGGTCAAAGATAAAGAGACCGAAAAGAAATTAAAAGCAGAAATCAAAGATCTTAACAAACAACTTGAACAAAAACCTAAAGAAGTAATTAAGGAGATCGAAGTTGAAAAAATCGTTGAAAAGATCGTCGAGGTTGAGATCCCAAAAGAGACAGTGGTCACTGTCGAAAAAGAAGTTCCAGGACCAGAGCGAGTTGTTGAAGTGCCAGGACCAGAACGAGTCATCGAAAAAGAAGTAGAGGTTGTTGCAGGTTTGCGTGAAGCCGCTAAGATGGTTGCCGCAAGTGATTTCAATAAGGAAGGATACAGCGAAGAAGAACTATATGAGATGCTACAAAAAGCATCTGAAGAAGATGTAAAAAAGAAAATAGGGTTTTGGGCCATGCCGCTACCAAACGATGATAGCGACGATGACGAAGACGGGTCAAATAAAATATATATAACTAAGCCAAACGCTAAATAGTTGTAGAGGTAAATTTAATTAAATGACACAAGATTCTCCTACGTTATCATGTAATTTCTGCGGAAAGAATAGAGATCAAGTAGAAAAACTAATTGCAGGACCTGATGTATACATTTGCAATGAATGTATAGAGCTGAGTTACAATATCACAGTTACTGAAAAGTCTGAAGAGTTTGATATAGAAGAACTTGACAATTTACTTACACCAACAGAAATTTATAATAAGTTAGACGAATATATAATTGGTCATGCAGGTGTAAAAGAGTTATTAAGTGTTAGTGCATATAATCACTACAAAAGAATAGCATTTAATCGATCAGAAGATTTTGATGTTGACACACTCGACAAGTCAAACATATTACTAATGGGTAATACAGGAACAGGTAAAACCTTGTTTGCAAAAACATTGGCTAAAATACTAAATGTACCAATGACTATTGCTGATGCAACAACATTAACTGAAGCAGGTTATGTTGGAGAGGACGTTGAAGGTGTTATTGAACGTTTGCTTACTCTAACTAATTGGGATAAGGACAGTGCTGAAAAAGGAATTATATTCATTGACGAGATAGACAAGAAGGCACGTAAGAGCGAATCTAACACTGCTACACGTGATGTAAGTGGTGAAGGCGTTCAACAAGCACTATTAAGATTAATTGAAGGTACAACAGTAAAAATTAAAATGGGGAACAGTAAACGGTTAGCAGGTGACGAGTTTATGGAATTCGACACCAGCAATATACTGTTTATAATGGGGGGTGCGTTTGTCGGATTAGACAAACTCATCGAGAAGAGGTTAAAGAAGAAGTCCGGTATAGGTTTTGGGTCCACAGTATTAGATGCTACGGAATCTAAAAAGTTAACAAAATTAGCAACACATGATGATTTTGTAACCTATGGCCTAATTCCAGAGTTAGTCGGACGAACTCCTTTAATTGGTATACTTGACCAGTTCGAGACTGAGGATTTTAAGAAAATATTATCCTCAGTCAAGAACAATATTTTAAGTCAAGTTAAGGTATTATTTGACATAGACAAAATACGTATTGAATTTGGTGATGACTATATCACTTATGTAGCCGAACAGGCCGCAACTAAGAGTTTGGGTGCAAGAGCAATCAAGACTTTGGTTGATCAAAGTTTAATAAGTTTAATGTTTAGAGCACCAGATCTTCACAATAAAGATGTTGCTATGGTAAAATTAAATAAATATCCATTGACAAAAGAAGATTTTCCTGTATTATATTACAGTAATAACGAATCAGAAATTGATAGAAACTATAAACTGCATGGCGCAGAGGACTTATGAGCAAAAACTTTAAACCAAATAACTTCAAAAAGAAGTTTGACAACAAGAAGCCATACTCAGCACCGAGACCAAGAATTCCGGGTACAAGTGTTGAAGTGAGAAATGGTGATGTTAACGGAGCAATTCGTAGACTAAAAAAGATTCTTGAAAACGACAACCGTCAAAAAGAATTAGCAAAAAGAGAGTACTACGAAAAACCAAGTGCTAAACGTAAACGTGTTAAAGATCAAGAAATCCGTAGACACAAAAAAGAACTACTTAAAAAGATTCAATCCGGTTCTGAACCATATCAGGAAACAGGCGGACTCAAACATCTTAAGGGTAAAAGATCAAGAAGAAAACACGCAATGCTAAAGGATATGTTTAGCAGAGCTAACCGCAGAAGGTAGACATGAAAATTGTTGTTGTTAGTGGAGGATTCGATCCACTGCACTCTGGTCATATAAGTTATTTAGAAAGTGCCGCAAAATACGGTAATAAACTTGTAGTACTTGTAAACAGTGATGAGTGGCTTACAAGAAAGAAAGGCAGACCTTTTATGCCTTTTGAAGAACGTTCCCTAATTATACAACGCATGGACATGGTAGACAATGTTTATGCAGTCAGCGACGATGATAACAGTGTAACCAAAGGACTTGTTCAAGTCAGAGACGCATTCGGACACCAACATGAATATGTATTTTGTAATGGCGGCGACAGAGGCAAAGACAACATTCCAGAAATGGATGTTGAGGGTTATGAGTTTGAATTTGCTGTAGGTGGTGATAACAAAGCCAACAGCAGTAGTTGGATATTAAAGGAATGGAAGTATCCAACAGAACGCAGAGTATGGGGTGAATTCAGCAACCTATTCGAAGACGGTGTTGTAAAAGTTAAAGAGCTTGTGATAGAACCAGGCAAAGGCATCAGTTATCAACGTCACTTTAAGAGATCAGAAATATGGTTTGTGAGTAAAGGTGAATGTGAGATTAAGTATGGTGCAGACACTGAATTGCCAGAACATTATTCATACCATGTATTAAAAACAGATCAATCGTTTACTGTAAGAGCAAAAGCATGGCATCAGATTGTAAACAAAGGTAAAGTACCTTGCCATATAATAGAAATACAGTACGGCGAAGAAACAACAGAAGACGACATAGAGCGTCTTGAATATTACGACGGAGAATAGTATGGAATATGTATTTGCAGGAATGTTTTTTACTTTACTGGTAGTTTGGGTAGTAATAAAAAATCAGGACGAATAATGTACGAATTAGTATTACTGATATGCATTATGGTTATCGGAACTATAATATTAACAATTTTAAACGACGACGAGTAAACAATGAGAGAATTAAACACACAGAAAGTATGCGAACTATTAAATGAAATAGTTGAATTGGAAATGGCTGGTGTGGTAAGGTATGCACACAGTTCATTAATGATTAGCGGTCCTAACAGGATACCTATTGTAGCATTCCTACAGGAACAGGCAAACGAAAGTTTAGCACATGCCTTACAAGCAGGCGAATACATCACAGGATTTGGTGGACACCCAAGTCAGAAAATTGCAAAGATAGAAGAAAATCACGATCACAGTGTTAATCAAATACTCACTGAAAGTTTAGAACACGAAGTACGTGCTGTAGGAAAATACAAAGAACTGCTAATGGAAGTAGCGGATGCAAGTATCATGCTTGAGGAATATGCCAGAGGACAAATAGGCCAAGAGGAGCAACATGCATTAGAACTTAGCAAGATGTTGAAGGATTTTGCGTAGTGCCCAAACTGGTTGTAGCAGGTTGCAGTTTTTCTGACAGAACACTTGTAGAAGAGTGCTACGGCGACCATTTATCAAAATTATTAAATATAGACTATTTACATCTTGCAGGTGGATGTGGCAGTAATGATCGCAGTATGCGATTAATAGTTACAAACGTTTTATTAAATAAGATTAATGAAAACGATCATGTAATTATTCAACTTACATCACCTGAAAGAAAAGAAGTATTCTCAAATTATTTAACGCACACAAGAATTGGCAAAACAACATTTGATCACAGTGTATTCATTACACAACAAGAAACACCAGTAGAAAGCAATCCTAACATTAAAGCCATACATCCTTGGGACAGTATGCCATTGAATGATCTTGTAGATAACACAGTAAAAGATTTTAGGTGGGGCCGTTTTAAAATGCACAGTTGGACGTGGCAAGAAAACAAAACGGATGAGCTGGTTCAAAAAAGCATAGAAGAAGCAACAGTGGATATCACTGCTGATACTTATATTACTTGGACCAGACTTGCTATGCTTATGTCATTCCTTGAAAGTAAAAACATACGTTACACAGTTCTCCACCCACACAGTTATTTTCATCCAGATAATTTTGAAAAGATGGGACTCACACGTTTATTTAGAGAAGGCAAGGATATAGCAACACACCCTGAATTAATATCAATGTGGAGTCAAATACAACATTCCCCCGATGATGCGTCACACCTAAGTGAAAGTGGTCACGAATGGTTTGCAAGATGGTTAAATGACAAAATAATATGGACATAATGCTAATTGGTTGTAGTTGGCTTGTACCAAACTATTATTATGAAGAGAATCTTAGAAACAGTGATATCGATACTCCAGGTGCACCACCAGAAATTCATATTAGAAGTTTATTAGAAGCAGAAGGTCATTCTATTATAAATTTTGCAATAAACGGTTATGGCAATGATCAACTTCTTTCTGATGCATTAATGACACTAACACCAGAACAAAACATTGACCTCATAATATTTTGCCAATCAGATCCTGTAAGAGATTATATTCGCAATGGCACAACAGACATAATAAGTGAAGTTTTACCACATGATAAGTTACTTGAGAAGACATATCATAAACTTAATAAACTAAAGAAATTATTACCCAAATCTAAATTAGTTGTAATAGGCGGCCTAACACCTATTGAAGATTCTATTAATAACATAATGGAATATAAGCCAGACTATCAATTACGTTGGTGGATAGAGGAATTTTTTAACAAAGATGATTTCTCTGAGATGGGACCACTTCCTACAACAGCATATGGGTATAGCATATTAGAAATGGACGTATTGTCACACAACGAAAAAAATAACACTGTAACAGTAATGGACTACATGAGGGAATCAAAATATTATCCAGATCACGGACACCCAGGCGAACACATGCATTCATGGCTTTTTCATGAATTAAAAAACAACAACCTAATAGATAATAAATACTAATATGAAAAGAATATACTTAGATTACGCATCAACTACACCCTGCGACCCAAATGTTGCAGAGTTAATGACCAAATTCCTCACATTTGACGGCGAGTTTGGAAACCCTGCAAGTAGAAGTCACAGTTTCGGTTGGGAGGCTGATCAAGCAATTGACACAGCAAGACAACAAGTAGCAGACCTTATTGGTGCTGACCCAAGAGAAATTGTATTCACCAGCGGTGCCACTGAAGCAGATAATCTTGCTATCAAAGGTACAGCACAATTTTACGAAACAAATGGTAAACACATTGTCACAAGTAAGATTGAACACAAAGCAGTACTTGATCCTTGCAGAGAACTTGAACGTGATGGATTTGAGATTACATATCTTGAACCTAACGAAGATGGTATAATCACAGCAGACATGATTGCTGAAGCAATCAGAGAAGATACAATACTTGTAAGTATTATGTTTATCAATAATGAACTTGGTACACTTAACGACATAGAAGGTATTGGTAAGTTATGCTTTGATAAGAAAATTATGTTCCATGTGGATGCGGCTCAGGCCACAGGCAAAGTAGAAATAAACTTAGCAGAACTTCCTGTACATTTAATGAGTTTATCAGCACATAAAACATATGGCCCAAAAGGCGTAGGTGCATTGTATATTCGACGTAAGCCACGTGCAAGAATCAGAGCACAAATGCATGGTGGTGGACACGAAAGAGGAAATAGGAGTGGCACACTTCCTACACATCAAATTGTAGGAATGGGGGAAGCATACAGAATTGCCCAAGAGCGATTCGAACAAGACAAAGCTCATGTAGGTATGTTACATGATCGTTTGTTAGAAAGAGTTAAAGAAGTTGAGGAAGTATACTTAAACGGCAGTCTTGATCACAAAGTTAAAAACATTTTAAATGTCAGTTTTAACTTTATTGAAGGCGAAAGTTTGATTATGGCTTTAGAAAATGTTGCTGTTAGTAGCGGTAGTGCATGTACAAGTGCAACACTTGAACCAAGTTATGTATTACGTGCATTAGGCAGAGCAGACGAGTTAGCACACAGCAGTATACGATTCAGTTTCGGAAGACAAACCACGCTCGAAGACATTGACCAAACAGCAGATACGTTGCTCGATGTAGTTGAGAAATTAAGAGAACTATCCCCATTGTGGGACATGTACCAAGACGGTGTTGATATGGACGCATTCGATTGGGACGAATACATGCATTAAAAAAAGATAAATAACATTATGGCATATTCAGAAGAAGTAACAAAAAGATTCAAAGGCGTATTATCAAATCCTAAGAAGTTTAACGTTGGTAAGTTTGATCCAACTGATCCTAAGGTAGCAACTGGCATGACCGGTGCTCCAGCATGTGGTGATGTAATGAGACTACAACTTAAACTTGATGACAATGATCGCATAGAAGATGTTATGTTCAAAACATACGGTTGCGGTAGTGCAATTGCAAGTTCAACTATGTTTGTAGAAATGTTAAAAGGTAAAACAATGGAAGAAGCAAGGCAAATCAAAGACAAAGATATTGCCGCGGCATTGGATTTACCACCAATTAAAATTCACTGTTCAGTGTTAGCAGAAGACTCAATCAAAAAAGCAATTAAAGATTGGGAAGGCAAATCTTCAGAATAGATCAAAACAACCGCTTATAATTAAGTAATCTGTTTTTCATCATAAATATCGTGTATAAGTTATTATAATAATTTCTTATGTTACTCCAATCTTAGAAAAAAATGAAACACAGATTTAAAATAGATTTCAACCGCGTCAAACATGATGCAGAATTGGTTGTGCTTGCCGCGGTTTTCTTATTATCGATAATAAGTGTTTCTCCGAGCTTATAATGTTTAATGCAAGAGTATTATTCTACAGTTTTTTAATTGTATCATTACACACACTTGACAGTGGTGCTGGTATAAATCGTGCATTAAGAGACTTTGCTCAGGCAGAACACGAATACAAATCATGAACAAACTTTTAAAAACTTTTTACAAATACTGGATAGCACCATGGACACCAATACCTTACAAGTAAGAGACGCAACACCTGAAGAACAAGCAGAGTGGTTTGAAACAGACTACTTTATGAAAGGAGACTTCAGCCCTATGCAATTGTTTGTGGTTATACCGGCAGTCATACAGATAGTGGTATTCTTTTCCATGTTAGCCGTGTTTGCCCTAAACAGTGTCTTATTTTAGAAACACATTTAGATTACTAATAGGTGTAGGTAAGTCACATAACAACACTGTAACACCCTCACAGATCCTCATAACAGCAATAGCAGTAGGCTTTGCATTCTTAGGCTCCATCTCTATACTATTATTACTTGCAAGTCTTGTAATAAACGGTTGACAAACTACTACAATTTGCTATAATAATAGACTAAATTAGGTTAGAACGAGAGGTGGCCGTATATGACTATGCATCTTCAACAGGGCATGACAACCATACGTAATAAGAAGTATGCACCCAAATACACTAAGGCAAACGTTGCCAAGTGGGAAAGGGGCATGATTGAGCATAACAGAATATGCAAACGTATTGGTGAGCCAAAATTAACATTCGAACAGTATGTTGATTACTGCCATGGCATTCGACCTAAGGTAGACCCACGTAGTAGAGAAGCATTTAAGCCTATGGACACCAGCACACAAAACTCTGCATATCGTGAAACAAAGCACTATCCTTCTGCAATGGAAGAGCAAATGAAGGCTGGTACATTTAACACCGACAGTATGAGCAGAGGCACAAAGAAGGAGCCTATGAAGTACACAGGCGACCTTATAACAGGCATTGCCACAATGCATAAGTCTAACGCAGTACCAGTAATGAAAGGCACCACACAGGCTGTTGATATTGCAAGGATGCGTAGATGAGAGCATTACCGTGTGCTACATGCGGACAGAATGTTCCATTACCTGCAATTAAATATCACACACCAGATAAGAAAAATATCTTTTGTGATGCACAATGCAGTTTAAAATGGTTCCAGGAGAACAAACATGAACAAGAATGATCACAGAGTAGCGGAGTATACAGAAACTCCAAATCATGGTGGTCAACAGAAAACATGGCATTTCGTTAATGGTTATGGTGCAAGTGTTATTAGACATCAGTATTCTTATGGTGCTAACAAAGGCTTATGGGAAGTTGCTCTACTTAAAGGTGACGACTTGTACTACATCAGAGAAAATGCCAACATGACAGTATTTGATGATGTTGTTGGATACTTGAATGATCCAGAAGTAGATAATTTGCTCCAAATGATAGCCAATTGGGATAAGGACCAGTACTAAATATAAACATGTTTAATTCAGACGAAATCAAAAAATCAATTAGAACAGTTCTCGATCATCCGATCCCAGGCATACAGTTTAGAGACATTACCAGTCTACTCGAAAAGCCATGGGCATTTAAAAGTGTAATGACAGAACTAAAATCACGCAGTGCTATGTTTGGTGCAGATTGTATTGTAGGTATAGAAAGCAGAGGATTTGTATTTGGTACACCCATTGCCGAAGAAGCAATGCTACCACTTATACTTGCACGTAAGCCTGGTAAATTACCTAACGATACATACAGCAAAGCATTCTCATTAGAGTATGGTGAAACAGAAATCCACATACAAAAAGTATCTCCAATACAAGGCAAAGTTGTTATTGTAGATGATTTAGTAGCAACAGGTGGTACAGCAAAGGCATGTGCAGAACTTGTACATGAAGAGTTTGGCATTAGTAAAGATAACATACTTATTTTAGCAGTGATTAATTTACCTGACTTAGATGGTACAGAATCATTAGAATATGACGGATACAATGTCGAAACACTGATAGACTTCGAAGGGGAGTAAATTGAGAGACGTAATTTTAATTGCATTAGAACAAGAAGCGCCAGAAATGGCAAAATGGGATAATGTGTATTTTACAGGTGTAGGTAAAGTTAATGCCGCACTACAGGCCGCAAGAATTATTGAAAGACTTAATCCACGAACAGTGTGGAACTTTGGCACAGCAGGTGGTATATTGTTAGAGTCAGGATGCCACGAAATGTTAAATTTTGTTGAACGTGACAAAGGTAAATGTCCTCCTGCGTTAGAAGTAATGATACCAACAGAACCAAATGTAATAAACAATGGCGTAGGATATACATGTAGTACAGGTGATAACTTTGTCACTGATCCTAATTTAGAAATACCAGCACACGTAGTAGACATGGAAGCATTTGCAATTGCTAAAGCATGTCAAACTGCTGGAGTAAGTTTCAAATGTTTTAAGTATGTTAGTGACAGTGCAGATTCAGATGCTGACACAAACTGGATAGAAAACGTATCTAAAGGTGAAGAGCATTTTATAAGAATTTATAATGACCGATAGATTGGAGAATACAATGACTGAATTGGAAAAAGATCAAACCAGAGGTGAGAGAATAGCCAAGTCTGAAAAGGCAAGGTCTAAGAGAAAAATTATTAAAAGAATAAGAGCAAAGATACAACGTAGTTACTATGCTCACATGCGTCATCTAAGGCAAAAGTACCAAACTATCAGAGGAAGGCACCATGACGAGTAAGAACGATATCACTGGTGATTCTATTAGAACCAAGGGTACGTTGTCCAAGCAAGGCAGAGATAATTGGGACGCAATTTTTGGCAAGAAGGATGATGCCGATCTTGGTCTCGAAGGCGATACCAGAGATGAATTCCCTCACCGTGCAAGGCCCGATGGACTTGTTTGGGAAAAGACTAAAGATCACGAAGGTTCGTTAGGCACTGATCGTAATCCGCCAAGTGGCACAGATAATATTTCAAAGGAGTAAAAATGTTTGAAATGCAAAAAATGTTAGCATCACAATATAAGAAGTTTTTTAAATGGCATGAAAAACTAACGTGGCAAGTTATAGATTATATCAACATCAGCGACTATACCGCATTATGGTTAGCCTTTGCTAAAGGTATTATCACAGTTCTACTTATACAGTGGATATTTTAAATGTCAAAATTTGACCCGAAGGAATTGGAAAACAGTAAAAGAATATATAAAAGTGCAACTCCAAAGTACGACATAAGTTGGTACGTTAAATGGATAGCAAGTTGTTTTATTCTTAGCAGTATGAGTATGCGAGGCATAGAAGGCTTGCAATTTTACGATACCATACTGAGTTTAATTGGCGTTACAGGTTGGATGATTGTTGGCCTACTGTGGAGAGACAGAGCGTTAATAATGTTGAATGGTGTAGGCATAGTTTTATTTGTGAGGACATTAATTGTGGAGTATTATTTAATTGGCTAACTACATAACAAATATAATTAAAAGTAAAGTCAGTGACGATGCAGATTACGAATGGATAATGGATGGAGCAATACACAACACCATTAGGAAATACCGTAACTGGGTAGAAGATCAACAATGTAATGTAGATTTTACTAAGCATTTAGAACCAGACGGTTACGGATTAGGCTTAACTGTTACTGCTGAATTTGAAACTGCAGAAGACTTAGCAGTGTTTAATTTAACATTCTTAAATGAATTACCAAAGACATCAATGAAACATTCTGAGAAAAATTGGGAATTTATATAAATTTTTACCAAAAAAACCCTATGAGTGGTTTTAAGATGATAAATAAAATTACAATATTAGCAATACAAAGTTATATTGAAAAGGTGTATTCCTACAAGTAGCAATACTTGGACATATAATTATTGTATACGCAATATTGTACGTTGCAAACTAACAGAGTATGTAAAACTGCTTTGATACTTTCGAGTATAATTTGGAACACCGGAAGATTAAATCTTCAAAAGAGCACGGGCCTTTAAATGTAGGTCTTCAAAAGTGCTCGGGTTTATTCATCCAAGTTTAGAATGATGTAACTGCTATATGCAAATACATTATTTTTTGGGATTGCCCACTAAAAGAATCTAAATGGCAACATGAAGACAACTTACAAGTGCAATCAAGTAGAATAGAGCGACAGGACACACACTAACGAATGCCGCTCTACTCCGCGAACTTTTAATTCGCCATACGGGTTTTAAAAGTTTAAATTAACTTGCTTACTAAAGGAGATTATTATGACAAAGCAATTACGTTTCACGACCGAAACATTAACCCCACTATTTAAATCCTCAATTGGTTTCGACCGTTTGGTCAACGAGTTCTTCAATGACCCAGGTTTCACCAATGCACAAACAGGTTACCCGCCTTACAACATCAGCAAAGACAATGATGATATCTATGAGATTACACTTGCAGTAGCAGGCTTTAAGAAAACAGATATTGATATTGAACTCGAAGATGGCACACTTAAAATAACAGGCAAGTCTGAAGTCCTTGACTCAGATGAAAAAGAGTACTTACACAAAGGAATTGCTGAACGCAATTTTGTGAGAACCTTTAAACTTGCTGAATATGTAGAAGTGAAGAAGGCAAGCCTCGAGGATGGTATATTGAGAATTTCACTGTTTAGGAATATTCCAGAAGCAATGAAACCACAATCTATTGACATTTCATAGAATCCTTATTAAATAATGGGAGGGATATAAATTCCTCCCAACTAAGAAAAACTATTATGGCACAAACTAAAGCATCAACAAGAGAACGCACTAAACTATCATATCCTAAACAATGGAATGTGATCTTTATGAACGATGACTACACTCCTATGGAGTTTGTTATCCAATTGTTAATTGAAGTGTTTAACAAAGACTTAGACAAAGCAAGACAAATAACAATGGCTATTCACGAAGAAGGTTCAGCAGTTGCAGGCACATATAACTTTGAAGTTGCAGAACAAAAAGTTTATGAAGCATCAACGTTGGCAAGACACAGTAATCATCCATTAAAAATTGACATGGATGAAGTTTAATAATAAATATTCGCACATACACATATACACGGAGAAATAAATGTTTGTAGTTAAAGTACCAGAAGTTACTTTCAAAACAAGAATATCAATCGATGAAGCACCCGGCTTTGCTTGGAAAGACTTAACAACCAGAGATATATTTGCTGGCAAAAGAGTTGTGCTGTTTTCATTACCCGGAGCATTTACACCAACTTGTTCAAGTACACACTTGCCAGGTTACGAAGATGCATATGATGATATCCTCAAAGAAGGCGTCGACGAAATTTATTGTTTAAGTGTTAATGATACATTTGTTATGAACTCATGGATGGGTTCACAGGGCATTGAAAAAGTAAAACCTATTCCAGATGGAGCAGGAGAATTTTCACGTAAAATGGGATTCCTTGTAGATAAAACTAATATTGGTTTTGGTATGAGATGTTGGAGATACAGCATGGTTGTTAATGACGGTGTTGTTGAACAATTCTTTATTGAACCAGGCTTAGGCGATAATGCAGAAGGCGACCCGTTTGAAGTATCCGATGCTCAAACATTGTTAGCATATTTACAAGGCGTTGAAGTAGTTTCTGAATAAAGATACAGATTAATAAAGAAGCAACTTTTTAGTTGCTTTTTTTATGACAAAAATTTGTATGCGTAGATATTTGCTTCTGATGTTTCTGTTTCTATAAAGTCACCCACAGTTTGGAAGCCAGCATTGGTATAAGCCTGTAACGCACTCTTACGTGGAATGCTCCATACTTTATCACAACCTTCTATTTGTGCTTGATGTGTGAGCAAGGCAAACAATGTTTGTGAAATGCGTTTACCTCTATGTGCAGGATCTACCCAAATGCCTCTACTACGATATGCCTCATCTGTTGTACGGTGACCACTGTTAACACCAATAAGTTTATCATCTATGTACACACCCCAGAATGTAGGAGTATAGTCAAATATTGCCATATCGATTGGAGCAGGGTCGCCATCAAAAGGCCACGTCATTGCACTCATTGGTTCTATGGCACTTTCTCTGTCTGGCCACAGTTTATCTTTCCATATTGGCAGTATTTCATCGAACGTGATACGTTTAGTTAAGATCATAATTATATTTATATATGCTGTTTAATACTAAATATGTATTATGAAACATATTGTATTAAGTAATTATAGGTGTGGCACCACATGGTATTGTGAAAATCTTGCTAAACAAGAACAATGTGAAAATCTTGATGAGTTTATACACGAGCAATGTTCGTATAATCAAAAGGTAAAAAATCTCAGTTATTTTATCACATCAAAGTCAGTTGTCGGCAAAGTATTTCCTTACCACATAAACAATCTTGAACCTGCAGGACATCACAGCACATGCAGAAAAATATTTGACGAGATACTTGGTTTAAGTAAACTCACAGTTATTAAACGTAAAGATACTGATGCACAGATTAAAAGTTATGTGGTTGCTAAACTGTTAGGTAGATCTAATAAAGCAGGGTGGCATGATGAATTTGAAGACGAAGTAACAATACATTGTGCTAAAGGCGTATATGAAGAGTATGCTAATTTTATTACTAATCAAAATGCTCAATTAGAAAAAATAATCAAGCACTATGAACATGATGTTGTTTATTATGAGGATTTTGCTTCTGACGAATTGCGTTACAATCGACCAGTTAAATTACATATAACTGACTAATACTGTAGCATTACCTTGTGTTGCAGTTCCCTGAGTTACATACACTTTAAGAGTATTATCTGCATCTAAGGCATTCTGATATACATAGTTTGGATTAGTAATAAACGTTATTGTCTCACCTAAGTCAACATAAGCATTTGTCATTAATCTTTCGTTATCGTTATCGTCACCAACACTTATTGAATAACCTGTACCGTCAAATGCAGTAGTAACATCTAATACAACACTTAATGGTCTTGATGTAGCACTTAAATCTCCAAGTGTTACTGTACCACTTGATTCATGTATGTTAGCACTCAACGTAGCGGCATCGGCGCCTGCACTGTCTTTAGAACTAATTAATGTTAAGTGTCCTGTTGATGTTGGGTTATCTTGTTTAGCAAGGTATACAGCATATTCACCGTCACCGTTATCTGCTACTTCAATGATGTCACCAGTTGCAATAGCACTGTCTGAGTACACAGCACTTAATGATGACTTACGATATGTTTGAGTTGCACCATCATCTGCTAAACCAACTGCACCTGAGTATCTTGCACCACTGATGTAAATTACATTACTTGTACTTGTGCCAATTGCAGTAGGTAAGTTATTACCAATAAAGTTTAGTGTACCTGATTGATAGTCAAAGAACCATTGGTCGTCACTGCCGGAACCAGTTTCAAATAATTGTGTTCCGTTAGTTTGTGGAGAACTGTCACCTGATGTAGATGCGTATACTTTCAACTGATATGTAGCACCAAATAGAGGTGGTATCCAGTTTGTACTACCTGCTTTCCACGTTCTGTTATTACTTGATGTTGCATCTTCTGTACACTCTACAGTGTTACTTAATGTATCGGAGTACACAGTTACAAGGCTTGAACTTGCAGAAGGTATTACAACTGGTATCGAAGCACTTTGGTTCCATATCTGTGATGGTCTAATAATTGCTTCTGAAACAATTGCTTCGTTGGGAGCCTTTTTATTTGCATTGGTATCAGTTTTAGCCTTACTAAAACCTACCTTCTTCCAAAGTAAATCGACCTTTTGACTGTCTGATATTGCCATTATGATATACTCACTGCTGTTAATGAGTCACCTGACTCAAGTTTTATTCTCACAAGAATGTTATTACCTGTAGCACCTGTACCGTTCTGATCACCTAATGTCATTGTGTAAGTTCCACTTGATGAACCACTTGTTGGTATCCTATCACCTGATGTAAATGCACAACCGTTACTGCCGTTACCACCTGCACCTGTATCAGCACCTGGAGTACCAGCACCACCGTAAGTGATACTTGAATCTATCCAACCGTTAATTGTACTGGTGTCATCTATGTCAGTGCCTGGAGCCGCAACCCATAATCCGCTAATTGAACCACTTAGTGTGATATCAAAGTTAGCCATTGTGGTTCTTCTAAATGCAAAAGTAAAGTATTGATCTCCACTTCTTCCAGATAAGTCTGGCCCTACTGGCAAGTAACCTGTACTTAAATCAGTGTTAAAGTGAGCTAAGTCACCAAAACGTGTTATTGCTTCTGATGTTCCTGCAACTGTTACAGCACCGCTCCATGCGTTTGCTGTATAGTAATTAGTTGAACTACTGAAAGTTGGTGTATCGTCTGAACCACCAAAGCCTGTAATTCTTTTACCGTCATCATCATGTGTAGCACCTAAACTGTCTGCTACTGGAATGATTTCGCTAACACCACTGCTACTGTTCTTGGTTTGTATTTTCTTGTCTGTGATTTCTGAGTATGAAGATGTTCCGTTAACATTTTCTACTCTCACCTTAATTTGTTCTACACCAGTTTGTCCACCATTTACATTAACTGATAAGTCACCTAAACTGTATGCACTTGATACACCTACGTTAACATTTGGTATACTACCAGTTAACATTGAGCTTGTACCGTCAATCTGTGCATATGAATAACCTTGGTTATTCACAGTTCTACCTGATGTGCCTTCATAGTTAGTACCGTTAGTGAGGTCTACTGGAGTTGATGTATTCTTATATGTTTGACCTGTTAAGTTCTGCACAGTTAGTCCTGACAATGTTAATGTAGCATTGTTTGTGTAGTAAGGAATACCTGATTCATATGCAAGTGTTCCTGCACTTGATTCAACTAATGTTGCACCAGTTGTGCTAATACTTGGACTACTTGTCATATCATCTTTCACAAATTTTACTGTATTTGTGCTATGCTCTGAACCGTCAAAGTCATGTCTTAATTTAATTTCGTGTACACCAGTTGCTACTTGTGAGTTCGTAAATCTTGCTCTTGGCTTGAATCCTTTGTACAAGTTTGGTGTGTAAATACTGTTACTGAAACTTGTACTTGAACCCGAACTGGTTAATAAGTTATAATCACTCTTGTTAATTAATTGTACGTTAGCATCAGTGTCACCGTCACCTGCTGTAGCAAGTGTTAATGAACCTGCTTCAGTGTCACCGTCAAACACTTTAACGTCACCGTCATCACCATCATATGAATATGAATCATCTGCACTTGCTTCAATATATGTTCCACCACTGCTGGATGTAATTCTTGTTACAGTATCACCTGCACTTGAACTTGATGCATTAAAGTTTTGTGTAAAGCCTACAGCAAGTTTTGGACTTGAACCTGAACTGCTTTCGTCTAATACCAATGTCTTTGTACTTAAATTGTTTGGAGCCGCTTCTGCTGGATCGTAAACTTTAATTGAGTCTGATGTAGTTGAACCAACTTCACCTGGATCAGCAGTGTTATGAGCTGTTTGTTGCATTGTAATGGTGTAGGACGAGAAGCCACTATCTGCAGAATATGTGTGACTTACTCGTGATTGTCCTACGTCTCCAGCCTCTCCAGATGCTACTGAAGTATTGGCGGAGCCATCCCCCCAACTAATTTCGTATGTACATGTTGCTGTACTTGAATTTGATGTTGTATTTTCAATGTATATTGTTTCACCAGCATCAATGTGTCTATTGTTACCAGTTAATGCACTACCACCACTTGAAGCCGCATACAGATCAAAGTCTGCTACTGGCGTTGCAGTGTATAGTGTTATGAAATTGTCTTTTGTTGTACTTGCAGTACTGCCTTCACCTGAACCACTAACATTAAATGCTGTTACGGTTACACTGTATGGTGAATTAGTATTGTCAGTATATGTATGGCTTGGAGTACTGTCTGATGTTGCAGTAGTTGTTTGGCCATCTCCCCATGCAATAGTGTATCTGTTTGCACTACCAACAACACTTGTTGATAATGTTACACTTAAAGGATTACCACCTGAAGTCACGTTAGTTGAAAAATCAACACTCTTAACAAAGGTATTGTTTCTAACGTTTTCTAATGCTTCATTAATCTTATCTAAGCCTTCTGAAACAGTTGTGGTATTAGTTAATGTTTGTACTGCTCCATCTGTCCAACTTGCATCTCCTTCTGTTGAGATGTCACCAAGTTGTAGGTTGAAACCGTCACTTAATATTGTGCTACTAAGTGCATCTAATTGTGCCTTAGTAACTAAGTCGGAGGCCGTTGTAGCATTTGCTCCTTGAGCTCTTGTTAAAGTTGTGCCGTCTTCTGAAGTAAAGACAAACACACTTGTATCTGCATTACCAACAAGTTTAGGGCCTTGTTTACCAAGTTGTAAACTTCTGCCTGAACCTGCCAGTCCGTAATCTTTATGTTCTGCCACTTAAAGTACTCCTAAGTTGAATTTTTACATAAGTATTTATCTAATTGACCAAACAATAATAGGACTATTTTAATGCATTACTTTGACCCTAAGTGGAACAATAAAACACTTGATTATGACTTACAAACACACGATTGGCCCACTTTTTGGCTCGATGTTGCTAAAGAAAAATTCCCACAAATAGAAACACTTGAAACAATACACAAAGTATTAACACCAATTCAAATAAGTGAATTAGGTAGACATTTACAATTTGCTTGTGATAGACCAGAGTTCATGGATAGAGTTGATGCATTCTATACACAATATGTTCCAGATCTAATCGACAGCGACGAATGGATGGTACAACGTTTCTTTACAATCAGAATGGTTATACCAGACCAAGCAAAGGCAGGTAGGCTACTTGCATTCCATCAAGGTGTATGGGTTGGTAATGGTTTAGGACTTAGAACTATATGGACACCATTCACAAAATGTTATGAGAGTAACAGTATGCAGATGCTTGAACGTGATGTGTCAGAACGTATAACACACGATTCAATCAGAGAGGATTGGGACTACGATAAATTACAAAAAGAATGTGTTAAACATTGTTGGCCTGTTACACTTGAACCAGGTCAATCTCACTTATTTGATCAAACAATTGTACATGGTAATATCAACAATGACACAGATATCACACGTTGGAGCATGGACGGTAGGATATTAATTAAGGGCGGTGATTACCATAGAAAATTACCTGGAGGCTATTTCCGTTTCCCAGGTGAAAGACCAGATAACAGACCAATCGACACTGACAAGGTATGGATTAGTTATGCTGGTTGGAACAGCAAGTGGAGTAAAGAATTACCATTGCCTATGCAACGTAGAGTTATTAATGACTATTGCGAGAAACACGGCATTAAAATCAACGACTATCAATTTGAAAACGAATACTTCGATCTCATGCCAGGACTTGAACAATATATTGGCCTGGAAAAGGTTGACGGAATAGTACTTTGTAGTATATACTGTTTACCAGACAATCCATTTAAACGTCATGAATTATTACAGAAGGCACTGGATTGTAATGTAGAATTGCATTTTGCCAATGAGCTATGCAGTTTGAGAGATGAAAAAGATTTGGAACACATCAAACGTATATTTGGATTTGTACACGATAATGTTCCACCAAACGAGGTATTAGGTTTTAGCAAATGAAATTACATTACAAAGACTGCGGAAAGATAGGATTCACTTGTAGCACATTTGATTTACTACATGCAGGACATGTTACAATGTTAGAAGAAGCAAAACGACATTGTGACTTTTTAATTGTTGGCTTACAAAACGACCCCACAGAAGATAGACCAGAGAAGAACAAACCAGTACAAAGCATTGTTGAAAGACAAATACAATTAGCGGCAGTTAAATATGTAGATGAAATTGTTATCTACAACACAGAGCAGGACTTAATGGACTTGTTACTAACACTACCTATTGATGTTCGCATACTGGGTGACGAATACAAAAACAAAGACTTTACAGGCAAGGACATTGCTAAACAACGTGGTAGCAAGATTATTTACAACGGCAGAGATCATTCATTTAGTTCAAGCAGTTTGCGTAAGCGAGTTGCATTTGCTGACAGTGACTTCGTAAACAATAACAAGTAATCTAAAAAGGTAATAAATACATACATGAACAACACAATTAAAGCAGGTTTAATTTTATTTGGTGCATTAGTAGTCAGTAGATTTTTACCATTACCACCAAACAGTGAACCTCTATTAGGTTTAGCAGTACTAACACCATACCTAAGTAAAAACAATTTAGCATTCTTGTTTCCATTAGCAGTTATGTTTGTGAGCGATCTATTCATTGGATTCCACAACAGCATGTTAATGACATATGGTGCATTAGCATTAGCACCCTTTATTAGTAGAGCATTAGACAGCAAGTATATGGCATTGGGCAGTAGTTGGTTAGTATGGCATGTAATGGCAAATGCCGGACAGTGGTTCCCACCATTTAGTCCAGAAGCATTATTATTTGATATGAGATTGCTTGTCAGTGGATTAACAGTGGTTGTACTGTATGATGTCGCTAATCGTATGCTAAGCCAAAATTCACAAACTATCAGCAAATAATACTTGACAAGCACTCTATAAGTGCTATAATATCACTATGAAAATCTTACTAAGACTTTTAGACCGATTGGGTCGCAAAAGAGTAATAATGGATAGACTCAGCAATGAGCCATATCTAACCAGATACTACTTGTTCATTAAAGAACGCAAGTGGTTCCCATTTAATATATTTTTACACAACTTTCATAAAGGAGATCCAGATGATTTACATGACCATCCTTGGCCTTATTGCACTATTATCCTTAAAGGTGGGTATTGGGAGCATCAACCAACTGGCGAGCGAAAGTGGCAATCACCCGGAACTGTCCGCTTTGCTGGCAGTCGTAGCCTTCACCGCATTGAGTTGGAGCCTGGCACTGATGTATGGACTTTATTCATTCCCGGTCCATCAGTAAGAGAGTGGGGATTCATAGACAACGGGGAGTGGAAACAACACGAACAATACTTATCCGAGAGGTACAAAGGATGAAAAGAAAAATAACTATAATTTTTGCTATTGTATTAGGTATGCTGTTTACTTGGGAAGTAAACGCAACAGGCAATATCAAAGTGGGTGGAACATTTGTAAATGACACTGACAGTACATTTAATGCAAGTTGGGATCAGAAATGGGAATCGTTTAATGTATCTGTAGACTACACTTATAAGGAAAGCGATAACGTTGTTAAGTTAGACAAGTTTAACACAGTGGGAAAATACAATTACAAGTTCAGTGAAGAATTTTATGCATTTGCAATCACCAGTTACGACACAGATAAATTTAGAAGCTCAGGTGATAGGACTGTGTTTGGTAGCGGTGTAGGTTACAACTGGTATAGCACAGAAAACTTTAAATTAAGCACAGAGAGTTCTATTGCATTGTTAACAAACGACTTTGTTGATGAAGCAATATTTAGACAAAATATTACATCCTCATATAAGTTATCTGATGCACTTGAAGTATCTAATAAACTATTGTTTGAATCAGGCACAGAAACATACTTAAAAAGTGAGACTGATATTACATATTTAATTGGTACTAATTTAACAGTTGGTCTTAGAAATAGATACACACAAGATCCTGAGAGCAATAACGTATTGAGTTTTAATGTAGGTTACAAATACTAATGAAAAGTATTTCCAAGAAACGTCATTTAGCAAAAACATTAACATGGCGTGTTCTTGCAACAACTGATACATTTATTATTGCATGGATTATCACAGGCACGTTTTCATTTGCGGCAAGTATTGCCAGCATAGAAGTTTTAACAAAAATGGTGTTGTACTATTGGCACGAAAGAGCATGGTACAAGTATAGTAGATTTGGGGTAAAGTAGTGTATGTTTGCATCTGTAATCAAATTACAGATTCTATGCTCAAAGATAAACCAGAACTAATAAAAGTGTGTGGAACAAAATGTGGTAAATGTTTGGAATGGATAGCACAAGGCAAGATACCAGGAACGGATATAACTATAAAAAATATTAAAAGAGAACAGAAATGAAACTAAAATATGTAGATGCATTCCTCGATGTAGCAGAAAGATTTGCACAACTTAGCAGTGCCAAACGTGCCCAAGTAGGTGCAATCATTGTAAAGGACAATCGTATTATAAGCATTGGATATAATGGTATGCCCAGTGGATGGGATAATAGATGCGAAGATGAATACCAGTATGAGGATGGCGGCTACGAAATGAAATCAAGGCCTGAGGTATTACATGCAGAAGCAAACGCCATAGCCAAAGTAGCACAAAGTAATGAAAGCAGTACAAACGCAACGTTGTTCTGCACACACGAACCTTGTATCGAATGTGCTAAATTAATTCACCAAGCAGGCATAAGTAAAGTATACTATAGTAAAAAATACGATGCCGCAAAAGGAACAGGCAGTGAATTCTTAGAGAAGAGTTCCATAGAAACATTTTATATACAAAAGGATCAAACATGAATACAATCACAGTCAGCGAATCTGCACAAGACTTTTTAGTTAACCTATTAGAAAAACAAGAGAACACGATTGGTGTTAGGATGTTTGTGGACAACCCAGGAACACCTAAAGCAGAAACCATACTGACATACGTGAAAGCAGACAATCCACCTGCAGATGTAACACTCGAAGAGCATGGTAAACTTGCAGTGTATTTGCACAACGACTGCATTAAGTTTTTAGAAGAAGCATTAGTAGACTTCAACACAGAGTTAGGGTCAGGTACACTAACAATCAAAGCACCAAACAGCAAGATGACTAAGTTGGGAGAAGATGCAACATTACAAGACAAAGTCAATTATCTATTATGGAATGAAGTAAACCCAGGACTTGCCGCACACAGCGGAGAAGTTAATCTTGTAGAAATTACCAAAGACGATGTAGCAGTATTGAGTTTTGGTGGTGGGTGCCAAGGATGTGCCCAAGTGGACCTAACACTAAAGCATGGTGTTGAGAACACATTACTTGAAAGCATACCAGAGCTAAAGGGTGTATTAGATGTTACTGATCACTCTAACAAGGATAATGCTTACTATAAATGATAAATATTTGTGTAATGCAAATTACATCGTTCATTCACTCTAAGTGAACGGAAGTAGTCAGTAGACGAAGGAACGCATTGTTACGTTCATCTGGAAACAGACGGAAGTAGGCAATGAAGCCGAAGGAACGCATCTCTATTGGAGATGACATGACTAAGTATCAAGAAGTAGCACAACTCAAACGTGCTATCAAAAGAACCCTAAAGAATAAAAAGGCTATGGCAAGACTATACCACTTTCCGCATGTTGAAAAACAAAAGAAAGTAGACACTGAATGGCCTGCGTATATCACAGATAATCCGTTTTATCCTTAAGGTAACAAAAAAGGGCCATTGAGGCCCTTTTTTTATGTCAACTAAATTATGAAACTCGAGGCAATATGTTTTCCATATGTCCGGATTTCATTATAGAGTCAAATTTTTCGAAGTAGTCAGATGCCGTGTCACGTAATGGACGAGTTAATCTGGCTACTATTCCTAATGGATTCGCCATTTTATTCTCCTTAATTTGGTAACCAAACTGTATTACAAATGCATGTAACTTTAACCCTAAAGGGCACTGTTACGTTTTTGCAACTGTAATGTTACAATTATGTTACAGAATTATTTATCATCATTAACAGGAACGTTAACTGATTACAGAATGACTGTATAATCAATGACTTACACACATAAAAAAGGTTGACAGATCCTCAAAATTTGCTATAATATATGTATAGATTAAATAAAAAGGTAGGAGTTTTTATGTTTGTAATAGTAAATAAGAAGAACGGTTCAATCCACAGAGAGCCAAGCAAAAGATCTTATGCAAGTACCGAGTACAAAAGTGCTGGTGCGGCTAAGGCAGGAATCACAAGAACTATCAAGTTCTATAACAAAGCAATTGCTGATGTAAAAGCAGTTGTCAAGTCTGGTAAGTCAGAGTTTTACTCACCTTACTATAACCACTTCAGAGACGCAACTGATAAGGCGTTAGGCAGAACTCACCGTGCTGATGTAAACAACTATAAGGTTGTTCCTTTAGCAGAGTACAAAGAGCCGATGATTACCAGAACAGGTACTTGTCCGGGTACTGGTAAGAAAATTACTGTAACTGAAGGTATTAATCAACCTCACTACTTGTCACCACTAAGCGAATCTTATTGGAGTATGTAATTATAACATGCGATTTGTTAGCCTAAAACGGTTGACAGATCGCAGAAATTTGTTATAATATATGTATAGTTTAAATAAAGTAGTAGGAGATTTTATGCAAAACGTTAACACAACAAACCAAAACCCGGACAAGATTGTATCTATACCAGGTTACCACATCGGGTCATTGACTTGCTATAATGCAAACAATGATGATAGTGCTAATATTCAACTTACAGCACTTGAAGAAATGTGGTACAGTCATGAAGAGAATGTAGACCACCCAGAAGGTTCTGAATACCCTGTAAGTATTAATGTTCCTCATATGAAGATTATGAGAGACAGAGTTATTGACAGTGTTTTTAACAGAACTGGTATCAACGTTAGAGATTTTGACAGCATTATTCATGCTTCATCATCACCTGGTAGAGATGAGAACGGTAACATTATCGACCATGGTAACGAAAACGTTGTGAGGAATGTATAATGATTAAGGATAGAAATACAACTGTTCTTGCTTCTGACATTCAGACCACAGAGCAAATGAAGAAGTTCCTTGTGCATTGCACAGGTGCTAAGTTAACTCCGGTTGCTAATAACAATGATGCATTTTGGATCAGCGGAGATAACCGCGGTAACTTTTATGAGAACAAATACTATAAGGTAGTGTTTGGTTATGTAACAGAAGAGTTCAGAGCAGGTAAGCCGACTAAGTCAGGTTACGGATTTGACATTCAAGCAACAGGCGATTACAATGCTTGGAGTTTGATGGGCGAGTTTAGGACTATGATCAAAGAAGCAATGGCTGAATACAAACAAACGCAAAGTGCATAATGACTAAGAAGCAAAAACAAAATTTACTTAACAGCATTTCAAATGTGGTTAAGTGGGTGGCAACTGTTTTTGTTGCTGTTGGTCTTTCTATGCAACTTACAATTAGTTCAGAGGAAATGCTGTTAGCATCACTGGGACTAATATTCACAGGTACTGTATGCTTTATAGTGTACGGCCTTATCGCACATGATAGAAGTATACAATTATTATCAACCATAGGGTTTGTGGTAGTTGTAGGTTCTCTATTAGACACTGAAACAGCACAAATTATTGCCGCCCATTCAGGCTTAGCAATCAATGATGAAGTTGGATTCTTTACCAAGTACGGTAAAATAATTATAACTGTCCTCAAGGAATTTGTATAATGTGTGCTAATTCAATAAAACAACTGTTAACCACACATAGGAACTAAGTAGTAGTATGAAAAAGAGTACCACGCAGATGACAAAGGCAGAATTACTTGAAGTGCTTAACGACAAGAACATAATTATTGCTGATCTCAACGCCAGAATCGACGAGTTGGAAGGCATGGCTATAACAAGCCAAGCAGTGCCCATGGATGCAGATAGCAGTAGATTATTAACAGTAATGAATCAACGCATTAAAACACTCGAAGAAAAATTAAATGGCTAAAGTATTTGTATACGGAACTTTAAAAAAAGGTAACAACATTAGAGGATTAGACTTCTTTGGAGAAGGCTCTAAATTTGTTGGTACCGCAACAACAGTAGATTCCACATACGCACTATATGACTTAGGTGCCTTTCCTGCAGTAAGCATCAAAGGTAAACAAAACATTGTGGGTGAAGTGTGGGACGTCAACAAAGCAACCATGAAGGTATTGGATGGCATCGAAGGATATCCTAATTTCTATAACCGTAAAAAAGTTAAAACAACACGTGGCGACTCGTGGATGTATTTCATAGAAGGTATCGAAACAGCAGATGATGTTGTACAAATTAGTCCTCAACAGCAGGACGCAGAATGGAGCAAATCTTAATCAAAGGAAAAATTATGAGTTATGAATTTACAAGTGAGAGTGTAAGCATTGGACACCCAGACAAAGTAGCAGATTTAATTTCTGATGCTATAGCAACATATTTGATTGACGGCAATATTAATCATAGAGCCGCAATTGAAACATTGGTAACAACAAATATGGTCACAGTTGCAGGTGAATACAAAAGTGATAAGTTTAACAAATCAGTGATCGAAGAGATTATTCGTGCTGTAGTAAAAGAGATTGGTTATGAACAGGAAGGTTTCCATTGGGAAAATCTAAAAGTTTATAATGAATTACACGGACAATCACCAGACATTGCATTAGGCACAGATGATTTTGGTGCAGGTGATCAAGGACTTATGTTTGGCTATGCATGTAAAGAAACAGACCGTTACATGCCAAGTGCTATTTACTACAGTCATAAGATCCTACACAGACTGCAAATTGAAAGAGAAAATGGCGAAGAATGGTTAGGACCTGACAGCAAAGCACAGGTTACATTCAGATACAGCGGAACTAATCAACCAGAAGCAATTACTAAGATTGTGTGTAGCACACAGCATAGCGATGATGTAAGCACACAAATGGTACGTGATAGGGTTGAACAAATCATCAGAGAAGAGATTACAGATTACGATCTCAAAGACACAGAATTTTTAATTAACCCAACAGGCAGATTTGTAATAGGAGGACCAGATGGAGACACTGGACTTACTGGACGTAAAATTATTGTTGATACTTATGGCGGGTATGCTCCACATGGTGGGGGTGCATTTAGCGGTAAGGACTGTACTAAAGTCGACCGATCAGCCGCATATATGGCTCGCTATTTGGCAAAGAACATTGTAGCATCAGGTAAAGCAGAAAATTGCACAGTACAATTAAGTTAT
>VMHT01180440.1_pt1 | contig 29515 bp, 42 predicted proteins | sample 4693611 | NCBI WGS metagenome assembly VMHT01 (sample SAMN12280063, study PRJNA550983) | marine metagenome | isolation source: seawater sampled from same location over 5 years 0.02-0.2 micron viral filtrate | place: USA: collected off the coast of southern California halfway between the port... ... | reverse complement strand
CGTTGGTCTCAGCGGTTTCGGCATTAGTCTCTGCGGTTTCAGCAGCAGCCTGCGCAGCAACACTAGCCACGCTGGAATTTTCGCTAGCTGTAGCGCTGTTGGCGCTATTGGTGGCGCTGGTAGAACTGCTAGTAGCGCTAGTAGCCGCATTTGTTTCGCTAGTAGCAGCAGAATTTTTGCTAGCTAAAGCAGATGCAGCATTTGCACTTGCGTTCTGAATGTCAGCAATATTGGTTGCGTTTGTATTAATAGATGCAATGTTTGTTGCATTTGTATTTACAGATGCAATAGATCCAGCAACAGTTGTTACATTAGATGAAACACTAGCAACAGTTTGTATAGCGTCAGTTGCATCTGTTCCGTCCTCGATGTCAGCAAGCGTTGCGATGTCACCGGAGATAGACGCTAAGGTATTACCATCAGCAAGAGTTGCACTAAGCTCTACGTTACCCGTTGTTTCATTAAAGCCAACTAGCTTGCCTTTGCGAGTGTCAGCATCAGGAAGCTCTAACTGTGGATTAACTTCTGAGTTAGGCGCAGAGATAGATCGGCTAGCCTTATCCTTGTTATCAGCAGCAATAGCGGTGAGCGTATCTAACTGCGTATTAAGGGCAGCACGGTTAATGTCTACACCAGTTACAAAGTCTGACGTTCTTTCAATGGCAATGCTGCGAGAGATAACAACAGTTGATCCACCGGACGCACCCGTCACTGATATTGTAACTGTGCCTGTAGACCCGTCACCACCGCTGACTGTGTAATGGGTAGTAATAGTTTTTAGAACATCGTCAACGTAGACACTAAGGTCTGCATCATTAAAGAACTCAAAAGGTACAGAGAAAGAAGTCTGAGTTGCCCCTTGAGCTACTGTGTAATTAACTCTTGCTGCGTTGTTTGAAATATCAATTGTCATGTTTGCTCACCTTGTTTTCTCCGTTATGGCACGAAGTACCCGACTTGACCAACGCACAAAATAACTAGGACAGATTAGTATCGCTTGAACCCACCCATCCGTTCATCATCAATGGTGTTTTCAAGCATATCTCCAAATGCCTTAGACAAACCGTCAATAAAAAACAGACCTGTCATTGGTCCATTGTCAATTAACTCAGCAGTTCCTTTACCAATATTACCTGTAGCAATATCTACTATGCCACGCCCTATGTCGGCAGCCGTGCTAGTACCAGCACCAGTAATTCCAGTAATAGCGTCTATCTTGCTTGGCTTTTGTGGAAACCTTGGCTCAAGAATGCCACCAGTTAAGTTAGGCCCACCAAGAGCAAGGCTTGTAGACATAGCGGTGTACATCATGTCGGAGTACAAAGCAGCTACACCTGAGTAATCAAATGATCTAGCCAACTTGTCTTGGAAAGATAGGTCTACAAAGTCAGGCGTCTTTAGTTCAAGAACCATATAACCAAGACCCATTGCAATTGCTGTTCCAAGAAACTGGCTTTTAAGTTGGCCGTGCGCGTAAGCAGCAGCCACCTTGTTTACTGAAGCAAGGCTGTAGCTGTAGAACTGCAACGGCATGGCTAAAAAGCCGTTTTCTATTCTTGCGTAACCTGTAAACTCCGGGTCTTCTTTCATCCCGAACTTTCTAGCTACACGCATCGGGACGTACGCAATGCCGTCTGAAATGATTGGTTTGTCAGCAGGCGTACCCATTAAAATTGTATTAAGTACACCTGAGCTAAGGGCGCTACGAAAGTCTCTAACTGTATCAGGGCTTACACGCGCTTGCTTTTCTATCTCGGCAACAGCAAGGTTATTGATTGCATTCTCATATGCAGCTTTATGTTCTTTCTTTCGAGCGTCATACTTCCCTTCAATAGGGAGCTTCATATTCTCAGGTCTATTTAAAGAGTGCATGACCTCATGCATCTTGATGAAAGTAACATAATCATCTGGCGAGTTAATGATACCGGGCTTGATTGGCGTTACGCCTTCAACTCTAGGATTTTCCCAGCGACGTTGTTCGTACATAACATCTTTAATATACTCTTCATCTATTCGTATTGTGTTTGTTTTTGGACTGTAAAAAGCTGGGCTGTATCTATTCCCAACCATTTTATCAGTTGGACCAGAAATAATGTCAGCCGTTGTCGATGGAAACTCAATCGTATTTGTCCACGCCTCTGTGTTGGCGTAATACAATCCATCAGATGACTTCTGCCAAGGAGCGTTTGCAATAGCCTTAGCCCCATCAAAATCAATGTTATAGCGAAGAAGGTATTCTTGCTCCATTTTAGTTGCTTTACCCTGAGACCAGCGCACAGAGTAATCAATCAAAGTGTGCGACCGCACCATAGCGTCAAAATCTTTTAGTATTTTTGTGATCGGACCAAGGCCGTTAAGAAGAAAGAATGGGTGTTTCATCTTGTCAAAGATGTCAGATTTAAACGGGTTGTTGTTTAATTCATCAACCGCACGCAAATGAGCGGAGTTCATAAGGTTATCTATAGCCTCACCGCCAATTCTAACTTCCTTTCCAGCAAGTTTGAGTTTGTTGTCGTTTAAGACTCCAAATAAGGCTCTCATTGTTGGGCCAACACCATGTTCCATCATTATCTTAGCTGGCTCTGTAAGCGTAGAAACACCTGCTTTGCCAAGATAGTTAAGGGTTGCTAGGTCTCTTAGTATCTTAGCTGTCGTTTGATCCCAAGAGTCAGGGTCACGCAAAACTCCACCAGTTACACGGCGATATAGATGACGCATATCTTTCATAGCAGCATACGCTTGCTCTGGCTTTTTACCTGCATCCATCATTTGGGCCATTACGTCATCAAGCACATCGTCAATAGAAGCGCCGTTGAACTGACGGGCAAACTCATAACGAGTACCAACCCGCTGCGTGTACGCCTTCATTACTGCTACTGGATTTGTTTGAATAAAATCAATGACTAACTCATTAGGTATATCTAGCGCCCTATGTTTAAAGTGTTTGGACTTTCCAGCGCCGTAGTAACCCATCTCTGGATCTGTTACATCTTTCATGCCAAGAATGGTGTCCGTTGTTTCCTTTGCCCGTAGTGCAATAGAAGCATCATCAGTTGGCATTGTTTTTTTAGAAACCTTGGCTCCAACCATTCTTACAATTTGTGGGTTTTCTTTAAACCAAGCCTTGAGAATGTCTTCAAACGCCTGACGATTGCTCTTGATGGCCTCTAGGTCAAAGTAACGAGGTCTAAACAAAGTCTCATTAGGTGGACGTATCGCTGCACCGTCAGCCAAGTCTTCTATGTTTGCTTTAGCAATCTCTATTTCATCTGCATATCGACGCAGCTGCGCCTCTAGTTTAGCGCGATACTCTCCACTAACCTTGCCATCTAAACGCTTTTGAACACCAACAATTCGAGTTTCCCTCGTTTTAATTACACGCTCAAGGGAAGCCTTAGAGCCAATCAAGCCCTCTTCACCAAGCCGCACTTCCCAATTCCTGTAGAAGTTGTTGATCTTCTCCATGACCTGAGACTCAATGGCATCAGATGGGCCTTTGCCCATTATGGACTTTCGATCTATAGCTTCAAGCCATGTCTCAAAGCCTGAGCGATTGAATGTGTAGTCTAACGCACTGACTACGCCCTTGCCTGTAGACTCACCCCACAGTGGCATTAGCTCATCTTGCAACGCAACCCACTCACCATCAAACTGCTTTGAGTTCTGATAGACTGAATTGCCTACCTTTTGACCCTTGCGGTTCATTTCAAGAAGAACGCCTGAGTCGTTAGCAATTTTGAGCGTTGTTAGCTTTACCTCATTGGGTATGTCTTTGCTTTGAAGGATGCGCTTCATAGGTGTGGTGACAGCATTGTAAAGCCATGAGTCTGTAAACATGCTAGATGCAATAGAAGCATCGGGGGTCTCTCCATCAGCAGGGGCCATTGATTGTTCAAAGCGTTTAAGCTCTGCTTCTGCGTCTAACTGAGCCTGCACACGGCGCTGCATAGGAATGGTTGTAAGACCTGTAAGCAATCCTCCCATAAGAAAAGATGCGCCAACATTCATAGCGGTTTCTTCTTGAGTTCCTACTGGATCAAATGGGTCTCTTAAACCTTCCTGACCTATTGATACTGCACCTGTAGCAGTACCACCTCTAAGCGCCCTGTATCCAAATGAGCCTGCCTTAACAAACGGAATACCTATGTAGTTTACAGGGTCAAAGAGTTCAGCTGCAAACTGAGTTGCAAGACCAGCGTTCTCTAAGGTCTCTCTAGTTTTAATACCCTTGCGCACTGTGCCTTGGAGATACTCCATATGCTCTGGGCTTGTAGCTCTAAGAAGAGTGTTTGCATATGGCAGCATATCATCAGAAATATTATCTCTTGCGCTATAACCTTCCTGAGGTTGATCTGGAAACGTAGAGATCTCGGACATATAATCAACAAATGGAACATACTTGTATGCCAAGCTAGCCTTAACGCCCTGTGCAAACGAAACTTCCTCTTGAAAATCCGTAGCAGTACCCGGAGCAATGTCTCTGAGTGCGTTAAAGCCGTTTTCCATTACATGCTACCTTCTTGCTGTGACTCAAACTGAAGACGTTGTTGTCGAATGTATTCCATTCTATTTTCTATTGGGATGTCCTTCAGATCAATCTGCATCTGCCGAACAAAATCCATGCGGTTAGCATCAGACATATTTTCAAGAATACGTTTAGCTTCATTGCTTTTAATAACATCTCCAACTTCTACCTCAATGCTAAACGAAGCAAAGTAATTCTGACCACCCTTACTAACTTGATTGCCCTTAGAGTCTGCAAGGTAAATCAATGGTTTAAGTTCATTGTTATCAACATAGTAAGCATAATATCTATCAGTTGCTCCAGTTGGGTCTGGTCTTAGATAAACTCTATTTTCACTTGATACCTTAGTTCTAAAGCCAGTTGGACTTACTTTAACTTCTCCTAAGTAAAGCTCTTTGCCATCAATTGATATCTTTGATAAATCAGAATTGATTATAGTTACAAAAGCCTGACGGGCATCTGGGTCAGGGATTGTTTTAGTTAAAGCAAATCTTGACTTGTTTAACATTGGGCTTGGAGACATCGGGTCAATGATGTGTTCGGAGTCTTCGTAGTTCCTATCAATGAGTTGATCTATTCGTTTATGTACCTCATCAGCGTCAAGGCCATTACCAATTAAGTATTCAGCAACCGGAATCATCTCCTTAATTACTGTTGGGTTGCTCCCAATGCTCTTGAGGGTTGATAGGTACTCGCCAACATTGCTGTACTCATTGCTCTTTGTAAAGAATGCTTCTTTTGCAGCTTTGCCTTCGCGTTGATTCTCAGCAATCGTAAGCGCAATTTCGTTTATATTACCGCCTTCTACAGAGTAGATGCTAAGAATATCATTGAGGCGTTCCTTTTGAACATTGCTTAATGGTGCGCCTGTTCCGCTGCCAAAGCGATCAATCACTACATCGCTAGTTGATCCCGGCGCAAAGTCATTAGATAAACGTGCATACATTTCAATGTATGACTCTGGATTACTAACAGGCAATCCAGCAGCAAGCCTAGACAGAGGATCAATAAGACCTCTTTCTGCTGCTGTAGATCTATTTAAACTAAGTGCAAGCTCTTGCTCTTCAGCTGACATAGTAGCGTATTGAGAAAGATCTATATTCATTTTAGAAAGCGTTTCGTCCATACTCTTTCTATCTTTAACGTCAAGCATATTGCCTTGACCCATGCTCATTCTGCTTACTTCTTGAGCAAGCTCACGCGCCTTGCGCTCGTCTTCTTCTCTAGCTGCATATGTTGCCTCTAAGGAATTGATCTCATTGCTGATTGATTTTAAGTCCTCAGGGTTGCTCACAACATCTAGGATATACTTGCCAAACTGTTGAACCCCTGCTGGGAAGTTTTCTGCCGCACCCTGACCTTTAAGCTGAACAAACTGCTGTAACTGATTTAGTGTCTGTGAGTTCATTCTTGGATAAACAGAGGCAAACTCTGTAATGAATCCACTTGCCCTTGCTTTGTCTAGCTTAGACAGAAAGCCATCTACCTGACTTAACGTAAACCCGTTAGGTTTAATGTTAGAGCGCAATGATGCGGCTAATTTGGTGTAGTCTTCCTCAAGGAGAGAGCCAAAAGAAGCAGCCTCTAGAGCAAGGTTAAAGCCGTCCATAATATTTATGTTTTGGCTAATCTGGTCTTTGACCTCCCCCTCTTTATCTCGCACACCTCTAAGGGTTGAGTTTACAAACTCAAACGTATCAGAGTCCAGCTCAAAGAAACTAGAGTTGTTAAGCTCAACAACAAGCTGTCTCTGCTTGTCGTTTAGTTTATTAAGTGCATCAGAAGTTGGATTGGCTAAAGCAAGACGAAGATCTTCGCTATTACCCATAGCGGCTGCGCTCAAAAGGTAGGGCCTTAGAAGGCTTTCCTTTGCGTCTTTAATGTCACTTTTATATTTCTCAGGACTATAATTGTTGCCAACATTGCTAAGAAGAGTTTGGTTTAAAGAGTCAAACTGCGCAGATGAATTAGCCACAGCACCGGGTATTGCAGTGTATCTATTAATGTTTGTGTCATCATCCCCAAAAGCTGCATAAACAGATCCCATAGTTGAGGCAGCTAGGTTATCTACAGTTTGATCCGCGCTGATCTCAAACATAAGACCATCAGCTTTTGCAGTAGCCTTGGCCTGTGCAATTTGATCTGCCTCAATAGCGTTGTAATCACTGGCTACTGAGTCTTGATGCCCAAGAACAGTGTTCATGTTTTCAGGTGAAACGTATTCAAGCATCGCTTCAATGTTAGCTTGCAGTGCTTTAGGAAGACCTTCAATGTTTGCATTGCCAGTTCTTACGGCAAGGGTAACTAGATTGCGCTCAGAGCTAGAAAGAGGACGACCGTTAATAGTTAGCCCATTGATATGTTCGATAGCGCCTTTAGCAATCTCAGTGCTAATCTCTATGTTCTTAACGCGATCCGAACCTCTTTTAAGGAGATTGCTATCAACAGCTTTTGTAATAACGTCAACAGACTTAGAGGCAAAGTCAGATGCTTCGCTTGTCTCACCTTCTGGGTCAGTGATTAAATACTTGCCAGTCCTTGCTAAGTCGTATGCCTGAGACTTTTTATTCTCAAAGCTAGTTATTGTTGAATCAGCAAGATCGGCTCTGGCTTTAGCCATTGCACGTTCTTTAATGTTAAGTGACGTAAGAGCTAGATACTTTGCGCCAGTAGACTCAATGAAAGCGCCGTACTGACCGCCAGCATTTTTGCTAAGATCGGCAATGTAATCCTTAAACACATCAGCGTATGCGTCTGCATTGTATTGATATTTAAGAGAAATCTCCTGAGCTTTGACGCGCAGCTGCATATCTACTGCATCTTCAAAACGAGCATCTACTACACGCTGATAAGAATCAGCAGCAATCTGACCAAAGCCTTCTGGAACCTTGAAGGCTTCTGGCTTGCCTGTCTCTGGGTTAATCGTAGTAAGCTGGCTTTCATCTACAGACTTAGCAAGCTCAATCCCTCTCTTCTCAGCTTCTCTTGCTGCATCTTGGAAAGCAATCCTAGCCATTGTATCTGCTGCACCAGCGATAGCCTCACCCACTCTAGCCCCGCCAGCATCGGCACGAACAACTCCAATGGGCTTGTTAAAGACTCGTGTTTGCTGACGAATAATAGCCATTACGGTGTTCCTTTTGGTGCTGCTGTGCTTTTAAAGTTTTCGTAGCCTTCATACAAAGTTCCAGCCGCTCTATACAGAGATGCAGTCTTAGCGTTTCTACCTCGACGGCCCTCTGCAAGAGATGCCATATCAGCCTTAATGTTAGCCCAGTGCTTTTGGTTCTGAGTCCTGCTAATGTCTTCGTAAGCGGTTTCTTTCTGCTTCTCTAGAAACGCTTTAATTGTCATGCTCGAACCAATGTCCCTACCTGTAGCCGATAGGGCTGCAATGTTTGCTTCCATTGCGGTGTCGAAGTCTCGCTTAATAGATAGGGCTACTTGGTCAGCCTCAACAGAGTTTAGCTTCTTGTCTGTCTTAATGTTAAACGCATTAAGATCAGCTTCTAACTTCTCAGCCTGACCCGCATCAGCCTGAGCTTTTGCAGATATAATACTAAAAATTAAACCCTCGATAGCCATTACAATACAAGCTCCGCTATTAGCCCATTAACCTGCAACGGAAGTGGGTCTTTCTGTTCTATAGTTACCTGAGGATCTCGGCTATGCCCTAGTATCCTAACTTCTTTCTTGCCAGTAAGCGCGTTATCAGGTGAGAACGATCTGTTGTTTATCTTGAATGATCGAGCGCCCTTGAGGTCTAGGATCACGTTGCTAATCCCCCGAACATCTCCGGTCACAGGCCCGTTACCTGACGTTACGTCAATTGGGTTGCTAACTATCTTGGCAGTAAACGCTTTACCTACATAGGCATGAGTAAATGCTGACTCACTATACAGGGTTAAATCAACCTGTTCGTTTGAGTTAACTGTATGCTCACCAAGATAAGACTGAACGCCGCTCTTAACACCTATTACGTCAACAACGTCCCCATCATTATACAGATCGCTTACGTCTGCTAAGTTTGAAGAGACAGCTTTATATAAGTACAGGTCTAAGCCAACATCTTCAGAGAACTCACAAAGGTGCAGACCGTTATCTTCGTCGTACACGTTTGCAAACAATCTGTTGTGTACAGCTACTGTGCTTGAAAATCCGCCTGAAGTAGTTACCCTAGTCCAAGAGGCTCGTTTCTCAGCGCGGTTAGAAGAGAACAGGGCGCCCTCTCCACTCTCAAATACAAAGAAACCATATGAGTCAGACAAATCAAACCCAGAGTGAACCACGGTCATGAATCTAGGGTGCTGTATTAAGTGACCGGACAGCGTTGATACCGCAGAGGCCGTGTAAGCGTCCTCAGACTCGGTGTAGAGATATTCCCTAACAGTGTGGCCATCGTGCTGAACAAAGACTGTAGCACCGTCTATAGAGGCTGGGAGGACAAACTCAGTTCCGTATGGTGTCTGTTTTCTGATCTGCGCGTTAGTAGGCGTGATAGCTTGGTTCAAGTAAGTTGGAATATAAAGCTCACCAGATGCAGTAAACACTTGAAGGTCTCTGTTAGAGATCATGTATCTAATCTCATTGACCTGACCCGTTGCGGCAGTCAGATCAAAAGAGTCAGTATCTTCTGCATCGCCCACGTCGAAGTTAAAGAACTTACCAATCTGACTCATCCATATTGTATCGGGCTGTGCAAGCGTTCCACCGAACACAAGTCTATTCTCATGGAAGCAAACAGCAGCCGGGTATCCTCGTACAGCGGAGAAAGCCTGCTCGTACCAATCAAGCGTAGCAGCATGTGTTTCTATCTTTACATAACCGCCGCCATCTTCAGAAGAGCTTGCACTGCCTCCAGCCGTAAAGGTGTATGTGTTTTCATCAATTATGTTTCCAACAGTTCTTGTGCCATTAAGGTTGCCAGTATTGATACCGCCGACAGCAGCGGCCTCCTCAACAACAATCGTTTCTCCACCAGCAAAGCCATGGCCAAGATGCGTGACCTCTACTGTAGAAGAACCCTCAATAGTTCTAAACGGATTAAGAACAGATAGTCGTATCTTCAACGTATCAACAACATCTCCGACAGCCACAGTGGCAGAAGTTATAGATGTAATAGTTATCTCAGATTCGTGATAGCGAACAGTAGTCCCGACATGACCAGCTACCCAATAATCAGAACTTGTTGTAAGGGTAATACCTGTTCCAGTTGTAGCTGAAGGGTCTAGCGTAACGCCTTGCGCTTGGAAGTTGTAATAGGGCTGGTAAATCTTTTTGTTGTCAGCACGACTATCAAACGAAAAAGTGCTAACTTCAAAGGTTGTTAAACTGGTTCTAGTGACCAAACGTGGTGCAAACAATGGGTGGCACACCCACATTACATCCCCGTACTGAGCAAACGTGTACTCATTTGCATAGTCTTTATCGAAGGGAAGAGTTGCTGAGTCTACATCAGATGTAACTGTAGCTACTAGGCTAACCGATCCATCTGCAAGCAAGCGAAACGCACGGAGCTTTTGATGCTCAACTGAGATAATATACTCTTCATTATCGTCAAAGATAAAAGAAGTTAGAACAGATTTGTAAGGAGTATTAGCGTCATAGGTCAAAGCATAGTCATGTATGTGCTTTAACCCATGGCGCTTTCTCAAGCCGCCTTCTGGTAATACTAAAAAATTCTCAACCCGCTGTGCAGAGGAGTTGAGAATTGGTGTGTCGTTGCGGCTAATAAGTGAATCGCTGACTTCGCCAAACTGAAAGCTACTTATTGGAACTCTAACTTTCTGCATTAACTTCGCCTTTCAGCAATAAACCTCGATGTGTTGAGCTTGCGCGTTGTCTGCGTTTGAGAGTGCAGACGCCTAGCTTGTGTCATTTGGAAGTTAGCTTTCTGCTCCATAAGAGAAGCAAGCTGGGAATCCCGGGCGGCGGATACAGCTAGAACAGCAGCCATCATGTACTCAACGGCAGTCGTAAAATATGGAGGCCAGTCAGACTCATTGGCTCTAAACACATAGTCAGCAACAAGTGTCTCTGTGTCCGAGGAATCACAGAAAACCTTTGAGCCGTAGGTGTCGTACTTGATTGGGAAGTCATTGACTGTCACTGCAATTAGCATGATTGACTCAGAGGGTAATTGGTATGCTGCGCTCCAACGCCCACTAGGAGCATCAGTTAATCTGTTAAGCACAGCTTGATCTGTAGCAAAGCGCCAACGTGAGTTAGTCAAAGCTGAACGAGCCATGTCTTCGTACATTGCGTCACAAATTGTTGCTTCCGCAGTGCCATCATCAAAAGACTGAATGACATCGCCGCCAATAAGCAACGATGCCCGAGAGCAGATCTTGATGGGTGTGTTTGCTACATCTGGCATATAAAGTCGGGGGGCCTAAGCCCCCCTCCCTACTTAGTTATTATCGAGAACTTCGTAGATACCATCGTCGTCGATTACGACAGCGCCCATGGACATCATTGAAGTTGCAAGATGCGAAACTTTTTGCGGTACATAGTTTACCTCAGTAGTTACATCGGCGTTGATGCCGAGTCCAATTGAAGAGGTGTGGTACGCAAAGTTCTTACCGCCAGCTACAGCAGACGTTGAGAAGATCTTGAAGCCCAAGAACTCTTTCATTGTCATGCCGCCTGCAAATGGCAGGTTCTGTGGTCCAACATAGTCGGAAGATGCGAACTCATTGATCGAGAACAAGTCAGCAAAACCAGTCGGGGACATAGCAAGATAGCGTTGGCCATCTTCTGGAATGTCGGCTGCGCCGAATGTGGAGAACAATGTGAGCAAGTCATCTTTGACCAATGCACCAGCAGTGTCAGCAATCTGAGTTGAGTTTGCACCAGCGTCCATAGCTGTAATGAGGATCTCATCAGTCTTGCGACCCAGAGCAGCAGCAGCAGATTGTGCTACAGCTTGACGCTCATTGATGTTGATCTTCAATTCGTCCAGCTTGTCGATGTACTCAGGCGCGTAGAAGTCAGCCATAGTTACTTCAACATTGGTGTGTGCCAGTTCCATTGCAGTAACGTCACCGTTACGAGCCTTGGTATTGGCAGCGCCTTTGCCGATCTTTTGAAAACGAGCAACCGAAGCAGATACATTTGAAGAGCGAACAGTGTTGCGGAGCTTGCTGCCCATACGCTGATACGCCAAATGTACTTCTGTTTCGAACTGCTTGATGAAGGCTTGGTCGATAGTATTAGCCATTTTATCAGTCCTTTATGAAGTTACGTTTCAACGGGTGTCCGCTCTTTCACGTCAGCAAGGGTGTCCTTTCGGGCCTTTCAGTGCGTTACGGGCCGTAGTGCTTTATTGTAAACAATCTTTTCGTCTGGATTGCAACGCACAAAATCGACATACTTGTTTGCATCTACTTGGTGTATCCCTACTGCCTCAAAGCCCAACCACGCTGCCCAATTCAACATTCCTTCATAATCTGCTAGGATTGTCATGCTCATATAAGTTTCGCTCTTGTCAAAGAAGTTGACCAGTAGCTTTGATCCACGAGCCATAGCGTGAAAGTTTTGCTTCAAACCATTTGAAAACATTGAAAACATTTGCGGGGACTCGCGGTCATCGTTGTACCAAAGCCCCCCAACCATGAGGAAGGTATCATTGTTACGTCTGCAAAGGTAGGAGTCTGCGGTCTCGTGCATCTCGTGAAGAGCTTGCTTAACGTCCGTGTGTCCCAGCAAAAGAATCTCTCTTTTATTTTCTGGGCTTAAGTTCTCGGCCACCTCGTCAACATGGCCGAGAGTAAACGGGGTGAGATAGTAATCACCCCGCTTTAGTATCTTAACTTCTGTAGACCTGTTTGAAACCAGCTTCGACTTCCCGTACAAAGTTTGGGTCTCGGTCTTTTGGACTGTAATATCTTGGATCACTCATCATCTCCCTGAGTTTTGCTTCACTCAGTCCAGCTGTAGGCTGAGTATTCCCAGCAAATGATCCACCTTTTAGGGCCTCTTGTATAGCCTCTAGCGCTAGAATACCTTCATGGCTTTCACACATGCGCTCAATCGCAGGCATTGCATCCTCTGGAAAGAACTTGCTGGCGAACATAGACGCAGCTTCAATGCGTGTATCTGCGTTCTCACCTAGCTTTGCCGCTTCAGCTTCAAGGTCAGGCCCATCATTAGTCCCAATAGACTGAGCATACATCTCAATCCCTTGCTGAAACTCCTCTTGAGAGAAGCCGTTTTCAAAAGCATGCTCTGACCACCACTTCAAAAGCTCATTATCTACAGATGCTTCTGCATCAATAATATCTGGAAGCTCGTAATCGCCTGCTGTTTCTGGACGGCTGCTAAACGCTTCAGTCTGCAACTCTTCAAGGAGATTGTTACGGATGTCATCTTCCTTAGCACCTAGCTTAGATGATAACTCTGAGTACGCTTTAGCTAGATCTTCACCGCTGTTGTACTTCTCGGGCAACCACTCTGGCCGTTCTTGTGACGTTACGTCACTTTCTACAACAAAGTCCCGTGACGTTGCGTCACTTTCTGCCACTTCTACTTCTTCACTCATTTGTTTTTGCTCCTATGTGCATGTGAGATACGCTGCTCAATAAGACCAACAATATAACGCTGGCCTTCAACGTGTCTCAACTCCTCCGTTGTCACGTTAGGACCGTGAACCATCTCAATGGTTACGGACCGCAAGTAACTCAACACCTGTTTCCCTGTAGGTGTTGAGAATATCTCAGCAATGTCTTTGCTGATTTCAACGTCTTTCTCGGCGGATCTTTGAAACCCGTCCCTTCCGATATTAACCTTGTTGCTCAACAGGCGCTCCCATTTGCTGTTGTTGCTCTGCCATTTGCTGTGCCATTGCAGCTATTTGCTTCCGTTGATTCTCGTCTCTAATCAAACTCTCAGGAACACCAAACTTCTTAGCAAGATGCGCTGCTGTCTGTTCCCCGTCAATAAGAAGCTGCAACATCTCTGGGCCAAACACACCACCAACAAGCTCTAAAAAACGAGCAATGCTTGAGATATCTTGATTGGCCTGAGCTTGAGCAAGCGGAGATACAGAGCGGATCTTAACCTCACGGCCATTAATTGAAGGAACTTCAATGCGACCTTGTTTCTTTAAAATGTAGATAACGCGCTGCAACAAGGGCTGCACCAACTCAGCTTGCAATCTGCCAAAGGCAGAACCCATACGGCGGGACAGATCAGCCATACGCTCCGCAACTTCCGTAGCTGTAGCTGGTGTACGATCTGGATTGCCAAGCATGTCGTTATACAGTGCGCGCTTAATGTTAAGGCGCATGTCGCTTAGAACAAGCTGGGCTACATCAAAGCTACCTGCTGCTTGAATTGGCTGTAAGCCAGCTGAACCCATAGCTTTTGGAATTATAGATCCGGGTACAAGTTGAATAGTGTCAGGGTTAATGACACCATCGTCGTCGATTTGATAGACACCAGATATAGCCATTTGAGCGTTCTCAAGGATAAGCTCAATAGTTAAGTTGGTTGTCTTGATAGCAGACAGAGCGTTAATTAGTGGGCCACGACCATAGATCTCGCCAGCACACTTAGACCACCGGAAACAGATAAATGGATTTGCTCCAAGTCCAGAAATCTCTTTGTAGTAAAGAACAGTTTCTGTGTTCATGCAGATTGCATAGTGATAATAAGAGTCTTGGTTCTTTTTTGAGTAGTCTTTGCAAACAAGCTCAAGAACAGTTGTCTCCGCTTCTCTACCCATTTGCGCTACAACCTTAGGATCAAAAGTAGCGTTAGGGTACAACTCACTTAGCTGATCGTACTTAACCTTCTTGCGCTCACGATAAACGTGGTCAATCTTATCGTCAGGTCCGGTGTCCAGTACAACGTGTGGAAGTGGTATGGCACTGAAATTAATAGGATTAATTGCGTCACCCTCTTCAACACAGAGGATACCTGTGCCAACAGCTAGGTCCATGAACGATTCATGTACCTCTTGGCTAAAGTTAGAGTTCTGCAAGACTTCAAACACATAGTCTGTAACATCGTCTAGCTCATTGTCGATCTCTTCGCGCCGATCTTTTGGAACCTCGCTGCCAGACATAAGGTCTGCCCATCGAGCAAAGTTAGGAACGATACCAGATTGCAGTCGGCTAGCAAACTCTTGCACACCAACTACCGCTGTCTCATCAAAGATCTTATCGTCACGGCGCTCACCGGGAGTTTCAGAATAGAAAGACTCGCGTTGTGGAAGAGCGTACTCATAACACTCCTCAAACAACGGAACCCATTGCTCCCTAAAGGACTTAGCCTTTTGGTAGCGTTGGATATATGTTTTAGCTACCTTGTCCATTAGCGGCCAAACCTGCCAATAAATCCAGCTCCAGACCCACCGCTACGAAACAATGATCTACGACCTCGACCACCTCCGCCACCGCGACCTTCGCTAGTGCGCCTAGCCTCAAGAGCTTCACTAATGTCTTCACGCTTTTGAGAAGCTAAATCTTCCGCAGATTCGCGCTTTGCTGCATCTGCTTCAAGCGACTGATCTACAGATACTTGCTTTTCTTCTTGACTTGGACCGCCACCACCACCACCAAAACACATAGTAAATCTCCTTTTCCTTACTCCTCGTAAGCACGAAACTTACAAAAACTCAACGCACAAACTACATTCTTGCCCACAAGCCCTGTCTTTTCCGCTTGGCTGGGCCTTTATTAAACACATCAAAGTCACGTTTAGCCACTGTAGGAGTGGCTGGCTTCTGGCTATTCATAAGAGCGCGGCCTTCGCCTGCACCAAGAAACAGATATTGTGCTGCATCGTGGACGTGAGAAAACATATTCTTATCAGGTTTATCTGCAAACCGCTCTCCAGATACCTGCATCCTCTTATAAGCGTAACCACCCTCAAAGCCCTTAATAAGCTGTGGGCAGCGCCGATCTATTAACATCGCTGGCTTACCTTCAACCATCTTAGTCAGCTGGGAGGAGACAGCCTCAAGTCGAAGATCAACAGAGTTGGAGGGCGCTGGGAAAGCCCTCAAGCCAGCTCCGCGCATGATGTGAAAGGGAGTTGACTCATCAGTTTGCGCGCGGAAGTCACCTGCGGGATCACCATAAATGATGACTTCTCCAGCCGCAGCGAATCTAGTTGCCAGTTCTTGTCGCAAGACTTCTGAGAATCTAACAATCCCCATGTCTATTGCAACGATTTCTGACTGTATGAACCAGCGGCCACGAACCTTTTGCCCCAAAACGGCGGCTGGGGTCAGGCCAAAGTCTACGCCAACGTACACGGGGACGCTTGCTGCAACTGGTATTTCTTCTTTGGCTACATGAACTTCTGCTGCGAACATAGGATATACTGGCTTTCCTTCCTGTATATGGCCCAACCTGTTCATCACATAGACATCAATCCAAGATTTAGTCTTACCTTGCACCAAGTTGGGGTAATAACTCTTCATCATGTTCTTCTGGTTCTCAGCATCCTTGCTGGGAACGTAGTCTTCTATCTCGCCTTCCGTGGACTTCTTTTCGACCATGCCAGCGGGCTGCGTATAGAAACTCCAGTTATCCGGTTTGACCAACATCTTAGCCTGCTCACGCGGTATATGATCCGGGATTGGTACTTCTCCAGACATAATCGGCCACCAGTGATCTTCCTCAGGAGCGTTGGTATCGGCAATGACGCCAGTCCAAGAAGGACCGCCATCACGCATAGAAGGGTAACGACCCACACGCATAGTACAGGCATCAATAATACTCTTAGGTATTTCCCGTGCCTCGTTAATCCAGATGCCAGTAAGCTCCAAAGATAGGAGTTTCTTGACATCTTCGGGGCGATCCAGCGCGAGAAAGATAACTTCAAGTTCTATCTCACCTTTCTTAATATTATGTGTGTAAGGAACAGACCAAGTAAACTTTCCCCAGTCAGCCTCGGGAAACCAGTCTAACCAAGTCTTGATTGTCGTTGTTCTAAGCTGTGGGTTGGTATTCCGTATGATCGCCCAGCGACTTTTCCGAGTACCATCAGGTGCTTTCTTTTGTTCAAGAGCGCGGCGGAATACTTCAACACAGCAAGCAACAGATTTTCCAGAACCTACGGGACCGCGTATGCCACGAAAGAAAGTGTTGTCTTTCATAAAGCCCTTTAGGACATCACCGTCAGGCTTATACTTGAAGTCAACCACTACCGCAGTCCTTTATCCACGCCGAACTTAATCATACGTTGCACGACCTCGGGGCCAATGCTTTCAATTAGCTTGTCACACTCAGCATCGGTAACAAAAGACTTGCCGTGCTTTGCTTCAACATAGGCAAACTCAGTCTTGCGAACAATGCCACGAAGCATTTGTAGCTCCATAGGCTTTAACGTGCTGATAAAGCTCATTTATAATCAGAGCCTCTAGCGCCGCTAGCCATCTTAGCTTTACGCTTTCGCATTGCGATACGAAACGCCTTTTGTCTTTTTTTAAACTCAGCGTCAGATTCGCCTTTTCTCTGGCGAATAAAGTTTACGCCTTCTACTGCTTTACTTTCCATTTCTATATTTCCTTACTTTGTTGGCAATAGCTTTCGGTTGAGCCACATGCTGCTTACCCTGAGCCTTGCCCTTTCGTTTAGCTGCGGTTGTCGCTGCATACTCTGAGCTACTTAACGCCTTAATGGCTTTAGCAGGAAGGTAGCGCTCTCCCGTTTCACTGGACTTCTTTCCAGACTTGGTGCGCCACTTCTGCTTGCCCCAGTTTACCAGAGATTTCTGAGGAGACTTCATCGGTATCCACCACCAGCAGCTTTGTATCGTTTAGCAAGTAGCTGCGCTTTACGAGCAGACCACTTACCTGCTGCTGTTCCTTGAACATTTGCTGCTTTTATGCGGTTGAACAATGTCTTCCGCATCTTAGGCTTCGTATAGTTGCCTGCTTCATTTACCGCCATTCTTTTTCACCTTGGCTGTTTTCTTTGGTTTCGCTAGTTTTACTTCGGCATCTGCAATGAAAAGCAGACGTTTAGTCCCCGGCTTGCGCGTTGCGCCTGTGTAAGTAATTCCAGCAAGAACGTGAGTAGGCCCATCGTAAGCCTCTCCTGAGTTAGCAATCTTCCAAGCCATTAGTATCCAGCTCCATAAGGGTTAAGTAAACTACGCCGCGCACTTCCTATGCGCTGCTCCGGTGTCTCAACGTCTTTCATCTCAGGGGCTTTACGCTCAACCTTGTCTTGAGACAACGAAGGCAATGCCCCGTAGTTTACCTTCTGCTTTGCGTACATCTCCGCCGCGCTTGGGCCTGAGCTTTTACCACCGAAACACATAGTCTATCCCCTCGGGTCAAATCTGCGACTAAGATAACTAGCTGCATTGTAAGTTGGGCTTGTGTCTAGAACGCGCTGAAAGAGACTTGGGTTTAAACGCCGACCAGTTGATTGACGATAAGCGTTACCAGTACGAGCCTTCGGGCGTGTTACCTTGTCGCTGCTCGAAGATGCTTTGTAAGTAGAGCCAGTAGGTCTTGTATATGTATCCCCAGTCCTGTCCCTGTTCTGTGATTCAATCGCGCTGCGTTCTTGCGATGCCTTTAGATCAGCTTCGTTCTTAGCCTTTGTCCCGCCAAAGCACATTACTTGTTCCCTTCTTTAATCATATCAGCTTCCATCTTCTCAACGCGCTTCAGCAATGAATAGTGCTTGCTGGAGATAACATCGTTCTTCTTAGGGATGCGCTTCAGATTAAAAGCCTTGATGATAGATCGCTTAATAACCTTGAGAGGCTTATTGTTGTGAGCCTTTTCCATGTCATCAAGCTGCTTGCTTAAACGCTCATACACAGCTTGCTTGGTAATCGGTTTCTTCAGAGTATTGTTACCCACGGGACTTATTCCTTTTGGTTATCGCAGCAGCTTTCTTCCGGGCATCTGCTGGGGAAGAAGCGCCCCATGCTTTCAATGCTAAAGCCTTACGAGTTGGACGGCCCTTCTCGTCTTTCATCGGACCCTTAACGCCTGCCATTCGAGCAAGGAAAGAAGCACGGCGGGGATTGTCTCCAGACTTAACAGGAGCCTTCAACTTGGAACCCGTGGTCTTGTTAAAGTGGGCGCGTCCAGCTGCGTTTAAACCGCCGCTAGGATTCTGATGCTTCTTCGCTACCATAACCTGTACTCTGTAATGCAGCCTTCACCTTCGTCATGTCCTGTCGGGGAGGAGGTGTCGGCTCTGGTTTCTTTTTAAATCTGCTCATAATCGGACCTTAGCTAAAGAAAAAATAATTATCAACCGCACAGAATAGCAGGGAGTATCTCGGCTCGTTGCGCAGGGTGATCGAGCCTTGAGGGCTAATAATGTTTGTGGGGGACCATGTCACACTAGCTAAACCCTAGTTTTTCCCCCTACCCCCGTATCTAGCCTATCTCATGCCTTGCTAATCTCAGAGAATATCAACCTAAGTCTATACTGACACGGATGTCACCAGCTACCTGAACCTGACTACGATCAATGGGCTTATAGCCTGCTCGGTCTAGTAAATCCTTGCTAGCTTCTAGCTGAACGTACTCTGACTTAGCCCCCATGGCTAGCCGTCTTACTGTTCCTGCTGCCAAGGTAGCACTAAGCCCGAACTCCTCGTTCATCCTCTGCATTAGATACTGCTGCACATGTGGTAGCTTCATCGTCTTGGTAGCAGTTACTCTTCCAGACTCACCCTTACTGTATCCAGCTTCCTCTGCTGCCTTAGCTATCGTACACCCTCTTGCTACAATGGTGTCAACTAACGCTGTCTGTTTCTTAGTCAGCTTTCTTGTATTCGGAACATTAGTCATCTGTACATACCATCATTTAATCCCATTGCTTGCCCCCCTCTCCCTCTCTCCCCCCAACAGGCACTATTTCCAACTTGCTTGTCAATATGTGACGTAGCGTCACTACACGAAATAGGTATCATACTACCCCTCTTAGCTATTGACGCGCTAAACGTACTACACCCCACATCCAGCAAGTATCGCCAATTTAGATAGGCATTGCCGCCGTTCTCCTTGTCAATCACCCAACCTCTTGCCTTGCCCTGCGTGACAAGCTCCACAAAACATTCGCAACTATTTTCCATTCTTAGCATTGGCCATTGTGTGTGTGGCTAGCGTTGGACCAGCACCACCTGAGCCTGCTGGGGAAAGCAGTTGCGAACGTCAAGCCCCAGCAAGCTGGGATTTGTGGGCATGTCTCTGGGTCTGCATCAAGAGGGTTGGCCTCTTGACTAACAGGAGAACTAGGAAATGACTAACGTATCTAAATTGGCTCAACTTAAACTAGATGTTATTAACTATCACGCTACAGACAAGCCGTCAGCAGACGGTCCAGTCATCAACGACAGATTCCTCATCGGACTTGGACGCGATGCCTGCTACACATCTCATAACAGCCTCACCTTCAAGAAGAAACAGATCGCTGATTCACTTGCTGAGTACGACATTGCTGTAGATGAGAAAAATACATACTCAATGGAACGCACCGAGCGCTGGATCAATACACTGTATCCAGAACTCGAAGAGCTTGAAGCTCGTCATAACGCCGACCTTGAAGTCTTTGCTGCACTGACAGGCGGTGAGGTCTGGACGCCTAACAAGCGCCCTGCACCCAGCAAAGCTGCCAAGCCTGCTAACTTCAACAAGCTCAGAGAACGGGTGGCGTAAGTCACCCCCGAGGGGAGCTTAGGCTCCTCTCAACTCTATCAACTCTATCAACAGGGAGCTTCAGCATGGGCGATCGTGAAGACAAACTAATCTTCGGACTCTACATCGTAGTCCTTTTTACAACGACACTAGGCATCATCTTCATGCCGTGACGTTGCGTAAAATGAAACGATTAAAATTGATAAAAGCGTCCGACTATATACTATGATATAAACTTTAAATAAACTTCTGAGGAGAACACAATGGAAGTATCAGCACACAGAGTAACCAACGTGAGGGTCAAGGAGACTATTCACGATGGCTTTGCCGTCAAGCAAATCACATTCCTTGATGGTGACAACAACATGATAACAATCAGACTGTTTGGCAGCAGCCGAACAGAACTGAACTTCATTCACGAAGATACAATAGACGCAAGGGAGAACGCTCTATGCTAGACTTTCAATCCAACAGCTACAACTTTCCAGTAGAAGAGCAGCCTGTCTTTACTCAAGACGGTGAGCTTATACCAAATCACAAGTGCATCGTGCGCACAGACACAGGCAAGACGCTTGGTATGCACGGCAGTCGATACAAGATGATAACACATGAGGATGTGGTTGAGTCCATCATCGACGGAGTTAAAGCAAGCAACCTGACCAGTGACTATGAGGTCAGCGTTAGCGTAGCTGAAGATGGCCGTAAGCTAAGAGGTGAGATAATCTTCCCTGATCTAGTGCAGGAGCCAGTAGTAGGTGACTATACACAGTTCCGTGTCAGCTTCTTCAATAGCTATGACGGATCATGGCCCTTCTCTCAGCAAGCCAATGGTCTTAGGTTGTGGTGCTTGAATGGATGCACCACACCAGATGCTATTGCCAAGTCACGCTTCAAGCACACAACATCTGTCAACGTAGATGGGAGCGCATCTAAGATTATAGGTGGTGCAGAACATTTCATGGGTCGCAGTAAGCAGTGGCAGTCATGGATGCAGACACGATTGAACAACGATCAGGTCGAGCATTTCTTTCGGTCAACTATATGCAAGGTAGTTACCAAACAAAAACAAATGGTTAAGACTAACGAGAAGCAACTCGAGAATCTTATCTCGGGTTGGGATCGTGAGAAAGCAGATCTCGGTTGGAACAAGTGGGCATTGTATAACTGCCTGACCCACTGGGCTACGCACACCAATGACCTCAGATCACCAGAGGTAGCGCGATACAATCGCGAGATCCTAATCAGCAATGCAATGAATCACAAACTGTTCACCTCAATGGTGGGCGAGAACGTAATCTAAGGAGAACACAATGCGTATGTCACGACAGCACTATGAATTTCTAGCTGATAAACTTGGGCCACTTGTACCGTGGCCCACCCATCTTCATAGCATTGCCGATGAACTCGAGGCAACGAACCCAAAGTTTGACAGAGATAAGTTTATCAAACGTGGAACCGCAGCATGGGAGGCTAACTATGTAGCTCCTGTTATTGATGATGAGATACCGTACTCATGAATGTATTCAAGCACTCAGTATCATGCCCCGTATGCACTGGTGATGGCTTCATTGAAGTAGAATATATGCCCGGGCGTACATCATACAACGATGCGCCCGAGCCTTACTGTGAGGCAGAGACATGCGAGAACTGCGGTGGCGATGGAGAAATAGAAGTCGAGGATGTTGACTTCGACGAATAGATTGCTGCACTAATGCAGCATGAAATCGTATCTTCAAATAATAAAAGAGCAAGCAGCGGAGGCAAACGTCCCGCTGCTCAAGGCTTTCAGTCGAGCAAACATACCGACATCAACTTACTATAGAACCATCAATGAAGAGACCGAGGTACGGTACAACACTGCACTGAGGGTAAGCTATGCCATTGAACAAGTTCGAGAGATACAACAAGCCCGTGAAGATACCAAGAGATTACGAGCCGATGGTAAGCATGTTGATAGACGCGCGATTAAAGCGAAAGTTAAGCCAAGAAAGATTGGCTAATAAGATAGGATGCACATCATCGCTTGTTCACAAATGGGAAACACACAAACGAATACCCTCTGGGTTCATGCTGATCTGTTGGTTGGATGCACTGGGCTATGACATCGAAGTCACTGAAAGGTAAGGCTTGCATCTGCGTAGCATGCAAGATTGCCACGCACTTTTATGTTGCAGTTCTTAAAACAAACAGCGGACGTTCCATGGAAAAGCATTGGTTCGTTTGCATGAGTTGTTATGTCAACGACAAGTGGCAAGAGCCAACGTCCAAAACAAAACCAAACAAAAAAAGAATTAAAAAACCTAGCGTCAAGCTACAGGCTGGCGCGTGGGAAGACAGCATCCAAGCAAACGTAAAGCCATCAACCGATTGGTAAGGAGAATGACATGCTCATCTACGGAATAGATCCCGGATACACAGGAGCAGTCAGCCTATACTGGACAGAGACAGGCAAGCTCGAGTGCTATGACATGCCAACGATGAAGAACCCTAAGGGTAAAACTTTAATTAACTTACATGAGTTACTAAGAATACTCAGCAATGAGGCAGATGAATCATGCCTCGCTGTTGTTGAACGTGTCTCGGCTATGCCGGGGCAGGGTGTCAGTAGTACCTTCCGCTTTGGACAAGGCTACGGACAGCTAGAGATGGGCATTGCAGCATGCAAGCTGCCTATTCAATACGTCAGTCCCGCCGTGTGGAAGAAACACTTTGGCTTAAACAGGGACAAAGGTGTGAGCCGTGGGCTAGTGACGCAACGTCTTCCACAATACGCTCACTTATTTGCTAGAGTGAAAGATGATGGTCGAGCAGAAGCCACACTGATTGCTCTCTATGCAGCAGAGAAACTTATCTAAGGAGAACACAATGGAAACCCAAACCAAAGTAATCAAGCAATACCTTGAGCAAGGGTATCGCATCACAGCAATCGACGCCCTCCAAAAGTTTGGATGCTTTCGATTAGCAGCACGAATCAAAGAGATTAAAGATGAAGGCGTAAACATCGACAAGGTAATGGTCGAGACAGCTAGCGGCGCCCGTGTCGCTCAATATTACAGCCCATCAAAGGTGAGAACATGACATACAAAACGACCAAGCTCAGTGACGCAGCCCGTCCATCTGTATGGGACGCGCATGTCTCCAAAGCAGCAAGCTCTCCGGTCATGGCCCGTGAGTACAAGAGATCTGGCTATGTGCTAGACAGCGATAAGATTATGGCAGAACGTATCCGCAATGGCGAACCCATCGGTGAGCCGTACCTCAAGGGCGAAACCAAGAAGCGCCTCAAGAAATTTCAGCACCTATCGGAAGAACAGTTTGAAAAGTACGGCAAGTACGAATGACGTAACGTCACTTGGTATTGCCCAAGCTGCACATAAGCAGTAAGCTAATACCTAATAACAAAGGAGAACAACATGGAACGTAAGGGTTTCATAGGTGGTTCCGACTGCGTAAAAATAATGCAGGGGAACTGGCTAGAATTATGGCAGGTCAAGACAGGTCGCATCGAACCTGAAGATCTGTCTCGTAACATAGCTGTGCAGATGGGCATACAGACTGAAGAGTTTAATCTGCTCTGGTTTGCAGAAGAGTATGGCTGCACACTGACAGGGTTTCAGAAATCTTTTGAAGAGATAATTGAATCAGTCCCGGTCAAGGGTACTGTCGATGCTATGGTTAATGGCTCTATCGTAGAGGCCAAGCACACCAACTCATACAATACTTTGGATAAAGTAATTGAGTATTACATGCCACAAATACAACTGTATATACACCTAGCCAAAGGCGAAGGCGCTCATGTCTCTGTTATCTTTGGCAATAACAAATGGGAGTCAGCCTATGTCAGTGAAAGCAAAGAGTATTTCAATTCTATGTGGGCAGTGGTGTCGGACTTCTGGGGTTACGTACTTCGCAATGAAGAGCCAGTTGGTAATGACCAGCCGATACAACTTAGCATTGACAAGGTGTCGGTGGACAACATGGTCAAGCGGGATGCCAGCCAAGACAACCAGTTTAATGACGCAGCCTACACTTACGTTACTCTAGAGGCAGACGCCAAAGCATTTGAGTCAGCCAAAAAACAAATCAAAGAAATGGTTGGTGACAATGAGCGTGAAGTTTACTGCGATCATCTAACCGCAAAGCGCGACAAGCGTGGAGCAATTCGCATCACAAGGAGAACAACCTAATGGCTGAAGTTACAAACACTCAAGAAGTTAAGTTTACTGATAATGAACTATGGCGCGCAATGGAACATCAAGTAATGGACTTAGTTTCAGATAGAGCCATACAATATCTTACAAAAGAGGCAGTATATTTTCACGTTAATGAAGCTATAGACAAAGTATTCTATGAAATAGAAAGCCTAGCTAAAGATGATGGAGAGCAAGCGCACTTACTAAACGTATCAAGTCAAGGCTTTGCAAATGCAATATATATTGTAGTTCAGCTAGTGCTTGAAGAAGTCTTGCCGGAAGTACACCTCAAACCAGAATGGAAAACAAATAAACTTTGGACAGAAATGGTCGAAGAAAAAAGGAAAGCAACATGATAGGAGTGTATGCTTTTATTCCTAAACGTAAATTGTTTCCATACTACATTGGGTATTCTAAGAATGTTAAAAAAAGAATTAGAGAACATCAAGCAAACGACAGGCCATTTGCCGGCGTTGATAATCGCGTTATGTACCAACCGTTTGAGTGCATTAAGGAAGCGTACTGTTGTGAGCAAAGCCTAATTGCAAAGTATAATCCTCTTTATAATAAGATAAGAGGACGAGATGTTCCCCGCCATTTTATACATGAATGTGAAAGCATTGATGAAGTCTTTGCGGGATATGAGAACCCACCATGGCGAAGATTAAGTATGGTAGATTCAGTCTTTTATCATAAAGACCGACAAGAATGGATAGAAAAAGGGAGACCAAGAGATGACTGACACAGCAATCAAGGCGCTACTTGCAGCGCAGCAGGCTATGGAATCTGTAAAGAAAGACAGCCTCAACCCACACTTCAAGAACCGTTACGCCTCACTCGAAGCAGTGATTGACGCTACGTCAAGGGTGTTCCAAGAAAACGGGTTCGTTGTTATGCAGCCCTGTGGCCGTGACGAGCTTGGCATGTATGTCGAGACAAAGATACTTCACACTTCAGGAGAGGCGTTTTCAAGCAGGGTTTACCTTGTCTTGAGCAAACAGGACATGCAGGGCTTAGGCAGCGCTATAACCTACGCTAGACGCTACGGCTTGCTAGGCATGGCTTGCCTTGCACCAGAAGATGATGACGGGAACATGGCAGCTAAACAATCCAGCGATGTTCAAGTGACCAAAGGTCTTTCATCAGAAGATACACCCGTAAAGGCTGGGTGGTAAGAATTGCAGACGATTAAAATAGTATGGGTAACTCCTACCCGGTCTCAACTATATTTAATCTTGTAGGCATGACCGAGGCGGCATGTTCTGCGAACCGCCTCATCAACTTAATCAAAGGAGCCAGAAGCATGGCAGATACATACGACGACACTAACCGGGGCGCAGCGTTTACGCCGTTCCCTACACAGCAGATGATCTTGCAGGGTAAGCTCAACGTCGAGGGCAACGACAAGAAAGTTATGCTGGTCAAAGACCAGACCCGTGATGGCAAGCCTATCATTGAGATGTACGAAAAGATTGGCGTGTTCTTTGACAACGATAAAAAGGGCAATGAATCAGCACCCGACTATAGCGGTCCGCTTGGTGACACAAAACGTCTTGCCGGATGGAAGAAGATGAAGGATGGTAAACCTTATATGTCGTTCCAAGTAAGCGACAAGATGTCAGGCGGTGCAGCAGCACCAGCAACTGACCCCTTGCAAGGTGATGACATACCGTTCTAGAAAGGAGGTGTTCTCCTGTAACTGGGCAGCCTTCGGGCTGTCCCTTTTTTTATCTAACAAGAGGCGCACATGCAGAAAGCAAGATTAAGTTTAAGCAAGTGTATCAACGCAGCAGAGATGGGGCTGACCATACGACAAACATCTACCCTGCTTGATATACCATACAGACAGGTACTAGCATTAAGCAGAGAATATGGAATTAAGTTTGTCTGCGGAAAGAGGAAAGCAAATGAGCAACGAAGGAAGAATAGCCTTGGACAGAGCCAAGCGTCTGCTGAAAACCATGGTGTTGTTAGCGGACAGAAAGCAACGATACAACCTAAAGCAAGAACTCGAAGAGATAAAAGCACTAATCGAGATAGCGCAGAAGTAATCAACGAGATCTACAACAGCAATCTACCAAGAGCAGAGAAGTATGAACGTCTCTATGCAGAAACGTGGCGCAGCTTTGAACAGAAGCTAATTGATTTAAAGATGAGGCCACCATTTCCTGAGAAGAAAAAATACACACCAGAAAACGCAGCCAATGCTGCAATTAGAAAGCAACGAGAAAGATCTGTGGCTAGACGCCAGATGATAATGGCTTGCTTTAATAAGAAGCACACTAGGGTAGCTGAAGATATCAACAGAGAAACTAAGATGGGTCTCCGTATAACTAGCCAGATGCTAGACCTCATGTACCGGGACGGAGTGCTTGCTAGAGAACGAGTGCAAGTAGGCCGAAACAAACGGAACAGTGTGTATCATTATAGTAAGAAGTAATCGTGTGGGTGGCCGTTGATAATTTAAAGTTGGCGCTTTGCGGTAGCAACGTCATCCTAGGCTAAACAACCACCTTACCCCGTGGTAAGTCGATTTTACTTTACGATGATAGCCACCCACTGAAACTTTATACTACCAACTCAAAGTGAGGTCCATCAATAAATGGTCTGCGACCCTGAGATCTACGCAAATCAATATAACTATTCATTGCATGTTCCATATCGCCCTCTGGGTACTGAGCAATGTTCGATACAGACCAAGCTGCACCCCAACGAATAGGGACATCAACAGCACGGGCGCCCTCCGCCATAGCGTCAGCAATCTCATCATAGAGATTAAGTTCCCATCTGCCGCCATCAACGTAAGCCATGAGATCTACAGCCAAGCCATCAATATGCTTGGACTTCATTGTCTGACTAGCACCCTTAGCAACGAGAGCCTTCTGCTCCTCGATCGTGCGCAGCCCACAGATCACAGAGAAGTCTTGCTTAGTCACATTGATTGCGTACTTAACAACAGCAACCATGCGCTCATCAACGCCATCTAATCTTTCGAGGCTACGCTTACCTAACTTGTAACTCATTTCCTAAATCCTTTCATTGTACGAATACCAAAGCTGGCAGCAATGGAGCTGAAACATGCCCACTGAAACCACTCAGGTGCAGCTGATATATTAGCGAAGCCCTCCTTCATATAGGGCTGGAGCGGAGGTACAAACGAACATACCATTATGGCTATGAAAGCCACGGTCCAAGCCTCATCCTTCCAAGAATTGTTGCTTGCCTGTATAGCAGCCTGCTCCCAGCTAATCTCGCCAGTAGCAATCTTCATCTTAGTTTCTGCTTCTGCCTTCTTAACAACAGCCTTGCTGTCAAGGTAACTGGTAGCTAACCCAGCAACGCTACTTAATATACCGATCACTTGCCTGACCCCATGTTAGTAAAGCCATAGTAAGCAGCAACGATAGCAGCGATTGAAACATAATAAATATTACTCATGCTTGCTAGCATCTCGCTTGCTTGAGGAAGCAACATATACTCAGTCAGAACCACACCAAAAGGAAAGACTAGCATCCCGGTCAAAGAGAACCATGCCATCTTACGTTGAGCATCACGCTTGGCGTCTGCATCTTCCATCTTGCGACGACGATCCTCCAACATGATAGCACGTTCTTCTGGATCTAACTTTCCATTACCGTTGAGATCGTATTCTTCCATAAGGTTTACTCCTATCGGATTGGGTTCTTAACTAAGTCATCAAACGCTGACCACAGATCTTCTATTTCAATCTCGTATGTATCGAGCTTATTGCCAATGCCATCTGTTACTGTTGTTGACTTCTCAACCATTGACCTCAGGTCCATCAACGTGCGCTGTTGCTCAAGGATGTTGGTCATCTGAGTGCTGATCTGAGTGAGCTGCGTGTTGAGGCCATCGACATTGTTCTGCACAAGCGTCTGCTCTATTGCCTGTATGCGTGAAGTCGCATCAAGAACTTCAGTTACAGATTCCTCTAGTCCATTGAACCTAGAAATCGCATCATAGCCATAGTAAATGCCACCACTAAGCCCAGATAAAACAGGCAAAGCAGCAGCAATATACCAGCCTCTAAAGACAAACCCACCAGCTTTGATCTCAACGTCTTCCATTTACGGATTGCCATATAAATTCTGAGCATGATCGTACAACTCGTCTGCGGTTTTATTGTTTGAAGTTGTGTACTGCGTCCAGCCTGTACCTTCACCTTGATCACCCCAAGTAATGATGTACTCGTTAGTGTCGAATACAAAATCAACAGATGTGTACTCGCCAATTACAATGTTATTGTCAGCAACGTATGTATCAATGCTGTTAGTAAGAGCTGTGTTTTGACTTGCTGCAAAGAACGCGCCAGAGATCTGAGCCATACTGCTGACCGCACTCAACGCCTGATTATAGTTATCAACATGATCTTGGGTAATTGTGGTGTTTGCTAGAACTTCTTGAAGCGCCAAGCCTTCTGGTCTTGTGTCAGCTGTAGCCGCCATTTCTGACACCACAGATACAGTCATCAACGCAGCACTAGCCTCTGCCAACTCGTCAACGCTCATGCCTAACTCAAGCATTGCAGAAGCATACTCAGCATCAAACAACTCAGTCGCAGTCTCAGCCTCAGAAAAGTCCATAGCCAGCACCAGATCAACGGACGCTTGATAGTTAGCTAGCATCTCATTAGTTACGATTGCTTCATCCAAACTATTGTTAGCAATGATCTGGCCTGCGCCTGCCATGTCAGTCGCTGCGTAAGCCATCAGAGCTGCCAACTCCACCTGTTGTTGGATCACTGTCGCTGCGTCTTGAAGGTCGCCCACTTCTGTTGTCTGTTGACCTAGTGCGCCGGAAGCGCTCAGACAGAGTAGGCTTGTTGCCACTATTGGTTTGAACATCTGGTAGCTCCTTCATGTCCATGCGTAAAAACTTATCCCAGAAAACTTTATCTTGCAAATACCCCACAACGTAGGTCTCTGGGTCTGCTCTCATAGACTCGTAAGCATCACGGCCTGTAAGTATCCTTGCATTTGTTACGCTGTAGATAGGGCAAGGCGTAGAAGATAAAGCCATAGCTTTAAACACATGAGGCGCTGCGCACATGATTGACAGCCCAGATATTTGAAGACCTAAGCCATGTGGTTGCGGTTGACCCATGAGCCTAGCATCCTTGCGCCTATTACATTCTGGATCTTGTTCCATGTTGCCTTG